>ERZ1292625.1263-Hain-H41-01um-R1-1263-length-31397-cov-12_pt1 | contig 31397 bp, 28 predicted proteins | sample MGYA00564400_ERZ1292625 | MGnify/ENA primary metagenome ERZ1292625 (study PRJEB36523, sample SAMEA6512639) | groundwater metagenome | collected 2019-01-08 | study: AquaDiva: Metagenomics assemblies of 32 groundwater samples
TAGAGCGATAGCTCTAGGTGAGGGCGAGAGGGAGTGCTCTTGCTCGCAGGAAGCAAGAGACACGTGCTCGGAGGAACATCCAAAAACAGTGCATTGGATTGCGTGACCGTTTATGGGCTCTATGCTAGGATTGCGGCACATGATTTTGCTCATTACGGGGAATGGAAAGGGCAAGACGACAAGCTCACTGGGGCAGGCACTTCGTGCTGTTGGCGATGGCCGTAAGGTGCTCATGGTGCAATTCATTAAAGGACCATGGCGCTCGGGTGAAGATGAATCATTTCAACGCCTTGCACCCGATTTTAAAATCATAAAAACAGGGAAGGGGTTCGTGGGCATTTTAGGGGACACGCTTCCGCGCGAAGAGCATGCGGCAGCTGCTCGTGCTGGCCTTGCGCTTGCGCGCACGGAAATGGAGAGCGGTGCGTGGGGCATGCTCATTTTAGATGAAGTACATAATGCGCTTGCGCTTGGTCTTCTTAAACTCTCCGCAGTAGAATCGCTTGTCGATGCGCTTCCACAAGGCATGGATCTCATGCTCACAGGGCGCGATGCACCACAATCACTTGTTGATCGCGCTGATATTGTGAGCGAGATAAAAGAAATAAAACACCCCTATCAAGAAGGAAAGAAGGGAGTAAAAGGAGTAGAGTGGTAGCATGCGTTTTAATCTTCCTAAAAACGATGCCACATATCGGTGGACGGCACACGTGGTGCGCAAGATGCAGCACTACGCGCTTTCGGCTGATCGAGTAAAAAGAGTGATGCGTTCTCCAGCGCGTATGGAAGAAAGCGTTGTACCGGGTGCGGTAGGCGTTATGCAGAAGGCGGGGACTCCTAAAAAGCCAACAGAGATCTGGGTGATGTACCGCCAGGATGCCAGCAAGGGGCGGAAGGTGGTCATTACCGCGTGGCGTTATCCGGGGGTCAGCCCCGTGCGCGACACCATCCCTATTCCGGCAGATATTCTTGCTGAAATCCGCCACGAGCTGGACCTCTTGTCAAAGGAATAAGTGTGATATACTAGGAAATATGACTCAAAACCCATTCTCCTACGAGAGCCTCTTAAGCTTTCCTTTCTCCTTTGATTGGATTATTCTAGCGGCATTTGTGTGGGTATTCGTGTGGAAAGGCCTTGCGCTTTGGAAGGCAGCTCGCTTAAGCGCGAAGTGGTGGTTTATCGCCCTTTTGGTGGTAAATACGTTCGGGATTTTAGAGATTCTCTTCTACTACGTCTTCTCCGAACGTATCGCCCGTGGGAAGAAATCAGAGCACGATACTACTGCCCCTGACGCAGGCGCGCCAGGTAGCGCTTCTGAAACTGCGTAAAGGTACCCTTGCGAATCGCGGTACGCATATCCGCAACAAGCTTTTGGAAAAACCACATGTTATGCATCGTAGCCAGGCGTTGTGCCTGGCTTTCGATTTCTGGAAAATGGGTATCAAGACGAAGGAGTGCGCAGAGCGTGCCGCGCGTAACGCCACTACTACATGCGGGGCACGAGCAGCTGGGCGAGAGACGAGCTGCGCCTTTGCGCCAACGTGCAGAGCGGATATCGATGGGGCCTGTGGCAGTCCAAATGCGACCATGGCGCGCTTCGCGTGTAGGGATGACGCAGTCGAACGTGTCGACGCCTGCGGCGACAGCGTCAAAAATGTCTTCGATGCGTCCGATGCCTAACAGATGGCGCGGCTTTTCTTCGGGGAGGTGTGGCATAATTGCATCAAGTGTTGCGCGCATCTCTTCTTTCCCAAACGAGCCACCGATACCGATGCCGTCTACCGCGGTGGCGCCTACAATGCGTGCGCTTTGCTTGCGAAGATCATCAAAGCGTCCGCCCTGCACAATGCCATAAATCATTTGGCGCTCCATGAGGGGGCGGGCATCTTTTTCGATAAGGCAACGGTCAAGCCAGCGATGCGTGCGGTGCATCGCGGCACGAGTGTGTGCGCGGTTATGCAGTGGCGAGGTACATTCATCAAATGCAAAGATCATATCAGCACCAATAGCTTCCTGAATCTGCATAGAGAGCTCTGGAGTGAGCATGCGCCTGGTTCCTGTGGGGTCTGTGAATGAGACGCCTTCTTCGGTAATGGTAACGGCGCTTTTTTCACCGACTGCCCGGCGGGGACGCTCGAGAACCTTGCCGACATTATGTTCTCGAGCGGCACCAAAGGAGAACACCTGGAACCCGCCGCTATCGGTCATGGTGGGGATAGATTGTTTCAGGGAGCGAGTAAGGAACGTTTAATTTTTTGTTGATGGGTGAGCGAGGGCAGCATCCCAGAGGTGGTATGCGTTGGCAATGATGAGCCGGGTCTTTGTCTTGGGGAGGTCAGAAGGCTTGAGTGCGCGCACAAAGCCTCGCGTGCCCACAATAACGTATGCGGGTGTTTCTACGGTGCCATGGGGTGTTGTGAGTATGCCAACGCGCGCCTTTGAGTGGCGATCGCGCGCTGTAATAGTGAACGTTCCTTTCGTGGTGGTGCGCCGCTTTCTTGACATAGATGGTTTCCAATTGTATTGCAAAACGAGGAAAAAGGAAAGAGGTGGTTCTTGCCATCTTTTTGTATTTCCTGTATACCTGTGCGCATGAGTTCTTTCCTAAATCTGCATGCGATAGTCATAGCCACAAGCGCTTTTCCGAACATTTGTGGCTATGACTATCACCACGGTGGTCCGCTAGCATGTCGTGCTACCTCATAGGAGAGTAGATAAAGGAGTCCCCATGGACCCTTCGAGAGACGTTTCCGGCAGGCAAATCAGAGACTTTCTCCAGATGTTGGAAGATCGCCACAGGAGCGGCGAGTGGCTACAGGGCCTGAAGAACTCCGGCATCCTTACGGATCTCATGGAAGTGAAGAAGCCCTGGGAGGAGATCGACGGCTGGACGCGGGATGCGGTTCGCGCCGCACTCCGGTTGCCCCAGATCACGCTCGAACCCAAGGTCTGGATGACGGTTACCCTGGGCGCATATCAGACCCTCGGAGAGTATAGGGGCGCGCTGAAATCTATGGGGCGCGGTGATTGCATCTCGGCTAATGCTCTTCCGGCGCTCGAGACTGTCGCGATCGCGACCGAACCGACGCCTTGCGATCTCGTGTGCGCTGGTTCCACGTATTTGGGGTGTCGTGCGGTGAGTAAGCGCTCCTATTCGGAAGTGTTGGAGCGTGCGGTGCGGCTGGGCCTGCGTCCCTGCAGGCCGGAGGTCGCGCTTGCGCTCATGGTGCACAGGAACTACACGGGCCCCCTCTACCAGGAGCCGCCTCACACCATCGCCTCGAAACCACTGGGTGACGCGTTACTCTGGATCCAGTATCGTCACATGTCCGGTGAGCTCATGTGCGGGAACTTGAGATACACGTCTTGGGGACCCGGTCACAATCTCATCTTCGAGCTACCGCGCCAGGAAGAAAAGCCGGTCGCCGCGTAGCGCGTGACCACCAGCCCGTGTCCACCTCCTGTGGGCACGGGCCTTTTTCTTGCACAAAGAGCACACTCCACGCTATGATGTTTTATGATCACGGATAAACGCGCGCTCGCGCTGATAGCTCTCTTGAGTATTGCAACGCATTGGTTCATGTTTGGGGCGCCGAATGAAACCGTGTTTGATGAGGTACACTTTGGGAAGTTTATTTCCGGATATGCCACAGGAGAATACTATTTTGATATTCATCCGCCGTTGGGGAAGTTGTTGATCGCAGGATTTGGGAAGGTTGCAGGGTTTAAGCCAGAGTTTGGCTTCGCCAACATCGGAGACACCTATCCCGACGATTCATATAAAGCACTTCGCTTTCTCCCCACGCTTGCGGGCACGTTGATTCCGCTGGCACTTTTTTGGCTCGCACGCCTGTTAGGTATACGCACTCCCTACGCCGCGCTTGTGGGGGTGGCCGCGGCGGTTGAAAGCGCGCTGGTGGTGCAGTCTCGGTTTATCCTCTTAGATGCGTTCTTGCTCCTCTTTGGCATCTTGACGCTCTGCATGTATCTTCGTTTCCGTCAGACTACACAATGGCGCTTTATCGTGGGCATGAGTATCTTTGGTGCCTTAGCCGCATCAATCAAATGGACCGGTGGCGCATTCTTACTGCTCGCGCTTCTTGCGGACTGTGTCCGCCGAAGCCAGCTATGGCGGGCGAAGGCGGAGGGTGTGCTGGTTGCCAGCAAGGAACGTGCACTTTCGTTTCGGGATCTTTCATTCTTTACTGTTGTTCCGGTTGCGCTCTACGCGGCTATCTTTTGGGTGCACCTTTCACTCCTCCCGAATACTGGCCCGGGCGATGCGTTCATGAGCCGTGAATTTCAGGCACGCCTTCAAGGAAACGCGGCATCAGAGGACCCAACGCTGACACCGAAGGGCATGCTGGCAAGCATTGTTGAGCTCAATATCGAAATGTATCGTGCGAACGCGCGCCTTACTGCCACGCATCCCTACGGAAGCCCGTGGTACTCGTGGCCACTCATGACACGCAGTATTTTCTATTGGAATAGCGACCAGCAGACGAGTGACCGTCCCGGCGAGCAGCACAAGATTTATTTGGTAGGTAATCCTATCGTGTGGTGGGGAAGTAGTGCGGCGATCTTATTCCTTTTCTTTACTTTACGAGATCCCCAACAGCGCACATTTCCCGCACTCTTTATTGTGGCTGGCTACGGCATTTCATTGTTGCCGTTTGTGGGAATTTCGCGCGTCATGTTCTTGTACCACTATTTCCCTGCGTTGCTCTTCGCACTTCTGGCGATGGGGTATGTGTGTGATAAGGCGAACATATCGCGCCGCACACTCGTGGCGCTTGGCGTGCTTGCGTGTATCGTATTTGTCTATTTTACGCCCATCACCTATGGATTACCCCTTAGTGAGCAGACATTCTCTGCGCGCATGTGGTTGAGCACGTGGCGCTAAGCTTATAGGCGGATGTCGCGGGCTTTTACGTAGAGCTCCTCGGCAACTTTCCAATTGAAGTTTTTCCAGAAGGCTGCAATATACGCTGCTTTATCTGAACCGTAGTCGATGAAGTAGGCGTGTTCGTAGACGTCGAGCACAATAATAGGCAAACAGCCCCAGATGCCGCCCTGGTTGTGGGCATCAGCGTTATACTGTTTGAGGCGTCCAACTTTTGTATCCCATGCCAGTACGGCCCAGCCTCGCGCGGCCATCGCGCATTCCGAAAAAGATTTTATCGCTACCTCGATTGAATCCCATTTTTCGGTTAATGCTTTTGAGAGCTCTGGTGCTTTGGCTGGGTTCCCGGAACCACCGAGACCATCAAAATACCACTCATGTAGGTAGACTCCATTGGTTGCAAATGTTTCCGCGTCCTTAAGGGCCCGAAGTTCGCTATATGTCGCATTTCCTTGTAACTTGCCCGCCAAACGCAGCTCTTTAAACTTAGGAAGAATTTCATTGAGCTTCGCAACGTATCCCGCATACAGCTTATCGTGGTGGATCGCGAGTGTCTTTTCTGAAATTCCATCCAAAGAGGTGTAGGGAAGTGGTTTAGGTTCTTGAGACATGGGTTACGATGCGGCGTATTGATCGATTTTCGGGCGATCAAAGCCGATGATTATCTTTCCATTGACATCAATGACCGGAACGCCAAGTTGGCCGGTTTTGTTGATCATCTCTTCGCGAGCGACAGTGTCTGCCTGCACGTCTTTTTCAGTAAACTCCCATCCTTTTGTTTGGAAATACTCTTTTGCTTGCTTGCAGTAGCCACACCAGGGGGTTGAATAAATAGTGATCTTTGGCATAGGTAACGAGTATAGCACAACTGGGCATGGTACAAAAAGTATCTCTCCGAAATCCGTGCACCATCCCTTCTCGACTCCCGTCACAGTCCCAGCGAGACCGCGCGGCCTCGCTCGTGCAAAAAGAGACGTGGAAAAGAATATGGAATGTTATCCTGAAGAGCCTCTCGGAGCCCGAACCGCTTGGATAGAGCGATAGCTCTAGGTGAGGGCGAGAGGGAGTGCTCTTGCTCGCAGGAAGCAAGAGACACGTGCTCGGAGGGATGATATTCCATATTCTTAATGTATGTGGCGTGGTGTGCTATACTGGCATTACTATGCGAGATTTAACGATTATTGGCGGTTCGGCGGCGGCGATAACGGCTGGCATTTATGCCGCGCGACGAGGTCTCAATTTTGTGGTGATTGCAAAGGAGTTCGGAGGTGAAGTCGCCACTTCGGGAGAGGTTGGCAACTGGCCCGGGATCCAGCAGACCGATGGCTTTGCGCTCGCCAAGCAATTTAAGGATCACCTTGATTTCTATAAGGCTCCTACAGAAGACGGTGTACTGGTTGAAAGTATTGTAAAGGGCACCGATGGTATTTTTACCGTAAGCGCCAAGCGAGGCGACGAGGCGCTTTCTTTCCAATCTCGCGCGGTGATTGTAGCTACGGGCGTCCATCCTCGCGAGCTGGGAGTGCCCGGAGAAAAGGAATTTCGTAATAAGGGAGTAAGCTATTGCACCACGTGTGATGGCCCCATTTTTAGTGGCAAAATCACCGCAACTGTTGGTGGAGGGAACTCCGCGCTTGAATCTGCCCTCATGCTCGCTGATATTGCATCGCATGTGTACGTTATCAATAAGAACACCGCTTTTAAGGGGGATCAGATGCTCATTGAGAACCTGCAAAAGAAGCAGAACGTAACCATACTGTATAATGCGCTCACCACACGTATTGAGGGAGACCAATTTGTAAAGCACCTCGCATATAAAGATGCGGAAGGCGTGGAGCACGTACTCGACGTAGAAGGAGTCTTTGTGCACATTGGCAACATCCCGAATTCTTCAGTTGTTCCTTCTGAAGTAGAAAAGGATGCTATCGGGCAGATTGTTGTTGATGCGCATTGTGCTACAAACGTTTCTGGTCTTTTTGCGGCAGGTGACGTGACGAATGTGCCGTTTAACCAGATTGTCATTGCGGCTGGACAGGGGTGCATCGCAGCGCTTACTGCGGTTCAGTATCTCAATCGGCAATCATAACCATGCTCTATCTCATTGCAGATCATCGTGGATTTTTATTGAAAGATGCGATTTCTGCGTGGCTTCACAAGCAGAATATTGCGTTTGAAGATCTTGGCGCCAAAGAGTTGAATAAAGATGATGATTATCCCGATTTCGCCATTCTCGCCCGTGAAAAAGCGGGAACAGATGATCGCATCATTGCCCTCTGTGGTACGGGAGTCGGTATGGATATTGCACTCAACCGTGCGCCACATATCCGCTGTGGTTTGCCGCGCTCGCTCGAGCATGTGCGAGAAATGCGCACCGATGACGACGTGAACGCACTCGCGCTTGGCGCAGATAGTATGACCCAAGAAGAGGCAATCACGTATGTTCAGGCCTTTTTAGAAACGCCATTTTCTGGCGATGCACGTCATGTGCGACGCATCGCGAAACTTTCATGATTATTATCCCAGCCATTCTCGCGCAGAGCCCTGAAGAGTTTCAGCAGTTGTGGGGCAACGTAGCGGGGCATACCCAGCGTATCCACATTGATATCGCTGATGGCACACTGGTTCCTACGCACACTGTGCGAGGCGTTGAGGAGATCGCATGCATCCCCGAAGGCGTTGCGATTGATGTGCATCTCATGGTCTCTCACGTGAGTGATGTTCTTGCCGCATGGCTCGCAACGCGCACGGACCGCATCATCATGCACGCAGAGTCAACAGATATATCCTCTGCGCTCATCGCTCGCGTGGTAGAATCAGGGAAGCGGCCGTGGATTGCGTTCAATCCTGACACCGATACTGCCATGCACGAAGAACTGGTGATGCATGCGCAGGGCGTGCAGTTTATGACTGTGCATCCCGGGACATATGGAGCCCCGTTTCTCCCGCAGGTAGTAGAGCGCATCGCCGTATTCCATAAGGCGCACACGCACATGCCGCTGATGGCTGACGGCGGCGTCACTCCAGAAACTGCGCGTACACTTTCTGAAGCAGGCTGCACTGAATCAGCATGCGGAAGCTACATTATGCGCAACGAAAACCCCGTAAAAGCACTTTCAGACTTTTCTTAATCATGCAGTACGACATCATTGTATTTGGATCCGCAACACAAGATACTTTTCTAAAGCTTCGTTCGCCGCTCATAATACAGAACGACGCATTCCCAGAAAAACGGGGACTGGCATTTGGACTTGGTTCAAAAATCGAAGTGCCTGAAATCGTTCTCGCTTCTGGTGGTGGGGGAACGAACACGGCAGTTACGTTTGCGCGTCAAGGTTTGAACACGGCGTTTATTGGCGTGGTGGGGCATGATGCGAACGGCCGAGATATTCTCGATGTGTTGCGCAAAGAGGGTGTGGATCCAAAGTATGTGCTGACTCACGACGACGGCATGACCGCCTATTCTGTGGTGTTGGTAAACGAAGACGGAGAGCGCACCATTCTTTCGTACAAAGGGGAGGGACAACACTTCACAACGGTGGGTATTCCCTACGACCGCCTTCAATCTACGTGGGCATTTGTAAGTAGTCTAGGCGGAAGCTGGGAAGTTCTCGAAACAACGACGCTCTGGGCGCGTGACAATAAGATCCAGCTTGCCATTAATCCGGGCGGAAAAGAGCTCGCGCATGGTTTAGAAAAGCTTAAGCCACTGCTGAAGCACTTCTCGGTGGTGATTATGAACCAAGAAGAAGCTGCTGACTTTCTCGGTATTCCGTATCAGAACGAGAAAGATATTTTTGAAACTATGGATCGCCTCATTGACGGTATTTTTGTACTCACGAAAGGGCCGAACGGCGTTTCTGTCTCTGATGGGAAAAAAGTATATACAGCGAGCGTGCCCGCATCGCCGGTAGTGGAGCGCACGGGGGCGGGTGATGCCTTCAGCTCTGGGTTTGTATGTGAATATGCGCGCTCTGGAGATATCGCAAAAGCGATTCAGTTTGGCACTGCAAATGCATCATCGGTAGTTACTGAATTCGGTGCGAAGAAAGGTATTCTTATGAAAGGGAGCTGGGGCCCATGGCCACTCGTGCCAGTGAAAGTTTCAAGTTTATAAAAAGAAAAGGCCCCTCGTGATATCCCGGATTACACGAGGGGCGAACGGCGACGTGCGGCAAGCGCCGCGAAAGGAGGTCTGATGCGTTTGCTTTGCGCATCAGCGGGACCATGCAGAGACGTTCAAGAGAGGGGGCTCTCTCGATTCCTTCTTTGCCGACCTTCGGACGGCTGCATGGCGTGTGCACCTTTGCCTGATGTTTTAACTATGCACACGAATCGGCCCTTTAGGAGTCAAAAGGGGCTGGCCCCACGAAGATTGCTGAAACCTGCGTGGGGGGGGCGATGGGGATGACGGATGAAAAGTGCTAAAAAGAGTATACTGTCTTTTATAACAACTGTCAATTCCCGCGTTTTGGAGTAATAAAAGAGGGGCTCCGATGTGTCGGAGCCCCTTGTTGGTCAACCCACTCTTGGGCGCGCTCCCCGTGTGGGGGCGGTGCCTGCCGTGCCAGGGCTGCGGTGGGTGGCGGTTCTTAGTCCTTTCTCTGCGTAGGCTTCTCCTTGGGCACCTTCAGAAATGCCTTCGGAAACGCTCTACGCCGACTGTGGTTGCCGGTTCCCCCCGATCTCTCTTTCGTCCCGTCGTGGAACGATGGCGGAGTGGGGGGTTACGAGCGGAGGCGCCGACGCCCTACTTCAGGAGGGTGCCGTTGTCGCCGGCCAGGCCCTTGTCGAAGTCGAACTTGAATTTCTTCTCCAGGGTTCCCGCGACGGGCGGGGAGTGAGCGTGCATAGCGCTTCTCCTTTATATATGTCAACAACCACGAATATAGCCGAAAAAAGCAAGGAAAATAGGCAGTTTTAGGTATGAAAAAGGCCTCGAGCGTTTCCGCGAGGCCCCTTGTTGTGCGCCGTGTGGCGCGCTGTGATTCTGTAAAGAACGGTAGTGGAGGGGGATGTGGGGGCTTGTGGCCCCCGCCCCGGAACGGTGGCTAGCAGCCGTACGTCAGCGTAGCTCTAGCCCTTCTGCTGGCCGTGGAACTTCATCTCGAAGCTTCGGTTGCGTCGGAACATAACTGTGTTCCCCCATGCCGTGCAGGTGATTCGCAGATCATGCTACACGACAGGTTCCTTGTGGGACGACTATGCCCGGTCCGCCTACGCATTCGAGCGGTGCCGAGCGCCTCATCGCTACTTAAGGAGGCATGGTACCAAAGTCTTACGTATTGGGCAATAGTGTGTGTGGATTATTTGATATACCCACATAGGGGCCTTGTACTTTAAGCTGTTTCAGCGAGAATGGGCATATGGCAGAATCTCACACACAACTTGCACGCTTGCTACACACGACACCGGCGGTTATCGAAAAAGCAGATGCGGAATTAAGTGCGGCAACAGGAAAGACGGGCGCAATCGATGCGATCCTTTCACAGAACCAAACACTCGTAGATCGCATTCTTGCAGAGCATGGCCTGTCACGCACGGATGCGGCAGATACGGTCTACGGAGCGTTGATTAAGCGTCTTGCTCAGCTTGATTCCCAGCTTTACGAGCTTTTGGACAAGCCAAACCTTGCGGAGATGTCTCTGGTGTGTGGCAAGCTGTGTGAAGTAGCACTAAAGGTGTACACACCGCCCCGCGGCATGTTTATCAAGCGCGAGCGCGTGGTGTCTCTGTTGGAAAAATATAAGCCAGAGAACCTTATCAAACACTTTGGCTATAGTGACATTGCGACTCTTGTTGAAAAGGAGGGGTTCGCGTCTGTGGTGAGCGCACTTCGCTTCACGCAGGATACCGGCTGGATGCACGCGTTTTTTGACCTGGCCTACAGTGAGCTAAAACCAGAAGATTTTGAAGAGCGTGAAGTTGAAGTAAAAATCTTAGACCCGAAATGGCTTGGCGTCGCAGATAAATTTTTAGAGAAGAAGTACCATAACGTAAGCCACTTAAAGGAGTATGGTGTGATTTTCGTGATTCCGCTCAAGATTGATACGCAGGGTGAAACACTACGTTTGTTTACGCTTCTCATGCACTATCTGCACGAAGTGCCGTTTTACACCGAGCGTTTTCGTACCTACATGAAAGACGCCGATTTTGTTACAAAACTGCAGTCACTGCTCCGCGGTGACGTGTCCGAAGGGCCGCTCCCAGCGCCGAGTGAAGGAAAAAAGGCGGTGTGGCGTGTCATCCAGCGGTATCTTGCAAAAGATTCCGAAGCAGATCCGCGCTTGGGCGAACCACACATCAACCCAGAAGCAGAGCACTGGTATAAAGTAGGTGAGGACTTGGGCCAGGTTGGGCGAGCGCTTGGAAAGGAAGCGTTTGATCTCGGATACTGGACTGGTCTCGATGCCGTGGGGGATTTCTTTAAAGATTCTGCGGGGAATGAAAAGTTTGTAAGTTTTAACCTCATCGATTTAGTGATGTCTTCGGTGGTGAAAGGCATGATGCGCTATTCGTATCATCATCAGGAGGCGTTGTGGAACCGTTTCTTTAGTGAATATATCGGCCGCGAGAAAATGAACGAGCTCTTTACGGAGAATATTATTAAAGGTTCTGTAGAAGTATAGGCATGCATCTCAACGACTACATGCGCGAGGCGCGAGGGCGCCAGCAGGCCATCGGCCATTTTAACTTTGCGACCGCAGATGTGTTGCGCGCTATTGTTGTGGGTGCGCGCAGAGCGGGCGCTTCGTGCGTGATGGTAGGAACATCAGAAAAGGAAGCTGATTTTATTGGCATTACCGAAGCAGTTGCGCTGGTGCGCGCACTGGAGAAAGAGCTTTCATTCCCCATCTTTTTAAACGCCGATCACTTCAAGAGCGTAGAGCGGTGCACTATGGCTATTGATGCAGGCTATGATTCAGTGATCATTGATACCTCGCGCCTTTCCTATGAAGAGAACGTTGCGGCGGTGCAGGCAGTTGTGGCGCATGCGCGTGCGTGTGGGCGTCCCGTGACCGTAGAAGGGGAACTCGGCTATCTTAAGGGTGCTTCACAGGTACAAGAGGAGATTTCTATTAGCGTAGAAGACTATACGCAACCTGCGCAAGCGGCTGATTTTATAACAAAAACGGGCGTGGATCGTTTAGCGGTGGTGTTTGGGAATATCCACGGGATTGTAACCAAACAAGAAGAAAAACTTGATATTGAGCATTTTTCCCGCATTATTGCCGCTGCACCACAACCGTTTTACGTGCTCCATGGAGCTTCTGGACTGCCTGACGAGCAGATAAAAGCGGCGATAGCGGCGGGCGTTTCGAACGTACATTTTAATACTGAACTGCGGGTTGCATATCAGAAAGAACTGAAAGAAGAACTCGCGGAGAACCCAGACGAAACAACGCCGTATAAATATCTTGCTGATGCCGCCGCGGCGGTAGAGGAGATCGTAGAGCGCAAAACGAGAATCTTCACGAATTCTTAGTTTTGTGGTATAGTGATAGGGCCAATCGAGATACATGAAGAGGAGGTGATCTGATGGCCAGCGAGAAGGTAGTCGCCCATACGCACGCGGGCAACTGTACACACTGCGGGGAAGATGGAGTCCTTCTGTATTCCTGTTCGCGGCGGCGCAACCTGCCTCATAGTGAGGCTGACAACCGGGTCCAGAGAGGCCCGGTTTTCCTTTTTTGCTGGGCTTTCGCGCTATTCATTGACAGTGAAAACATAAAAGAGTAGACAGGATGGAATACTAATGAACGCCTTTGAGGTGGCGGTGCATGCTATTCCGTTGCACGCATCGTTTATCGCACGGGTTTGTATTCGGAACTTATGTTGTCACGCACGAATGTCACTACCCCTCGCACGTTGCGATCGCGCAGCGCTGCTGTTCTCGCCGCCCTCATGCTCCTTGGCGGCTTTTTTGTACCTTTGGCTCCAGCGCAAGCGGTGATTGCTGGCATTACGGTTGGCTCGCCAGCTGGTGGTGAAATTTGGAGTGGTACACACAATATCACGTGGACGACACTCCCCTTGGCAGATCCGGAAACCGTTGATATTTTTCTGCGAGACTCTTTAAACAATGAGACCACTATCGCTCTTAGTGAGACAAATGATGGTGTGTATAGTTGGAACACCGCAACTACACTTGCGGGGCCGACAACGGATGATACGGGGTATTCAATCATTATGCGGCGCGCAGGGCAGGCAGCTCCTATCGGCTTCTCTGGAGCTTTTGAGATCGACAACACAGCTCCAGTATTGAACACCATCACCTCATCTGTAACGGATGGAGCACCGGCTGGCGTTTTACAGATTGGCGATTCGATTACCTTTACTGCTTCGGCAACGACGACGGAACCTGCCGCTCTTGTTACTGGTTCATACAACGGAACAGCTCTTACACCGTGGGTTACGCTAGATTCCGGTGTTACATATACGGCAACATATACCGTCGCTTCGGGAAGTGCTGACCAAAGTTCCGCACTTCAAATTTCTGGTGTGACTATGGGGGATCATGCGGATGCGCGTAATGTAAGTGCCGCACAGAGTGGTTCCGATGTTACGGTTACGATTGACGGAACCCGTCCAACGCTTACCAGCGTTTCTATCGCCTCAAACCATGTAAATACGGCGTTTGCGCAGACTGGTTCGGTAGCCACGCTTACATTTACCTCTAGTGAGAGTATTGGTGCGCCGACGGTCACCATCGCTGGCAATCCCGCGCTTGTAGCCGGTGGCCCAACGAACTGGACAGCTACCTATACATTCACCGGCACAGAAACAGAAGGCGTGGTTCCTTTCTCCATCACATTTACTGATGTAAGTGGAAATGCGGCTGCAGCAGCTGTTACTGCAACAACGAACAGCTCTTCAGTTACTTATGACGAAACGATTCCGACGATTTCCAGCATTACTACAAAAGATACGAACGGAAATGGTTCGGTAGACACAGCAACGATCGTATTTGATGCGGCCGTTGATGACTCAACGTTCTCTGCTGGCAATTTCACGATCGGCGGCTCGGCGGCAACGGGGATTACCACAGGAACGGCAGATGACAACACATTTGATGTTACGATTGCTCCGGAAATTGTAGGTACGGACGTAAAGCAGGTGACGTATACGGCAGGAAGCGGTGCTGATCTTGCAGGCAACCTTCTCGCATCGGTTGCTAATGGCGATGAAGCGGAGACTGATGGCGCTAGCCCGGTGATGATCTCTGCGGAAACCACGTCAACGACAACTGTCAACGTCACGTTCAGCGAGGATCTCAACGGAACAACGGATGCCGCTTCTGACTTTACCGTTGCTGGCGTAACCGTTTCTGGAACTTCAGAACTTGCTGGCGTGATTACACTCACGACCTCTGCATTTGGCACTGGTGATACACCATTGATTACGATGAGTGCCCTTGGGAATGGTGTGCAGGATTCGGTGGGGAATATTTCGCCTCTCGGGCAGACAATAACGCCGACAGATAATGTCGATCCTGTTATCACATCGGTGACGTCAACAACGTCGAATGGCTCATATAACAACCCAGATGTCATTAACATCACGGTTAACTTCTCTGAGGCGATCACGTCTTCAGTAAACTTCATTGTGACCCTCGACACGACCGGCTCGTGTTCTTTTGCAGTCACGAGCGCAACGAGTGGCTCATGCAACTACACGATCGCTGATGGCGAGAACAGTGCCGATCTTACGACCACGGGTATTACAGGAACGGCTGCGGACCTTGCCAGCAACGCGATGGCAAGCTTTGTGCCCGGTTCCAACCTTGCGGCAAACGCAGCAATTATAGTGGATACCACAGAGCCAGTGGTGAGTGCGATTGTACTGTCTCCAAACGGCCTCCATGGCGTTGGCGATGCTGTTACCATCACAATCACCGCAGATGCGGCGGGATATACGGCAAGCGCAGTAACGGTGAACGGTGTTGCGGTGACTGCGTATAACGATGCAGGCGCTGGTACGTACACAGCAACCTACACAATTGTAGAGGGCAACACTGACCGCGCTTCAGGAACGGTGCCCGCGAGCGTTGCGCTCGTGGATGCGGCAGGGAACGTGAATGTGGCGTATACCACCGTGACCGCAAACACGGTTGCAGTGGACGCGAACACGCCAGCGGCTCCAATCCCAACACTCCTCGACCCAATCAATGCTGGCAACGTAACGGCGGTGACTATCACGGGCACTGGCGAAGCGAATGCCTCACTCGCATGGTCTATTAATGACGATAACGCGTTGACGCCGGCAGTAACGGGCGTAGGAACTGTTGATGGACTTGGTGCTATCTCTATCTCTGGCATTAACGTTTCTTCGCTTGATGATGATCTCGATCTCACATTGAGCATCACGCAAACAGATGCGGCTGGTAACACGAGCGCCGCAGGTACAGACACGGCCCTAAAGGATACGGTAATTCCTACGCTTCCAGCCGCTGGTATCGTCGGCACAACTATTCAGGGACTTAGTGCAACAACTGGGAAAGAAGACACTATTGTGCTGACCTTTAGCGAACCAGTCGTAGCGGCTGATGGCACTCTCGATGCGGATGACTTCTTGTCAATTGAAAGCCCGGATGGAATAGCTACTATTCTTACAGGAGCACTTTTCTCACACGTGGGCGGAAGTGATACGCTGACCATCATTCTTGCTGAAAGCGTTGCTACAGCTCGTACCTATCTTCGCAACGGAGATTGGGTTCGTATTACCCCTGCGAGTGGTGCGATTCTTGACCTCGCTGATAACCCCGTGGGCATAACAGAGATTGAAAGCGCGACGCAAGTGAGTGGTGATGTTGTAAATCCGACAGTAGCTCTTACCTACGTTCCAAATTACACGGTCGTTGGCGGAGAAGTTGTCACGATTACAGCCGAGTTCTCTGAGCTTATGGATCGATTAATTGGGAGTGTTCCACAGATTAGCATCGACGTAGCTGGCTCTGGCAATGGTGACCTTAGCGCCACGGGCATGACCCAAGTGGGCACTGCAACGTGGGAATACGACTGGACAGTTCCTTCTGGCGCAGACGATGAAGGAATTGCTACCATTGCGATCTCTGGCACTGACCTTGCTGGCAACTCGAACGCGACAGCTACAAATAACACGCGCTACATTGACGCACATCCGCCAGAGATTCTGACTTTTGGGCACAACGATACGGCTACTGCGACGACTGTGATATTGAGCGCTACTACTGATACGGCGGCGACATGTCGCCTTGCAAGCACTGTGACGGATTATGCAAGTATGGTTCTGACAATGTCGGGCGCAGGTGGAACCTCACACTCGTATACGGTCACGGGGCTTACGGGAGACGTGACCTACCTTTACTTCATCCGATGCCAAGACACAGCTGGCCTGACCTCTCATACAACATCGACTATCTTCACAACGCTTCCGCCAGACACCACGGTGCCAACGGTAACAGCGCAGACGCCAGCAGATAACGCAACGGGCGTTTCGGTGGCGGTTTCTCCAACGGTGACATTCTCGGAAGTCATGGATCCATCATCGGTAAACACCAACACCGTGAAGTTGAAGTTGGTTGCGGGTGATGTCGATGTGACCGGTGTAGTTGTCACCTTGAGTGATAGCCGCCTCGTCGCAACACTGAACCCAAGCTCCGCATTAGATTACAGCACCAACTACTATATCTGGGTTTCCGGTGCAAAGGATGCGGCAGGAAATAACATCACTGCATATACCACCGCAATAAGTCAGGAATTCACCACTGAAGTATCTTCAGCTGACGTAGCGGCTCCAACGGTAGTGAGCGTCTCTCCTGCCGATAATGCAACTAATGTTGGTATTAGCACTTCCATCGCCATAACGTTCAACGAAGAAATGATGGAATCAACCATCGGCTCGGTGAACATTGAGCTTCGCAAATACAGCGACGACTCTGTGATCCCAGCTTCTATCTCCCTGATTGAAGGCAATAAGGTTGCTCACATTATGCCAACGAGCAACTTGAGTTTTGCAACACAGTACTACGTCGCAGTTTCTACGGGAGTGCAAGACATCGTTGGCAATGCGCTTGCAACGGCGCTCGACGCAACTACGAAGGCTTCGTACGAGTTCACTACGGTCGCCGATACGAGCGACGTCACTGCTCCGGCAGTCCCTGCTATCTCTACGGGTGCCACGACAACGACAGCAAGCACCTACACGATCAGCGGTACGGCAGCAGCTGATACTCCATCTGATTCTGAACGCGTGATCCGCATCTACAACGGCGCAACGCTCGCAGGGCAGGTAACGCTCCCGGCGGGACAGACAAGTTGGTCTGTGGTCGTTGGTCTCACGCTTGATACGGGGAATAGCATCACGGCAACGTCTACCGATGCATCGGGCATCTCGAGTGCGGCAAGTTCTGCGGTAGTCATCACGAATAATGCCAGTACTGATACTGATGCGCCGGTGATTAGTAATATCCAAGCAACGAGCATTACGTCTTCCGGAGTAACGATTACGTGGACAACGGATGAAAACGCGACATCGAACGTTGAGTATGGAACCACATCGAGCTACGGTTCTTCCAGCGCGGTAGACATAACCGCAAACGCAACGAGTCACTCGGTAGCTTTGTCCGGCCTCACTGCAGGAACGGAATATCACTTCCGCGTAACATCGGCAGATGCGCTTCCCAACTCCGCAACTTCAACCGACAATACGTTTACGACAGTTACGGTTGCTGATACCACTGCTCCTGCAGTCCCAGTGTTCACTACAGGAGCGGCAACAACTGATGCGGACACCTATACCCTCGCCGGAACGGTAGTCGATGACGGAGGGGCTCGCACGGTACGTATCTACAACGGAGCAACACTCGTTGGTTCCACGGTAGTACCAGCAGGACAGACTACGTGGTCATTCCTTACTGCGCTGACGCAGGGGACGACAAACGTCTTCTCTGCAACTGCATCTGATATCGTTGGCAACACGAGTGCATCAAGCGCAACGGTAACGATTACCGAAGCGGCAGTAGTAGGCGATACCGCTACCCCCGCAGTCCCAGTGATTAGTGGTTCTGACACATCTATAGATGCAACTTCGTACACAGTAAGCGGTACGGCTGGCGCAGATCTCCCAAGTGACGGTGCGCGCACGATCACTGTATATCGTGATGGCGTCGTTGTGGGTTCACTCACGCTTCCTACGGGTGAGACAAGCTGGTCATTCATCGCGCCACTGGCACAGAGCGCAACTAATACGTTCACCGCAAAGTCTACTGATGTCGCGGGTAACACCAGTGCTGTAAGTAACTCACGCATCATCACTGAAGCAGAAGGTGCCGCGGCGCTTGAGGTGACGAACATTAGCTCTGATCCTTCTCGTGCCTTCGCTATTGCGAACGATACCTATGCGAGTGGTTGGAAATGGTTCTTCGATGTAACCGTGCCAACGCTTGAAGCGAGTGTCTCCATGCAATTCAGTAATTTCGTGAGTGGCACGAACACGATCGTCGCAGGAAGTAATATTCGCTACTACAGCGCCGAGTCATCAAATGCGGCAACGAGCGGTGCGGCTATCACCGTATCGGCGGCAAGTACCTACGCCGGTGCGATGACCATGACGGGTGACTTGGATGCAAACACTGCTGGTCGCCAGATTCGCATTATCGTGGAAGCTAAAATCCCGACTGGCTCTGCAGGAGGCGTCTACTCCGCGGACTACGGTATTCAAAGTCTCTAACCTCTATGCGTATACTTTCTTCTCTTATCCTCGCAGTACTTCTGGCGGTTCCCGCCGGAGTACTTGCGTCGGAAGTAACGGGGACGGTCAATCAACCAAATACAGTCACGAGCCAATCTATCGGCGGAACGCTCGTGAATGAACCAACAGCAAGCCCAAGCACGGGAAGCTATATAGGGACTCAAAGTGTGACCTTGAGCGCATCCGGCGCACAGAGCATTCGCTACACCGATAACGGCACGGTGCCAACGTGTAGCACGGGCACGCTTATCACTGGCGCGTCGGGTATCGTGGGGATTAGTGGTAACACAACGCTTAAGGCGATCGCATGCTATAGCGGTGGCGCTTCATCTACGGTAGTTACATTCTCGTATACCATTAGTTCTTCGGCCCCAAGCACACCAACACCCACGCCTTCCGGTGGTGGTGGGGGCGGTGGAGGTGGAGGGGGCGGAGGCGGTGGGCTACCGACTCCAACCGCAACGCCAACTACGAGTCAGACAAACAACGCAGTACGTAGCGGCGACATTAACAGTGATGGTCGCGTAGACATCTTCGACTTTAACCTCTTGATGGCAAACTGGGGTCCGAACCCAGCAAACCGTGCAGCCGATATCACTGGTGACGGCACGGTAGACATCTTCGACTTTAACCTCTTGCTTACTAACTGGAGCGTATAATCTTTATGAAACATCTTTATTCTTTCGTTCTCGCAGTTGTATTAGTGGGGACCGTGGCAGTTCCCGCACATGCAGCAACGATCTCGCTTGGCCAAGCATCGCGTGCAGTGTCTACCGGACAGCGTTTTACCGTGACCGTAACCGCAAATCCAACGGGCGCAACCATTACGACAGCACGTGCAAACGTCTCGTTTGATCCCGCAGTTCTTGAAGTAACCGGTTTCACGTTTGCTTCAGGATGGCTTCCGGTAGCACAACCCGGCTACGATGCCATTGATAACGCGGCAGGCGCACTCATTAAAACGGGTGGCATCCCGGGTGGCTTCAACACGCCTCGCGCACTGGGTACGGCAACGTTTCGTGCAAAGCAGGCGGGGACAGCGACAATCGCCGTCACGGGCGCAACGCTCATGCTTGATGGCACGAACGCAAACCTCTTCACTGGTGGCAGTACCGTTGCAGTAACGGTACGCACACCAGCTCCAGTGGCGGCAACAGCATCACCTGATGCAGGCGCGCTTGCTGGGGCATCAGTGAGTCCAACGCCACTTGAAGGTAACACTGTGGGAACGGATACAGACGGAGAAACTGCCGATCTTACCCAAGCGGCATTCTTCCTTGGGCTCACGACTCGTACGTGGGGCGTGTTAGCGGCAGTGCTTCTCGTGGCACTCGCAGCATGGCGCTGGAATGCGTCGCGCAGGAATCAAGGATTCTAGGAGGTATATTGGATACTGTTCCTAGAGACCATTCGGAGCCCGAGCGGGCAGGGTGTATAAAAAGAGAGACGTTATGTCTCTCTTTTTATACGAGCGAGGGCGAGTGAGACCGCGCGGTCCCGCTGGGACCGCGACGGGAGTCGAAAGGAATGGTATCCAATATACATATCTTGCCTTTTTGATGTGTCTTTGGTAGGATATTCGGGCTTCGTATTCTCTCTCACTCATTTATGGCAAAAGCACAAAAAATAGAATTACAGGCGAGCGTACGTACCCGAACAGGGGCTGCAGTCCGCCACCTTCGCGCCGAAGGTATGATCCCAGCCGTGGTCTATGGCCAAGGCATGGAGGCGCAGAGCATCGAAATGACCACAAAGGCTTTTGACGGCGCCTTTAAGAAGGCCGGCGAAACAGCCGTTATCTATCTTTCCGTTGATGGGTCAGCAATCCCAACGGTGGTAAAAGATATCGCTCGCGATCCAGTGACCGACACCATCTCACACGTTGATTTTCATAAAGTGCGCCTCGATCAAAAGATCAGCGCGAACGTGCCTGTTGTGTTCGTTGGTAAATCTCCCGCAGTAGAGGAGCTTAAGGCCGTCTTCGTTCGCGGTTTGAATGAAGTCGAAGTGGAAGCGCTTCCTGAAGAGATGCCACAAGAAATTTCCGTGGACCTCTCGTTGCTCAAAGCATTCGGCGACCAGATTTTGGTAAAAGACATTAAGCTTGAGAAGGCAGTGATCAATGCTGAAGCACACGAGATCTTGGCAACTGTTCAAGAACCTATCAGTCAGGAAGAGCTCGATGCATCGCTTGCTGAACCAACCACTGACGTCTCCGCTGTTGAAGAGATCAAGCGTGAGAAGGAAGAGGGCGAGGAAGCTGCAGCCGAGGAGGGCGCAGCGCCAGAAGAAGCTCCAAAGGAGGAGTAGCTCTCTCAAAGCACTCATTACAAAACACGTCCCGATGGGCGTGTTTTGTTTTATAAAATCAATCGGGATGGGTGTTACTCTCCCTACCACGCGTCGAGCATCCTGCGAATGCTCGCGCTCCTACTCGCCCTCACCTTAATCTAGAGAGCAATTCTTACTGTTCGGGCTGCGAGAGGGTAGTGAAAATAACACCCATCCCTCCTACAAGCTCTTCTTATTTATTTCAAATACGGAGCAAGGGACTGGCGTTGCTTTTGAGTAATCGTTTGTGCTGTTTCGGTGATAGCAGAAAGAACGTGCGATGTGGTGAATGTATATTGCGCCTCCGGAATGAGTAGTAGGGGCAGCTCTTGTGCGATGCGCATCTCTGCAAGAAGAAGGATTGCTGGATCTACAGAAATAGAGAGAAGCGGGGTAACGGTAGTTACTGCTTTTCGTGCAACGTGGAGGGGGCCATCGCCACGTTCAATAGTAATAGAGAATGTGTCCGTTGTGTCTGGTGTTGGAGACGCCATGTTATCCACATCAGCATTTTCTGCACGAGAAAAAAGAATGGCTGCAGCGGTAATAAAAACGAGCGCACCAATGACTGCCCATGCAGGGAAGAAGCGGCGCCATCCGGGGCGAGGGGTGAAGACTGGGCTTTTCATAACTTCTGGAGAATCAGAAACATTCATAAAGAATATAAGAGGGTAGGGAAGGTTATTGCGTAGGTTGATCCGGGTTTGCCATACCTTCTTGCATAGCTTCAAAGATTGCATCCATATTCCCGGCAAGAATGCGCTCGATGTTACCCCAGTTCTTTTTGATACGGTGATCGGTAATGCGATCTTGAGGGAAGTTATACGTACGGATCTTTTCTGAACGGTCGCCACTGCCAATTTGCTTGCGGCGTTCTTCAGTAATATTGCCCGTTGCTTCCACGCGCTTAAGCTCTGCAAGTTTTGTGCGGAGCATTTCCATTGCCTTCTCTCGGTTGCCATGCTGGCTACGCTCTTGGCGGCAGGAGATAACAATGCCTGTTGGTTTGTGTAAAATACGGACTGCGGTTTCTACTTTATTAACGTTCTGGCCACCCGGGCCACCTGCGCGGGAAAAGGTGAGCTCAATCTCGTCTTGGCGGATACTCACCTCTTGCTCTGAAGCGATAGGGAGGACTGCAACCGTTGCGGTTGATGTATGTACGCGACCACTTCGCTCTGTATCGGGTACGCGTTGGACGCGATGCACCCCAGATTCATAGCGCATGTCTTTAAAAGCATTCTTTCCGCGAACTTCAAAAGAGACGTTTTTATATCCACCAGAGTCTCCGAGAGCGGTGTCGAGAATTTCAAAGCGCCACCCTTTATTCTGGGCGTGCTTGCGGTACATGGAGAAGAGGTCTCCGGCAAAGATTGCAGCCTCTTGGCCACCAGCTCCAGCGCGAATTTCAACGATTGCCTCGTCTGTGGGGTTGCTAGGAGTAGTAACCTTTTGTGATGTTTGATACTGTTTCCAGTCGTAATTCATAGTAATGTTTGCAAAAGCAAAAGCTCCCCTAGGGAGCTTTGATACTTATTTCTTCCTTGTCTTTGGGGTCTTCGCACCTGCTTTTACAGCGGTTGCCTTCTCAAGGCGCTTTTTGAACTTCTCAACGCGACCACGAGTGTCTACGATCTTTTCTTGCCCTGTATAGAAGGGGTGACACTTATCGCAGATGGAAGCAGACAAAGACTGCTTTGTGGAGCCTGTAACGAATGTATTCCCACATGCGCAGGATACCTTTGCGGTGGGGTAGTACGTTGGATGAATATCGGTCTTCATATATGAATGTATGTGCGATGTAGGGTATCACGGGGATGGCGCTCTGTCTAGGGGCTACGTTGACTTTAGGGGCGTTTCTCTGGTATCCTAATCGGGCTTCATATTACATATTATGGCATTAGATACAACACAAACCATTTTGGCTTACGAGGACATGCTGAAAGCAGGCATGCACTTCGGACGCAAGCGCACAGTGTTTCATCCAGGTATGGATGAATTCTTGTTTACTGTGAAAGATGGTATCTGCATTATCGATCTCCTAAAAACGCAGGAGAAGCTGATCGCAGCAGCTGAAGAGCTCAAAACCGCACTTACAAGCGGGAAGCTTGTGCTCTTTGTTGCGGCAACCAAGCAAGCGGAAGAAGGCATTCGTGCCATCGCCGACGAAGTGCAGATGCCGTACGTACTCACCCGATGGCTTGGCGGCACACTCACCAATTTCAAGGTGATTAACAGTCGTGTGCGCAAGCTTGAGGAATTAGAAAAGATGGCAGCAGAAGGTGGTCTTGAGAAATATGCAAAACACGAGCAGGTGCGCATGCGCCGTGAGCTCGCGAAAATGCAGGATCGTTTCGGTGGTCTCAAGCGCCTCACGCGCATGCCAGATCTCGTATTCGTTGCATCATTAAAAGAGGGGAAACTTGCGGTGCACGAATCACAGCGCATGAATGTTCCCGTGGTTGCTATCGCAAACACTGACTCAAACCCTCGCGATATTTCTGTCGCGATCCCAGCAAATGATCGTTCGAAAATTTCTGTTGACCTGTTGCTGAACACGATTCGCGAACAATTGCTCGTTCGCTAGTTGTCTCGCCTGCAGGTAGTAAGGAGGCTTATGGCAGACGATATCCAGACGATAAAGGCGCTCCGTGACGAAACAGGACTCTCATTTGGAGAGATCAAGAAAGCGCTTTCTGATGCAGGTGGAGACGTAGCAAAAGCACGCGAAGCCCTTAAGGCGTTTGGCGCTTCTGCAGCTGCAAAGAAAGCAGACCGCGCAACCGCAGAGGGCGGCATTGGCGCATACGTGCACACCAATGGAAAGGTTGCCGCTATGGTGCTCGTGCGGTGTGAGACAGATTTCGTGGCACGCAACCCAGAGTTTCAGACGCTTACTAAGGAGCTCGCCATGCATGTTGCGGCGATGAAGCCGGCATCACAGGAAGAGCTATTGGAGCAGGAATTTATCCGTGATCCAAGTATGAAAGTGCGCGACGCTATAACCCAAGCAGTCGGCAAATTGGGGGAGAATATACAGCTCGATTCATTCTCTCTGCTTGAAGTGTAATTGTGAGCATTCTTATCCTCATTGGCATTGCTTTTCTCGCGTGCGCAAGCATCGCGTGGATAATCTCACGCAAAATGCCGTATCTCAAGAGGCTCGATCCTGCGCTTCACGAAGAAGAGCATGAGACGTGGTTCCATGCCATGTTTCCAGAGGCAATTAGCTTTGCGGGAGCAGTGCGAGCCATTCCGCTCCGCACCATTCTGACGCATGAGCTTGAGAAGGTTATGCGCGCGTTTCGCGTAGCAGTTATGCGGCTCGATACATTGAGTACACGTACCATTTCAACCTTGCGCACTATGCGTGCGCCCGGTGTTACGCAAGGACATTTAAGCACTGATCCTGTGGGACAAGAATTAGGAGATGAAGAGATAAAAGAACAGCCTACGCCAGAGAACGTGCCGGAGAAAGCTCCCATTATTGACCCCATAGTGGCACGCCGCGACAAGTTGATTGTGCGCGAGCAAGAGCTTATTATTGCGATCGCGCGAGCTCCGAAAAATGTAGCGCTGTATGAGCACATTGGCTTTGTGTACAAGGAGCTTGAACAGCCTCAAGATGCTCGCGAGGCGTTCGAGGCGGGGTTGAAACTTGATCCCGCACATGTTGGTTTGCGAGCAGGTCTTGAGTCCCTTGAGCAGGGGAATGTGAATTGAAGAATCGGGTTAGATACGCTATACTTCCTCGTGCTCTACGGAACGCGCCGGCGTAGCTCAGTGGTAGAGCAACTGTTTTGTAAACAGTAGGTCGTCGGTTCAATCCCGACCGCCGGCTCCGCAGTTCGTTACATGGGGGTGTGGTGGAGTGGTCAATCACAACAGACTGTAAATCTGTCGGCCGATCGGCCTACGTAGGTTCGAATCCTACCGCCCCCACAGTGAGGAGAAGGGAAGCATGCCGACGTAGCTCAGAGGTAGAGCAACTCCATGGTAAGGAGTAGGTCGTGAGTTCAATTCTCACCGTCGGCTCACGGTTCTTAAATACCGTATTACATGTATGTCACAAGACAACCTTATTCGTCTTAAGTGCACCGTGTGTAAAGAAGCAAATTACTACACGTCAAAGAACAAGAAGAAAGTAGAACGAAAGATTGAGTTACAGAAGTTCTGTTCTTCGTGCAAAAAGAGGACGATTCATAAAGAAGCAAAATTAACCGGCTAGACCACAAAGTCCTGTGCATCCGTGCGCAGGTCTTTGTCATGGGGGTGTCGTTCAACGGTAGGACTCTGGTCTCCAAAACCAGGTATCCAGGTTCAAATCCTGGCGCCCCCGCAGATAAAAGAAATCCCCGCCACGGCGGGGGATTTCTTTTAGTACATGTCGATCTTTAATTTTCTATTCCTCGGTTTACTTTGCTCGATCTGTCGGAGAAGAATTTCTACATCATCTATTTTATACATTCGATAGTTATTCACAGGGTTCCGATACGCGATGAGCTTCCCTTTTTGATCCCAGTTGCGGACTGTCAAGGGCGTTACGCCGACCAGGCGAGCTACTTCTGACACATTAAGGAATTTTTTAGGCATCTCTATATTCGTAGGTTCTGCGTGACATTTATGATTATAACCTATTTAAACATTAATATATAGGTTTCTGTGTACAACATATAGCCTTATATATTTTTTACTAGTAACCTTTTATAAGATTGCATAAGTTATACATACGATAGCGTTTCGATTTTCCAGTCACTTGTTTTGCTTGACCCATTTTTTCGTATCTCTAGGCATTTCCTTACATTGATCGTGAGGAGGAAATTTTTCAAAAAATCTTATCAACAATTTTTGATACACGCATGGTAGTATTGATTATCGGATGCCACGAGAATCGTCGCAGTTCTCGAGGACAATTCGATATCCGATACAGTATCGGATACGACGATACGAACATCTACTCTTAGTTCTTTTCAGGGTTAAAACGCTAACGTCCCGACTTGGGGTCGGGACGTTAGGGAATGCACGGTCCTCACTCTGCTCCATGCAAAGTTTAGGACTCATCTAGTATAGCATATTTTAGGTTTTTGATGAGTCTTTTCCGATGAACGAAATGTCACCTACGCACGAAGAAAGTAAAATACCGCAAGGTGATTTTATTTCGCTTCAAGATGCGGCAAAAATCTCTCCATACTCTCAAGAGTATTTGAGTCTTCTTGCGCGTCGCGGAAAACTGTTCGCGCGCAAGGTAGATGGCCGCAATTGGTTCACCACGCGTACAGCGCTTGCGGAGTATGTACGCAAGCAAAGTATTACTATCGCAGTACCTCGCATGGGCGGTGGTGAAAGTGCGCTTTCAGTACCGGCACATCGCACATATCCAGAAGCGATTCTTGCTTCATCGCTTACTCCAGAAGATCCTTCTGATGCGGAAGAACTTTTGGGTCATGCGGGACACTCGAAAATGTATGAGGAATTTGAGCAATTGAATAAGGCTCAAACCTCCACTCCAGCAACGCCAGAGACACCAACGAAAGCACCTGCGAAAGAGCCTGCGGTTGCTTCCGTTGCTGCCGCACAAACGCCTGTCACCGCCGAAGGCGGGACCCCGCAGGATGCGGTAGCCCCAGAGCCCATACAAGCAGTGCCGCAAGCACCTGCTTCTCCCGCATTCGATACGCTCGTTGATTCTATGGGGCAGCTCACGCGCTCACTCTCTTCGTTTGCAGATCGTGTTTCGCAGACACTTGGTACTTCTCCTGCGCCTGCTACACACAGCCCGGCGCAACAGGAGTTTTATGCGGTTGAATCAAACACTCTACGCTATCAGTTTGATCGCGTGGATGCTCGCGCAAAGGGGCTCATGAGTCACGTTTCAAGCATGACTGCCGTGGTAGTCACGGCTATCGTGCTTATCTTTATTCTTGTGGGAGGCTTCGCATTTGGCCGCGCAGACGACATGCTTACCGCAGTGCGCGGAGCATTTAAGAATGCCGATACTCTGCAGGGCCACTTCCCCGGTACGCATGCAAACGAAGTTATGCTTCTTGATTCAGAGGGCAACGTCTCGATTTTCGGCCACATCGAAACAGCAGGTCAACTTCGCTCACGTGCACCAGAGGGTGTGGCACCTATTGTGGTTGATTCGGTCACAAAAGTAGAGAATTTGAACGCCGATTACTTCGATAACCTTGATTCAAAAGATTTTTCGCTCGCCTTTGTTACGAAGAATGGAAACATCACCTATGATGATGTTTTTCTGGAGGGCGCTGTAGAAATAGGCAAGACGCTCACCGTAAAAGGCGCGACAAAATTACTAAGCTCTTTGGATGTTTATGGCCAACTTGGCGTGTGGAATAACGCTATTTTTGGCAAAGACGTAACACTTACCGGCGGCTCTTTGAATGTGCAGAAGGGCGAATTACTGGTGGGACAGGGCAATGTGGGCATTGGAAAGGGCGATGTGATCATTGAAGAAGGCAATTTGCGCCTTGGGCAGGGCACGATTGAGATTCGCAATGACACAATGATCGAGAATTTAAACTCGGAGTACTTGCAAGGGCTGACTCCCGATGATTTTGACCTCGATTTTGTAGTGCAAAAGGGGAATAGCACGAATCGGATGGCCTTTTTCAACGGCGGTCTCTACGGCGGCGACGGCTCATTCTCGTCATTAGGTGTATCGGGCGACGCTTCATTTGGTGATAAAGAAAACAAAAATGATAGTCTTTTCACGGTTTACTCACGCCACTTTGGTATTGATGAAGTAGGGAACTTGCGTGCCTCTGGTATTGCGAGCGTCGGAGGGCTTGTGGTGAACGGCTATGTGGGCTCCGATTTAACCCCCTCGCGCTCTGCCTACTATGATCTTGGGTCGTCTACGAACCGTTGGGACACCATTTTTGGCACCACTGCTTCACTTTCTGGCTCCATGGAGCTGGGTGGGCCGCTCTATCTGCCCGATGGTACTGCAAGCGAGCCTTCGCTGACCTACGATGCGGATCGCGACACGGGCTTATATCGTATTGCTACGAACTCCCTTGGTATCACCACAGGCGGAACCGAACGTTTCCGTTTTTCTGACTCTGGCGCCTCGTCTTCGGTAAATGTTGAGATTTCAGGTACTGCGAGCATCTCAAGTAACACATTTATCGGTGGCAACCTCGGCATCGGCACCACCACCCCCATGACCCGCCTTGAAGTCCAAGGCACCGCCTCTGCATCTCATCTCCTTACCTCTGGTTCTCTCCAAGTAGCCAATGGTGGCGCAACGGTGAGCTACTCCCGCTTTGGGACGAATACGACGAGCTATCCTGATTTTGTTAATACCGCCGATGATGTACTCATTTCAGGGAGTTTAGAAGTAGACGGAGATGTATTCTTTGACGCACGTGCTTCCGTGGCGGGGAATTTTGAGGTGGGCAGCAGCGCGCTCTTTGTAAACTCCACAACAGGCAACGTTGGAATTGGCACTACGGCCCCGATGACTCGCTTTGAGGTGGAAGGTACCGCGTCGGCATCGAATCTCCTCACCTCGGGCATTCTACAAGCTGGAAACGGTGGTGCTACCGTCTCCTACAACCGCTTTGGAACGGCAACAACCACTGTAGGTCTTTCAGATAATGATGACGTGCTTATTTCAGGAAGCTTGGAAGTTGTTGGTACATCATATTTCATTGGCGGCACGGTGAACTTTTCCGGCATTGCATCAGCATCAACATTCCTTGCCGCAGATGGTACCGCCGCATCCCCATCGTTTTCATTTAGGAACGATCAGAACACCGGATTATTCCGCCCCGGTGCCGACTCCATTGCGTTTTCTACCGGTAGTACCGAACGTGCACGCATTGATGCGAATGGCAACCTCGGCATCGGCACCACCACCCCCATGACCCGCCTTGAAGTCCAAGGCACCGCCTCTGCATCTCATCTCCTTACCTCTGGTTCTCTCCAAGTAGCCAATGGTGGCGCAACCGTCAGCTACTCCCGCTTTGGGACGAATACGACGAGCTACGCATCGCTTCTCAATTCTCCCTCTGATCTCCTCATCTCTGGTGATTTTGAAGTAGACGGCCAAGCATTCTTTGATTCGACTGCGTCTATCAGTGGCAATGTAGATATCGGTGGTGATCTCTTCGTATCGGGCAATGTCGCATTTGAGGGCTCTGTTTCTACGAATTTTGATCCTTCAGCAGATAATACCTACGATATTGGTGAGCCAACAACGCGCTGGCGCAGGGGATATTTCGGTACGTCTTTGGGCATCGGCACAGCGAACGTGCCTGATGTTGCATTTGAACTGGTTGGTGCGGCATCCATCTCTGGCACCGCCTCGGTGGGCGGCAACTTTGAGGTGGGATCGAACATGTTTTTTGTAAACTCCACAACAGGCAACGTGGGTATTGGCACGAACATTCCAACCACTCGGTTTGAAGTACAAGGCACTGCATCGGTGTCGAATCTCTTTACCTCCGGTTCTCTGCAAGTGGGCTCCGGAGCTGCAACTGCCACCGTTTCATATAACCGCTTTGGCGCGAGCACTACCTCACACCCGAACTACATTTCAGAAAACAACGATGTGCTTATCTCCGGCGATTTAGAAGTAAATGCGTCAGCTGCATTTGATGAAGACGTGGTGATTGGTGACGCAACCGATGGTTCCGATGTATTGGTAGTGAACTCGCGCATTGCTTCGAACCTCATTCCTTTTGATGGCAATCGCGACATTGGCTCTGGCGCTCTGCGTTGGAATACGGGTTTCTTTGATTCTATCGATGTGCTCAACATCTCGGCGGCGTCCTCCTCTATTTCTGGAACAGTTGCTGAAACCTTTACTATTAATACTGATAACGCCTCTAATGATACTGAAAGCATGAACTTGGTATTTGAGCGTGGTTCCGCAACATCAAACGCGGCACTCGCGTGGGATGCAACCAATAAGCAATTTTCCTTCAACTTTCCAGTAGTACTAGAAACAACCAACGCATCGCAACCACAGTACAACTACACACAGCTAGCCTTAAATGGCGCGGCTGATCAGGGCTCTCATGATTATTTTTCAGTTGCGAATAATGATGACAACCGTCTCTTTATTGTTGAGACAGGCGGCTCGGTAGTGGCTTCGGGAGCATTTCAAGCTGGCGGCGGTTCGGTTGCAACGGTTTCCTACTCTCGTTTTGGCACAGGAGCTACATCATATAGTAGCTTCCTCAACTCCACCGATGACCTCCTCCTCTCCGATGACCTGGAAGTAGACGGTAAGCTCTTTGCAGATGGCACCGCTTCTATCGCAGGCAGCTTTGAAGTCACAGGGGATACATTCCTGAGTAATGCGAGTGTGTCTGGGAACTTAGAGGTCACCGGCAACAGCTTCTTGAACAATGCAAGCATCTCCGGAGATCTTGAAGTGGTAGGGCGTAGCTTCTTTTCCAATGCTTCTGTTTCGGGCGCGTTGGAAATTGGAACTATCAAGGGCAACTTCACCACCGGCAGCATCCTCTTTGCAGGTACCAATGGTGAGATTACTCAAGACAACGCCTCTTTCTTCTTTGATGACACGAATAACTTCATCGGCATCGGCACCACAACCCCCACCTCACTCCTCACCGTACAGGGTCGCGGTGAATTCCAAGGCACCGTATCTGGCTCCTATGGCCTCTTCGGTGCTCTCCAGGTTGCAGGCTTCACCTCTACCAGCTACTCCCGCTTTGGTACCAACACCACCAGCTACAGTAGCTTCTTAGACTCCACCGATGACCTCCTCCTCTCCGATGACCTGGAAGTAGACGGTAAGCTCTTTGCAGATGGCACCGCTTCTATCGCAGGCAGCTTCGAAGTTACGGGAGATACCTTCCTCTCTTATGCGTCCGTTTCTAATAATCTTGAAGTAGCTGGAAACACCTTCCTCAATAACGTTTCCATTTCCAGTGAGTTAGAAGTCGGTACTCTTAATCCAAACTTCACCCCAGGCTCCGTTGTTTTTGCGGGCTCGAGCGGTGAGCTCGCTCAAGACAACGCCTCTTTCTTCTTTGATGACACAAATAACAGGTTGGGGATTGGAACCACGGCCCCAGCCACTAAGCTCGACGTCATCGGCGCCGCTTCCATCTCCAGCAACTTCGAAGTAGGGACCAGCGTGTTCTTTGTGAATACTACAAGCACGAACGTAGGTATTGGTAATGTTACACCAAACGAGAAGCTCGACGTAGCAGGCAACATTCTCGCCTCTACATCCGGAAATATTCTCCTTACACTGAACTCCACCACAGAAGATGACGCAAACTTTTCTCTTCGCACCACTGCAACCGCTGGCTCCGTAGCTAGACTTGATATCCTTGGCTCGGCGTCACAAGCACTCTTTACTATCGCATCCAGCGGCAACGTCGGCATCGGCACCACAACCCCCACCTCACTCCTCACCGTACAGGGTCGCGGTGA
>ERZ1292625.1264-Hain-H41-01um-R1-1264-length-31366-cov-12_pt1 | contig 31366 bp, 28 predicted proteins | sample MGYA00564400_ERZ1292625 | MGnify/ENA primary metagenome ERZ1292625 (study PRJEB36523, sample SAMEA6512639) | groundwater metagenome | collected 2019-01-08 | study: AquaDiva: Metagenomics assemblies of 32 groundwater samples
TAGCTCAGTTGGTAGAGCAGTTGCCTCTTAAGCAAACGGTCGTAGGTTCGAATCCTACCGGGCGGACACAGTTTGATAGCGCGAGCGCACCTCAGCAACGCTCGCGAGATAAGCATCCGCAATATGCGCAGCGTCTTCTCGTGAGACGCCTCTTCCTATAGAAATACGGACTGCGCTCGTAACGAGGCCTTCTGGAATATTCATTGCGGTGAGCACGTGAGATTGAGTCCCCTTGCCTGATTGGCATGCCGCCCCCACGCCGACGCACACTCCCCGCCGCTCCATAGCAAGCATTGTCTCCTCACCTAATGCTCCCGGCGCAATAATGCAAAGATGGCCCGGCAACAACGTACCTTGCCCAACACGGATAATGGAAGTATCGGCGTTGTGAATGCGCGACCAAAGATCATCACGAACAGAGGCCGCCGCCTCGCCACGCGGATCATTGTGCTCCAACTCTTCGAGCGCTGCGCCGAGACCGAGGATGCCGCTCACATTTTCACTCCCTCCCCGCACACCCCACTCTTGGCCACCACCTCGCACGAGAGGATGCGGCACTGCGGCACGGGCGACAAGAACGCCAGCACCAAGAGGCCCGTGCAATTTTGTGCTATTAAAAGAAACGAAGTCACACATGCTCGTGCGAGCCAGCATCCCCCATGGAGCAGATTGGCATGCGTCTACGTGTATAAGCGGCCGAGGAGTGCCGAGCGTAGCTGTACGCTCGCTCACTAATCGGCACACATCTTCGATTGGTTGCACGATTCCCGTTTCATTATTTGCGTGCATAACACTTACCATGCGCACGTGGCCATCTATAGACGCCTCGAGCGAAGGCAATGAGACCTTCCCACTCGGCTCAACTGGAATTATTCGGACCACCACGCTAAGCGAGGAAAGATCTGACGCGAGCGCAAACAAAGATGGATGCTCGATGGCGCTCATCACTAAAACATCTCCCGGCTTCCAGGAAATTGTCCCGCGGAGTGCAAGTGCGTTTGACTCGCTCCCAGAAGCAGTAAATACGATATGTTCCGGCCGGGCGTGCGCAAATTGAGCAACGCTCTTTCGAGCATTTTCGATAGCAGAGCGGAGTGAGCGACCAAGAGCGTGCGGTGCAGAGGGGTTTCCTATGTACCCAATCGCCTCGCCCATGCGCGCACGCACCGGCTCAAAAGCCGGTGCGGCAGCAGCATAGTCAGCATAGATTGTCTTCATGTATTACGGGGCCCACGGGCGTCGTGGTGGCCACAACGCAAGCGCAAGACACGCCCCCAAAAGGCCGATGTCGCGCACTGTGACCTCATTAAAGCCATAGATTATTAAAACGCCGACCAACAAGAACGCCCCCGCGGCGGCGCACCATCTGACCAATAGTCCTGACGCAAGGCCAATACCAATAAGCGTTTCACCAACCCCCTGGAGACGAATAAAGTCGGTAGCGCCAACGGAAAGGCGCTCGACAAGTGCTGTCAACCATTGAGGGAGCCACGCATCAACCCAATACTGCGGCTCAAGAATCTTATGTACCCCGAACCACACAAACACGATCGCGAGACTTATGCGAAGGATGAGTGTGGGAGATGCAGAAAATGGCATATGCGCAGTATACAGCCCACTCACCCGCACGTCTACGCACGAGCGATGCAACGCTCTTCAAGAAACGCGAATGTCCGCTCGCGCAGAAGCGATGGCGCAATGCGTGCGCGAAGTGAAACAAGGTCAATCGCATTTGCATCTTTCGCAAAGCCTCGAGCAAGAGCTTCCTGCACGGCGCGCGTAAGAGCTTCTTGAATATCTTGCTCCGCAACGTCCAGCTTGTGTTGCCCCGCGACGGTTTGCAGCACAAGCGCGATCTGCGCCTGACGGGTTGCCGCGACGCGCCATTGATTGCGCAGGTCGTCTTGCGTTTGTTTGAGCTGTGCAAGGTACATGCTCAATTCTAATCCTCGCTCATGGAGATCTTGGTCAAATCCAGAGATCATACTGTCGAGCTGTTCCTCAACAAGAAATGCGGGCGCTGGAACTGGAGCTGCGCTTATAATGCCATCGAGTATCGCGAGACGAACGCGCTGGCGTTCTTTCTCTTGCGCCTCCTGCGTGAGACCGTTGCGCACACGATCCTCTAGGGTGGCCACGTCCACAAAATTGCCAAGCGATGCCGCAAAGGCGTCGGACAACTCTGGCATCGCCACAGCGTCAACTTCTTTTATAGAGGCCTTTATGGAAAGCTCCTTACCAGCTATCGCCTCATTCCCAAAATGAGAAGGCACCGCCAGCGTAAATGCGCGATCTTCTCCGGCCCGCGCGCCCACTAGCTTCTCTTCAAAGCCAGGAATCATGGTGTCGCTCCCCAAAATGAGGGGGTAGCTTTTCTGTTCCCCTCCCTCGATGAGTTTTTCAGCATGGCGTACTGAAAAGTCAACGATCACACGATCTCCTAAAACCGCTGGCTCATCTTTTTTAGGGGTGAATGTGGCGCGTGAGCGGCGAAGCTGTTCAAGGGCCTTTGTGACATCTCCATCGCTTACAACCGGATCCCTTCGCTCAACGCGAATAGTATCAAGCGCTGGAAGCGCGTATGGCGGGTAGACGCCAATCTTAACAGCAAACTGCACGCCGTCTTCAGTTTTCTTTTGAACCTCGACTGATCGAACCGAAGCAATGCGCACACCTTCTTGCTTCGCAAGCTCATCAAGTGAAGCTCGGACCGCACGCTCCGCGCCCGCCTCACGAATCGCTTCGAGTGTACGTGCGTCGAGCGAATCTACGGGCGCCATGCCGGGGCGAAAGCCGTCTTGAGCGGCATGCGCACGGTGCTCGTCGCGCACCGTCTTTACGTGATGTGCAACATCTTCCGCAGACAGCGCCACCTCATAGGTGCGCACAAAGTCAGCGTCTTTTGTTTTTGTATATTCCATGAGTTTAGTTTGCCACCTCAGGCGCAGGAGCTTCGACAACCAAAGGCGCTTCTGCAGGCGCGCTGGGTGCGGATTCACTTTCCGCCATCGCTTCTTGGGCGGTCATGGTTTCATTTGGAGAACGCACATCGATACGATAGCCGGTCAACTTTGCTGCAAGGCGCACGTTCTGACCGCGACGACCAATAGCAAGAGAGAATTGGTCTTCGGCCACATTCACAAGCGCAGTGCGTTCTTCACCGGCGCCGATCTCAACGTTCAAAACTTTCGCTGGAGAAAGCGCATTTGCAATAAATTTTGCCTGATCGGCATCCCAGAGAATAATATCAATTTTCTCACCGCCAAGATCATGGATGACCGTCTGTACGCGAACGCCTTTCTGCCCCACCAGAGAGCCAATAGGGTCAACTCCCTCTTCGTGTGATGCGACGGCGATTTTAGATCGAGAACCCGCTTCACGGGCAATGCCTTTAATCTCAACCGATCCCCCTTCGATCTCCGGAACCTCAACACGGAACAACTCGGCGACAAGTTGTGGGTTTGCTCGGGATAATACAATCACTGGACCACGGGCGCTCTCTTCAACGCGAACAATCATGAAACGATATCGCTGGCCAATGCGATAGTGCTCGGTGGTCATGTGCTCTGCGGGCGGTAGAACCGCGGTTGTGCGTCCGATATCAACGAGTACGAGTGGGCCTTCGCGGCGCTGCACCACACCGCTCACAAGCTGACCTTCTTTACCCTTAAATTCAGAGAATACCGCTTCACGCTCTGCCTCACGCAGGCGCTGTATCACAACCTGCTTCGCCGTTTGCGCAGCAATGCGACCAAAGTCACTCTTTGGCTCGAGGCGCTCTACAATCTCTTCACCAACCTGTGCATCTGGACGCTTTTCGAGCGCTTCAGAAAGGAGGACGTGTTTTTCAGGATTAAATTTTACGCGCACGACACCGTCTTCTGTTGTCGTGGTGGCCGCCTCGTCGACAACTCCAGCAGCGCGCTGGGCGCGACGCTCTTGAGCGTCAACGGCGTCGAGCCGGTCGTGTAGTAAGGCTTCGGGGATTGTCCCCGTAACATATCCCTCCTCATCAACGCCCTCCACAATAATATGAGCTTGAGCTACCGAGATGCTCCCCACCTCACGGTCAAGGACGGCTCGAATAATCTGGCCCTTCTTGCCATAGTCGCGCTTATACGCAGCCGCAATTGCGGCCTCGATAGTCTCAATAACGCTTGTTTCTGCAATTCCTTTTTCATCAGCGATTTGGTGCACCGCTGACAAAAACTGCTTCATGTCAATCATAGGTCAGTGCCGCTGATAACGAATTGGCCCGCAGAACTGCGGACCAAGAGCACTACCAAGCGAACATTGAGGATGATTCTATCACGAGAAAACCACATCGTCAATAAACCGTTTTTTACTGCAACAAGAGTGTCTATTATCCACCGTTCGCTCCTTTACAACACCCCGCGCTCGGGTAAGGTTGCCTCAGACATGCCAGCATCTCGAGCGCCATCACCACACTCTCCGGAAGAGCTTGAAAAGAAGCTTGAAGCTATCGCGGCAAAAGCGGCGGAGGATTCCGCGCGAAAGCGTGCAGACCAATCACAACTCCCCTTTTCCACACTCATAGGAGTCCCCATTGATCCCGAAGCGCTCGCGCTCATTCCAGAAAACACCGCCAGGGAAGCCGGGCTTATTGTCTTGAATCAAGACGGGGCTACGTTAATGTGCGCGACAACAGACCCGTCGTCCTCTAGCGTGGCGCGGCTTAAAGAAAAGCTGGAGAAAGATGGCCACACTGTACGCATGCTCGTCACCACCCAGCACGCTCTAGACCAAGCGCTCGAACGCTATCAAGATATTGTCACAACTCAATTATTCACTGCTGGATCTGTTTCTGTGCAGAAAGAAACCCTTGAAGGCGCGCTGAAGCAGATCACTTCCCTTGCGGATGTAGCAGGGGCCTTGCACAGTAAAGCAACCACTCAAGCCGTTGAGCTCGTCCTCGCGGCTGGCCTTGCACTCCATGCATCAGACGTCCACCTTGAGCCACAGACAAAAGACGTCCGCCTCCGCTTCCGCATTGATGGATATCTCCACGACGCCGCAACACTTGCACGCTCTGATTATCAAAAAGTCGTGGATCGCATTAAGGTCCTTTCTCGCCTGAAGTTAAACATTCGAACCGCGCCACAAGACGGACGCTTCACCATTGTTCAAGGCGACGCTCCTATTGAAGTGCGCGTTTCTCTGCTCCCTAGCGAATACGGTGAGACACTCGTGCTTCGTTTACTAGATCCGCGCACCATCTCGGGAGATATTGATACCCTCGGAATGCGGCCCGATCTTCTTGAAGCTCTTACAAAAGCGCTCGACCGCCCAAACGGGTGCATTCTCACTACGGGTCCAACTGGATCTGGAAAAACAACAACTCTTTACGCATCTATTAGAAAGCTCAACACTCCCGACACGAAGATTATCACCATTGAAGATCCGATCGAGTACCACCTTGCGGGGGTGTCTCAAACACAGGTAGACGCGCCGCGCGGATATACCTTTGCATCAGGACTTCGCTCTATTGTGCGCCAAGATCCGGACATCATTCTTGTTGGTGAGGTGCGCGACAACGAAACAGCGGACATTGCTATGAACGCAGCGCTTACGGGACACCTCGTTCTCGCTTCACTACATACCAATGACGCCGCTGGCACCATTCCGCGCCTTCTTGAGCTTGGAGTATCTCCTGGAATTATTGGATCGGCGCTCTCTGTCGCCATTGGACAGCGTCTCGTGCGCGTTTTGTGCCCCACGTGTAAGGTGGTTCAGGCGCCGAGATTAGAAGACCTCTTATTCCTTCAAGAATATTTGAATCCCATCCGCGAAAAGTTCTCACTCCCCTCAATTGATGAAACCTTGCGCACTGCAATGCCCCCAGAAACGAATACGTGTAAAGAGTGTGGGGGCCTGGGATATCGTGGGCGCACTGGTGCATATGAGATTATCCCCATGTCTACCACACTCGAACAGCGTATCGCGCAGTCTCCAACCGTGTCTGAAGTGCGGGAGCTTGCGCAGGCCGAAGGAATGGTGAGTATGACCCAGGATGGGTGTATGAAAGTAGTGAACCAGACAACATCCGTCGCAGAAGTGCGTCGTGTACTTTCATAAAAACAAAAAGAACCGCTGAAACCTGTAGGCAAGTCCACTTCCTAAGAGGATGTGGGGCAGGATAATTCCGAGGAGCAGCCCAGTCTGGACCAAGCTGTCCGAGCTAAGAGAGTATCCCAGATTGAGCTGGAGTGTGGTAAACCACGGGAGCCCAATTGCCTACAGATTTCAGCGGTTCTAACACGAAAATAAAATCCCGGATCTTTGCGGGAATCGCATAGTAATTATACTCTATAAGATATGGATGTCAAGACGTCCCCCATCGCCCCAACACCTACCCAAGACGACCGCTCTCTTGATCTTGCCCTGCGCCCAAAGCTGTTTTCCGAGTATGTGGGCCAAGAGAATATAAAAGAGAATTTACGGGTCCTTTTAGGCGCCGCGAAGCAGCGCGGAGACCCCGCAGAACACATTCTCCTTCATGGCCCATCTGGCCTCGGCAAGACAACACTCGCCTACCTTATTGCATACGAGCTTGGGGCTCAACTAAAAATCACCTCGGGCACAGCGCTTGAAAAAGCTGGCGACGTAGGGGCGATTCTTACAGGACTTTCTGACGGTGACGTACTGTTCATCGACGAGGTACATCGGCTCAACGCTTCGGTTGAGGAAGTTATCTATCCAGCGATGGAAAACTTTAAACTAGACATTGTTATTGGAAAAGGCAACGCTGCAAAGACGCTGCAAATTGATCTCCCACGCTTCACGCTCGTCGCGGCAACTACAAAGATCTCCGCGCTCTCTTCCCCGTTTCGCTCCCGCTTTGGCGCACACTATCGTCTCGATTTCTATACTGAAGCTGATATTGCACACATCATTGATCGTTCCGCGAAACTCCTTCAGATACCCCTGGAGTCGGGCGCCCGAGAAGCCTTAAGCGTCGCGTCGCGCTTTACGCCACGCGTCGCAAATCGTCTCCTCAAGCGCGTTCGCGACTTTGCACAAGTACACGGACACCAAGTAGTGTCGGCCAACGTTGCTCGCAACGCGCTCGCAATGCTTCACATCGATGAGCGAGGGCTCGAAGATACCGACCGCAACATTCTCAAAGTGATTCATCGCCAATTCCAAGGAGGGCCCGTGGGTCTCAAATCAATCGCCGCAACACTCGCGGAAGAAGAGTCTACGCTCGAAGAGGTCTACGAACCATACCTCATGCGCATTGGATTTCTTGCGCGAACACCAAAAGGACGCGTCATAACGCTCGATGGAAAAACACACATTGAACCCAGCGCTTCATAAGCCTCCAATGGTAAGAATTTTGGGCATCGATCCTGGCACGCACCGGGTCGGTTTCGGTGTTGTGGAGCTTGAGGGGCAACGCCTTGCCCCCATTGCTTTTGATACCCTTGAGTATACCCTCCCATCTCATGGAGAGCGTCTCGTTGCCCTTGAAAAAGACGTGGTGGCGCTCCTCAAGCGCCACCAGCCTCACGCCGTTGCTATGGAGCGCCTCTTTTTTGCACAGAACAAGACAACAGCACTTAGTGTAAGTGAGGCTCGCGGGGTTATCTCGCTCTGTGTTGCGCGCCGAAAACTTCAATTACTCGAGTTCACCCCATCACAGGTGAAGCTGGCGGTAGCCTCTCATGGGCAGGCGGATAAGCGTCAGGTCACCCACATGGTCAAGCTCTTACTCCACATCACTAGCCCCATTGCTCATGATGATACGACCGACGCGCTCGCAGTTGCTATTTGTGGTGTGAGTGCCTATCGACCACAGCATCGTTGACATAGAAAATAGAAGCACTACAATATCGACACACTGATTCGTAACGCCGTGCTGATGTGGGGGCATGCGCACCCACATCCATCACTACGTTGCGCTCTATGATGTACGCGTTTGAAGAGTTGTGGCTCCACGCCGTTGCGCGCCTCGATGAAGGCGAAGAGCCTTTTGAATTAAGCGACGAACCAGGTCTTGAAGATGAGGACGACGAGGAGGAAGACGACCTCGACGATGAAGATGAGGACGACGAGGAGGAAGACGACCTCGACGATGAAGATGAGGACGACGAGGAGGAAGAGCTACTCGCATAACCTCCACAAAACCCCCCGACGCGTGTCGGGGGGTTTTGTTTCTTTTACTTCACCTTTCTAAATTCACGACTCCCCACTTGAATAACGTCTCCGCTTTTTAGATTCGGCCCCGTGGCCCAATCAGTTACCTTTTCTCCATTCAGCCGCACAGCTCCCTGCTCAATAAGACGCTTTGCTGCAGCTTTTGACTCCGCGAGCTCCCACGCCACAAGAGACTCGGGCCACGAATTCCCAGAAACACTGGAGACCTCTTGGATACTTTCCGGTAACTCCCCGCGAGTAAAAATCTTCTCAAAAGAATCTTGTGCATCACGCGCAGCCACATCTCCGTGATAGAGGGTTACAATTTCGCGCGCAACTTCTTGCTTAATGTTTTTAGGGTTCTCCGATATAAGGCGCCGCTCCGCATCTGTAACACGCGCAAGCGGGACTGTGGTCGCATATGTAAGAAGCGGAATAATGGCGCTGTCGGGCATTGCCATGATCTTCCCAAACATTTCCTCTGCAGAGTCACGAAGTGAAACGTAGCGCCCCTCGCTCTTGTTCATAATCTTTTTGCCTGTCGTCGGATCCTCGAGAAGCTTCGTAGTAATAACAAGCTTGTCTTTATGCTTCAGCGACTGAAGGAGCTCGCGGCCCATCATCATGTTAAAAAATTGGTCATTCCCCCCAACCTCCGCATCAATGTTGAGTGCGACAGAATCATATCCCTGCATGAGTGGGTAAAAAAATTCATGTAGGTGAATCGGATTGCCCGCCTCGAGCCGACGTTGGAACATGTCTCGGACAATCATCTGTTGCACTGTAATGTGGCTTGCGAGCTTGACGACATCAGTAAAAGTCATTGGCCCAAGCCAGTCACTATTGTATGCGATCTGGAACGATCCCGGTGCAAGTATCTTGTGTACCTGATCAAGGTATGACGCCATATTCTCCTCTACTTGGGCTCGCGTAAGCGAAGCTCGCGCGGCGTCTTTCCCTGTAGGATCTCCAATCTGAGCAGTAAAGTCACCTATGAGAAGCACCGCCTTTTGCCCTGCCGCAATCCACTCACGAAGCCAGAGAAGGTTTGTTGAATGTCCTAGGTGAATATCCGGCCCAGTCGGATCTATCCCAAGATATACCGTGAGCGGTTCGCGCGATGAGGCAATGCGACGAACCGCCTCCTCTTTTGAAGGAATAACCGTGTGCACGTAGCGCTCAAAAAGGGCTTCGATGTTTGCCATAATGATACGGTATTGTACCACAGACACATTTCTTGTGTGCCAGCATTTTTTATTGTATAGTTTTTCAATGTTTTCTCCATCCGTGCGGCGCACCATACATCACGCCATTTGGCTTTTTGCGTGGCTCACAACTCTTGGCATTATTGCCGGGCTTCTTTTTTTTATTTACATCCAAGCCACGCTTCCAGACCCACAGACCATTATTGATCGCCGCGTCGACCAATCGACGAAAATCTATGATCGAACGGGCATGGTTCTTTTGTACGACATTTACAAAGAAGAGCGGCGCACCATTATCCCGTGGGATCGGATCCCACAGAATGTGCGCGACGCAACCGTCGCAGCAGAAGATGCAAACTTCTACAATCACCGCGGCATTGATGTAAAAGGAATCATCCGCGCATTTATTGAAAATGTAAAAGAAGGAGACCGCTCTCAAGGCGGCTCGACAATCACCCAACAACTCATTAAGAAAGCGCTTCTTGGTGATCAAAAAACGCTCTCTCGCAAGGTCCGCGAGGCCATGCTCGCTCTCGAGATCGAGCGCCAATTCACAAAAGATCAAATTCTCGAAATGTACCTCAACCAAATCCCGTATGGATCAAATGCATACGGTATTGAGGCTGCAAGTCAAACATTCTTCAAAAAACCCGCGGGCGACCTCACTACTGCAGAGGCGGCGCTCCTTGTCGCGCTTCCCCAATCTCCCTCGCGCCTATCCCCTTATGGATCACACGCGGACGAACTATACGCACGTCAGGCGTATATTCTTCGCCGCATGCATGAGCTCTCCTTCTTGAGTGATGAAGAGTATGCTTTAGCGCAGGCCGAGAAACCCACCCTTTCTCCAAAAGGCTCTACAATCTCGGCGCCCCATTTTGTCATTATGGCCCGAGAGTACGTACTACAAAAATATGGGGAGGAAACAATTCAAAGTGGCGGTTTAAAAATTATCACATCCCTCGATGCAACGCTTCAAAAAACAGCCGGGGAGCTTGTCGCGAAGCACGCGGAAGTGAATGAGAAAAAACACGGAGCGACAAATGCCGCGCTCGTTGCTATCGATCCAAAGACTGGAGACGTCCTTGCCCTTGTCGGCTCAAGAAATTATTTTGACGTTGAGCGCGAAGGAAACTTTAATGTAGCAACCGCGCTTCGTCAGCCGGGCTCGTCTTTTAAACCATTTGCGTATGCTGGGGCAATTCAAAAAGGATACCCCGATGGTACTATTCTCTTTGATGTAAAGACTGAGTTCAATCCACTGTGTAGCCCAGAAGCGACCCAGCGCAAGGACTCCCGAGGAAACGACTGCTATCACCCTCAAAACTATGATGGACGCTATCGCGGCCCAGTCTCTCTGCGACAATCACTCGCACAATCACTCAACGTAACATCCGTGAAGACGCTCTATCTCGCGGGCATTCAAGAAACCATTTCCCTCGCGGAGCGCATGGGAATCACCACGCTTCAAGATCGTTCGCGCTTCGGACTTGCCCTTGTGCTTGGCGGCGCAGAAGTTCGTCTTATCGATCTCGTTTCAGCATATGGTGTTTTTGCAAATGACGGCCTAAGAACCCCCTGGGCTCTTGTTAATCGGATTGAGCGAGCTGATGGGTCTATATTAGAAGACCGCGCAGTCCAAGCAACGCGAGCGCTCGATCCTCAGGCGGCTCGAATGATTTCTGATATTCTTTCAGACAACGCCGCTCGAGCCCCTACGTTTGGAGCCTCTAGTCCTCTCGTTATCAGCGGAAGGCAGGTTGCTGCAAAGACAGGAACGACCCAAGCAAATCGAGACGCTTGGATTGTTGGATATACCCCATCTCTCGTCGTTGGTGCGTGGGCCGGCAACAATGACAACACCCCAATGAATCGGACTGGTACTGGTGTTGGTGTTTCAGCTCCTTTGTGGAATGAATTTATGCGCGCGGCGCTCTCTGGGAAGCCATTAGAGACGTTCACTCCCCCGGACCCCATGTCCTCTGACAAAACAATGCTCAATGGCCTCTGGCAGTCTTTTAACAGCTCTAGCGGCGCACCCGAAGCACACTCCATCCTCTACTATATCCAAAAAAATAATCCCCTTGGGCCAGAGCCTACGAATCCCGCGTCTGACGACCAGTTTTCTAATTGGGATCGCGCGGTACAATTCATATACCCGTCTTCACAAAATGTTCTGTGAGACTCGTATAGAAACTCGGTAGCCAGAGAAGGAGAGCCTTTCTAGCTCATACTGAATTTTAGGAAGCAATAATGTAAGCTCTTGCGCGTAGACGCTTTGTGGCACTGTAAGAATAATATGTCTTGTCTCCGCATCAAGAGAACATTGGACTCTCTTTTCGAGCATGGGGCTTTCTTGCTTATAAATCTCCTGCAATAGTGCGGAAACAGCCGCCTCGTCTTTCATGTGGCGCGCGTACGTGTGTAGCTTTTTCGAAAGAATGTACTGAATTGATCGCGCCATAACTCTTATGTCCTTAGTGGCATAATAATATACCGGGTTCCCTCTTGTTCTTGTGTCGGCTTTAAAACAATGGGGCTCGTGGGACTCGTAAACTCTAACACAAGCGCATCCGTATCAATTACCCTCACTCCGTCGAGTATGTATCGAAAGTTTGCAGAGACCGAGAATTCATCACCCTGTATTGTGGTCGGGATCTTTGTTTCAACCTCTCCTCTTTCAGCGTTCTTCGCTTGAATAATACATTCTTCTTTCTCGGCACGAATAAGAATGTCGGAGATACGAGAAGAGAATAGTCCTCCGAGCCTTACTGCTTGTTCAAAGTCTCCTTTTTGTACTAACAACTTACTTTGCGGACGTTCGGGTATAACGCGCGTATAGTCTGGATATACCCCGTCTATAACGCGCGTTATACATACACAAGAGTCGTGTACAAATGCGACTTGGTGTTCGTGAATAAAAATTCCTATCTCACCCTCAAGATCTCCGGCAATACGGGAAACTTCCAAAACGGCTGATCGCGGAATGATAACGTGTGTTTCGCGGCTCGCTTGTGCTGGAATCTTTTTTTCTACAAGACGAAAACTGTCTGTTGCGGCAATAATACACTCTTTCTGTGTGAATTTCATGTAGGCGCCCGCCAACTCGGGCCTGGCATCGGAAAGAGCCATGGTGTCGTGGGTAACTTGCAGAAGTTTTTGTAAATCACTCGTACGCAGCACACACACCTTCCCCTCAGTAATGGTTGGAATAATGGGGAAATCTTTTGCATCAACTCCGAGAAGTGTTGTCCGAGCGCCCTTTCCTTTGATAATTATTTTTTGATCTTTTACCGAGAGCTCTAGTACGTCGTCATGAATACTGTGAAGAAATTCGTGAATAACTTTTCCGGAAACAGCGATACTTCCCTCTTCGTCAACACGAGCTCCTAGTGTCGCGGTAATACCAACCTCAAGATTTGTTCCAATACACTCAATCTTTCCTGGACGTGCGCGAATGAGCACATAAGAAAGGATCGGGAGCGCTCCCGCCCTTGCAGTTGTTCGCTCAACGTACGAGAGGGCTCTTAGGAAGTGGTCTCGGGAAAAGTGTGCTTTCATAGCGTAGTAATTACTATAGTATATATACAAACTATTATCATTATTATAGGACGCTGCGTCGGTGTATAACTCTGTGTATAATGTTTGTTTTTGTGGATGTTTTCTAACTTCTTTTTAGCGTCCTCTCTGTGGATATAATGTGTGAATGTCGGTGGTATTGTGAGGAGAGTTGGGTATGACTTAGGGATATCTTTTCTCTTTTTTATCTTCTCAACCCTGCCGTCACCACACTACACACAGGCATATCAACAAGATACACACTACTTTAAAAGCGAATCATTATAGACACGCTCTCGGATAAGCGTGATCTCTTGCTTAACTGATTCATCCTCTGACTCCTCTCTTTTTATTTTCTCACATGCATGAATTACAGTTGAATGATCGCGCCCACCAAGCTTTGCTCCGATTTCAGGGAACGAAAGCTTTACCTCTTCTCGAAGAAGAAACATAGCGATCTGTCTTGGTTTTACAACTTCTTTTTTCCGACTCCTCTTTAAGAGGTCGTTTTGAGATATACTATAAAAATCAGCGACCGATTTTAATATAGATTGAGGGGATGTTTTTCGATACGGTACACTAAGGTATGCGGTAAGTATATTTTTTACCTCTTTTACGTCGGGGAGCTTATTGTATATTTGTGCGAACGCGAGTACGCGATTAAGAGCCCCCTCGAGCTCCCGTACATTCTTTTGAATATGTGTAGCGATATATATAAGCACCTCGTCGTCTGCGGCATATCCTTTTTCAGTACACTTTGAGTGTAAAATAGCGAGGCGAGTTTCGAAATCAGGCATCCCAATATCAGCCATCATCCCACCCTCAAAGCGTGAGCTTAGGCGTTCTTCAAGTGTAGGAATTGCTTTTGGAAGACGGTCAGATGTGAGAATAACCTGCTTATTCCTTACGTGGAGCTCATTAAAGATTGAAAAGACGATTTCTTGAGTTTTGTCTTTTCCGGCTATAAATTGAATATCGTCGATAATGAGGAGGTCTAGTCGCGCATATGTATTTTTAATATCCTCAATCGTTCTTAAACGAATACTTTCGAGAATGGTCGCAGTCAGCTTCTCTGCTGAAATATAGAGGACGCGTCGCTGGGGGTTCTCTGTGAGGAGTTTGTTCCCTACCGATTGTACAAGGTGTGTTTTTCCAAGCCCAACACCACCATAGAGAAAGAGTGGGTTATATAATTTCCCCGGATTCTTCGCCACCGCTTGAGCCGCCGCGAAAGCAAGTTCGTTATTTGATCCAACGATAAAAGATTCGAATGAGTACTTTCTATTGAGGTGTGTTGTTTTATCAACATCTGAACTGATTTGAGCATTATTTTCCTCAATCTCCTTCTCTAGAATTATCTTAGAAATGTCTTGCTTTGTAATATCTTGCTTTGGTTGGCCAATAATATAGCGCACATCACGAACTTCGGGGGCGTGCTTCCTAATAAGTTGGATAATCTGCTTATGAAATTTGTTTTCAAGCCACTCGCGCACAAAGCCATTTGGAACACTTACGAAGACTCCATTTTGGTCTCGGGATACTATTAGGGTGTTTTTAAACCAAGTTGTAAAGTGTGCGCGGGAAAGAGACAACTCCATTTCAGCGAGAACAGCTTTCCAGAGTTGCTCATTCGTCATTTGCATGGAGGGTGGATTCAAACGAGACCGTGCTCAACACTACCGTGCTCCCTAGAAAGCACAACACGATACAAAGTTGATAACTTGTTTATAACAGGTGGAGAATCGCTGTAAATATTGACGGACAATTTTATACGTTGTTTCGCCCAGTTTGACCCAAGTTTATGTGCCGTGGTATCCTGTTATTACATGAAATCAACACTGTTTCGTCCTAAGAAGACAAAGCGGAAGCGTAAGCATGGCTTTATCTCTCGCATGCAGAGCGCTTCGGGCCGCAAGGTAATTGCCCGCCGCCGCGCAAAAGGCCGCTCGCGTCTTTCGGTCTAACGTATGCCGCGGAGAATTGTTCGCTTCGGTTCCGAGCGCGCGGTACGCCTTTTTCTTCGCTCAACACCGAGTACAAGAAGGGGTTCGGTACAATGTTGGTGTGCACAAGATGGTAAGTCACGTCTTGCTATTATTATTCCAGCAAAAATAGCCCCACGACCGGCCGACCGTACGAGGCTTCGCCGCATTATTCGCACAAGCGTTCAGGGCGTTGCGAGGCAATCTCTCCGAGATACATCCCTTTGTGTGAGGGTTACAGGGTCTCCTGAGAGCGTTTTAAGGGATCTAGAGGGGGTATTTCAAAGTCTCTCATGAAGCATATTGCACTATTTTTTATTCGCACATATCAGATCATCTCTCCTGTTTTTTGGTCAGCTCGTATTATTCCTGTCGCGGGTGGGTGCCGATTCTTCCCATCGTGTAGCGAGCGTCTTGCTCAAGAAATTAATTCACACGGAGTGGTTCGAGGAATAACGGCCGCGCTTCCACAGCTTTCTTCCTGTCACCCGTGGCACGGCGCGCCAATATCTTAATGTTTGAAACCCTTCTTCATAAACCAGTTGTTAACCTACTCATCGGTATTACGGGTAGCGTCTCGGGCGGCTCTCTTGGTGTAGCTATTATTATTTTAACAATTGGCGTCCGTCTTCTCCTTGCTCCATTGTCTATAAAAACACTAAGATCACAACAAAAACTCCAAGAGCTTTCAGAAAAAACAAAAACACTTCGAGATCGTCACGCGAATGACCCAACAGCTCAAAACGCCGCAATCCTCCAATTATATAAAGAGCATAACATTAACCCCCTCTCTGGGTGTCTACCGCTCCTTATACAGTTTCCACTCATCATCGCGCTCTATAAAGGCTTTCTTTCTGTTCTCAGCGGCACCTACGCTTCGCTTTTGTATTCATTTACTCCTCAGCCAGGACAGCTTGTCACAATCTTTTTTGGCGTAGCGCTTACTGCCCCAAATCACGCCCTCGCTATTATTGCTGGAATCGCTCAACTAGCTCAGCTCTGGATTAGCTCACTACACCAGGCTCCATCGTCAACTCCGAACCCGCTCCAGTCTAAGCAGTTTCTTCTCCTCTTTCCCGCCCTTGTTGTGGTTATCGGATGGAACCTACCCGCGGGGCTTTCATTATATTGGACGATCTCAACACTCCTTTCTTTAGGAGAGCAACACTACGCTCGAGCTACAGCGAATCGTTAAGAGGCACTGTATATATCCCCACTCCACTCGCGGGGACAAGGAACACTTGTGTTTCGAGTGTGTTGATCGCGAGGGCGCGTACGCCCATTGTCTGTATTATTTTTTGCGCCATCGAAACTCGTCTGTCTGTTTTGAGTGAGTAAGAAACGAGACTTGTTTCTTGGCCATTTTTTATCGCGCACAGAATATGAGAAGCATCTTTTCTCCAAGCGCATAGTTTCGGCACCGTAGTGAGTGACGTCTCTATGAGCGTGAGCGGCGTGGTGATTGAGATGCCCGGCAAAGCTCCCCCTTGCCGTGGCATATGTGCTAAAGATGTGCCATCGGGAGACCAAAGAACCTCGAGGGTTGCGTGATGCGCGATAAGGCGAGTAAGGTCGCCAGCTTTATTCACAAGAAAAACATCCCCCGTTTTTGTGGCCTGGTTAGTTATCATGAGCCCCAAAGATTCGGGCTGCGGCCAGAATATGTCCCCTGCCCTGGTGCGGGTTTGTGTCCACCGGACTCGCTCTGAGCCGTCGAGCTTTTGTGTAAAAATACCTCCAGGTTCCCCGGGCTCAAGTGTTGCTAGAGAAAGTCCGTCAGGAGAGAATGCTGCGGCAATAGCCTTCGGCAACACAGAAGTCTTTTGTTCTCCGAGGCGCACGAGGCGTAGCTGTTCCCCCTGGGGGGTGCGAACTTTTGCAATAAGGCTTGTTTTAAGGGGTGACCATCGCACATCAATGAGATCCGAGATGCGAAGTGAGAGTGGGACCTCTTCTCTTGTTTCCGTATCTACCCGATAGACGCGCCCCGAGGGGGTGTCTATAAATAAGATAGAGGTGCTCGTTGGTCCCGCGGTCATAAACGAGACCGTGCGTTCCGTGATTGAGGTAGATTGTTCAATGGGCGACGGAGAGAGGTTTTTATCTTCTGGAACATGCGCCGAGCCTTGTTGTAGGATAAGGGCGGCTCCGAGCGATTTGCCGGGGAGATTATTAACAAGGTACCACCCAACGCCCCCAGAGGCGGAGAGAGAAAGTGCTATAAGAGATAGGAGAAGGTTTCTTTGGCTCATGGTGTTGGCTTCTTTGGCGGCGCGATAGGCGTTACTCCAGTTGCCCCCGCTACTTGTTGTGCGGCCCCTCTCATAACTGGGCTCTTAAGCGCGGGCGCGACTGTACTCGCCCTCTCCACCACCTTAGATACGGTTTTTCTTACTACGTCGCGTGACGAGAAGTACATCCAGATTAACACAATGCTTCGGATAGGAAGAGCTGAAGGAAGTGTAGGTATTTTTTCAATGCCTGCCGCTATAAGGAACTTTCGCATTTGAGACTTCGATGCGGAAGTGACGCTGAAGAGCACATATAAGAGAATGTCGGCGCAGAGGCCAACGAGCCAACCAAGCGTGCCTCCAGTAAAAAATTCTGCAGCATCAGCGGGAAGGGCGAGGAACGTGAGCCCAAATAAAAAGCTTACGATACCCATCTTTTTCTCTTCTTCCCCGCCCTCCTCTTCAAGCCCTTCTTCTCTGTTTTGTGCAACAGCTCGTGCAAGCGCTTGAGCTCGTCGAGCTTCATCTATAAGTGCTTCGCGCTGCTCTAAATCTTCCATAGTTAGGACGCGTTTAACTGGGCCCACTCTTTTTTAGCTTTTTCAATCTCAAGAAGTTGGCGTGGATCTGATGTGATCACCTGATCTTCTGCGTATGAGGCAACAACGCGAATGCCGATATGGCTCTGTCCCAAAAAGAAGAGCCCAAAGCCGACACGAGCTTCAAGGAGATAGTATTTCTCTGCGTCGGTGAGATTAAACGTTTCTTTTACCACTTCTATGGCCGCAGTCGATTGCTTCATGAGGATTTGCATTGAAGAGTTGGTTACGATCGCTTTGCCTTGTGGGCTCGCCATAAAGTCTGGGATGTCTTGAGAAATGGTGGTGAGACCGACATAGTATTTTCGTCCGCGCTTTGCGATGTTGAATAAGAACTCTGCCCCCACGGGGTATTTCATCAACCACCACGCCTCATCAACGACGAGGATGCGCTTTTTGAGTTCGCGGCGCACCTGCGTCCATACGTGATTAAGTACGAGATACATTGCAATAGGACGAAGTTCTTCTTCCATGTCTCTGATACCAAAGACAATAAGTTGGCCGTTGAGTGAAACGTTGGTTGGACGGTTTAAAAATCCACCAAACGTCCCTTCAGTAAACTTTTTCAAGCGCGTTGCCATAGCTTCCGCGCCAGTCATGCCCTCAAGAATCTGTTGCAGATCCCCAAGCACTGGAGCTTGTGCCTGCGAGAAGTCTGCTTCGGCTGAAATGTCTCTAATGGCATACGTTTGGATGAGCGCCTCGTCGAGGAGGGAGTCTTCTTGGGGTGTAAGCTGGCCTAGGAGGAGCTTCATGAGACCCGCGAGGTTGAGAATGTGAGAATGAAATATGTCCGCGGGAGATTCTCCGGGGAGGAGTGTGGGGAGGTCAAACGGATTAATATGCTGATCCGAATTAATAGAAATACGCACGTTGGTGCCTCCAACCGTTTCTGCAAGGAACCGATACTCATCTTCTGGGTCAATCACAATAACTTGAGATCCAAACATGAGTGAACGGAGAATCTCGAGCTTCACCGTGTAGCTCTTTCCCCCACCAGATGTGCCGAATACTACGGCGTTTGCATTAGGGAGACTAAATCGGTCAAAGAGTACGAGTGAGTTATTGTGTGTATTGATGCCGTATAAAATTCCCGTGCTTGAAGTGAGGTCGAATGAGGTAAACGGAAAAACCGAAGAGAGCGGCTCTGTGTTCAGTGATGTTCGTGCTTCTATTTTGTCTTCGTGGAGCGGCAGTGTGGTAAGGAATCCGTCCAGCATGCGGAATGTCGCTTGGCGCGTGGTGATGAGCTGGTATTCTAAAAGGCTCCGAGCTTTACTCTCTGACTCATCAAGCTCTTTTACACTATTTTCAAAAAGCGTGACATATACACCAAGCTCAAAAAACTTATCCGTCCCCTGCTGGAGGCGATCGCGGAGGTCTTCAATATCTACCATAGCAGTCTCGAGCATGGGATCCCGCACCTTTCCCTTTGCGGTGTCTTCAATAACCTGCGACTGAAGACGCGTGAGTTGGTTGCGAAGCTCTTTGAGTACGGCCGTCGTTTCTTTCGGAATGACATAAATGCCGATATCGAACGTGCGATCCAAGTTGATGAGCGGCGAGAGCCAGCTCGTGTGTAGGTATCGTGGGAACGTTCCAAGAAAAAGAGTCCTCGCAAAACGATCACCTATCTGGATATAGTTAGGCGTTACTTGAACGCCTGATGGCGCAACGCTGTCGGCAATTTTTTGTTCTTGTGCGTTGGTCATACGTTTTTTTGTAGTTCGACTCGCTCCTTAGGATTGTACCATTCAGCGAGAAGTGTATGGAGTTCTTCTTGCTCAAGAGTGCGCCCACGCACCCCAATACTTACCAGCCCGCTTATCAGTAATTCTGCTCGCTGTGCGAGCTGGTTTTTATACGTGGCAAATTGCTGATCGTCGAATTGCGGCGCTTCAGTCTTGGCGCTTCGAAACGCATTTTTAATATGTGAGAAAATCCCCCGCGACCCAGAGAGCTCGAGGACGTAGAGCGGAATGACGATATAAAACTTTTTCGTCATAATATTGGAAAGAGTGGAGAGCTCTTGTATAAACTTCGCATACTCACTCGCTTGTATGCGTAGGAGCTCATTTTTCTGCTCCCCAACAATTTTTTCCACCTCTTTTATATAAGAACCGAGTGAGAGCTTCCGAGAGTTCACCACAATCTCTATGGGAAAATCAACGGAGTTTAAAATACCCTGAAAACCCTGGAGAATCGCGGCCTGTTCATCAGAAGAGCGAAGCTCAAAGTTCATGGCGCTTACTTCAAGAACAGAGCGCAGGGATCCGTTCGCAAGTACCATAACGCCCTCTCGGATGTCTGCGACGTTTACAATTGTTTTAGTGGACTGTTCAGGCATTATTTATAGAGATATCTTTTAGGATTCAGTCCGTATGAGAGCGCATAGGCCACATAGTTAATAAGTGGCATGTCTTCAACTTTTAAGAATGCGAACGCGAGCGACGTAAACGCGGCGAGCGCCGCAACAGCTATAAAGGCGACGCCGTTTAGGAGCGCAAAGGCGATAAAAACAATAGATCCCCCCATCGCAACCCACAAAAACTGGCGGAGTGTGAACGGCCCCACGAGTCGCGGCTCGGTTTCAATAAATTGTGGAACTTGAAATCGCACCATAGTGTATTATACCCCAGTCTTGTTACGAAGATCGACGATATTGTTTGTTGCGGGTGCGCTGGGCGTTTTTGAAACGCCAAGAAGAGAAAAAATAAGCTCTATCCCCGGTTGTATAGTAGCGCTTGGAATGCCACGCCGCGCAAGAAGTGCGGCTACCTGTTCTTGGGGTAGCGTGTGGACAGCCGTCTCGCGCATCACAAAAGCGATTTCTTCAACCACATCGTATTCAAGGTCATGTTGGTCGCCGAATGCGACGAGTTTTTCAGCGGTCTCAGGCGCAGTGAGGGCTGTTTTTATTGTTTCGGGAAGGTCGCCGAATGCGACGATAAACGCATCACGAGAGTGCGCGTCCTCAGAAAGGCGTTTTGCGAAGTATGGCGTAACAATAGGATAGAGAAATGGTTCCATGGGCTATAGTCGAATAGGAATGCCGATGGCGAAGAGCTTAGGAGCGATGTTTGAATCAGGCGCCGTGAGCTTCTGGTGGATTTCTTGCTGTCTTTCTTTTGCTTGCACTAGGGCCTTTCCCTTCAACTTTACGCTCGCGCTAGGGAGTGGCGCGCTTACTGGGCCGAGCTCATTGGCGAGAGCTCGATACTCAGCGACGTCAGTCCAAAATTCTATTTTTCTTCGCTGCTCAGGCGTGGCTCCTTTTATAATGCCGCCGATGCGTCCACGATCGCCCTCAAGAACCTTAAGGAGCTGTGTGATAAATGTTTTATTCTCTGCTTTTGGTTCGAAGAGGTCTCGTGGCAATTCGCGCAGCGCTTTGGAATCAAGTCCAGAGAGCGCCGCTTCAAGACCTTGCTCAAGTTGTGTCTGAATGGGTAGCGGCTGCCTCAGTCCAATAAAGTCTTCTGGCTCGTTCGATACTTCGCGCAACTTAACTCCCTCAACGTTTTTAAGGGTGATATAGTCTTTCGTCTGCGCAATACCCTTCTCATCTTTCTCTTCGTAGGTTTGGCGCAGAATCTGCCTTTCTGTGGTCCAGTTCGGATCTTTTTTCTTCGCTTTCTTGAGAAGGTCTTTTACGTGGTCGCGTGCAATTTCTGTTTTTTGCTCAAACTCGATAATGCGCACCTCTCGTTGCTGGGGAGCCTCCCCGTCTCTGACCTTAAGTAGCTTCTCATCCCCTCCCGAGATCTGCACCATGAGTTCGAGCGCCTTGTTAAGATTTGGTGCACCAGCGATCTCTCCGTCTTCAACTTGTTTATTTACCTTTTCAGCGATCTTGTCACCAAATGTTTTCGCAGCACGAGGAGATACTTGTGCGTAGTTCTCATATACCTCTCTCATGCCGTCCAGAGAGAGCTTCCCTTTATCCAAAAGAATTTGGGCAGCGGCAAATGTTTCTGGGTTTTCGTAGTTTTTCTTTCGAAGCGTGTCGCGGAGAGCCTCAATAGAAACATCCTTGTCTTGGAGTGATTTTTTCTCGTCGCCGATATTTTTCGCAAATTGAGATTCACTTAACCCAAGCTGTTTTGTCCACCACTTCGCGGAATCTTCAATACCCTTCTCCCCTTTTGGCATTATTCTATTTATCCCGGGCGTGTCATAGAGCTTGTCGAAAGCCTTGCCCATCCCACCAGGAATTTGTCCCTTGAGGCCGCTTTTTTCGATTTCCTTTACTTTTGCCTGCCACGCACGTTGTGCGCCCGTGATACCAAGCGCGTCGTAGGTCATCTGTTTTGCTTTCGTTGCGCCCCACACGGCCCCAGAGCCCGCGACAACACCGCCACTGATAGCCGCCGCAGTCCCACCAAGAAAGATGAAGCCGACAAGGAGGTAGAAGAAAATAACTCCAAACGCAAATCCAAAAATACCATTTGAACCACTATACGTTTCTGTTACAGCAATAATCTCTTTTTGTTGAGCTAAGGTATAAAGACCTACATACAGAGTTAGAAGGAATATGGGTAGAAATGTGTTCCACTTTATAAATTCACTCACCCATCGATCCCAGATCTTTTTCTTTAGGCTTGGGATGAGATATGCAAAGAGTGCGATGGGAGAGGCTATAAGAAGAATCCAAAGTATAGGAACTCGGATAAGCGTGAAGATAACTGCAATTAAAAATGATATGGCAACGAAAGAGAGTAGGAAAATAGAGAAAAAGGCTTGAGGAATTTCCGCCGCATTTTCGTAGATGTTCTGATTTGATATTTTGAAATGCTCTTCAATATTAAGAGACGAACCAACGCGTTTCATAGCATCTTGCGTACTAGCAAGTATCGTGGTGCTGATAGAGTCAAAAATCTCAACGCCTGTAATAGTAATTGCGAAACTAAAATTCATGAGGATTGCCACGGCAAGCACTTGGGGCAGCATCTTTTGGATGGTGTAGTTCGGCCATATTTTTAAAATAGTGGCGTATGCCATAGTCACCATGGCAAGAATAAAGAGCATATTTACAAAGTTACGTGCGAGCACCCAAATATCACGAACAAAAGTATATTCGTGGGCTTTTGTTGACATAATAATCGACCATTCGAGAAACCCCGCTAATAGAGCCGTGGTAGCTCCAACAACTTGGCGTAGTAGAATAAGTATGTGGAGAGCGGCTCTTTCGAAGAAGTTGAAAGTAACCTCCCCAAGCCCCAGAAGGTCCCAAGCTGCTACTGCTGGAGAGGGCGCCGACAAGAGTGTTCCCAAGAGGACCAGTGTTCCCAAGAGGATTATTTTTTTTACAAAAAGTGTCTTCATTAAAATTGTGGTGGGATGCAGATTGCGTTTGGAATAAAGCGACGAACGAACCCGGTCCCATTATCACGCAGGGCTGAAATATCCGAATTCTCTTGGAAGTTATCTCCGGAGCGATACATGTTTACCTCTTCCCCGTCGTGCTGTGCGGTGAACCCTGCGGTACTCATTTCGTTAATGACCGCGGCGTGGAATAGATTTGCATTTGTGGACGCTGGAATCTGAATCTCGCTTGGATTGCCGGGGTTGAGGCCAACGTCTTCCCCTGCTCGCGCCCGATCTTGTACGCGATCAATGGCGAGCGAGAGATCGTCGAGATATTGGAAGCGTGCTTTGAAAAGCTCGTACGCTGGATCTCCAGGCCCGCCCGCAGGCTTACACTCACACCCTGGCCCACAATTTACTTGCGGAGGTGGAGAGGTGCTTGGAAGGGGGCTTGTGGTGTCGCAAAGCTCCGGATCGTTTTCCGGGTCGCATACAGGCGGGGGTGACGCAACGTTATAATCACTCGACTCCTCGGTTTCGCCAAAAATACGCTCAATAAGACGATTGGCGATGTTCCTAACCACGAGCTCCCCTCGGTCGTCAACAACAGTGACCCAGTCAACTTCTCCTTGGTAGCGAAGATTGTCTATATTACTTACCGTTGTGCCTGGTGTTTTGATTTTTGCGTATACCAAACACCCCGTGTTAAAAAGGCCAGGCACCAAACAGCTTGATTCTTTTGTCTCCCCACGCACGCCTCGGAATCCTTGGTTTGCGATGACCTCATTTTCGTCGGCGCTTTCTACGGCTGAAACTTGGCGGCTCATCTCATCTCTCAAAATTGCCTGGAGCCCTGAAGGATTGTTCTGCGGTTCTGCAAAGAGTTTATATACCGTATCCCAGCCGCCAGCGCCTGCAAAATCTTCCGAGAGCTTTTCCAGAGTGAATCCTTCAGGGAGCGTGCAGCGCGTAGCCTGGTCGAGCGACTGATCCCCTACGCGCGGGTTAAGAAGGCTTGATGCAATGCGCCCCTCATGCTGTGGGAGCACAGAATATGCATCGCGCGCTCCCTGTTTGAGATAGTTACACACAGCGCTTGAAGATTCTGCCGTTGCGTTTGCAAGAATGACGCGGAAGATTTCTTCACCACGCCGCTTAGAGTTTAATTGGAACTCTCGCCAATTTGTAACAAATGTTTCCGCACCGTCAGGCCCGCGTTTACGAACAATTTCCTTAAAATTTTCGAGAATATCATTAAGGGCGCCGCGAGCGAGACACCGTTCAAACATGGCCTGCTGTCGCTTAATTGCCTCCGTGGTAACGCGGAGTAAATCTGCTTTACTAAGACCTCCCCCGCCGAATAAAATGTTCCCGAGGCCCGGTACAATTGAGTTTGCAAGAGCGCTCAATCCGACTTTGATAGCGTGTTTCACAAGATCGCGCACAATCTCTTTCCCGCTACCCACCGTACATCGCGCGACGGTTTGTGCCGATGTGTTTACGAAAGTCGAAAGATCTATTGCTTGAGTTGTGGGTGTGCTGCTAAACATATGCACACTCAATATGGCAATACTTATACATAGAGCTACGACCTTTGTTCCAAAAAGTTTCATGGTGAGTAAATTTTGCTAAAGGGCGAGAGGGCGTTCGGGGTATCAATAAGGAGGATGCGCGTGATACTTGATGCGACGACGATATATTGGAGGGGGTCGCTCGTAATGTGCGAGCCATTTGAATAGTATTGGCGGGTTTGCTTAAGGAGGGTAAGAAGCTTGTCGTGCGCACTAAGGAATGTATTTGGGACAATTATAGTCTCAAGTTTTTTAATTTGCGCATCAAGAGTGGCAACATCGCTTGCTATAAAACGCGCAAGCGCAGAAGCGTCTGTCTCGTGGTCCGCAACCGCAACGAGGAACCGCTCATATATAAGAGGATTTTCTTGAGCAATCGCCAAAAGAATGGGTCGAAGTACCTTTGCATATGCTTCAACTATTGCCGGCGTACTAGGCGTGGTAGTGAGCGTGTGGGGCGTTATAGGTGGAATGTTCAGCTGTGCTTGGAGGAGGATGTCGTCAACAATGGCGCTCGCCGCTTCCTCGGTGAGGTCTCCCGAGTCTGTTGTCGCGCCGCTTGCAAGTGCTCCGAGCACAAGGTTCGTGGTGCGCTCCGTCACGTTCCCCTGCCCCTGGTACGGAAGAAGATCGTCTGGTCCGGGGATAAGTGGATCTCTCCCTGAAACGGTTTCTTCGCCGTCTTTAAACCCGTCTCCATCGGTGTCGGGGTTTTGGTAGTCGGTTCCCCAGAGCGCTTCTTCTCTATCGGGGAGGCCGTCGTTATCGGTGTCTACAAATTGAGGTGTTGGTGATGGTGCCGCCGCTGATCGTGTAAGTCCGAGAGAAGCTTGTTCCGCCGCATCTCGAATGGTAGTGAAGAAAAAGCTAAAAGCCCCGATAGTTCCGAGGGCGAGTACGGCGATCGTGATCGTCGCCTGTTTATTCATTCGTGCAAAGCAATAACCCCAGACTACGCAGGTTTTGCTTCCTTTAGTATACGCCACATCCCCTCTTTATATGTGGGTTTTTTGTTGATAGAAAAACCTACGATGCGCGCACAGAGGTGAATAGTGCTTGCCACTCCTCGCACGAGAGCTCCTGGGCTCGTGTCGTCGGGGGTTTATGGATGTCTGCAAGGTGGCTTTCTACGACTTCTCGAGGGAGCGAGAAGTGCGCTCCCAGAACTGCGGCAAGTTGTTTTCGTGGGTGTGAAAATCCGGCGCGCACAAATGCACAGAGGCCTTCTCTCGGGCCCTGTATGTGTGGGGTGAGCTGAATGACAGATGAAAAGACTCGTGGCGCTGGGCGGAAGCTGCCGGGGGCAACGTTCATGACGCGCGAAACGGTCGCAAAGAGTTGCGTGCATACGGCAAGGATGTTCATGTGGGGCGGCCGTGTCATCATGCGCTCTGCCACCTCTTTCTGCACCATAAAAACGATAGTGCGCGGGCGTGGCCATGTTTCTAAAACAGTGCGAAGGATCGCGCCGGTGATGTTATATGGAATATTTCCAACGATGCTATACGCTTCGTCTTCGCCGAGCGTGTGGCGAGGGTTCCATGTTAATATGTCGGCCGATTCAATCTGCACAGAAGGAATTTGGACAAATGTGTGTCGTAGGTTCTGTGCGAGGACGGGATCTTTTTCGATTGCAATGAGGCGATGCGAGCGTCGAGCAAGAATATGAGTGAGAACGCCGGGTCCTGGGCCGATCTCAATAATAGTTTCGTGTGGCTGTGGCGCGAGTGCGCTGATAATCGCATCGCGCACACCTTCGTTGACAAGGAAGTTTTGTCCGAGTGCTTTTTTTGCGCGTGGCAGATTCATACGTCGTAGTGTAGCACTTCGTCTTCTCCCCCACCTTGCCGCTCCCACTTAATAAGGTGTTCGGGAATTTCCCCTAGGAATCGTGATGGAATGTTTGATTGTGTGCTTCCAAACATGCGACGGAAGCGCGCATAGGAAAGGAAGAGACGTTCTTTTGCTCTTGTGATTGCGACATAACACAGACGTCGCTCTTCTTCGAGCTCGTGGGGAGATGCAAGCGTGCGATTGTGCGGGAAAAGACCTTCTTCCATGCCCACCACGAACACCACGGGGAACTCGAGGCCCTTTGAAGAGTGAATGGTCATGAGGGTCACGCTATTCGCGTCTTCGCGGAGACGATCCGTTTCCTGCAAGAGTGAAATGTGCTCCAAGAGTCCGGCGAGCCCGCTACTTTCCGGGCTATCAAACTTCTGTGCGACCGAGACAAGTTCGCGCACGTTTTCCATGCGCTCGTCTCCCTCTTTGCTCGTTTTAGCGATGGTCGCACGCAGGTACGCTTCATAGCCGAGTGTTTTTGACACATACCCAATAAGGGCGCTTGGAGTAAGGTTTTTTGCAGCATCTGCAAATCCTGAAAGTGCGGCTGCGAGTTGCGCGATGGATCGCACGGTGCGTGGTGTGAGTGAAGTAGTCCCCGCAACGCTCTCTGCTGCGGCAATAAGATCGCCGTCACTTGCGCGGATGATGTGTTGAATGGTTGCGCCGCCAACGCCGCGCGTCGGAACGTTCGCGATGCGCTCGAAGCTTACGAGGTCAGCTGGGTTCACTGCAACTTTCAGGTATGCGAGGATGTCTCTAATTTCTCGACGATCGTAGAATTTTAACCCCCCAACCATACGATACGGGATGCCTGTAGTGATGAGTGCCTCTTCTATGGGTCGCGATTGTGCGTGTGTGCGGTATAAGACGGCGATATCCTTGCGCACGTGGTTGTGCGCAAGAAGGCGTTGGATACTGTCGGCAACACGAAAGCCCTCGTCTCGCTCGTTGATCGCCTCGCGAATAGAGATTGGTTCCCCGTGTGTGTTTGCTGTCCAGAGCTCTTTAGGAATTTGAGACGCGTTTTGTGCAATCATGTGCTGTGCCGCCGCAATGATGTTTTTTGTGGAGCGATAATTCTGCTCCAAGAGAATAACGTTCGCGTCCGGGTACTCTTTTTGGAAGTTGAGAATATTGCGGATGTCTGCGTCTCGAAATAGATAAATAGACTGTGCATCGTCGCCGATGCAGAAAATATTGCGATGCTGTGCGGCGAGCATGGTCACAAGCTGATACTGGTTGTGGCTTGTATCTTGGTACTCGTCAACAAGAATGTAGTGCCACTGCTTCTGATACCTTTCCAAAACATCCGGATGCTCTTTGAGGAGGCGCACAGTGACGGAGATAAGATCATCAAAATCAAACGTGTGCGCCTTGAGAAGTGTGTCTTGATAGATGCGGAACACTCTCCCCACAATCTTTTCAAAGTGTTCTTTTGGCGCGTAGGTGTCGGGAGTGACGAGCGATGTTTTTAACTTCGATATCTTTGAGAGAATGGCTGCGGGGACGTATTGTTTAGGATCGAGCTCGAGCTCCGCGAGGGCGCTTTTTACAACAGAGAGTTGGTCGTCACGGTCCGCAATGCTGAATTGTTGGCGATATCCGACAAGGTGCGCATGAGTGCGCAAAATGCGAAGGCAAATAGAATGGAATGTTCCCATCGCGGGCTCGCTTGCCATCGCGGGCATGAGCGCATGGACGCGGTCCCCTATTTCTTTTGCCGCTTTGTTCGTGAATGTTACTGCGAGAATGGACGCGGGGGGAATGCCATGCGCGATCAGGTATGCGATGCGATGTGTGAGGCAGCGCGTTTTTCCAGAGCCGGGGCCAGAGATAACAAGTACGGGCCCTTGTATGGCTCGCACGGCGTCCTGCTGTTTCTCATTAAGGCCTTTAAGAATATGCTCCACGGGAAGGGTGATGTGGTGGACCCAAGGAGATTCGAACTCCTGACCTCGTCAATGCGAATGACGCGCTCTACCAGCTGAGCTATGGGCCCTGTGATACTTATTCTTTTAATATACTCTACGAACTCAACGGGGCTTTTCTTGTGTTTATACAGTACACTGTCGGGCTGCCGAGAATCGAACTCGGTCTTCATGAACCCGAATCATGCGTACTACCGGCATACGCCAGCCCGACGGTGTACTGTATGTTTGAAAAAAGCCCGTTGTGCGCGAGTGCGCTCGCACACAACCTTCATGAACCCGAATCATGCGCCTGCCTGCGGCAGGCAGGTACTACCGGCATACGCCAGCCCGACTGTGTGCTCTAAAGACACAAGAAGCGCACAAACTATACCCCTTTTTGAGGGGGTTTGGCAACTGGCGTGGCTGCAGATACGTAGTACTTTTTCATACGTTCAGCCTCTTCCGCTTCGCGCGCGGCTTCAATTTTTGCCAAGTGGGCGCGGAGAGAATCGAGCGGCATTTCGCCGTACTCTTTTGCAAGCGCGAGAAGCTGTTCTTTCGTGTTGTGCGCTGGAGTATCGAGCACGTCGGCAAGGAGGCCGTTAAGCACGAGTCCCATGCGGGGTCCTGGCTGCATGCCGAGCTCTTGCATAAGCGTTTCCCCGTTCACCGCCAACATTTTTACTGAGATGGGATCGCTCGATACCTTGTCTATCATGTATTTGAGGTGGCGCAGTTTATACGGCACCGCCTTTGGCGTTCCGGATCCAATGCGATCCCCCTCGCGCACGCGCAAGAGGTCATCCATGTTTTCTTTCCCTACTTTTGCAAGGAGACGGCGCACAGAAGATTCAGTAACCTCGCCGACGTTGTAATAGAACAAATGGTAGCGTACGAGTGTAGTAACTCGCTCAACGGTATCTTTCGCATATTTGAGACGCGACAAAATTGCCTTTACCATACGACCACCCACAACGTCGTGACCATAGAAGGTAGAGTGCGTTCCCTCTCCCCGCTTCGTGCGGGGCTTCCCGACATCGTGCAGAAGGCACGCGAGACGCACCACAAGTGAGTAATCTTGTTCAGTGGCATATTTAAGTGCGCGAGCGTTGTGCTCCCACACCGTATAGATATGGTGGAGATTTTGAGAAACTCCGACACCTTCTAAGAGCTCGGGAACGATATAGCGCATGAGGCCAGCTTCTTGGAGAAACACAACGCCTTCATATGCCCGCGGCGACGCAATGATTTTGGTGAATTCATCACGAATGCGTTCCGGAGAAATCGCTTCAAGCGTCGGAGTAATCTCACGTATTGCGAGAAGGGTTTCTGGTGCGATGCTATATCCCAGCTCTGCGCCCAGGCGCGCGGCGCGCAAGATGCGTAAAGCATCTTCACCAAAGCGTCCGTGTGGATCTCCTACGGTGCGGATCACGCCGTCGCGGATATCTTTTTGTCCGTCGAACGGATCAGTAATCACGCCGTCGTCTCCAAGTGCGATGGCATTGATAGTAAAGTCGCGACGCGAGAGGTCTTCTTCGAGTGTGCGTGCAAAAGAAACCGCATCTGGGTGGCGACGGTCAGAATATTTTCCTTCAATGCGATATGGCGTGACCTCGACAAGTGCGAGCGTCGGTTCCTCGGACCCAGTTTTTACGCTTACGGTGCCAAATGTATTTTCGTATACGTGCTCGGGAAATAGTTTCTGAATTTCTTCGGGTCGAGCGTTGGTGGTGACATCCCAGTCTTTTGGTGCAACGCCACGAAGTGTGTCGCGCACCGAGCCTCCCACAATAAACGCCTCAAAGCCAGCGCTTTTGAGCGTGGTGAGGACGTTTTGGATGGGAGAAGGAATGTTCATGCATGGTGTGCCCTCGGTAGGAATTGAACCCACATCAACGCCTTAGGACGGCGCTGCTCTATCCGTTGAGCTACAAGGGCTCGGTGCCTGCGTGGGCGCTGTGCGAAATCGTTGCCATCCTAGCACTTTTATGCTACTTTTTCAAACGTTTTCGGGCCGTTAGCTCAGCTGGTAGAGCGCCTCCATGGCATGGAGGAGGCCACCGGTTCAAGTCCGGTACGGTCCACACATTGTTTGCTGTCTGGGCGGATGCGCGTGGTATACTGCGCATATGTCTAATGGAAATCTCAACGTTCCCGTCCAGAAGCTTCCCCATCAAGAGTCTGCGCCAGATTTTCGCTCATCATTCCAGTGGCGCGTCTTTCGTATCATGGCAGAGTTTGTTGATGGGTTTCAGTTCATCGCCGACTTTAAAAAGTCTATTACCTTCTTTGGCTCTGCTCGCACACTCCCAGGTACTCGATGGTATGAAGAAGCGCGCAAACTTGGCGCTCTACTTGCTAAGAATGGTTTCGGTATCGTGACAGGTGGAGGGCCGGGCATTATGGAGGCTGGAAACCGTGGCGCCGCTGAAGCGGACGGAGAATCGATAGGAATAAATATTAAACTTCCCTACGAGCAGCGCATTAATCCTTACGTACGTAAGGCCGGTAGCTTTCACTACTTTTTTGTACGTAAAGTCATCATGTCCTATTCGGCATGGGCCTACGTATATTTTCCCGGAGGCTTTGGTACGCTCGATGAATTTTTTGAGCTCATCACCCTTATCCAGACGCGCAAAATTTCATCACGTATCCCTATTGTATTGGTGGGCCGTGAATTTTGGGAACCATTTGCTACGTGGATCGACGAAGTGCTCTACAAAGAGCACGGCGCTATCGATAAAGATGACATGAGTATTTATCGCATCGTGGACACCGCAGAAGAAGCGTTTGAGATTCTCAAAGACTCACCCGAGCGCCAGGAGTTTTAGCCCTCCCTTTTCTAAAGTACCTGTGGTATACTTGCCCAGTTTTGCGAATGGAGGGCTGACAAGGCTCACAGTTTTGTTGGAGGGTTGGCCGAGTGGTTTAAGGCGCACGCTTGGAAAGCGTGTGGGCGCAAGCCCTCACAGGTTCGAATCCTGTACCCTCCGCC
>ERZ1292625.540-Hain-H41-01um-R1-540-length-56145-cov-13_pt2 | contig 31343 bp, 25 predicted proteins | sample MGYA00564400_ERZ1292625 | MGnify/ENA primary metagenome ERZ1292625 (study PRJEB36523, sample SAMEA6512639) | groundwater metagenome | collected 2019-01-08 | study: AquaDiva: Metagenomics assemblies of 32 groundwater samples
GAAACTTCACTGTATTCTCCTAAGTGAACCCTCCGGCAATCCGGTTGAGTCACTGTATCGTTTTGCTCTTTCACCTCCTGTTTGATGGGTCGGTGTTATTTTGTTATGGGTGAAACCAGTTTGATCTTGATCAATCAGACTTAAAACTTATTAATTTATGACTTCAAAGCTTTACGCCCAGTCCCGCTTTGGCTCACGCGAATTTTTCCCGGCACTCTATCTGCATGACTTTGCCCTCATGTATGACGACTTCAATGGATCCATATTCGATGCTGGCCACAGCGCGCAGAATTTCCTGAGCGATGTCTGCAGGTAGCCGTTTAACGGCGCTTTCTGCAACAAGCTTCGCTTTTAAATCAGCATCCATTGACATCACCTGATGGGTAAGAATATCAACGGAAGCGAAAGATAGCAGTCTTTCTATATAAACAAAAATAATATTTGGTTAGATAATTATATTATTAGGTTATAAAGATTGTTTTATAGCGTTTATTTTGTGCTGATCAGGTAAATTACCCGAGCCGGGGAAACGCTGAATATTTGTTAAGCAGGATAAAGTATAAGGCGTGCAGCGCTTGTGTCGATATCGATCCAACAGATAGATGCACGATTGAGGCAGCGTAGCAGTGCTAACGCAGGTGTTTTTCAGGCCAATCCGGTTTTTATTTGGGCGATACGCGCTTCACGCACTTTAGAATGGATTGCGGCGGGTAACTGTGTGGAATCTGGGAGTTTCCGGCTTAATTCAGAGGCAATTGCACCCGCGTCGACACTTTTTGCTGCGAAATATGCTTTCTGAAATCGTTCGGCTTGCGCATAAGGTTTTGCCGCATATCCGGGGCGTCCGTGAAAATCACACGCGCAGGCTTGCAGGAATTCCTCGAATCTTTCCGGTTTCCGGTAGGCATCAACTGCTTGCAGCATATCCGCAAGAGTGGATGGTTTAAGTTCTTCAGCCCGATGCACATTGCCGTGATAGCGGGCGACCAGCAAGGCAAGATCACGGGAATCCTTGGGAACCCTGATGCGTTCGCATAAATCCTGCGTTAGATCAATACTGCGCGCTTCATGGCCGATATGGCGCGGCCATTCTTCCGGGGGTGTCGTGCCCTTACCTAAATCATGCGTCAGCGTGGCAAAGCGGACAGGCAACGAATAATTTTTGGTGGCAGCATAATCAATCGCCAGCATGATATGCACTCCGGTATCGATTTCAGGATGGGCATGTGCCGGTTGCGGGACGCCAAACAACACATCCACTTCCGGCATGATGCGAGCCAGAGCGCCACATTCACGCAGGATATAAAACATTCGTGAAGGATTGTTCTCCATCAATCCGCGCGCGAGTTCCTGCCAGACACGCTCCGGCACCAGCGCATCCACCTCGCCGTTATGCACCATTTCGCTCATCAGCGTCAGTGTTTCCGGTGCAATACGAAAGCTGAAACGTGCCGCAAAACGTGCTGCGCGCAGGATACGTACAGGATCTTCGGAGAATGCAGGACTGACATGGCGCAGTATGCCGGCTTCCAGATCCGCAACGCCATTAAACGGGTCGATGATATTGCCTGCTTCATCCTTGGCAATCGAATTGATGGTCAAGTCACGCCGCGCCAAATCTTCCTGCAGAGTGACTTGAGGTGTTGCAAACACTTCAAATCCTTTATACCCGCGTGAAACTTTTCGTTCAGTGCGGGCCAATGCATACTGTTCATGCGTTTGCGGATGCAAGAAAACCGGGAAATCCTTGCCGACCGGGCGATAACCTAACCGTGCCATTTCCTCGGGTGAGGCGCCCACAACCACATAGTCATGATCTTTTACGGGTAATCCCAGCAGCTCATCACGAACCGAGCCGCCCACCAGATAAGTTTTCAATGCATCACTCTGAAAGCTGAGTTATTAAGTAAGAAAGTTTAATCGGTTCTTATTTTGCTGCTACCACACCCAGACGCTCTTTGAGCGTTGGAGAATCATGCCCATGATCCAGAACTCTGGCGTAATACATTGAGTTCTTCAGTACCTTTTTAACATAGTCCCGGGTTTCATTAAAAGGAATGGTTTCAGCGTAGATGGCGCCCTCCAGTGGCCTGGTATTGTCACGCCAGCGCTTGGCCCGCCCTGGTCCGGCATTATAGGCGGCTGAAGCCAATAGAGGCTGGTTATCCAGCGTGCCGAGCACATGTTTGAGATAATAAGTGCCCAGCCTCAGATTCGTATTCACATCAACCACGATATTCTGGCGAAAATTCTGTATGCCCAATTGTTTGGCGACCCATTCCGCGGTGGCAGGCATTAATTGCATCAAACCCGCTGCGCCTGCATGTGATTTGATATCCGCAATGAAACGGCTTTCCTGCCGGATCAGGCCATAAACCCAAGCTTCATCCAGTTGATGCTGGCGCAAAATTTTTTGCAGTGCTTCGCGATGGGGCGATAAGAAGCGCAGATTAAAATCATGTTGAGAGACTGTCCTGTTCGCAGTGTTAATCGCACGGTCATACATTCCGTGCCGGCGGGCTACCTCAGCCGCAGCCAGTAGCTCTGCATCACTAAAATCACGAATGGTCCAAATCCATTCGCGATAAGCTTCGGTGCGTAAATTCATGCGGGAAAAAGCCAGCGCGCGCTGCACGCCCGGTCTTCGTTCCATGGCAGACACTTCGTTGTGACTTACTCGATACGTTTTATCGGCAATACTGAGTATCGATCCCAGTTCTTCTTTGGCCAATTGACCATAAAAGCTATGCTCATCACTGAGGGGAATAAAAATGCCGTTGGCACCCGGAATATTTCCCTTTACTTTTAATGCGCGCGCCTTCCAGTAGCGCCAGGTATCAATCTGTTGTTCAGTTGCTGACATCCTGTCGATGGTTTTCAGAATCATATCCCAGTCGGCAATACGTAATGCTGCCCGTACTTGCCAGGCAAGCACGGTATCTGAAGGCGGGTATGGCTTGTCAGTGTTTTGCGCTTCCCTGAACCAGCCCAGTGCGCGCGGGTCGTGCCGCATGGCCGCCCGGTGTCCCAGTCTTGCCAGGAAATAGGAGCGGTCAGATGCGGTCAATTGACCTTTAATTTTAGACCATTGGGCATAAGCCTGATCAGTATCATTGCGCAGCAGACGCAATAATGCGAACAAGGCAATCTCACGATCGCTCCGCGTTTTGATTTTGTGCGTATCCAGAAACCGCAGCGGATTCTTGGCCGCATTGTTCAGATCAGTGCTATTTAGCGCCTCATGACTGGGGATATGTCGATTGATATGGGTGGCTACACCCGTTTGCCCTTCTTCCAGCGCCAGCCGGATGCGTGTCCAGATGTCTTCCCGTGAAATCTTTCCACCGGAGATTAATGCGATAAAAACCGGGGTGCAACTGTCGGGCATACTGTTCGGGGTAAACCACAATGAGCGAGCTTCTGTCAGCACCTCTTTATCTTTTGCACTAAGACGTTGTTGATAGGAATAACAAGTGAGCTCATTGTCTCGATTAACCAGAAAAGGATACTCGGCTTCAAAAAGCATCCATTGCTGATTTTTGCCCAGAATCCTGAGCCAATCACCCCGTAATCGGTCTGCAACCAAATTGCCTTCATGGCGTGAAAGAAAATTTCTGATAGCTGCTATGTCAGTCGTTCTCAGCACCATGCGTAATTGAAAATACTCGACATAGGGCCAAAGTGCATGGTGTTGCAGCCGTCTGGCATAGTCATCCAGGAGCTTGCCGTTTCCGTCCTGGAATGCTTTCCGGGCGCCAATAAAATCACTATCCTGACTTGCCGGCAGCGTGACAGCGTAAGCTAAAAGGATTAATCCGATAAGGTGTTTTCTGATAGCCATTAAAGATACAAATTGAAAAGGGGGTACTCTAAAAAAATAGAGGCGGGGTTTTTTGCGTGTTATCTGAACTATCGTAGTAGCACTACTACGATAGTTCAGGCGTCTTATGCAACAACCAGTACGATCAGATGACGCCTTGTCCCAGCATGGCATCGGCTACTTTAACAAAACCAGCAATATTGGCGCCATTGACATAGTTAACGCTCCCGTCTGTCCGGGTGCCGTATTTCAGGCAGGATCTATGAATAGCCTGCATAATTTCTTTCAGTCGTGAATCGACTTCTTCATGTGTCCAGGACAGGCGCATGGCATTCTGGCTCATTTCCAGACCTGATGTGGCAACCCCTCCCGCGTTACTTGCTTTGCCCGGCGCATAGAGGACTTTATTATGCAGAAAACATTCGACAGCTTCAGCGGTGGATGGCATGTTTGCACCTTCGGCAACGCAAATGACGCCATTGTTAACCAAAGTTTGCGCATCTGCTCCGGTAATTTCATTTTGCGTCGCGCAAGGCAAGGCAACCTGCACCGGCACATGCCAGGGTTTCGCACCCGGAAGAAAGGTGACATTGACGCGCCTGGCGTATTCATCCAAACGAGCGTACAAATGATTTTTTACTTCGGCCAAAACAGCCAGCTTCTCGGCGGTAAAGCCATTTTCATCCACAATCGTGCCGCTGGAATCTGAAACAGTCACTACCTTGGCGCCTTGCGACATCGCCTTTTCCACAGCAAATTGCGCCACATTGCCAGAGCCTGATACTGAGACGCGCATGCCATCCAGAGAGCGGCCTGCGTGTCTCAATACTTCCTGAGCGAAATATACCGTACCATAACCGGTTGCTTCCGGGCGGATCAGTGATCCGCCAAAACTCAATCCTTTGCCGGTAAACACGCAATCAGCGCGGTTGGATAATTTTTTCATCATACCTGCCATGAATCCGACTTCACGGCCACCCACGCCGATGTCGCCGGCTGGAACATCGGTATCAGAACCGATATGACGGAATAATTCGCTGATAAAAGCCTGACAGAAGCGCATGATTTCGCCGGGACTTTTTCCTTTTGGATCAAAATCAGATCCACCTTTGCCACCGCCCATAGGCAGGGTTGTCAATGCATTCTTGAATGTCTGCTCAAAAGCCAGGAATTTAAGGATGGACAGATTAACCGAAGGATGAAACCGGATGCCGCCTTTATACGGGCCGATGGATGAACTGTGCTGTATCCGGTAACCCCGATTGACCTTGACCTCACCATGATCATCGACCCAGGAGACACGAAATATAATCACCCGTTCCGGCTCGACCAATCGATCCAGCAGACCGTGTTCAGAATAACGAGGATGTTCCATAATAAAAGGCCACAAGCTCTCCATGACTTCAGTAACTGCCTGCATGTATTCTGGTTGACCAGGATTACGCTCAGCCACATACGTACTGAACTCCTGAAGACTCTGATATTTCATTTTAATTTCCCCGGTAAAAGAAAGGTTATTCATGAATAACCTAATTCTGCCAAATTAATTCACAAGCTGCACTGTATTTTTATTAAAACACAGGATTATTACAAAAGTTTTTTATTCAGGTGATTTTTATTTATTCGTATAACAATATCTTATACATTCAATGTACGCAGTATAAGCAGGATGTCAATAGGATTTGTTTTTATGGTTTTCCCTATTGGGAGATCATATTTTACTAAGCACCTAACATCTATGAATTAGTCGCGCCACAACAGTATGAAAAAATTTTCAGAAGTATTATCAAATTTAGCCCGAATAGATGGGCATCCGGTATCGCTCAGAGTCAGTACAACAGATTTATTGTTGAACCATAAGGTTGGGTTGTAGAGCTTGCTAAAAATAGGGGCCAGCAAGGAAATTTGATCATTTGCGAGTACAATATCGTTCTTGATCGACTTCGACAATAAATGATGACAACCAAACATAGTTCATTACTTATTCTGGGCTCCGGCCCGGCTGGCTATACCGCTGCGGTCTATGCGGCACGCGCTAACCTGAATCCGGTCGTGATCACCGGATTGGCTCAAGGCGGGCAATTGATGACGACAACGGATGTGGATAATTGGCCTGCCGATGCGATGGGCGTGCAAGGCCCGGAATTGATGGAAAGGTTTCAGAAACATGCGGAGCGTTTTAATACTGAAATCATTTTTGATCATATCCACACCGCAAAACTGACTGAAAAACCGATTACACTAATCGGCGATCAGGGAAGCTATACCTGCGATGCATTGATTATTGCAACAGGCGCTTCGGCACAGTATCTGGGCCTGCCTTCGGAAGAAGCCTTTATGGGGCGGGGAGTATCCGGTTGTGCAACTTGTGACGGTTTCTTCTACAAAGGGCAGGATGTCGCTGTGATCGGCGGCGGCAATACAGCCGTTGAGGAAGCGCTTTATCTTGCCAACATTGCACGCAGTGTGACGATTGTTCATCGGCGCGACCAATTCCGTTCAGAAAAAATTCTGATTGATAAATTGATGGAAAAAACCCGCAACGGCAATATCAAATTGGCGCTGAATCACGTCTTGGATGAAGTGCTGGGTGATCAATCGGGAGTGACCGGCATGCGTATCAGAAGCACTCAGGATCATTCTGTCCAAACAATAGCATTACAAGGTGTTTTCATCGCCATTGGCCATAAACCCAATACCGATATTTTTACCGCGCAGTTGCAATTGGAGAATGGCTATATTGTTACCCAAGGCGGCAATCAGGGTAATGCTACGGCCACCAGTATTCCAGGTGTATTTGCGGCGGGTGATGTACAGGATCATATCTATCGCCAGGCTGTAACCAGTGCTGCCAGCGGCTGTATGGCAGCACTGGATGCTGAGAAATATCTGGATAATCTTAAATAAATTAACGCATCGAAGATGTCATTGGATGGCCCAGAAAGACTCTGCCCAGGATGAAGATGAAATGGCGGTGTTTCATGCTGCGATGCGTGATGTAGCGCCGTTGCCCGCTCCAGATAAAGTAATCCACAGAGCTTCACCAGCCCCCGCCATTCCCCGGAAAAAGAATTATCAAGAACAGACTGCGACGGAAGATTCTCTGTCGGATCATATTTCACTGGAAATCGAAGCAGGTGACGAATGGTCTTATGTGCGATCGGGTGTGCCGCGCCAGACGTTACGGCGTTTGCGGCGCGGTTATTGGGGAATCCAGGAAGATCTCGACCTGCATGGATTGACTCGCGACGAAGCAAGGCAGGAGTTGGTTGCTTTCCTGGATATCTGCGCTCAAAAAAAATATCGTTGCATCCGGGTTATTCACGGCAAAGGATTGAGTTCGAAAAATCGTGAGCCGGTTCTGAAAACACGGATCGGGAATTGGTTGATGCAGCGTAATGAGGTGTTGGCTTTTTGCCAGACCAGGCCAGAAGATGGCGGCGGCGGTGCACTTCTGATTTTACTCAAAGCCAGCGCATAAACCTGAAAAAAATCTGTTTTTATAGCGAAGGATTGGATTCCTGCGGGAAAGATTTTTCATACTGGTTCTGGCACTGAATGCAACGTTGCGCGGAAGGATACGCAATCAATCGGTCAAACCCGATCTCATTGCCACAATCAATGCAATCACCGAATTCCAGTTCGCTTAAATACTTTAGAGATATTTCCAGTTCGCGCATTTCATTAATCTGCCGGTCAACAAGTGCTGTGTCAATGTCATCCGGTATGGTATTCAAATACTCGGTCAGGTCAATATTACCCCTATCGTTAGCATGCCCCAACTCGCTACGGATCTCATCCTGTAATTCCAGATAACGTCTTTGTAATGCCGCTCTAAGTTGAATTAATTGATTTTCAGTAAAATTTGCCATCCCGCACCTTTATGTAGTGATATGCCTATCATTTTGTAAGAGAAGTCATGTTTTATCTTTGATGGATATCAAAAGAGTATAAGCCAGTTGAAATCCTGTTATTGGTTAAATGGCTTGCAAGTGTTTTAAATCTTCAATCACCTCATGGCAATTACGCGCTGCATTTGCAGACAGGTATATTTTGGCAATTTTTCCATGGGGATCAATCAGAAAGGTATTGCGCCTGGCGAACTTAATAATGCCCAGGTTAATAAGGGAATGATAACGCGCCGCTATCTCTGCATTGCTATCCGCCAGAAGCGGGAATTGCAGATGATATTTTTCAGCAAAGTCAGCGTGACTGCCCGTATTATCCACACTCACACCAATCACCTCCGCACCCAAACTTGCCAGCTTATGAAGATCATCGCGAAACGTGCAGGCTTGCTTTGTGCAGCCGGGCGTATCGTCTTTCGGATAAAAATACAGAGCCAGCCATTTACCCTGAGAATCTGCCAGAGTATGTACCTTTCCATGCTGATCAACCAATTTAAAATCCGGCGCAGGCTGGCCCAGCTTAAGTGATTTTTTTTGCCCGGCCATTAACCAGAAGAATGAGCTTATTATAGTGGCTGCTAGAATGAATATTAACCATTCCATGATACTTCTCCGTCTTTATTGGTCATATTTTTGCCTTACAGGCCAAGCCCATGCGCGTAATAATACTGTGGCAGATAGCGCTAATAGGCCAGCAAACAAAAATGCGGCCGCCGCGCCAAACAAATACCAAATCGTTCCAAACAACAATCCCGCCGGAATGGCTGCAATACCACTGACTAAATGATACCACCCAAAAGCGGTGCCGCCTTCATCAGGTAATGCATAATCACTGATCAATGCACGCTCGGCCCCCTCGCTCATTCCCATGAACAAACCGTAGAAAATGGTCACTATCCACAATCCCGTATCTGTTGTTACCTGGCTTAATGCCAGGAACGATAATGCAAGCGCTGACCAGCCAATCAGAATCAAAGCGCCACGCCCAAAATGATCCGCCAATTGCCCCCCTTGAGTGGATGTGATGGCTTTGGCGAGATTCAGTGCCGACCATAACAAGAGCAACTCAACGACACCAATCCCTAACTCATGACCCAGTAATAGAATAAAAGTTTCAGAAGCGCGCGCAAACGTAAACAACATTAATACCCATAGATAATGCTGCATCGGTAAGGATAGCGCAGACCAACGAAGTGGTGGAAGCACCCGCCGCTGTGATTCTGATGGTGAAACCGTGCTGGCTTTCTCTTCTTTTACGCCCGCACTCAGGAGTGCTACTGCAACAAAACCAGGCACTGCTGACCACAAGATCACTTCGCTGAGACTCAGGTCAGACCACGCCAATATAGCCGCAGCTGTCAATCCGCCTGCGACAGCCCCTGCATTATCCAGCGCCCGATGGAAGCCAAAAGCATAGCCGCGTATATGAGGCGGCGTTGCATCGGCCACCATCGCGTCACGCGGCGCACTGCGCAAACCCTTGCCGATACGATCAACACTGCGCAACAGCAGCACAGTGACCCAAGAACTCGCCAACCCCAAAAGGGGGCGGGCAAGATTAGAAAGCGTATAACCCGTCAGCGCCAGGCCTTTGCGCCGCCCGCTCATCACATCAGAATGCCGTCCCGCCCATAATTTAAGAAAACAGGCCAGCGCATCAGCCACTCCTTCAATCAATCCCAGCGCAATGGGCCCCGCAGCCAGTACGGTTGCTAACAATATCGGGATCAGCGGTATCACAATATCGGAAGCAAAATCATTGAAAAAACTGACTAATCCGAGAAAAACCACAGCCCGGGGCAATTTTCTTGAAACGATGGAAGGAGCAGGATTTGGCTGATCAGGTTTATTCATTGTGATATTAGCGTAAAATGCCAAGCTTGCCCTGGTAGCTCAGTGGATAGAGCAACCCCCTCCTAAGGGGTAGGTCGCACGTTCGATTCGTGTTCAGGGCGCCATACAAAACAACAATCTAATTCATAGAATTTTTTTCGTACCCGGTGCCATTTTATAGCTTGTGGCTGATTTGTAGTAGGATTCGCTCAATATCTTTGTGTTTTGCTTGGGTATTATTTTCCGTCTCACACAAACCGGGAAAACATCCTCCGTTTTCAGTACGTACCTATCAATCAATCAATCAATCAATCAATCAATCAATCAGATAACGTTCTTATAGAGCATCAGGTATAGTTGATTACGTTTCAGATTATTTGATGAAGATTTGCTTTGTGTGCCTGAAGATGGTGCAAACCTTTTAGCAAGAACCTACCCCATAGCATTTTCTATAACTGGAAAAACCTGAGTTGATAATCATGCTCACGTTTTAAGATTTAAGAATATGACGGATCAGAAGTTTGTTGAACTGTACCTTAACTCAATAAAATTAAATGATTATGTAAGTGGAATGGCACAGCCAAAACTAAATCAGACGATGCTAAATAGAATTCCTATTCCATTTCCGTCAGTTAAAGAACAAAATGAAATCGTCGCCAAACTTGATAAGCTGTCCACCGAAACAAAAAAGCTCGAATCCATCTACCAGTAAAAACCGGCGTTACTTGCTGAGCTTAAAAAATCGCTGTTGCAGCAGGCTTTTTCCGGGGCTTTAACTCACTAGTTTCACCAGCGTACATCTGATAGCAGCATGAAAGCGGTGATCGAAGAAACCGTGGAGGAAATTGCGTTTTCTATATATTCCTATTTTAACGTGATAAGGAAATGAGATTTTTTATACAGGTTATTATTGACGTGATAAGATAATTCAAATTTCTTGTCACGTTCTTATGAGGCGCAAGATGTGATTGCATTGCAAATTCCTTCAAATGCCAGTCTTGATGTTAAGGCTGTTTGGCAGAATTTGGCCGAAGCGCACCGTCATCTGGCCGAGTTGAAAGGTTTGTGTGAAGCATTGCCCAATCGCGGTATTCTGCTGGATACGCTCTCCATACAGGAAGCCAAAGACAGCTCTGAAATCGAACAGATCATTACCACGCACGATGAACTCTATGCCTATGAGCCAAGCGTTTCGTCTTCTGCCGCTGCCAAGGAGGTGCAAAACTACATTGCGGCATTGCGCGTGGGCTATCAGGATGTGCTGGAATCCAGCCTGATTCGCTTGAATACCATTTTGCGGGTGCAGGAAGAGGTCGAGCAAAACGGCGCAGGTTTGCGTAAAGTGCCGGGCACGGTGCTGAAAAACCAGATGTCGGGGGCAACAACTTATGAGCCGCCGCAGGATGCAAGGGTGATCGAAAAGCTGATGACGGATTTGGTGGAGTTCATTCATGCCAATGATGAGCTAGACCCGCTATTGCGCATGGCGATTACGCACCACCAGTTTGAAAGCATCCATCCGTTTTACGATGGCAACGGGCGCACAGGGCGTATTCTCAATCTGCTGATTTTGCAGCGCGAAGGTTTGCTGGATTTGCCGGTACTGTATCTAAGCCGTTATATCACCTCGACCAAAAGCCAGTATTACCAGTTGTTGCAATTCACACGGGAAAGCAACGATTGGGTGGATTGGTGTGTATATATTGTGAAAGGAGTTGCGCTCACGGCCAAAAGTGAAATCAAGCTGATTAAAAAGTTGCGTGATTTGATGCAGGCAACCAAATGCCGTTTGCGGGATGATCTACCTAAAATATACAGCCAGGAGTTGCTGAATAATTTATTCCGTTACCCGTATACTAGAATTGGATTTCTGGAAAAAGACTTGGGAGTTTCGCGGATTACAGCAGCGAAGCATCTGGATACACTGGCCTTGAATGGCTACCTGGAAAAAAGAAAAATCGGGCGCAAGAATTTTTATATTAATCATCCGTTGTTTGGACTCTTGACGAATATTACGTTAGACGATGAATGAAGCCGAAACCAGAGCCGAACGCGTTGACCCCAAGCTGACAGCCAGCGGTTGGGGTGTGGTGGAGGGTTCCAAGGTTTTGCGGGAGTTCCATATCACTGCGGGCAAGATTCAAGCAGGCGGTACACGGGCAAAGCCGATGATTGCAGACTATATTCTGGTCTACAAGAGCCGCAAGATTGGTGTCATTGAAGCCAAGAGCGATGAGCAAGAAGTAGGTGAAGGGGTGGCGCAGGCGAAGACTTATGCAGAGAAGCTGCGCATTGATATCACCTACGCCAGCAACGGCAAAGAGATTTACGAAATCTCCATGCTTTCAGGTCGCGAGGAACTGGTTGCCGCATTTCCTACCCCCGATGAGCTTTGGCAAAAGACTTTTTCCGACCAGAACGACTGGAAAGACCGATTCGACGCCATTCCTTTTGAAAGCATCGGCGGCACCAAAGGCCTTCGCTACTATCAGGAAATAGCAGTCGCCAACTCACTCAATGCGATTGCCGAAGGGAAGCAACGAATTTTACTGACGATGGCGACTGGCACGGGTAAAACTTTTGTCGCCTTTCAGATTGCGTGGAAGCTGTTTAAAACCCGTTGGAATTTGAAGCGCGACGGCAGCCGCCAACCGAGAATCCTCTTTCTAGCTGACAGAAATATTCTGGCAAACCAAGCCTTCAACTCTTTTTCGGCTTTCCCCGAAGATGCGCTGGTGCGGATTACGCCAAAGGAAATCAGCAAGAAGGGAAGCGTGCCAACCAACGGCAGCATCTTCTTTACCATTTTCCAGACCTTCATGAGCGGCAAGGACAATACGCCTTATTTTGGCGACTATCCTGCTGACTATTTTGATTTCATCATCATTGATGAGTGTCACCGAGGTGGAGCCAATGACGAAAGTAACTGGCGCGGTATTCTGGGATACTTTACCCCTGCGGTGCAGTTGGGTTTGACGGCTACGCCCAAGCGTATTGATAACGTGGACACTTATCGGTATTTCGGAGAGCCAGTCTATATCTATTCGCTGAAAGAAGGCATCAACGATGGCTTTCTGACCCCGTTCAAGGTGAAGCGCATCAAGACAACGCTGGATGACTACATCTACACTTCAGATGACCAAATCATTGAAGGCGAAGTAGAAGAAGGCAAGATTTACGAAGAGGAAGACTTCAACCGCATCATTGGAATCAAGGAGCGCGAAGCCAAGCGGGTTCAAATTTTTCTGAGTGAGATTAACCCGAAGGAAAAAACCATTGTCTTCTGTGCTACCCAAGATCATGCGGCAGCGGTTCGGGATTTGATCAACCAGTATAGCCAGAGTAAAGACCCAAAATACTGTGTGCGGGTGACTGCCAATGACGGCGCGATGGGCGAGCAGTATCTGCGGGAGTTTCAGGATAACGAGAAATCCATTCCCACCATTCTGACGACATCGCAAAAGCTTTCCACTGGGGTGGATGCGCGCAATATCAGGAATATCGTCCTGATGCGTCCGGTGAATTCAATGATTGAGTTCAAGCAGATTGTCGGGCGTGGCACACGGCTATTTGATGGCAAAGAATACTTCACGATTTACGACTTCGTCGATGCTTACCATCATTTTGCTGACCCTGAATGGGACGGCGAGCCGATAGAACCAGAGGTTTGCGTCAAGTGCAGTCAAGAAACGTGCGTGTGTGTGAAGAAACCACCGCAACCTTGCCCTGTATGCGGTATGCAACCATGCGAGTGCAACAGGATAAAAGAGACCCGGCCTTGTTATCTCTGCGGTCAAAGCCCTTGCGTGTGCAAGAAGAAGGTGAAAATCAAGCTGCGTGACGGTAAGGAACGTGAGATTCAGCACATGATTTCTACTTCGTTCTGGAGTGCTGATGGCAAGCCAATCTCCGCTGGAGAATTTCTAAACAATCTTTATGGCGCTTTGCCTTCCTTTTTCCAGAATGAAGAGGAACTGCGGCAGATTTGGTCAAGCCCAATCACCCGTAAAACCCTGCTGGATAAACTTGCCGATGCGGGTTATGGACAATCCGAACTGGCTGAACTGCAACGGCTGGTTGACGCTGAAAAGAGCGATTTGTTTGACGTGCTGGAATACATCGCTTTCAACATCCAGCCCATGACAAGAGATAGACGGGTATCACAGTCAAAACCCAGAATCCTTGACGGGTTAAGTCTGGAACACAAAGAGTTTCTTGAATTCGTCCTGTTCAAATATATCGACACAGGATTTGAAGAACTTGGCGAGTCCAGACTGCCCAATCTGATTCACCTGAAATACTACTCAATGACCGATGCAGCGGAAGCCCTCGGCGGCGTGGATGAAATCCGGAACTTGTTCTTCAACTTCCAGCAGCATTTGTATGAAAGGCGGGGAGAAATTAAACAGCTTGGTTAGGCTTTTTTAACGAGCCGAAAGTCCAGTGCCGGGAAAATGTTACTTTTTTTCAGGAGTGGCTAATTAAACATAAAACATCATGTGATATTTAAACTAATTAACTGTAAAGTAGCCACATATATAAATATATGTAAAAAAGATTGAAAACCTTGTTGCAGTTATTGTGAGGAGAGACCAGTGAAATTCACTTCGCTGACACAACGCTTCGCTGTCTGGTTTACATTGGTTTCTTTGCTGCCAATATTAGTCATTGGTAATAGCTTACTGCATACCTTTGAAAAGGAAATAAAGAAATCAGCTATCCGGAATGTTTCTGCGATCGCCGATAAAAAAGTTGAGCAGATTGACAGTTATCTGCGGGAACGCTTGCTTGACGCAAGTTTGTTACGCGACGCCAGCACAACCTACGAAGCCATCGTTGAATTTTCCAAGATCTACGAAGAAAGCGGGGTAGAGTCGGATGATTATCGTCGCTTGGATGCCAGTTATCGTGAGAATTTCCGGCGTTTTGTTGAGGAAGCGAAATATTATGATCTGTTTCTGATTTCTTTGAAAGGGGACATAGTCTATACCGACGCACATGAATCTGATTTTCCAACCAATTTATTCACCGGCCCCTATCGCGATACAGGACTTGGCAAAGTTGCGCGCTATGCGCTGGATAATTCAAAAAGCAGCATTTCTGATTTTGAGCATTATGAACCATCATATGGCGCAATCGCTGCATTTGTTGCGACTCCAATAATAATAGAAGGAGAAATCAAAGGGGTATTAGCGCTGCAAATCTATAGTGAACGTGTATTTGCAGTCATAGCAAATAACGTAGGATTAACGGATAGTGGCGAAACGGTTGTGGCACGTCTTGAAGATGACCATTCTGCTTTGGTAATGGCTCCATTAAAGTACGATCCTGATGCTGCATTAAGACGCAGGATTCCTCTCAATATACCCTCTGCCGAATCCATGCAGAATGCTCTGAATGGTGATTCTGGTGGCGCGCTGACTTTAGACTATCGTGGCAAGGAAGTTGTTGCCGCATGGCGCTACTTGCCGCTCATGAAATGGGGCATCGTGGTACAGATTGATGCCGATGAAGCATTCGCCTCCGTGTACAAAGTGCATTATGTCGGCTTAACGATCCTGGTTCTGACATTACTTGCCGCTCTATTGGGCGCTATTTTGTTTAATCGTCGTGTTGTAGATCCTTTAAAGCATCTGAATCGAAGCGCTTTGGAAATATCGGCAGGTAATTTGCATCAACGTGTTGCGATTGAGGGCTGGGATGAAATGAAGCAGCTTGCCCATACTTTCAACATGATGGTTGAACGGCTGAATGCCAGCAATCAGGAACGCAGCAAGGCAGAAAAAAATCTGTTGCAGCTCAATCAAGAGCTGGAAAATAGGGTTGCGATACGTACCGCCGATTTGCAACGCGCAAATGCCTCTCTAGCAATCAAGGAAGAAGAAGTGCGCTCTGTCGTTCTGCATATGGTGGACTGCGTAGTGACTACCGATGAAAAAGGCACGATTCTTTCCGCCAACCCGGTTATGGAAAAACTATTCGGCTATAGCCATGATGAGTTGATTGGGAAAAATGTCTCAATAATAGTGCCCGAACCGGATCGTAGTAAACATGAAGGTTATATGGAAAATTATTGCCATACCGGACATGGGCAGGAGTATGTGGGCCGCCCTTATTTGTCCGGCTCGCATGGCATTGGTCTTGGCCGTGAAGTGGAAGGCGTACACAAAAATGGTGAACGTATTGAATTATACCTGGCAGTCAGTGAATATTTTGTGGGAGGAAAACGGCATTTTACCGGCGTGATGCGGGATATCCGTGAGCATGTGCGCATGATGAAGGATTTAGAACAGGCCAGAAATGAAGCCGAACAGGCAAACAAAGCCAAATCTTCTTTTCTTGCCGCCATGAGTCACGAGATTCGTACGCCCATGAATGGTGTGATTGGTATGATCGATGTGCTGAGGCAAACCAGTCTGAGCGGTTATCAAATGGAAATGGCTAATCTGATACGGGATTCCGCCTATGCTTTACTCGCTATTATTGAAGATATTCTTGATTTTTCTAAAATTGAAGCAGGTAAGCTGGAAATTGAAAAAATTCCCATGCGATTGGCCAGTGTTGTGGAAAATGCCTGCGGCATGCTGGCACACTTGGCACTCAACAAAGGAGTGGAGCTGACCTTGTTTATTGATCCTGCCATTCCAGAAAATGTATTGGGAGATCCATTGCGTATTCGCCAAGTGCTCGTCAATATTGTTAATAACGCGATCAAATTTTCCAGTAAACAAGAAAAACAGGGCAAGGTATCGGTGAGAGTATTACTGACTGAATCCAATCCTGATCAGGTAGTGATTACATTCCAGATAACCGATAATGGCATCGGTATGAATAAAGAGACGCAGGAGAAACTCTTTAAATCCTTTTCACAAGGTGATCCGTCAACGACACGGCGCTTTGGAGGAACCGGGCTTGGATTGGCTATTTCTCATCATCTGGCGGGATTGATGGGGGCGGAAATAACCGTGCAAAGTGAACCTCAGCAAGGCTCCGCTTTTATCATACAGATGCCGTTTAAACCTTTACCTGCAGTATCTGCCACAGATAGCCAAATCAATGATCTCAATGGCCTGACCTGCCTGATATTGGGTGATGATGATGGTTTGAGTAATGATCTGGCCATTTATTTGAAAAGTGCCGGCGCGGCCGTTGAACAAGCGCCCGATCTAAGCGCAGCCCGTCAACTCATCCAGAGCTTCGCTCCCGGTTTATGGCTGGTTGTGATTGATGCCGGGCAACACATGCCATCCATTGAGGAATTGCGCGCTGCATTCAGTGCCCGCTCCAGTGCAATCAAAGATGCTGTCAAGGTTGAGTCTGACGTCCTGCAATCCGGTATTGAACCTCGTTTTATCATTATCAAGCGTGGCCGTCGCCGGCAAGCGCGTATTGAAGATATGGATATCGTTACGCTGGATGGGGATGTGATGTACCGGCAATCTTTACTGCGAGCAATGGCTATTGCTGCCGGAAGAGTAGAGGCCAGCGAGGAAAAAGCACCGCTTACCGACTCACACAAGCCAGCGCCTGTGCCCCCTTCGCGCGAAGAAGCCTTACGACAAGGCAATCTGATATTGGTCGCTGAGGATAACGATATCAATCAAAAAGTGATTAGACAGCAACTCAACTTGCTCGGTTATGCGGCAGATATTGCCAATGATGGACGTGAAGCGTTAAAGCGTTTGCAGAACGGCGATTATGCTTTATTACTGACAGACCTGCATATGCCGGAAATGGATGGTTTTGAGTTGACAAAAGATATTCGCCTTAAAGAAAGTGGCCAAAAGCATATTCCCATTATTGCATTAACTGCGAATGCGCTTAAAGGTGAAAGGGAACATTGTCTGAGTGCTGGCATGGATGATTATCTGAGTAAACCGGTACAGCTCGAAGATTTGCGGTCAGTCTTGGAAAAATATCTATCCATCCATAAGCCTGTTTCAGAGATTAAGGCCCAATCAGAAGCGGCTGCCAAACCTGCTTCTGAAGCAGAAACTGTATTGGTACCGCTGAATGTGCATATTCTTGAAGAATTGATAGGCAATGACCCGGCAACCATCAAAGAGATGTTACAGGATTTTCGTGCCAGTGCAGAAAAGATAGCCGAAGACCTGCGCATGGCTTATCAAGCGGAACAATTTGTAATCGTTGGCTCAATTGCGCATAAGCTCAAGTCATCCGCCCGTTCTGTTGGCGCGCTTGCATTGGGTGAATTGTGTGCAGAGATAGAACAGGCCGGCAAGCAGAATGACGCGAAAGCACTGGCTGCTTTATTGCCACGTTTTGAGGTGGAGACCGTTACAGTACAAAGATATCTTGATTCATTGCGTGAAGAAGACCATTGAGGTTCAGGAAATTATAGAAAACCGGCTATTAGTCCATTGCGCAATCTGTTTTGCCATTCTTCCATCCAGTTGGAAAAATCGGCAGCCTGTAGCGGTCTTGAAATAAAATTGCCCTGCGCCAAATCACAGCCCGTTCGACGTAAAAGCTCCCAATCATTCTGATCTTCAACCCCTTCCGCCACAACCTCCATACCCAGTTGTTTCGCCATGGATAGGCTGGCATCGTAGATTGCCCGCAGGGTGTCGTCAGTCCAGGCGCGGTGAACAAAACCCTGGTCAATCTTGAGTTCATCAAAAGGAATATCCCGTAATTGAGCTAATGATGAATGTCCGGTACCAAAGTCATCAATAGACAAATGAAATCTTTTGAGGCGTAATCGAGTCAGAATTTCGAGCGGGATCCGTGTATCCGCGCCCATTAACTGACTCTCGGTGACCTCCAGCACGATTTTTTGCGGCGATAGGCCTGCCTCAGTGACCATATTAACCACGAGATCCTGAAAATCCAGAGATGTCAAATTATCCATGGAGACATTAATGGCGACGCGTAGTGTCAGTCCGCTCTGGTGCCATATTTTGGCTTGAGCCAACGCATCTGTCAGAACAAAGGCGGTCAGTTCATTAATCAGGTGATTTTCTTCTGCGATACCAATAAACCGGTCAGGAAATACCAAACCGTCCGTAGGATGATGCCAGCGCACCAATGTTTCGACACCGATGACTTCACCGGTTGCCACGGATACTTTGGGTTGGTAATAATTCATTAATTCATGATTGGAAATAGCGGACTGTAATTCTTCCGCACGGTAGATTTTTTTATTGGGTTGCGGTTTATTTTCTAAGGAAGGGGGTTCCCATTTCTTCATTATTTCAGATAATTTATCGGGATTAACCGGCTTATGGAGATAGCCAAGCATCGGTATCTTATGCGCGTGAACCAATTTCTCGGCAGTTCTTAACATACGCTCATCTTCACCGCTGACTAAAATAAGGCTGCCGTGAAATTGCCGATCGACCAGATAACGCACAAACTCAATCCCATCCATATCGGGCATATTGAGATCAAGCAGAATCAAATCAGGACAAGTGTCGGCATGATCGATTAATTTGAGTGCATCCACACCATTGTCACAAGAACTGACCGTGGCATAACCCTGTTTGGTAAGCATCCGGGTAAGAAGCTTAAGCATAAAGGTATCGTCATCAAGTATCAGAATCTTAATATGGGATGCACTTTGCATGACTTACCTTCTCTTCGAATAATAGGAAAGTTTATAGTTAATGGAATTAACCATTCACTATACTATTTTTTCTTCCACCCAACCCATCACACTTTCAAGTGCTGCAGGCAGCCGATCCGGCCGTGTGCCGCCCGCCTGCGCCATGTCGGGCCGGCCGCCGCCTTTGCCGCCGACTTGTTGTGCTACGAAATTGATCAACTCGCCGGCTTTTATCCGGTTGGTGAGATCGGCGCTGACACCGGCGATCAGGGCTATTTTTCCATCTTCAATCGTGCTCAATACAATGGCGCACGTTTTCAGTTTATCTTTGAGCTGATCCAAAGTTTCGCGCAGTGATTTGGCATCGGCATTCTCCAGATTGGCAGCCAACACTTTGATGCCTTTGATTTCTTGCGCTTGTGCAGCCAGATCACTGCCTTGGGAGCTGGCGAGCTTCGTTTTCAGTGTAGACAGCTCTTTCTCAAGTGCTTTTTTATCTTGTTGCAAATGAAGAACAGCCATTGGTATCGCGCCACCTTGGCGTAACGGAACTTTTAGCATTGCTGCACTTGCTCTTCGATCATCTTCCAACGTTTCTACATAATGCAATGCACGATCCCCTGTACAGGCTTCAACACGTCGTACCCCTGCTGCTACGCCACTCTCAGAAACGATCTTGAACAATCCAATATCACCAGTGCGCTTCACGTGAGTTCCTCCACACAATTCGCGTGAGGAGCCGATGTCTAGTACGCGTACTTCGTCACCATATTTCTCGCCAAAAAGCATCATCGCACCAGATTTTTGTGCTTCTCCAATCGCCATTATGCGCGCCTGACACTCTGTATTAATAAGGATTTCTTCATTTACCTTCTTTTCTACCATGCGAATTTGATGCTCAGTCATCGGTTCGTTATGTGAAAAATCGAAACGCGTCCTCTCATGATCTACCAATGAACCTTTTTGCTGTACGTGATCACCCAATACCTCCCGTAGTGCTTTGTGCATCAGATGCGTCGCAGAATGGTTGCGTGTAGTACGAATGCGTGCTAATGGATCAACTTCAGCAAGCACTTTATCACCAACAGCTATTCGCCCACTGCTCAAAACACCCTTGTGACCGAAAACACTCGCTTGTATTTTCTGCGTATTTGTTACATTAAATGTACCGTTACCTGCCAACAACTTTCCGCAGTCGCCGGCCTGGCCACCCGATTCGGCGTAAAAAGGCGTCTTGTCCAGAACAACGACGGCTTCATCACCGGCTTCGATAAAATCAACCGGACTGCCTTGTTTGTATATCGCCAATACCTGCCCTTCATGCTGCAGGGCTTCATAGCCATAAAAAGTGGTTTGACTGCCGTTGTATTCAATGCCCTCTTGCAGGGTGAATTTGTTGGCGGCACGTGCCTGCTCACGTTGGCGTGCCATAGCCTGATCGAATCCGGCATGATCGATGGTAATGCCACGTTCACGGCCTATGTCGGCAGTCAGATCCAGCGGAAAGCCAAACGTATCGTAGAGCCGGAATGCGGTTTCGCCATCGAGCACTTTGATGTTGCGACTTAATGCGCTTTCCAGAACCTGCATGCCGTGTTCCAGTGTTTCGGCAAAACGTTCTTCTTCTTGCTGCAAGACGGCCGCGACACGCGCTTTGGCTGCAACCAATTCTGGATAAGCCTGCCCCATCACCTGACTCAGATCTTCTACCAGTTGATAAAAGAAAGGCTGTTTTTGTCCCAATCGATAACCATGACGAATGGCGCGGCGGATGATGCGCCGTAATACATAGCCGCGCCCTTCGCTGCCTGGAATGACGCCATCCGTAATCAGGAATGAACAGGCGCGAATATGATCTGCGATGACTTTTAAGGAGTTATCCGCAAGGTCTTTTGTGCGGGTAACACGCGCCGCTGCTTGAATCAGGCTCTGGAACAAATCAATTTCATAATTGCTGTGAACCTGTTGCATGACCGCAGAAATCCGCTCCAATCCCATACCGGTATCCACCGACGGTTTGGGAAGCGGGTGGAGTGTGCCGGTGCTGTCACGGTTGTATTGCATAAACACCAGATTCCAGATTTCAATGTAACGATCGCCTTCGGCATCGGCAGAACCGGGAGGTCCGCCTTTGATGCCAGGGCCATGATCATAAAAAATCTCGGAACACGGCCCGCAAGGTCCGGTATCCCCCATTTGCCAGAAATTATCCATGGTCGCAATGCGCACCAGCCGTGACGCATCAACACCGACTTCATTCAGCCAGATATCGGCAGCTTCGTCGTCTTCTGCGTAAACGGTGATCCATAGTTTTTCGCGTGGAATGTTGAGTGATCGGGTTAAAAATTCCCAAGCAAACAGAATGGCATTGCGTTTGAAATAGTCTCCAAAGCTAAAATTTCCCAGCATTTCAAAGAAGGTGTGGTGCCGCGCGGTGTAACCCACATTCTCCAGGTCATTGTGTTTGCCGCCTGCTCTTACACAGCGCTGCGAACTGGCGGCACGCGCATAGGGTCTTGTATCCTGACCCAGAAATACATCTTTGAATTGCACCATGCCTGCATTGGTGAACAATAAGGTGGGATCATTGCCCGGAATCAGTGGACTGGATGCAACGATGGTGTGGCCATGCGATTCGAAGAATTCAAGAAATTTTTGTCTTATTTCGTTACTTTTCATATCAATCATTAGTGTTTGTATCGTTCCGGTGCAATGACCGCGAGTATGCTCATCCTCTGCGCAAGCAACTTCTTCATAGGTTTTCCTCGCCAGCTTGTGACAAAACCTGCTGTATGATATCCATCGAGAAACCTCTGCTCATCATGAAGCGCATTTGCTTGCCGCGTTCTTCTCTATTGCCGGGTAACCGGTTGAATTTTTTTTGCCAGATTTTAATGGCGGCGTCCAGTTCGGTTTCCCTAAGGGACGGCAATACGCTATGAATCAAATGCTCATCAATGCCTTTTTCCTTAAGCTCATAGATAATACGCTGACTGCCAAATCTGGATCTGCGCGTGCGTATGATTTGCTCAACGACACGCTCGGCTGATAAAAGCCCATTTTGTTCCAGCTTATCCAATACCTGGGATAAGTTTTCTGAAGTGGATGAACGTGCATGGGTAGAAAGTTTTTGTTCCAGTTCCAAACGAGAATATTCACGCTGCGTCAGATAACGCAAAGCATGCATTTCCAGGGGTGATCTGGTATCCACAATGATTATTTCTCTTTTTCGGGTTTTTCTTTCTCAGCTTTCTCTTTTACCGGTCTGGCTTGATCCACGATCCCTACAATCGACCGGATCTTTTGTTCAATTTCCCTGGCGATATGTTTATGTTCTTTAAGGTATTCGCGCACATTATCTTTGCCTTGACCGATTTTCTCACCTTTATAAGCATACCAAGCGCCCGATTTGTCGATGAGCTTATGTAATACGCCCAGTTCTATGATTTCACTGTCACGGGAAATACCTTCGCCATAAAGAATATCAAAATCTGCTTGTTTGAACGGCGGCGCTACTTTATTTTTAACCACTTTAACGCGCGTTTCATTGCCAATGACTTCTTCGCCTTTTTTAATCGATCCGGTACGACGAATATCCAGGCGGACAGAGGCATAAAACTTTAATGCGTTACCACCGGTTGTTGTTTCAGGATTGCCGAACATCACACCAATTTTCATGCGAATCTGGTTAATGAAAATAACCATGGTATTGCTGCGTTTGATATTGGCTGTCAGTTTGCGTAAAGCCTGTGACATTAACCGCGCCTGTAATCCCATTTGAGGATCGCCCATGTCGCCTTCGATTTCTGCGCGTGGCGTGAGTGCGGCTACCGAGTCCACCACAACAATATCAACCGAACCCGAACGTACCAGCATGTCGGCTATTTCCAGCGCCTGCTCACCATTATCGGGCTGGGATATCAGCAGTTCCTGCACATTGACGCCGATTTTCTGCGCATATTGCGGATCCAGTGCATGTTCGGCATCAATAAAAGCGGCTGTCCCTCCCATTTTTTGCATTTCTGCAATGACTTGTAATGTCAGTGTGGTTTTGCCCGAAGACTCGGGTCCATAAATTTCAATCACCCGGCCGCGCGGTAATCCTCCCACACCCAATGCGATATCGAGCCCCAGTGAACCGGTAGAAACAACTTGTATATCATAGGCGACATCGTTAGCGCCTAACCGCATGATTGAACCTTTGCCAAATTGTTTTTCGATTTGGGCTAGAGCAACGTCAAGCGCTTTACTTCTGTTTTCATCCATGATTTTTCCTGGTAAGAGTCGATCAAATTATCGCATAACCTGTACTGCATCAACGTAACTTGTTATGAAGTTATTTAATTTTACAAATTTTACCGCAGTAAAAAACTCGAGTATCTGGCTGGCCTGCGATATAATTACATGATGTTGTTGAGGTGGCAGACATAAATTTGTCATTGCATTCAGTAAATTTTAAATGGTAACAGAGGGAGAATAACTATCCGAGTCATTTTATTAGGTGGCCCCGGTGCCGGGAAAGGCACTCAGGCCAATTATATTAAGGAACATTTTGGTGTTCCACAAATTTCTACCGGTGATATGTTGCGTAACGCTGTTAAAGCGGGCACTGAACTGGGTGTTATGGCAAAAAGAATAATGGATACCGGTGGATTGGTTTCTGATGATATTATCATTAATTTAGTCAAAGAGCGCATTGCGCAACCAGACTGCATCAATGGTTTCCTGTTTGATGGTTTCCCGCGCACTATCCCGCAAGCCGATGCCATGAAAGCAGCGGGCGTACCCATTGATTTTGTGGTTGAAATTGATGTTGCAGATGCGGAAATTGTTAAGCGTATGTCGGGTCGCAGAGTACACCCGGCGTCAGGCCGTACCTATCATGTGGATTTTAATCCGTCTAAAGTGAACGATCAGGATGATGTGACGGGTGAGCCGCTGATACAACGTGATGACGATAAAGAAGAAACGGTCAGAAAACGGTTGGAAGTCTATCATGAACAAACTGAGCCCTTGATTGACTATTATTCAGAATGGTCGGCAAAGGGAGGAGAAAATGCTCCTCACTATATCAAGATAGCTGGGGTAGGCACAGTTGAGGAAATTCGCGATCTGATTTTTGCAGCACTAAAATAAATCACCCGTTTCATTTTTTGGTTTGGATAACAAATTCAGAACTCAGGATAGCGATCAGTCGCGCCTGGGTTTTTATACGTACAGATTAATAGAATACAAATAGCTTGCTTACGATTTGATCAATCAGGAGAAAAATATGGCAATTAAAAATGCATTTTATGCCCAGTCAGGCGGCGTTACGGCGGTTATCAACGCTTCTGCGGCGGGTGTTCTGGAAACAGCGCGTCAACATTCCGATAAAATTGGTAATGTTTATGCCGGTCGCAATGGGATCATCGGCGCGCTGACCGAAGATTTGATCGATACCAATGCTGATTCAGCCGCTGCAATCGCTGCACTGCGTTATACCCCATCGGGTGCTTTTGGTTCCTGCCGCTACAAATTAAAAAGCCTGGAACAAAACCGGCGTGAATACGAGCGTTTGATCGAAGTATTCAAGGCGCATAATATTGGTTATTTCTTTTATAATGGCGGCGGTGATTCTGCGGATACTTGTCTTAAGGTTTCGCAATTAGCGGATACGCTTGGCTATCCCATTCAGGCGATCCACGTTCCCAAGACGGTTGATAATGATTTACCCATTACTGATTGTTGTCCTGGTTTTGGTTCAGTCGCTAAATATATTGCCGTATCCACACGCGAAGCCAGTTTTGATGTGGCCAGTATGGCTAAGACATCAACGAAAGTTTTCATATTGGAAGTCATGGGCCGCCATGCCGGATGGATTGCCGCAGCGGGCGGATTGGCTTCAAGTCCGGATTGTGAGATTCCGGTTGTCATTTTATTCCCGGAAATCACATTCAATAAAGAAAAATTTCTTGCCAAAGTGGATCGCTACGTCAAGGAATATGGCTATTGTTCGGTCGTTGTATCTGAAGGAGTTAAGGGAGAGGATGGTAATTTTCTTGCAGACCAGGGATTGCGGGATGCCTTTGGTCATGCGCAACTGGGTGGTGTTGCACCGGTGGTGGCAAGTATCATCAAAGATGGTTTGGGATTGAAGTATCACTGGGGTGTGGCTGATTATCTGCAACGTGCTGCGCGGCATATTGCATCCAAAACGGATGTGGAACAAGCTTATGCAATGGGTAAAGCTGCGGTGGAATATGCCATAGCGGGACATAACTCAGTGATGCCGACAATCGTCCGTCAATCCAATGCGCCGTATAGCTGGAAGGTAGGCATGGCCCAGCTTGCCAATGTCGCCAACGTCGAGAAAATGATGCCCGCTGATTTTATCAGTGAAGATGGATTCGGCATCAGCCAGGCATGCCGCGAATACTTGGCGCCACTGATTGAAGGCGAAGATTATCCGCCTTATAAGAATGGACTGCCTGATTATGTGCGGTTGAAAAATGTGGCGGTTGATAAGAAATTGGGTGAGTTCAAGATTTAAAGGATAATTTGGATTGCAACTGTTTCAGTGTTGTAATGGAGTCAAACAACGCTGATCAGGTCATAACGCAACCTGAATTTCATCAATATTTGATGCACTCTGGTAACAAGAACATATAAAATACGTCCTGATTGTGCTCAGGTTTTGGACAAGTGTTTAATAATGTGGAATTATTAGGCCAAGATTCTACATATGATTTTGGTGGTCTGACTTTAATTGGAGTTTTTTTATGGCTAACGGTTTAATTATCGCAATTGGTAGTGCGATTATAGCCCTGATATTCAGTGGTATATGGATTAGGGGTATTTATGCTCAATCTACTGGCAATCAGCGCATGCAGGAAATTGCTACTGCTATACAAGAGGGTGCGACTGCTTATCTTAAACGCCAGTACACGACCATTGGTATTGTGGGCGGTGTTTTATTTCTTGCTCTTGGAATAGCACTGGGTTGGGATACAGCCATTGGGTTTGCTTTGGGAGCTATCCTCTCCGGTGCCGCCGGTTTTCTGGGCATGAATGTTTCAGTCCAGTCAAATGTGCGTACTGCCGAGGCTGCGCGCACAGGATTGAATGAAGCGCTGGCCATTGCCTTCCGTGGCGGTGCTGTGACTGGAATGCTGGTAGTGGGCTTAGGTCTGCTGGGCGTTGCCGGTTACTGCGCCATGTTATTCGATGGTGCGGAAGCTGATCAGCCGGTCAGTGATGTGATTAAGCCTTTAATTGGTTTTGCATTTGGTGGATCGCTCATTTCTATTTTTGCTCGTTTGGGGGGTGGTATTTTCACTAAAGGGGCAGACGTAGGCGCAGATCTGGTTGGAAAGGTAGAAGCAGGCATTCCAGAAGACGACCCACGTAACCCAGCCGTTATTGCGGACAATGTAGGCGATAATGTGGGCGACTGTGCGGGTATGGCGGCTGATTTGTTTGAAACCTATGCGGTTACCATCATTGCTACCATGATTCTGGGCGCATTACTATTCTCAACAAATGCCCTTGATGCTGTGATTTATCCATTAATGTTAGGTGCAGTTTCCATCATTGCATCCATTATTGGTTGCTACTATGTCAAGATGCGTGAAGGTGGCAAGATTATGAATGCACTCTATCGCGGTTTGGCGGTTGCCGGCGGTATTGCGCTTTTTGCTTATCTTCCTGTGACTGTCTGGTTCATGGGCGATATGTCTCTTGATATTGATGGCACGGAAGTAGCGGGTGGCATGCTGGTGATGCGCATATTCCTGGCCGCGACGATTGGTCTGGTTCTTACAGGGTTAATGGTGGTTATTACTGAATACTACACTTCAACGGATTTCCCGCCTGTTCAACATGTTGCTGAAGCATCAACCACCGGGCATGCAACCAATATTATTGCTGGCTTGGGTGTTTCAATGCGCTCAACGGCAGCACCTGTATTGGCTGTTTGTATCAGTATTCTATTGGCCTATTCATTGGCAGGTCTGTACGGCATCGCGATTGCTGCGACAGCGATGCTGTCCATGACGGGTATTATTGTAGCACTGGATGCGTATGGCCCGATTACCGATAATGCGGGCGGTATTGCTGAAATGTCTAATATGCCTGAGTCAGTACGTGCCATTACTGATCCTCTGGATGCTGTCGGTAATACCACCAAAGCGGTTACCAAAGGCTATGCCATTGGTTCTGCCGGTTTGGCTGCCCTGGTGCTATTTGCTGATTATACGCATGCGCTGGAACATGCCGGGCATGCGCTGACCTTTGATTTATCCAATCATATGGTCATTATTGGCCTCTTTATTGGCGGCATGATTCCGTATTTATTTGGCGCCATGTCGATGGAAGCTGTCGGGCGTGCTGCAGGATCAGTGGTTATCGAAGTGCGCCGTCAGTTCAAGGAAATTCCTGGCATCATGGAAGGCACAGCCAAGCCTGATTATTCACGTGCGGTGGATATGCTGACCAAAGCAGCCATCAAGGAAATGATGATCCCTTCGCTGTTACCTGTTCTGATTCCTGTATTAGTGGGTGTGATTTTGGGACCGCAAGCCTTGGGTGGTGTACTGATGGGTTCTATCGTAACCGGTCTGTTTGTGGCAATTTCCATGACAACGGGTGGCGGTGCCTGGGATAATGCGAAGAAGTATATCGAGGATGGGCACTTTGGCGGCAAGGGTAGCGACGCCCATAAAGCTTCAGTGACGGGCGATACCGTGGGTGATCCTTACAAAGACACCGCTGGTCCGGCGATTAATCCATTGATCAAGATTATTAACATTGTGGCATTGCTGATTATTCCACTGTTGTAAATATAATCACTGAAGTATAAAAAAGCACACCGGATTCCCTGGTGTGCTTTTTTTATTGATGCTACGTTCCTAAACTACGCCTGTTTCTGGATGGTCAAAAATTCAGCCGTTAATGTGGTTATTTTGCCGATGGAAAGCCAGGTGCAGGCGCTTTTGATCCGGTATTATTCGATGAAGACTGTGGGGAGAAGGGCGAAGCGGTTGTTGAAGGCGCTGAAGCAGGATTAGGTTTTGATGGCGTTGATGAGTTATTGGTATTGCCTGGTTTATAAACAAATTGCCAATCCTGATAGGTCGAGGCTTCAGAGAATTTAGCAAAGTGTTCAGGAAAATTATCTTTCTTGACCGGTGCTTTTTTAGAGAGACTATACACACCAATGATGCCGGGGTTGATGTTGGAACTTATTCCAGAGCTCTGTGCAGGAGCAGGTTCTTCAACGATGCCCCAATCAGTCGTGTTGGTTATCGGATCCAGGTAGATTTTGCGCAAATGGCGTTTAATAACCGGTGTGCGATTATCCTGGAGCAGGTCTTCCAACGATTTGGGATATTGCCTAGCGCCGCCAGGGGAGCCGTTGTGGTAGGACATGATTGCTTTATGGAATTGATCACCCACATAGAGCAACTCGGTTTCTTTTTCCCGCTGAGACTTTGTTTGCCAAATCTGCCCTGTCCCCGCCAGCACAATTCCAGCCAGAGTGACTGCAAACAAGGCCCAAAGATAAACAAAACCATTTTCTAAGCGAGGCATGCTATCTTTCTATCAAAACTTAAAAGAAAATCGATTGAAATTATTCACCATTCTTCATAGAACGAGCCATCGGACGCTCGCCCTGAATAACCGCTGTGCACATCATAAACACCGGTTTCTTCTTCATTGTCAGGAGGAACCTCAATCCAGGTCTGGTCGCTCTCAGTGAGTGGATCTATCGGGATACGGCGCAAATACCGCTTGTCAACCAGTTCCATCAGATCAATGGGGTATTTGCCGAAATCAGAATAAAATTGATCAATCGCATTACGCATGACGCCGAGATCTTGCCGTAAAACGGCTTCTTTGGCTTTTTCGAGCGAATTAAAATAACGCGGAGCGACAATACTTAATAAAGTTGCGATGATTGCCATGACCACTAATAGTTCGATCAATGTAAAACCGGTGTGTTTTTTATTTGTTGGCATATCCATCACCATTCCCGGTAAGGAATGCCGTTCAGGCCTATGGCTTCTGAACGCGAGTAAACATCAAAAACATCGTCCCCTTCCTGCGGATTTTCCGCTGAGCTTTCATAGTTGCGTTTTCCCCAGGTGTCTGCCGCCGCAGTAGGTTCGATACCGGCAACATCCAGATCAGTGAACGTAGGGTCCCGGGGTAAACGGCGCAGAAAATAAATCAGTTTCTTTTTGGGACTCTTGATATCCGGTACCCCCATGAATAATTCTTCCAATCGGGGAGGATAACCGGATTCATCGGCTTTCTTTTCGATGCGCCCATCGTCTGTAGCCTGCTTATAGGCATCAATCGCTGACCGTATCTGACGCAAAGCGGTACGTAAATCCTGTTCCTTTTCGCGTTTTACCATGAGCTCGCGTAAAGGCATGGCTGCCGTCGCCAGAATGGCCATGATGGCTACCACGATCATCAATTCAATCAGGGTAAAACCCTTGTGCCTCCCGGAGAACCTGAATGAATTCATCATGGCCGGTTTATTGAATATTGATGCTTACCGGTGACGGTAGCGTCACTTCAACGGATTCGCTATTTTCTTTATCTTCTGCGGTTACATTCTGGAGACTGATTTCTGTTGCGCCCGGATTTGCTGCAATCACCTTAAAGCGATATTGCGTGACCATACCTGAAGCTTGATCTTTACCTAACTTGATAGCGCGCATCCCGGATTTCTCCCCGTCATCAATAACTTCCAGTACAGCCGCGTCGTAATTTAATTCCAGTTCGGCGGCAACCGATGCTTTTGCGCCTGCCAATCGGACATTGACCGAGAATTCTTTATCCAACCCTATATTGGTTGGCGCTTGCAAGGTGAGCGCAGGCCCACCGGGGGATGCGACACTTGCAAAAGGATTAGGTGCGGCTTGTGATCCGCTGGATGGGGCGAAGGCTTCAGACGCATTTCTTAGGGCGCCACGGCCTGAACCAACCGGAGCCATTGACAGGGATTGTGCGGCTGTCTTCTGAATGGTGACCGGTAATTTGCCTGCCTCACTGGCCGTGCCATAATGAAATTCACTTTCCAGATTGGTTGGTTTTGCAATATTCCGCACAATACGCGGGGTAATCAATAGCACAATTTCAGTCTTCTGCCGGTTGACAGTTTGACTCGATAGCAATCGATCCAGTCCGGGGATATTTAGCAATCCCGCAAGGCCGCTGACAGATCTTGTGTCTCTATTGTCAATCAGTCCAGCCAGTACCTGGGTTTCCCCATCTTTTAAAGTCAGAATGGTCTCAGCGCTCCGGTTTCCGACAATGGGAGCCGTTGCGCCGCCTGGACCTGTCGCATCCCCTGTTTTATTGCTGACTTCAAGCGTAATCTTCATCGTGACGTCATCATTTAAACCGATGCGCGGTTCAACATCCAGTTTGACCCCCAAGTCGATAAAAGTCGGCGTTGAAGTGACGATAGAATTAATGCCCGGCTGGACATTGGCTGAGAAGAAGGGTTGCTTTGTGCCGATGTGGATCTTCGCTTTTTCACGATTAGCGACCCGGATCCTGGGATTGGCAAGGATGTCTGCATTTGTAAGGCTTTGTTTAAAATCGATCACGGCTTGACTGGTCATGGTAAAGCTTTTAAAGCCATCAAAACCGAATTGATTGAGCACAGCGGCTCCAACCGCCCCAGGGACACCACTAAAGGTGACGGATTGCGGAAGCTTGGGGCCTAGCAGAAAATCGTTATTGCGCGTAATTTCAAGGATGGCCACGTCCAACATGACCTCGGGCTCAGCCATGTCGTTCAATGTCACCAATCGCTCGACAAGGCGGACGGCTTCCAGCGTATCCCGCATGATAAACAGGTTCAATTGTTCATTGACATAAATATCTTTGGCTTTGACGATGCCCCTGACCATGGCAACCATTTGCTTTACATCCGTGTGCGCTACATGAAAGCTGCGCACGACCAGTTCCTGGTAATCTTTTTGCTTGGCCGGTGTATTCGGGTATATCAATAATGAATTACTGTTCAGCACCTTATAGGCCAGTTGATTGGTCATGAGTATTAAATTAAGAATATCCTCAATGGTATTATTGCGCACAAAAAGAGAAATTTTCGTCTCTTGCCGGATGTCCTTATCAAAAACAAAATTGATGCCGGCGGTGCGTGCCATGATCTCGAAGACTGATTTCAGATCCGTATCTTTGAATTCCATGGTAATGG
>ERZ1292625.1265-Hain-H41-01um-R1-1265-length-31335-cov-6_pt1 | contig 31335 bp, 35 predicted proteins | sample MGYA00564400_ERZ1292625 | MGnify/ENA primary metagenome ERZ1292625 (study PRJEB36523, sample SAMEA6512639) | groundwater metagenome | collected 2019-01-08 | study: AquaDiva: Metagenomics assemblies of 32 groundwater samples
AGTCTCGGATATCATATCCTGAGACTAGTGATGCGTCATAAGCTCCTTCCTTACCACTATCCAACTTACTCCAATTAAGGTATTTCACTAACTTTGGATGACATTCTGAATTACTGGAAAGCATCTGAGCCACTCTTTTCATTCCCTTATATCCAGCCAAACTAGGAGGATAGTCGTTATCAAACATTAAGTATACTTCCTTATCTTCCAGTAATTTAGACCAGCCTGCTAAGAATACATTACATCCAGGCACAGCCAAAACGTTACTATCACTCAATAGGCTTATACTCTCGTTACTGGTTGAAATTAAAGAGCCTCCACCATCCACCCCTGATTCATACTTACTACATCGCAATAGTTCCCATAATACAAAAGCATCCCAAGGCCCCTCACAAACAAACACTTTAGATTTACTAGCCTGATACAGGTCAACTCCGTGTAGCTGGTGACCTAACTCTGGTCCTGGAGTAGGGAGGAGCCGCCTTTTAGCAGTCTTCTTATCCAATATCCACTGGTACAGCTGATTCAAATGCCCCTCCCGATTAAATCCAGGCACTAGCCAATTACCAGTAGTAATAGATTTACATACTCCCCACAAATTCAATGTCTCTAGATAAAGTAATCCTCTTTCTTTAGCCAAGGATTGAATCTCCTGCTCATTAGTCTTCTTATCACTATAATCCCAGAGTTTACGCAGGAAGGTATATATATTACCACCACCGTGTTCATTACCCTCCGAACATACAAAACACTTCCATAACCCCTTAGATACATCTACATAGAACTTACCTTCCTTAAGACAGAAAGGGCAATCTCCTATAGCCTCCTGTCCACCATTAGACCAGTCCAATCTAACTCCATGAAATATATAAGGTCTTAGGGCCTCAGGGACTTTACGGGGTATCTCGTAAACTAGACTCTCGCGTACTTCATGAATTCCTCGTGACATCTTAGACTACCCTCCTAGCTCTTTACTCTTTAATTCTACACCTGTAGATCTGGATCAGGCTCCTTGTTATCCTTAATTCTTACCCCATACACTACCACTGGCACTGGTACATTAGACAGTATCCCCTTTAACGGTGGCATCACAGTATACAGAGACACCTTCAAATCCACCCCTATACACCATATACTGTCATCCTTACACCCCGACTTCACTTGTTCTATCACCAACCGTTCCAGGTATTGTAGAACAGAACTCTCCAGAGTACCATTGGCAGAACTCTCTCCGGGCTTCAGCTCACGTACCTTGTACAGCATGGCTCTCACTCCTAATTAAGTAGTTCAGTACAGACGGACTTCCCAGAACACCGTATTATACCTAGGAATCACTCCCCATTCCTTTTCGTAGGACGAAAATTCTACAACGTGGCCTGGGTATCTATTTAATAGCTCATTCAACCATTCATAACTATTAGAGCATAGATAGTATCCTAACAGTTCCTTGGCTATTATCCCAGAACAACTAGAGCCTCCCTCCAGCAAACTAATTCTCATAGGTTTAGGTACCTTACTATAATACAGATCTAATCCACAGTGGCCACTCCAAGCATCACTCTGTTGTACCTCTCCTTGTATCAACAGACGTTCCTCTATTAGCTTAGGAACCATACAGGAACAATACCAATTTAAGGGATAGTCCATCCTCCTCCAAAGATCTATCAGCTCATATCTTCTCTGATTATAAAACGTGGCTCCTCCAATTACCACCCTATTCCTTAAATGATATAGATCATCATAATCATTAGTGTTATTAGTAGAACAACAGAATTCTTCTAAAGAATTCCAAGTAGGGGAACGATTTCCAAATTCTCCACGTATATACCTCTCCACAAAATCCTTCTTAGACGTAACTGGTAGAGCATATCTCGAAGAGGCTAGCATTTTTACCTTCCCAAATCAGATATAACCTTATGTTGTCTGCGCACTATCCTCCTCTCCAACCACTGTTGGGCTACAGTTCTCCAATCACCCGACTGTATATTATATGTTTGTTTAAGAGCCGTCTGTAGCTCATTCCTCTTATAATAATGGAAGGCCACACTCATAGGCTGAGCTACACCACTTAAAAATGACTCCTTATAATCTACAGCCCTTGAGTCTTTACTATGTCTCTCCACAAATTCACTACATTCCTTATCGAACAGGTCAGTATTCATTAAGGGAACGATAGGATATTCTCTACAGTCTAGCATAGATACATAGCTATCGGGCTCACTATCACTAAGCCAATCCTCAGGTTCCCACCGATCGGTATAGACATGAAGGTTATTAGTTACCTGATTGTAAACCCCTACATCCAGCCCCAATTTAGTAGCTATGTACTCCTGCAGAATACTGAAGCAAACCATATTAGATCCTAGCATACCCCAAATAAGATCATTACTACGATTGAACACAGTCATATTAAGGTACTGAGGTTGGTCATGAGGCTTTCCCAAGCATCTAGGACAAATACTATTTCCTTCTAAGATTTCATTGATACCTCTCACTAATCGGGACAGACTATACCCTTTAGCTAAGCCACTTCCCTTACACTCAGGACACTTACCCTGCTCTATCCAAAAACACACGCTAAGATTACAACATACATCCTTAGAATCGTCGATTAGCATTAAATCGCTCTTTATATCCCACATTTGTAATACCGCTCGGCGGGATTCTGGTTTTGCTCTTAGATGATCTATAATAATTTGAATTTGGTCTACACGCCTCCAGTGTGCAGAGTAATAGAAAATATGAGTATTTCTCCATCTATATCCATACGCTCCATTAGCATAAGGAATATCCTCATCCTGTACCTGTTTAGCATAATTACTAGAATAATAACTCAGAGAGGCTATATCATTTCTGCCAGCCAACATCCAAAGAGCCTCATACAGATGAAAGAATGGGTTAGCATCCCTAGTCTGATTAAACAACACTCGCTCTCTAGGCTTTTCGAAGGTTACGATTACCGGCTCCTCAACCATCATGACTTCTCCGGCCCTACTAGCACAGATATAAGTAGGAATGGTCCCGGAGTGAACTCCGCTAACTAGAGCACGGAAAGCAGTATTGACGTTCCTAGTTTTTAAGTGCATAGATCACCTCCTCCGGCCACTAGAATATCCAGCTGTTGTGATAGGTACACTATAGGATCACCCTTAAATTCATGCCTAGAGTTATGGTGCGCCGGATACACGATCCCCAACCCTCCAGCCTCAATAAACCTCTCTACATTAGAGTCATTATCGTCTATCAAGACGGTATAGGGACCGGCGAAAAGGTGCTTATGAGAAGTTAGGCAGAACTTGTCGAATTTAGATCCCAGATAGTATTTCAGCCATTTCGCCTTACCACGGTGACAATCAGCGCTTAAAGACGGGTTAGACACTATATACCAGTCATCTGTAATAGATCTAACCAAGTGTAGGACAGAATACCAATAAAGAGTTGGAGATAGAGTATCCCAGAAATCATCCTCCTCATTTATCCTACTCCAGAACTCCTCTGGAGCCATCTCCAATGAAGATGCCGGACGCTTCCCAGCCTGGACTAAGGCCCGGTGGAGGGGTGGAATTATATCCCACCTCCCAGGATCCCACTGGGCCAGTACTTCTCGTTTTCCGATTCTCCATACCCGACATGCTCCGCCGATGAAATCGGCCAGGACCTCATCCAGGTCGAGCAGGATTCTCAGATTTTTCATGGATTTTTTCTCCATCCTAAACTGGTATATCCCAACACATTATAGCCTGATTAGAGTGTTTTAGGGGTACAATCCTGCAGATTTCCCTTGCCTTAGAGTTGGAGATGGATATACTCTTCGGTAGAGTCACAAAACGTTTCGCCCACAAAAGGAGCCATCCATGGCGAAGAATCAGAAGAACAATGGTGGAGATCGTGACGGATCGGTAGTAGGCTACCAGGCCAAGAGTCAGGAGGACTGCACGTGGACCCCGCTCAAGGTCCTCTTCTACAAGGCGCTCAAGTCCCTGCCCGAGGGGCGAGGGACCTCCAAGGAGATCGCGGCCAAGAGCAGTGGCAAGGTGGACGCTGGGCACGCTCGGCACTTCGGGTATCACGGCGTCGGGGCTGGGTACGTCAAGGTCGAGCGGTCTGAGGAGACCCGTGGGTTCATCTTCGCTCTCACTGCGGCGGGCAGGAAGCTCGACCCCGAGAAGGAACTGGCCAAGAGCAAGGAGGCCAAGAAGGAAGCCAGTGAGTAACCACTAATTCTTGACCCCCCTTACCCCAGGCAACCTTGTCTGGGGTATTTTTGTTGGCCCTCTCCTGATATACATAAGTATATCAGTATACCTTTGGATGCTCTCCCAGGCTAATCGGCCGGCGGACTCCTAGGATCGCGTAGGACGGGAGATATAAGCCCAGGGTAGGAAGGGCTTACCGAGCCCGATATCTCCCGTCCTGGGCGACCCTGCGTCCTAGGATCAGGAGTCTTTTCCATTAGACCAGATTCCCGCCCCTAACCCCTAATAACCCCTCTTCCCCCGTCCTAGGGTCGCTTAGGACGGGAGATATTAGACTCCCCCGGCCCCTAGGCCTACCCTCGCTCCGGACGCCTTATAGGAGATCCTACGCTCCAGGGCGGTCTAACTAGAAGAGTATACAGGCGTATACCATATACGCTCGTATACTCCTATACTCTCATATATGCTATACCCTCGTATATGTCTCGAATCGTGGACTGTAAATCCATCCGCGGAGACCAGTCCAGTCTACGTCTCAATTTTCTCGAATCGCTTACCCACCACTGATGATCTCCTACTCGAGGGGATTCTACCTGCGTAGTAATCGCTTTCCTACCACAAATCTCCTCACAGATCTCAATTGCTTCCAGGATCGAACAGTCTAATCCACGCCCTCCAATGTTATACACTGCACCACAGTCCTCAGAATTGGCACTGGTAGATGTATGACTAGCTAATTTCAGAGCTGCATCCACCAGATCGTCAGCGTGTATATTACATCTAACCTGTTTACCTTTATATCCAATGATCTTGTACTCCTTACCAGCAGCCACACATTTTACCAAATAATTCAGGAAGCCATGCAACTCTACTCCCTTATGATTACCACCAGTAACACATCCTGGTCGGAGAATACTCACTGGGAGTCTAAATCTCCTACCATATTCCTGAGCCAACAGATCACCTGACAACTTTGATACGCCAAAGAATGAATGAATACACTGGTCTAATGGAAAAGACTCTGGGATACCATGCCACATATCATGACCTGGTCTTAGATCGTACCTAGTTGGATACTCCAACAACTTTAGTCTATTAGGGTTATCTCCATAGACCTTAGACGTACTCAGATGTATGAATGGTGAATTACTACAGAATTTGTGCCATGCCTGGAGCATATTGAGCGTACCAATAGCATTAATCTCGAAATCCCTTCTAATATGCATGGTAGACCAGTCGTGCGATGGCTGAGCAGCACAGTGTATTACTAGATCAGCACCAACTACACTCCTAAACAGATCTTCGATTAAACCCTGATGTGTAACATCTATCGAATGATGAACATAATGAGGATGTCCGATGAATTGAGTTAGGATAGGTTTAGTAGATCCCTCCGCCCCAAAAAACTCCTCCCGAGAGTTATTGTCTATTCCAACTACCTGCCAACCGTTATCCAATAGTCTACTAACAGCAGAAGACCCCACCAATCCACAAGATCCGCTTATTATGGCTCTCATTTAACTTTCTCCAGGACGCTACTAGCATGGAAGCGAGGTCTATTTAGTAAATGGATCTATATACATTTCCTTAAACACCTTCTCCGGATTAAACTTACTCAGAGACCATTCTCTTGCTCTGTTAGCCACTTCCTTATATCTGCTAATACCTGTGTTCTTATTGATAAACTTAGACAGCTCTATCGGATCAGCTACGAGTGGCATACTGATAACACAGTCTCTTGGTATTTGGCTATATGGTGCCACTGTATTCTCATACTTGAAGTTTACACAACCTAACATCATACACTCTATATTAACGCATTGATAATTACCTACAAATTTGTCTATCGGCTTCCCAGTCCTTCCGCTCATACCTGTAAGATCTATCATCCATCTACTAGTTCTGACCACTTCTAATAAACTCTCTTGAGATACTACTCCAAAGACTTCCACATTTCCCTCAGGATTAAGATCCTCCTCTTTAACGTGATCTCTCCTTATTGCCACCCTGTACTCCTCCCACATATCTCTACGTATTTTGTGATATTCTATGCCATCAGAGTAAGCTAGAGTATGATAGAGGAGAGAAGGTGCCATTCTTATCATGGTAGCTGGATTCTTCCACGACCTCCACTGGTGAGGCCAAACAAACCTAGATAACCTGTCAGAGGTATTCACATTTACTACAAACTTACTGATATTAAAAGCCATAACAGATCCGAAATTGCAAATATCTACATTATCACACAGGCCAGAGTCTACTATATCCCTCTTATACGCTTCAGCGAACGCATCTATGCGGTCCACATACTCTACTATATCATTGGCGAAAGGGTATAGTCTTTGCCAAAACGGATCTGTAAAGAATAATACTTTACACGGAGTAGTCCCAGTATATAAAGGACTATACAACTTAAGGAAATCCTCCTCTGAAAACTCTCTCGTAATATGCGGGCATACCCCAACAAATATTAATAGATTAAATGTGTTTAGAAAATCTAACACTTTATCTATAGTGGACTTACTTAGTAGTATTCTTTCAGAACTAAACTTGAGTCCAGGTGCATATAATAGATCATGAGAAGGCAGTTTAGTTACACTACCAAGTAAGTTATAGAGCCCCCTCCCTTTAGATCTAGTAGTAAACCGTAGTAGACATGCTTCATGACCCAGTCTCCTAGCCATAGTTACCATATCATTGGCTTGTGTAGCTGCTCCACCCAAGTTACTCTCCATAAAGAAACAAATACCTATTCTCATAATTACCTCTTATAGAGTCTTTTAGATTCACCACCATCCAACACCCGACAATATTTGTCATACTCACATAGACAGTTCTGATAGTCCATAGCCTCTATTCTACTAGTAATCTCTTGAGGTAGCGATAGTTTAGCTCTAACCATGAACGTCTGTAATAACGTCTCAAACTCCTTTTGAGTCATAGGTTTATTGATAGGTAATCCTCTTAATCTATTCATACCCCTCTTAGATCCAGGGCCCATAGGAGCCCAACTACTCCTATCACACCACCACTCCTCTCCAATATAATAACCAGCACCTGGAGATGCCCAACGTAAGTCTGCCACTACCTGTCCAGCCATAAACGATCCGAACCCATAGCGCCCTCCTAGTCTATCCCAGGTAATCTCCATACTACGAGAGTTGATTATTATAGGAGACTCATAAAGAGGAGTAATCGTATAGTCTATCACAGAAGCTATTTTGTCCTCTCCATAATTCCCCCTAACCATATAAGCACCATTAAATATTAGACTTCCTAAGTCCTTTAGCGCCCTCAACTTCTTCTTAAGAGTGTCTGGATAATAATTTCTAGGAAAGCCTATAACCTCCAGTGTCGATGACCTATTGAAAAATCTAGCTAGGGCTATGGCCACCAGCATATTAGGATGCCCCTGATTGGGCAGATACCAATTATTTAATATCCACAAACTTACCTTGTCATCCATCCGTCTAACATTACAGAACCTGTAGCGCCGCAGAATTTCATCATCAGTCCATGGCCAAGATTTATCAACTAATCTAGTGTTACGTATAGACTCCCTCTCTCCTATCCAATAGAGCATTATACTCATAGGATCCAACTTTCTCACACTATCTACCTTCATAGTAATATCCCTTTACTCCAATCCTTAGCACAATACTTGCAGCTAACTTTCAATGGAATGCTAGGTACTAAGTCCATTCCACACTGTAAGGCTAGCTGCTGTATTTTACGCGCCTTAGGTAGATGAGTTCTGTAGGGTTCCTTGCCAGTTCCTTTAGGAAAGTCCAACACTAGCTCATCGTGCACCTGTAATGTTATAAATCCATCAAAAGCAGGTTGTAAATTATTCCAGCGACACATCTGTTTTTGAACTTCCACCATAAATCTTCCCATCCACCAACAAGCAGTTCCTGAAACAAAATAACTAAGCGGGACAGTTGGAAGGATTCCACCCCATTCAGATCTAGTACATAGCAGAGGATATCCCTTAGCAGGATTAACAGACTTATCAGGCAGGGTCTCTATATACCCATACTTTTCCGCATAGGCTATCCATTGCTGGTTAAGTTTATCTAGTTTAGAGAATCTAGACTTCAATCTAGAATGGGAACCAGTACGATGAAAAGCTCTGTCCGCTGTACCTATAATGCCATCCGAACGATCTAGAGCTCCATATTGTATAGCGAAGGCTCCATTCTTACACCACTGGTAATAGGTTGCATCGTATTTCCCTCTACAAGTTTCCCCTACATTCTCTAATCCTACCTCTGCTAGTTCCTTAGACCATATATCAGGGTATACTGTAGCAAAGTTTAGTAGATGAGTGCTACCATAAAAAGGCATCTCTCCTGATTTCTCAAACAACTCTATTAGTTCCGTTTCACCTGAGACATATGCAGGTATGCGCAACTCAATATTCTCTGCGTCGAATTTCCACCACTCTCTACCTAAAGCAGGACCAAAGCATTCACGGATGTTAAATCCTGATTGCTTACTGATATTTTGCTCATTTGGATTACTACTAGACCATCTAAGAGTATCTGTTCCAGTCTGATTCAGATTAGGGTGTAGTCTGCACCATCGAGAATTCCTATCAGTTCGCCCTTCTGTTCTACAAGGAAGCCAAAATCTCTCATAAGAGTCTATATAAGACAAAGAAGTATCACACTTTCTTTTAGTCTGTAACGACTTAATAAATTCCAACTGAATCTCTTTCAATTCATCCTCATAAGCCTGCATAGCCTCTTTGTTAAGAGATGGCGACCCTTTGCTAGTATATATTACAGGTTTTAGATTCATAACTTCAAAGATAAAGGTGAGGAGTGATTTATTATTACCAGATTTAGGTAAGAGCAGTTCATAGTCATAGTCATTCAGAGCAATGCCAATACACCTCTGCTCTAACTCCTCAGAAGTAGCTGAATACTCCCTCTTTAACTTCCTCAGACTCTCGCTATCTACGGTTACTCCGTGGAACTCTATGCTCTGAGCTATAGGAACTAACTCCATCCGTGCCAAGTAGATTTCCCACAGCCCACGGCGTTCCAGTTCACACTTCATGGCCTTCCATAGAGCCAGAGTAACTGTGCTATCAGCATTAGCATAATCCCTTAAAACCGCCCACCAAGGATGGTCCTCTGAATAGTCCAGTTTCTTAGCCAGAACTCTTGGAAGCCAAGTATCATTCTTCCATAGCCGATCTTTCTCATTAGTCCTGCCACCCCCTCCTGATCCCTTCATGCTAGGAAAACCCTCCAACCCACCACAAGATATCTTCCAGTCTGGAAAATCCCTCCTAGCTATACCTCTAGCCTGTTTACAAGCCTCCTCTAATGTGAATTCATACTTCCCAATATCCACTCCTAAATATTGGATAGCCATAGAGGTTAGATTATGGGGAAGATTACTACCCAACAGATGCCCTGCAATAAGCGTATCATGGGTCTTATCCCACGGCCAATGAGGATACCTATATCGGGTAGTCTGAAGAGCTGTTACATCAAACTTAGCATTCTGCAATACCATGGGCTCAGATGATAATACTGTCACCTTTGCAATCTCTACTAAATCCAGATCAGGTATAGCTGGATATCTTGTAAGAGGATCCACATCCCATTCCCACCAGAGCTGATTGCCATCATCATCGCATATAGTAACAAAGAATGGCATAGCCTTATGATACAAGTCTACTCCAGTGGTCTCAGTGTCTAAAGAAATCATCCAGTAACTCCAGCGTTATCATTGCATGTCAAGAATGCCAGCAGTCATGTTTCACCTTACGATTAACATGTTGAAGGAGGCGTCCTTCATGACCGATCCCGTCCCAAGCCGGCAATCTTGGCATGCAATTTTCCTAGGAATACACATCCAATCTTACAAGCTTATCAGACTATCCCAGCCTATTCCTCTATACACTATCTTCTCATTAGCTAGATTTCTAGCATGGCAGGTTTCAGTTTTATCTGATATATTTATCAGCTCAACCTGTACCACCAAAGGCGCTTTGGTCTTGGGATTCACTGCTGGCTTTTTGGTCTTAGAATCTAGTGGAGTATATCCGTAAACCTCACCCACTTCTGGTATCCTAGTAGATTCCTTCTTTTCATCCTCAAATTTACTCCCAGCTATAATCAGATCTATCACCTCCTGCCAATCAGAAGCATTAGTAATATCCTCTTCATCTACCCCAGCAGCGAGAGCCATTTCCTTTAGGCGATTCTGAGCTGCTGGATCTTGTCCCTCCGCTGCCTCCTTTAATTCATTCAAATCTGTTATTCCAGCCACCTTAGACTGGCTCTCTGCTATAGGAGCAGATTTAGACTCATCTAAAATACCTTCGGGATTATTATCAGATTCTCCTGAATTATCTATCAGGTCCTCTTCTACTGTTAGTTGTCCATCGTGAATCGTAATCCCACCCCACTTGTGATTCACTCGTGGCTCTCTGCCAACATATGGATTAGCCTTCTCAGCCAATTCCTTAGAGCTATAGGGGCCTTTACCTACTACTTTCTTTCCATCCTGAGTAACAAACCACTTACCACCCTGCATACACTCTAGTATCTGTTTACTTCCAGACCATGTGGAAAATTTGAAGTATATCTTAGACAATCTCAGAGCCTCCGCTGTAGCTTCCAATTTATCAGCAGTCAAATTCTCCGGTCCTACTCCAAATCCCTTCATCAGATTTTGTACCCAACCTACATGCTCTCCTAGAGTCTTACGGGATCTATCTGGAGTATCATAAATCGGCTCACTGACCTGGGTACGCATACCTCTTACTTCTACTCCATTATGAGCAACTGGAGTCTGAACCACCCCAGCAGCATAAAAAATATAATTCCCAGCCCCTTGCTTACCCTCCTTAACTACGGTGAATTTGCAATCTTCCAACTGGGCTACTCCGTTGTTAATACCGGCAGGTAGTTCTTGTATACCTGGCTGGTAACCTTCTGTTCTATGGACTTCCGCTGCTTCCTGTAGCTTAGTTCCCAATTTCGCATACAGGCTTGACTGACCCTTTTGTACTGGCATGAGAAACTCCTTGTTTGATGGTTGGCGTATACTTAGATTCTAGTTATTATACTAACTAAGAGGCTTAATTAGTTTGTTTATTTTATCGAATGTAGGATCTACTAGACTATCAGGTAGACTTATATTTCCAGGTAGACGGAAGCCTGTAATATACACTTGGTGTGGACCTACTCTAAGACAATATTCCTTCTTGCCCGTAGGAGTCTGAAGGACTAATCCTGCTTCTCCTGGTTGTTTGGTAGATATAATCTGTTCTCTTATGTACGTCTGGCATATATAATCACAAGCCCCATTCAGCCATGCAGCCGTCTGAGGAGTTAGGGCAGCTCCTACAGAAGGTATCATTACATCACTAGATCCAGATTCCTCATTAAAGTTCCTTTCGTGGGCGATTACTACCGTATTAATAACTCCCTTATCCGACAATGATATTAGTCTGGCTATTCTCTCCTTCCACTGCACCCCCACCTGCATCCAATGACCTCTCTCTGCCATTCCAAAGGTCCGCTGAATAGGGATTTCATCCAGCCCTACTACCTCCTTGAAAATAAGATCCTGTAAACCTCCAGCAGTATCTATTACCACAGTATTGTACATACCTAGTGCTAAATGACTAGTAAGCACCTCCAGATCATCACTATTGTGCAACCGTATCTTATCTACTCCTTTCACATCGGAAACGGACTTGGTCCCTTCTTCCGTCTGAATAAGAAGAAGGGGTTTTGGAAAAGTACATGCAAAGCGGGTTTTCCCTGTTTTACTCCGCCCATAAACACACAGCTTTATCTTGGTGTCCCCTTCGCTTACAGGTACTATGCGATCTAGAACACTCTGGCGCTTGTTGGCAGACTTAACAGAGTTTTTAGAGGGTGTTGCTACAGGCTGTTGCTTTGTTATCTGAGGCATGGTCCTATTTCTCCTCGTGGGCTGATTGTGGCAATTACAGTCTCTCCAGGACTAGGATAGTTCACTGAACAGGTTATCTACTCTCCTCAGTCCTATTTCGCTACCAGTAGCCAGATACTCATCTAGATCACTACTCCCTCCCTCATCTAGAACGTTATACACTCCGAACGGATGACGATAATTCTGGTATCTACTGGAATGAGGACTAACCTCACCCCCACTAATACACTGCCACCAATCGCATAGTTGAGCTAGTATAGGATCTAAACATGTCTTCCTAAATTTCTCTATATCATCAGAAGAGACTTCTATTTTCCATCGCATAAAATAATCCTCAGGTGACTCCCTTATTATAACCGATAGCCGATTATAGTAGTGTTCCTTCGTTTCTTCTAACTGATTTTTCGTAGCCTTATGGCGTACTATTGATCCCTTTCCCCCGCTTAGAGGGCGGCGTACCACGTTATATCTAACTCCGTGGATTTTGGGCATTCTTGAACTGTGAGTACCTAACAAGTCGTTCCAATAAGGGTCATCGGGAATCTTGAGATTGCTAGTAAGACTATCATAGTCACGTTGTAGAGCTATTAAATAAATCATTGTCTGTAAGTCAAAGGTAAGTTGTCGAACCATTTTAGTCTCATTGATGTCTGCCTTAGTTTTGTTCTCCTGTAGATAAATCCCAGCATCTTTTCCCCTTCCTACTAAATCCACAGAATCCCATTTACCTCTTAGCCTAACTATTCTACCATCATCTAACTTATAGGGTACGTCAAAAACCTGCTCCTGTATTAGAGGGGCATAGTTAATAATGTCTGGATGATTAGCCCAATAACTTATATAGGATGAAAACTGAATCTTACAGACATTATACCAGTGATCTATTTGCTCTTGTTGAAGAGAGTATTTCCGGCACAGCGACTTGGCATAGAAGCTCACTCCTTCCCGCCAATTCATATCCCCTCCATATTTCGCAAACCTCTCCTCACAAACATGCCACATATTACCATACTCTACCTTATGATTAAAGTAATCTACAGGTTTCAAACCTTCTATCACCAGAATCCGAAAGCGCTCTCTACAGCAGAGGAATCTGCATAATAGTGAGAATGTAATACCATCCTTCTCTGGCCCTCTCCAAAGAGGAGTGGCCTTTACATGTGTAGATACTTCTATCCCTGCCTCTTGCAGTTTTCTAGCTAGAGGACTAATTCCAGTCATGCTACTAACATCCATGTTAGTTCTAAGCATACTACACCTTTCTTTCCCTTATCCTCTCCAGCATCTCCTCCAGCGCGTTGGAGATAGTTATGACACAACGTTGCACTGCTAATCCCTGTTGGGCTACGTTAGATCGCAGGATTGCAGCAGGATGTATTATACTGACTTGCAGCACTTCCCTATTAGGTATATTAAGAGAGTATTTATACCCCTGTTCCAGAAAATCTCTCGCCAAACTTCCTACAGCTATCATCAGTTTAGGTCTAGATATCTCCAGGAATTCATATAGTCTGACAGAGCACGCACGAATATACTCTTCAGAAGGTTCACCAGTCTTATTACCGTTCTCACCCAGGGGAATACAGCACACTAGATTGGTCATAGCCCAAGAGACATTAGCTGAGCCGATGGCTCTAGACCTAATATAATCTAGTAGCTTGCCAGCCGGTCCTATGAATGGGATTCCTATACTGTCCTCAGAAACTCCAGGAGCTTCCCCTACAAACAGTACGTCGCAGGGAATAGACCCGCGAGCCAATACTACGTGCTGCCTATTCTTGTGGAGATGGCAACTAGTACATCCCTGCCAACGCTCTTGAAAAAGAGAATAGCGCGTGGCCACTATTAAATAACTCCTAAGAGGATTCTAACAGAACATCACCTTGAATTGTTCACAAGTCATGGTTCACTCCTCATCTTTGGGAGGGTCCACCCATCGCCCATCGTAGGTGCAATGTTGTAACCATTTTCTAGCCCACCACGGTGCGGAAATTACTGCATCCTTCTTAGTCTTGCTCTCCAGCATAGTTAGATTACAATTCTCATAGAGATATACTAAGATTCTTTTAGCATCCTCCAAGGATTTTACCTTTACCAATTGCAGTCCTGTATTAATATGAGTGACTGCGTATCCGTCCTTATATCCTTCTCTACTATAAAGTTTGTGCACTGCTATTAGGTCCTTTATTGTTTCTGCTGGGATGTTGCCTAGAACCCTAGCATGCTGATCGACTATCTTTATAGTCTGTTTTACCCAGCAGTAATCAGCGAGAGTTATCATTGCCCACTCCTTCTAACTACAGGCAGCATGTAGTATAGATTAAGACCACAGACTAACAAGAAGTTCAGTTAATTAATAGTTCGCACAGTTATATCCAATATAACGCTTATAGATTCTAAATGTAATTTTACTCGTTCTTCAGCTGTTAGTATACCTTCTTCATAATCTAAATAGGTAGCATCATCGAGACAGATAGCCTCTAAGACTCTTAGATAATCGAATAGAACTTTGTCATTCATCAGTTCATAGAGGCATTGATTCCATCTAGTTTCCATGATCAACTCCTCTATCATCCCCCACCGTTCTAAGTCTACGACAGTACTCTGCTATAAGTAGGGCATCTGCTATGACTAGAGTCACCCTTACACTCGGGAATAGCTGTTCCGCTCGGGCTTTTAGGCGTCGCTTGAAATCCACTTTTGACTCACTCTTTTTACGTGTAACTATGCCTAAGCCTTTCTGCCACTTCTGAGGTGTTACTTCCTCGAAGGGAATACTAGAAGCTATAAGGGCCATTCGTAATCCTCCATAGCTCATGCCAAACTTGAACATGGCTGTTCCCGGGTGCCCTTCTCCACCTATGTACCCCTGAACTTTTTCTATCAGGGCAAAGTCTGGTGGGCTATTACTATTTATACGTACTAGCTTATTCCATATATCTCTCTCTGTTCTATCCTTTAATGGCATTGTATAGATCTTGTGAGGTCCATATGAATATGCTTTTAATTTTGCAATCGCCCCACCAACTCCCGGGTCTACTCCGAGATAGATTCTAGCATTCTCCGGTGAAAGAACTTTAGGAGTGTTATTGGACATAGGTAGGGCAATAGCCGGCGTACTCGGTCCAGTACTGGACATAATTAAGCTACTCCTCAACTAGCCATTGTAGCCATTGTTGGTAAAGTGGATGGAATTTTCCTCTTCCCTAACAGTGATGGAGATCTTTAGGCTACTAGCCTTATTCCTAATCTGTTGTATCATGCTGCTAGTAGAACATTGATACTCTCTTCCCTTGTGTAGACTAATCTGGTATTTCTTAAACCACATTTTCCACGGGTAGATTTTTGTAGGCATAAATTTCTCTTGATCATTTACGTATACCACCCAGCGTTTTTATCCATTTTCACTCCTTCTATTATAATAACTCACTAGGAAAATAGGGAGAGTCCCCCCCCTCTCTCTTATGGAATCAAAAATATTTTTGCTGTCATCCTCTTTTCCCCTTCCCTAAACAAACCTAAATCTATTATACTACGTATACGGGATGGTCTGTTTATTATTTTATTCATTTATGAATAAGATAAGGGGGGGAGGGGGATACTGTGCCTAAAGCATTTAAGAAGGCTGGTAGGTGGGTCAAGATCTGCGCTAAGTGTAGAAAGGTATTACCTGTATCAGAGTATACCAGTGGAGTTAATACTAAAGATAAGTTAGGCAGTTACTGTAAAACCTGTCGCAGAGGATGTCAGGATAAATCTCATGATGATCCCAGGTATAGACTCTGGATGAGTAGCTATATAGGATCAAGAGGGAAGAATTTATCACACACTATCTGTAAAGAAGATATACCACTTCCAGAGTCTTGTAAATATTTGGGGATAAAGTTAGATTACAGGAGGGCTAAACTAAAGGGTAATAGACTGACTCAAGATGGACCTAGCATAGATAGGATTGATTCTAGTAAAGGATATACTCCAGATAATGTACAGGTTATATCTTGTTTGGCTAATAGAATGAAGCAAGAGGCTAATAGAGAACAGCTAATAGCTTTTGCTAGAGGAGTATTAGCAGTTCATTGTCCCAGTAAGAGCTAGCTACTTAGAGTACCTTTAATATAGCTAATAGGGGTAAATAAAAATCCCCCTCCTCCCGATAAGTTAGGAGGAGGGGGATTCAGTCCTCAGCGTAAGGTTTTCCCTAGTTTTAGGAAACGTACACTAACTCCTCGATGGCCCTAGTAATAGCCACGTACCTTAGGTTCATCTCCTGCCCTCTCTGCCATTCGCTACGGGCCATAGGATGGGGGACACTCGCCCCCTTCGGTTCTAGGAGGTAGACCTTCTTTGCCTCTAGTCCTTTAGCTTTGTGGATTGAGCTAAGGCGAATTCCCTTACAGTCTTTATCATCCGTGAATATTGACTCTATCTTGGCGACTACTTCCTCTACCATATCTACCCCCTCCGTGAAGCAAATAATACAGTCATAGCGGTCCTGGAGAGCTATCAGTTTAGCCTCACTGGGATTCCTCTTAGCGTTCTCCTTACTAGTTTCCCTGCTAAGCCAGTCGGAGAGTTTAGCTACCAGTTCTATAGCCTTATCGCACTTCAGTTTCCTGATGGTGCTAATAAGGCCCGCCCCAATGTCCCGTCCCTGGATATTGGCCTTTTTTCCCATTCTCAGCAGCCTGAAGCACTGAGAAACGAGAGGGGCGTTTACCCGGCAGAGGAGCATATTTCCGTCCTGGACGGATGATAAATAGTCCCCGTCTACCATCCCTCTCTTAGGATACACGGCACGAGATATAGTCCCCTCCGGGTTAGTCTCGAATGCATCGAGGTCCTGGACTATCATGTTCGCTTCCCTGACGATAGCCTTACCACACCGGCGAGTAATGGTTAAGGGGAGCGTTACACACCCTCTAAAGTCCTCCCCTAACTCTCGGGCCATTCTAGGCATGCTATCCGCATCGGCTCCAGCGAACCCATAGATAGCCTGCCTTGGATCACCACACAGGATAAGGCGTTTACCGGCCCTCCTTGCCAGGCCCTGTTGGCATCTGTTAAGATCCTGCGCCTCATCCACCAGTAATAGATCATACTGGAATAGAGGGAGATAGAGAGCGATGGGCAACCAGATCATATCGTTGTAATCGATGCTACCCTTCACGTCCTTACACGAGTCCAGTACTTTAGGCACCAGATCGAATATCTCCTTCCCGAAGCCGTTTAGATCCACCTCATAGTAACTGGAAAGGTAATCTAACTCATCCTCCCAGCTACTACCATTGCGCGGACTGGTAAGAGTCTGTTTACATAGTCCTACCAGTTTTTCGACGGCTTGCATCAGTTCAAATCGATCCCGCTTTAGATCTCGGGCATCTATCCCCAGGAGTCTAGCTAGGATATCCTGGACTCGGAACTGACTAACCTCCAGCCGGCCGAACGCTTTCGTGACGGCTCTGAATCCCATCGAGTGCATCGTCATAGCGTCGCACCCTTTTGGTACTCGGGCCTGCAGCTCAGTAGCTATCGACTTGTTAAAGGCCACGAAGCAGACGGTCTTCGCGCCTTTACTCTGCTCCATCGCCTCCCACACTTTCTCCTGCTGAGGAGATGGAACTAGATTAGAGGGGATTCCTTTCACTCTTTTCAGCCCCTCCACCAAGGTAGTAGTCTTGCCGGTACCAGCTCTGGCCTCTACTATGACGTGTGGAGGGGAGCTAGCGGAAGGACTATCTTCTTCGCTTAGCACTGCGGCCAATCCAACAGGCTTCACACCAGCACTCTTCTCTGGTAGGATCGTAGTGGTTAGGGACGAAACCGGAATCTCCTGGGTTATGAGCCCCCCGATGGCTAACTCTGGCAGGAGGATAGGGTCCGAGCTCTTCTCAGCCTCCAGCCTGAATTTCGCGGCCGACCGGAACGTGAGCTTACGCCCGGTCGATAGATTAGTCACACTATAAGATGTGACTAATCTACCTCTAGATTCTTTACTACCAATGCTATTCACCACCACCGTCACCAGCCTCCCGGACACTTTGGCCCTATAGTGTCCTCCTACTCGGATCTCACTTTTCTTCATGGCTCTCTCCTAATGTCTGAGGTCCATCATTCCCCGCTCTGCATTTCTCCGGGCTTGCGACCGGCTGCTGACACATTGTCAGCAGGCTGCATTAGAGAGTGGGCGACGGTTCATTTAACACTACTTAGGAAACATGTTTTTCTCCTTATGATGGTATGATAGCATACACTAGTTAGGCATGACGGAAGCCTAGCTAGTGTATGCCCAGTTTACTACGAGGAGTAGAGGGCACCCCCTACTCTTCCCGGTCCCCTAGAACCTCCATCTCCTTCCGTGGAAAATATGGTTCGGGTTCCTCGTCTTCTTCTTCTTCATCATCATCCTCCTCCATCGCCTCGTCAGCCTCCCGGGCCTTACGGGTCTGTTCCGCCTCCCGTTCCTTACGAGTCATGAGCGACTTAGGGCCGTGATTAGCGTCGATGCGTCCTGCCATCTCCGCCTTCTTGGCCGCCCGCTTCTCTAGTAGCTTGGCGGCCTTGGCACTCCTTTCAGCTTCCTTGCCGGCCTCTATCTCCTCTAGAGTGGGAGGAGCTTCAGGCTCTGGGCATTGATACGTGTCTATCCCCCCTAGAGAGGGGACGTTGATAAGTTGGCGGTCCTCACCATCACCAAAATACTCTAAATCTAGACTCTGAGGACTGATCTTCTGACCACCAGCATACTGGTGCCACGCCTTAGATACTATCGCCTTACGCTGCTCGGGAGTACCAGACTCCCCGGACACAATAAGTAAGGCATCACGTAGTACCCTGAATTCTAGCTCTTCTGAGCCTGCTAGAAGGGTCCAGAAATCAGTGGCCTTACTCCATAGCTCGAAATCGACTTTCCTCTCCGACTTCACCGCCATGTTATGATAGGCATGGTAATCGGTCTTACCAGTGCCCATCAGGTAGAGCATTCCGGAGGCAGTACCCAGGCTAATCCCCAGTCTGGATATTTTCCGCTCAGAACCGTTCTCCTCGTCGAAGATATGCCGGACTGATGCACGGACTTTATCATGGCGGTCTAGGAATTCTAGCGCCTCTGAATGAGTCCGCCGGGGACAGTAGGGATCTTTATTCGCTCCAGTCCGATCCCAGAGTAGCCGGATAGCATAGTCCGCCATCCTGGTAATCTTAACACGGTTAGATTTGGACTCCTTTCCGAAGAACTTTCCGTCCGCGAATAACACATCGCCGAAAGTCCTGGTCAGCACGTTGTCCAGCGTTCGCAGAGTCTCTGGGGACTCATCTATTCCCACTGATACCCAGGTCTCTAGGACCACTTCTGTGGGCCATAGTTTTCTCCAGTGTTCCATATCTCTCTGCCGCATCTGCTCAGCGAAGATCAGCCCAATAAGACGGTGCTGACAGCTGATGGTAAGGCCCGTGCGTCCAATACATAGAGCCTCACCATTAGCTTTCCATCGTTTATTGAGCAGCTCCTGGGCCAGGAACATCGCGACCTGTTTCCGGAACGGGCGATTACTACGGTTATTAAGGCACACGATTTTGTTGCCTTCCTGGTCCACAAAATCGTGATCCCCCACTTCCACTACTGTCCAGTCCAGAAACGCCTTTGCATCATCAGATTTAAGAGCATCCGGACCCAGGCACATCTTACTACCAGGTTCCGGATAGAGGACTGGCCGATCAGCTAACTTAAGCTCTTTCAGTGGCTTCAGTGGCTTAGGCTTTTCCTGCTTTTCCTGTTTTTCTTCTGTAGATTCAACCATTTTCGGCATGATATCATCTCCCTCGCTGAATTTGGGCTGGAGGAATCTGCCTCATCAGGCGCAGTAGATTATCTCTGCACGACCAGGTGGGCGTCCCTGGTTTCGGCTCAGTCGCAGGGTTCTAGTTTAATCGAGTCGACAGATACAGCCCCATAGTCGCACCCTTGAAAGTGTTCAAGGATCCACTGCTCAAGCTGAGTGTCTGTCATCCACTTGGAATCCTCACAATCTTTTCTCACTCTCAGAATTACGACGTGTTCAGTTCCACTCATGACTGGCTCCTTTTATGGGCGAAGGTTACTAGAACGGAATTCCGGCCTACGGTTACAGGATTAGCTGTCCTAGGCCGGATCGGCACCATCGTACCCACCCAATCATCCATCGACTGGGTAAGAGCAACTAGCTCCTCTATCGGGGCACCGTTCTCTAGGAGTAGCAGGCATCGATCACAGGACGGCACTTCTCGGGCGATACTCCCATCCTCTCGATAGATCACATGCCTTCGTAGGGGGGACCCAGGCCCCACTACAGTATCGCACACCTCACACCGGTAGCACATTAGTCCACTCCAGGAGAGATTCAGGAGTTTTGTAGTCCCGCCCGTAGGCGGGAACCAATGTCAGTTCGTACATGAAGTAGCTCCTTGTTGTGGGCGCTCAACCACCCTATCCCCGCGTTGAGGATCACTCTCAATCGTGGTACACTCACACGCGGACTGCGGCCAGACCGCTACTCTACCAGATCCATGGAGCATTACGATATAGGAGTCCTCCACAGCTCCTATCACGGTGCCCCACTCTCCATCTCGCTGGACGAGTTTGGTAGTCATCATCCTATCACCTCGAGATATAAGACCCTTCTGACGGGCCTCCTAGACTACTCGCTAGAGTGTTAAGCACACTCTCAGCCCCACCGTTGTATCGCCACGGTAGCACAGCGGGGCAGGACACTAACTGTTGGGCGAATGAAGCATATTACTGACTATTCTCTACAGCCCAACTCAAACCCCACTTCTCGTCTGCGACAACCTTTAACCTAGTCCCATCGTCACCGAGAAAACAGTCACCTTCTTGTACCGAACACTCCTCGTCAGTGATTAGGTCGACAATCACTGGCACGCCAGAATCAGTGTAGTCAGCCGCTGCTAGAGAATTAGCAGCGATTACGTTGTCCTGCCCCAAGTTTGGGTTGCCCTGCTCGACGAAGTCCACTGTGTCCACTGTTCAATCTCCTATGCTAGTAGGTTTCGCTCTTGCTCCTCAGGGCCGGACTCATACCGGCCAACCTATATTCTCCGTGTATCCGCACTAGAACTGGGCATGCGGATAGGCCGGTTCGCGCCGGACCCCGCTCCGATATCCTACCTATCGGCTAGGTATCCCCCACCCATCGGGGGCTAACGGTCTACATCCACCGTAGACTGGTGGCTGGGTACTATCGACCCCCAGCTAGCACCCCCCGCTTTCGGATCGGCCCGTCAGTGTCTATCCAGCGAATCTCGCCATCTGACCCAACGTCACGACCACTCGCGAGTAGTAGGGGATAACCGGTCCCCCCATCGTTCCCGGTGTCGCTCGCACCCCGTCCAGCCCCTGGCGCACATTGCCGGGGTGCATTGAGCCGAGTTGTAAATCTGGGGATAGGTTCCGGCCGCTGGGGATCGGGCGGTATTACAGGTTATTATAACGACAGGGTCCGAGCGGATAGGGGGGCCCGCGCAGAATTCTGCGGAAAACTCCCCCTCCGATCCTTAAGATGTTGGCATTGAAGGGTTTAGGAAGGGAAAATATTTCCCAGAAAAACTTCCGCCTGAGTTACACCAAGAGTTAGTTGTATAGATATACAGAGGTATACCTATAAATAAGTATAGGTATACTCCTTAGGCCGTCGTAGGCCGTCGTAGGCCGCTGGGCCAGAGAGGGGGGGGTACGGAGGTAGGGGGAGCCCTATAAGCCCCGTCCCCTACGATCCTAGACGGCTTAAAGGCCTACCGGGGCCTTCCCGGCGGTTAGCCCCTTAAAGGCCCCTAGACCTAGAAGCAGGCCGGGGAGAGGTAGGATTAGGGAAAGGGTAGGAGAACCCTATTAAGACGGCTCTAGGACGATCCTAGGAGCCCGGCGGGGCGGTTAGGCAGGATTGCCGGCGGAGGAGAGGCGGAGAGAGGAAGGATAGGTATATAAGCGTATAGATATATAAGAGTATAGGTATATAAGAGTATAGGTATATAAGCGTATAGGTATATAATCGTATAGGTATATAATCGTATAGGTATATAAGCGTATAGGTATATAAGTGTATAGATAAATCATTATAATATATTCATCTCGGGTCACGTTGCTGATGTAATAATGCCTCCACGAATTGTAATAATACCTGGCGGACCACCAGGCTTAGTATAGTTAATAGTCTGGTCAATTCCCTCATACAAAGCGTTATTAGATCTTACCGCAAATTTGGGAGTAGGATTATATACGGCATCTCTATTACCGATGACTAATACGCCCCCAAGCCATGGAGTAAGAACAGACGCAGCTAGCCATTCTACTATCCCTTGACCAGTTTGTACTGACCAAAGGGCTCTAGAATCTCTCCTAGTAGTAGGATTACCAGTTGATAGCGCTCCTCGACCTATAATTTCCTCTACAATAAGTCCTGAATCAGCATTATATGTTTGATGGTGGATATTCCCAACACTGTCAAAATCTATAACAATACCAGTACTATAGTCGAAACTATGATCCACTGTTATTTGGAATTTGGACGTATAATCTCCAGAAAGAACACTACTAACAGGAATACTAGTGCCCATCTTAGCAATACTAGCCAATGTAACTGTATTTGTACCATCCTTAATAACTGCCAGAGAGTCCACATTTACATGATTCACAAAACTTTTAATACCAGTAAATGACTGAGTAGTTATATTAACTACCCCTGAATGAGTAGTTGAAGCTGCCTGAGATTGAACCTTACCAATTCCAGAGATATTTACTAGCTGTAATCCACTCGCCTGATCTATTTGGATGGAAGTGGGAGCAAAAACTGGAACTTCTACATCCCCAGTCCCTGGATTAACAGTTTTCCATTCTATACTGGTAGCTGCCTGAGGTTTTATATCTATTACCATCCATGAACCCAGTTTGTCTCTTGCTATAGGTAGATAGGTGTCTGCTAATATAGCTGCTAGGGAAAAGTTGTATACTGTGAGGGAAGAGTTTAATGAGAAGGGTTTATCATCTAATAGTCTGTAGATACCACAGATGGCACTACCTACAAGACCAGTCCAGGTCCCTCCACCAGTATAAGTACCATTACCTGCTATTGGAACTGAGAAGGTAGTAGCGGTTAAAGAGGTTACGGACCAGGTTTCATTAGCTGCCGTGTTACCATCAACTCCTGCTATGGTTACTCTGTCACCAGTATTTAATGTATGAGCTACTGAGGTAGTAATTACTATAGGATTAGCGTTAGTGGCTCCTGTTATACTTCCAGATTTTCCGAACGTGTTTCGTGGGATACCTCCCGACGGGGCCTTAGCTATGTATATGTCTGGGGCCTGAGAATCGTCGAACTTTGGGTTAGTAGTAGATGTGTTAGATAGTCGCTTATTTCTGGATTCTTTCACCAGAAGACGTAACTCCATCATATCAGATTCAGAGAGTAAGTAACCATCTACCATCGTTGGATACTCCGTGTCACAGGAACTAGCATCTTACTAATAGCATCCTGGCGCCTAACGGCAGACTTAATCACTGGGAAACAAGTGTACTGTACACATAGCAGTGCCTTTCTGGCATCGCAGGTACATTCGTGAGATATCAGCAGGAGTTCCTCTATGAGATTCTCCTGGAGGGATTAGCCAGGAATAAGGACTACTAGTAATTCCACAGCTTACTTCTACTATCTTGGCTTTGGTGGCTGCTAACTCCTCTTCTGTAGGATTTACCCTACCTAGACTCCCTTCTTCATTTACTATTACTACCATGCCAACATTAAATCCAGGATAGATCACAGCTCTCCATTCCTCCTCTACTGATAGACGTTGTTTTGTTGGAGATGCTTCTGTCTCCAGATTTCGGGAGAACCTAGAATCAGCATTAATTGGCTGAGAGTTAATATTCTGGAAATAGACCTGTTCCACTACTGTTAGCCGAGATCTCATGACTATCCCCTTCTAGTCTTCGACTGATTCACAGGATCGCACATCCTACGCCTACTGGTAGTGCCCCAGTGGTTTACACTGTATCATCACAATCGGCACATTCTCCTCTACTGCCCACCTATCATAATAGAGAATTCTGCCTAGCACAAAGGATTGAAGAGTTAGATTACTCACTGATTAGGAAATAGAGCAGCGACACAGAGAGTGAACACGATTATAGTAGTAATAGTAGCAGTAATAATTACCAATCCAAAGGCAAGGGTAACTAGTAGACAGCTTAAACGGTTCATTCTTTTAGCACTATTCCGAACGACATTGTTTTAGTTCTTCTTAGTAATGACTAGAAGGTAATAGGGATACCTAATAGAGTGAAATCTACTTCCTGGTATTTAGCTACGAAGATCTTACCAGCAGCACTAGATATCGTAGTACCAGGAGTAACGTACTCCCCTACAGCATAGATCCCTAAAGCTGTCCAGGTTCCCTTATCCTTAATACCATCAGGCAGGAGAAGCCAGTTGGCACTAGGTGGAGTTGATCCAGTACTAGCTGTCAAAGCAAGATAATAGGCACTAGCTGGACTACCAGCAGTTACGATGTCGGAGTCTATCTTCACCACATCTCCTACAGCATAGGTATCTGAGCTGGTCCAATCTCTAGCTGGAAGATTAGCCAATTGCCACGTAGCATTATTAGTAGCTGGAGATACGGGTAGAGCGGAGCCTATGCTAGATAATTTAGCTAGATAAAGAGGGCCAGAAGTACCTATGCTAACTCCAGAGGGTTTGCCTTTACCGTCCAGGACTACTCGGCTATTCTCCCCCTGAAGATCCTTAAACCGCTTAAAGTGGGCTGGATTGAATCTATCTGGATCCTTACCATCAATCTTATCCAGTACCCAGGTAGCATTCGCCGTATTCCAGTGTCCATTAAGGACCTTAGTTCCCTCATCCAATAAAGAACGATCAAAACTATCATCCGGATTAGCCCTTATGTCAAAGGTGAAAGTCTTTTTATAGTAGACAAAACACTGACCATAGAAGGCCCGCTCCCAGGTAAAGTCTGATAACTTAATTTGCCTGCGAGACAATCCCCAGAGAGGGTATCCATTAAGTTTATCAATCATATAATTACAAAGAGCGAAGTCTAAACTAGCCGTATTTATCTCTATCTTGACATTACTACGGTTCTTGTCGAACTCCACCTCCCTACCTCTAATCTGCTCCCAAGCAGAGTTTACGATAGACCTGCCATAGGCATCTACTGTAGCTTCTTCTTGATATTTAACGCTCTGTCCATTTACCTTAGCCGGTTGTAACAGAGGGTCCGTCCACTGTCTATCTACACACTTTTTATTATCGGGAGGTTTAGTGCTAAACTTAAAAGTACAATCAAAATAGCGATTGGGATCACCATCGTCCACTACTGGGATAACCTCTGCATCCCACAAGCAATAAGCCCAGTCATCAATATCATTATCCACACGCCAGACAGATCCCGGAGTAGGTAGCCCACTAGTCTGTAAATGAAGAGCTGGACCATCTCTAGTTGTATCAGATTCAGTACGGTAGGTAATCGAATATTCTCGATGTCCCTCGCTATCGCGCTGCATCTTCCAGCTACGGTGCCCACCATTATCCGCTATTCGAGTGGTCATTAAATAACAATGCTAAAGTATTTAGGAGATTATTTGGTTAGCAGATTAGTTAGTTAGTTAGTTAGTTAGTTAGTTAGTTAGTTAGTTAGTTAGTTAGTTAGCGAATTAGTCAGTTGGTAATCTAGTTAGTTAATCCTGCTACTTTAACATTCATCCCAGGCTTCTTAGCATCTACAACTAGAGTATCTCTAATCTGTTGTAGTAGGTTGTTGGTAACAGCACGATCTTTCCCTTCTGCACTAGTAGCTGAGGCCACTTCTAATTTGGGGGACTCCTTAAAAGTACTTGTTCCCTTGGCCTCCCTGCCTTCTGCTAGTCTAGATTGGAAATCTGCTATACGCGTTAATGCCTCAGCGCTACTAGATAATACAGCCTCAAATTTCTCACTCCTAAATCCTTTATTCACGCTCTTACCTATACCAGTACCCACATCCAGAGCTTCCTTCTTGGCTTGAGATACTATTGGCTCTGGAATGATCTTATCCTTTGCTAGTTCAGCCAACCTAGTTGCCCGGAATGCCTCAAATGACCCTTTAAGGGTCTCTGATTGACGATCATATTCAGTTTTTAATTGATTCTCTATTTCCCCTAGTTGACGTTCAGGTATGACTAGCTTCTTGGACTCTCTTATAAATCCTTCCGAAAGAGGGGTCCAAAGATCCTCAAACTTCACCGTCCCAGCTATTAGCTCCGGGATGTTGGAAAATATCTTCCATATATTAACAGCTAGGTTACTTATCACGGTAGTCGAGTAGTTATAGGCATCCTTGAACACTGCTACCCATTCAGTAGAGAACCAATCTAAGGTGGCTGGAATAACTGTTATGAAGAAGTGTTCTACTGTATTACTAAAGGACACGAAATCTAGAGCCAGTCCGGTAGTTATATGCTCCCACACAGCACCAAAGTTCTTGAAAGTAAACTCAGCAGATATAAATAATTCTTGAATACTATCCCTAATACCATCCCATAATACCCCACTACTCACTGACATACTATTCCAGGTTTCACTTAACCAGTTAGATAGTTCCACATATCCCTCCGATATAAAGGTCCATACTGAAGAAGCCCCAGCACTTATAGCCTCCCAGGCGGCACTGCTCGCAGCCGCTATAGTATCCATAATAGGAGAAAACCATTCTACAAAAGCCAAGGCTCTAGATTGAATGTAGCTCCAAACGTTGGTAAATACCCCTTTAACACCCTCCCAAGCCTTCTCCAGACCTACAGTATTCTCTATAACATAGGCTAACGCTGCCACTACGGAGATTAAAACTATGGACCAAGGGCTAAATAACCCTAGTATCATTGAGAACGTGTCTTTCATCCTACCGAAACTATTCATAAGCAAAAACATACCAGCGATAGTTATAATTACCCGCTGTACAGTAGCGTTCAGATTGCTAAACCTGTCCGCCCATTTTTGGGCTATCTCTACTAATGGACTGATAAATCCCTCTACCATCCTACCTATTTCTATGCTGACCTTTTTCAGAGTAATCCCCAACCGTTCTAGCTTACCCGTAGTATCCTCTGCATCCTTCCGAGCATTCTCTAATCCGGTAGCCATAAGCCTCTGGACTTTGGTTAGTATCTCAGATTCATCTTTAACCCCTCTAAGACGTAATGAATATTTGACTGCTTGTAGATTTCCTTCTGCCAGTGCCATCGATGCACGCAGGTAGGCCTGGGCCTCTCCTCCCTTAGCTCCTGCCATAGCTACTGCATTCTTGATAATAACCTTGGCTACTTCTCCATGGTGGCCCATAGTTTCTACTTGCTCGAACATGGCTCTAGTAGAACTCTCACTAATATTGTAGGTCTTAAATAAGACATTACCGAATGCTTCGTAATCCTTAATAGTGGACTCTACTTCCCCTCCAGTAACTTCTATGGTAGTCTTAAGACGGCGCAAAGATCTATCATAGGCATCGAACATCTCAAACGCTCCCCTTAGGGAGGTAACTAATCCCAAAGAGGATAGCACTCCTAAAAAAGTTCGACCGAAACTGTCTAGTCCGCTCTTAAAAGATTCTATCTTCTGAGCAGAAGCCTGTATAGATTTAGCTGCAGTATTAGTAGATTGCTGAGCTTGCTCTAGCATCCTCTGGTAAGAGCTACCATCTCCTACTAATCTTATAACTAACCGTTCTAGTTCAGTCTCATTCATAGCATATATGGATAGCCAGACTGGTTCACCAGTAATTAGCCAATAGATGGTGAGACGATTATCTCTTGTATTGCCTTAACTAACTGAACAAGATCAAGGGACTTTACCAGTATTTTATGAACCCCTTGCATATGTGGGCCTTGCACCATTCTCTCATGCCCACTAGTTACGATTATTTTGACATTCTTTAAACGTGGATCTGAATATATTACAGGCAAAAGACTAGTCCCTATACCATCCGGGAGAATCATATCAATCGCCACTATATCAGGTACTATCGAGTGGAGTCTAGTAATAGCTGATTGAAGATCCTTTACCCATTGCACATCATATCCATGCGTTTTTAGCACGTGCTCTTGTAGCAGACCCTCTAGAGGAGAGTCTTCAACCAGAAGGACCAACATAAACTATACCTTTAGAGGAATCTACAACTAAGCCAGCTACCGAGTCAAACAACATTTCTATCTATTCGCTTTTCAGGAACAGCATCGCTATTTACTCCTAAACAATTCCTTAACATCTGCTAAAGCCCTAACCATCTCGTTGTTTATAGTCAGCATTTGCAGGAACACATCCTGTTTACTGGCTATAGTCTTTAACAGATCAGTATTTCCAGAGGATACTAAAGCGACTATTCTTTCTAGTGCCTCACGGGCATCCTTTCTCTGACTCTCCAGATCTTTACTAAAGCTTTCCTGTATTCTCGGAATAGCTTTAGACAACAAGTACCACGCAATAACTATGGAGAACCCTAGATTAGCGATAGCAGTAATAATGGGAGCCCACTCATTCGTCATTTGAAATCCCTCATCTATCATCATTCTAAATTCCTCACCCATTATATAGGACCTCTTATCTAGTAGCTGGCTAGAATACAAGTAGACTAGAATTCCTCACTTATTGCCAGAGATTATTTGCTTATTTGTTGCGCGGATCATTCTTAATAGGAATATTACCGAGTGCGCCTAGCCACTTCATTTTGCTGTAAGCAGCTGCCTGCTCTCTAGTCATGCTACTAGCCTCACCTTTAGGACGAAACTTAATTCTGAGTTTGTCTAACTCCGGCGGATTTTTACACTGTACAGCTGCAGCCTGCATAGTATAGTAATCGGCTCTAGATGGATTATTCATATCCAGTAAGAACCATGCGTTCCATATCTGCAACTGGCGTCTAGTATGTTTAGCGATAACTTCATCGAAGCTCATTCCTAATTCATGTGCTAGGTAGAACCAATCGTTATCGCACTTGGCAAGTTTTTTGCTGTTTCCTCTGTCCTATCCATCTCTTCCATCATCCTCCTCAGCTTATCCATCTGTTCTATCATACTCTCCTTAGTTGGAGTACCCACTATAGTCGGGGCAATCTCCTTAGCTTTTTCAAATAGAGCCTCTACCACTCTAGAAGGCCACGACCGGACTAAGGTCAGGGGTACTAGTTTCCCCTCTGAGTCATACAGGGTTAAGGACACTAGTAGAGATTGACTATCTCCCACATTCCCTACAGATGATAGTTTGCCATCCACAAATTTGGCTTGACTAGCTGATTGATTCCTCCATATCCTAGTAGCCTCCTCTGTAGCTTCCTTTAAGGTATACCTATTATCATCTATGGTAACTGGAAGTTGAAAACGTTCAGTAGAGAACGTTAGTTCACCATCATTATAGAACATTCTCTTTCTCCTGCGTGGATTATAAGAATAAACAGCAATTAGGATAGCTAATCGATTAAGCGTATACTGGAGCTGCTTCCACCTTATTTACTGGATCCCAGTTAGTGATGCCTATCTCATAAGTTAGTTCTGGTGGTTTTCCCTCCTCATGCTCATTGAACTCTGCCTTAATTAGCGCTCCCCAAAAGGTGATCTTATCACCAGTGGGCCACGACACAGTCATAGACTGATTGATATTCACCTGAGCCAATAGAGTGACTACCACGTCAGGATCACAGAAAGCCTTTCCAGTAACATTAGTAAGAGTCTTAAGGGCTTTCACATCGAATGTCCGGTAAGACACATTATGATGGTTGGTGGTGGGGATTAGCTCACCTCCATCTATCCCTGGGGGTTTAGTAGAGAACTCCCAAAACTGTATACTGGGAGCATTGGTCATAGCTATTTTAGTAGGGAACCCATCTGGCATCTTGGTGCCAGTTGGAGTGACCCGGTTAGCTGCTACTGGAGATGCCATAATTCATACCTCCTATTGGTGTTACTACCAGGATGCTAGTCCCATTCCTACGGTGAGTGTAAGTTAGTATCGATGTCACAAAGTTTCTCGCAGAGCCACTGTACCATTTATACTAAACAGACTCCTTTTAGTCCCCGGCTCTTTTCCAATAGGGAGTACATCTCTTCTAGAAATATTATAGACAGCATATTCATTAGGGGATACTGATACTTTGGTCGAGGGGGAGAAATCCTTATCCATTGCTATAGCTATTGCCCTAGCCTTTGCAAATCCGATTAAGTGGGTAGGAGATCGTACTAAAATCTGAAACCCATGATGTTCTTGCCTCTCCCCATCAATCATAGATCGACCTTGATCCATTCCTAAGGTATCTCTTATCACTATTAAGCTATCAGGAGCATTAGGGATTGTATCATCGAATATAGGCCAGGACTCTCCGGGCTGATTTTCTGGATCAGACCCCTGTTTTAACTGGACTAGTAGGGATCTAACTACTTCTGCCGGAGAGTGTCCAAGTGTTCCGCTCAAGAACGATAATCTCCTACTTATGACTATTATCTAGCTGACTCTAGTCTTGTAAATGCACTTGCCTTTAGATTACCCGTATCCACAGGCACTAATAGCATACTCTCTCTTTGTAATCTTAATCCAGCTAGTAATAGTCCTTGAGCCAGGGTCTTTTTCTTCTCTAGAGCCCGCTTAACTATATCAGGTAGAATAGTCGTACTTAACTCTCTGGCCGGCTGCTCCAGAAATTTAGCTTGTCCACGTCCAGGAGGGTCCCAATAGAATCCTTTCCCTCCTCCACCCACTTTCCCAGTTTTAAGTACTCTAGTGGGAACTATTACTACCTTACCCTCTCTTTTAAATCCAGCGCCCCTAGGAAGTCCTTTCCACTTCATCTCTACTCTCTCGTGTACATACAGGGCATAAGCGGCTGTATACCCAACAGCCACAATAACCTTAGAGTCCTGCAGGGCTCTAGCTGCTCTACTTCTAAGACTCTCGACCAATTTGCGCAGTTTTAGTATTTCGGCCATGTTATTACTCTGGAGAGTAATTTAGACTCACCTGGTATATTATCATTAGAAGAACAATCTAGGACTACTCGGCGTAAAGAGTCCCAGCACATGTCATAACACTACCTCGTGAACTGGATACGGTTACTGATAAAGTATACGTCACCCCTGCAGTTATTGTCCCATTTAGTTTGCACTGTATTT
>ERZ1292625.1266-Hain-H41-01um-R1-1266-length-31325-cov-20_pt1 | contig 31325 bp, 33 predicted proteins | sample MGYA00564400_ERZ1292625 | MGnify/ENA primary metagenome ERZ1292625 (study PRJEB36523, sample SAMEA6512639) | groundwater metagenome | collected 2019-01-08 | study: AquaDiva: Metagenomics assemblies of 32 groundwater samples
TAGAACAGGAGACTTCTAAGCTCCTGATGTAGGTTCGATTCCTGCCGGGAGGACTCTCTGGTACACGCAGGGTCCTTTGCATCTCTCGAAATGGCTGCGACAGCCTAACGAAGCCTCCAAATGGCGAAGCAATCAGGTTCGAACTCGCGCGCGAGAGGATCTCCCTTCTTCGTGGCGTAGAGGGCGATTCGTAGCTCAACCGAGCCCTTTCTGCGAGTTCGAACATCTTGATGGCTTGGCGCATCACCTCCGGTGATGACGCCTTCTGTTGGGGCGCCCCCGTGAGCCGTGTCCTTTCCGACAGGATCGACTCTTTGCGATTCAAATAGAGATCGGAATCGATCAGGCCGTCACCGAGCGCGTCAGTAAGGCGAGCGAGACGGGACTCGAGGTTCTCGAGCTTGAGGTGTGCGGCGCCCTTTGCGCTCGCGAGGGCTTCCTCCGCAGATTGCGACAATCCTTCGAGCTGTCCCTCGAAGTAGAGCTTCTGCGCCGGGTTTGGAATGATCGACTGAAGCGCTTCTTGAACCTCACTGCGAAAGCGGTCCTCCCGAATGGCCGTCATAGGACAGCTTCGGGCATGGCAGCGGTAGTACACATGCCCTTTCTGAAGCTCGCCGCACAGGCGCCGACTGCAGAGTGCGCAGCGAATGAGCATCCGAAACTCGAAGTCATGCTGGCGCGTGCGAACTGGCGTTCTCCCGGCGAGGCGTTCCTGGACGTCTTGAAACAGGTGCTCGGAGATGAGCGGCTCATGAGCGCCCGCATAGACCTCACCAGTTCGTCTAATCCGAATGCGGCCCGTGTAGAACGGGTTGTGAAGGAACGTGGCGAGGTTGTTGAGCGTCAGCGTGTGCCCGTTCCGGTTGCGTAGTCCCTGGCGGTTAAGTTCGGTGGTGAGCGTTCGGAGTGAGTATCTCCCGGACGCATAGAGCTCAAAGGCAAGTCTGACGAGAGGCGCGCGAACCGGGTCGAGAGTCTTTAGCTTCCCCCCGCCTTGGTCGAGATATCCCAATGGGGCGGTGAAAGGAAAAAGTCCCTGCCGAAGGCGACCGCGGAGGCCTTTCAGAATCTCCTCGCGGAGATTCCGCACGTAGTGCGCGGCGATCGTCGCCTGGATATCCGCTGCGAGCCGCCCTGTGTTTGATGCGAGGTCGAGAGCATCATTCGCGAAATGGACTGCAAGCCCGGAGTCGATGAGATCCGAGATGTCGGCCCAGTCGCGAGGGTTCCTCGAGCTGCGGTCGATCTTGTGAAAGACGACGCCGGCCGCTTTGCGCCGGCGAAGGAGCTTGAGCATGCGGGTAAAGACAGGCCGACCCTGTTTCCCGGCAGTTTCTAGCTCCTCAAACCACTCCGTGATTGTGATGCCGTGTCGAGCCGCGAACACCTCGATCGCGCGCCGCTGTTCCTGTAGCGAAACGCCGTGCTGGCCCTGGCGCACGGTCGAAACGCGGATGTATGCAAAGCAATGGGTCATGCTGAAGAGTCGTTAGTTAGCTGCGGAGGCGGCTGAGGCCTCATGGTACGGGCGGGATCCCGGTCTGTCAAAGCGCAGAAGCGTTCCCACGTGGCGTCATCAAGCGCGAGCTCACGGTATACCTCGACGACGAGGAGCAGGTAGGCGCGAAGCCGCTCCTCGGCCTCCGGCCGCTCGGACTCAGGAATTCCTGGAAACGCCTCCTCAAAGGTCGGGTACTTCATGTCCTCATGATGCCGCCACCCATCGCCGTCGCGTAGAGGGTGTTTCGTGCGCCGTAGTGCTCGCCGACGCCCCTTTTCGTTCGGAGCGAAACGTCTACCCTCTACTCCATGACGTTCAATCGACGACAAGATGCACTTCGACTTCATCGGCGCCTCACCGAACAGCAGTGGGAGCTCTTGTCAGGCGCTGGAGTCGACGAGAGCGTGATTTGCACCGCCATGATCGGCTGGGACGGCACGTATTTCTCTGTGCCCGTCATCGATCGCAACCGGCACGTGACCGCACTTGCACGAGCGAGGATCGACTGGCGGACAGGCCAGCTGATTCCAGTTCCGCTTGGTTCAGAAAGGCCGCGGCTCTTTGGTGAATCGCAGCTCGCTTGGGGGGTGGAGCGCCTATACATCGTAGAAGGGATAGGTGAGGCACTGGTTCTCATCAGCCGCGGTTTCCATGCTGTTGCCTCGACGGGAGACGGGCTCGAATTCCTTCCGGAGTGGGTGCCGATCGTCAGCAAGGCGTCCGAGGTCATCGTCTGCCTCTCGCGACGTCCGACGAGTCTTCCTGCAGCATTCGCGATCAGGAACCTCTTGCCCCAGGTGCGAATCGTGACGCTTCCCACGGAGGTCGGTGGTGACGGCGGGCTGTACGACTACTTCGTTCGACTCGGTCGCTCCGAGGCCGATTTCGCACGACATATCGCGACCGCCGACAAACCGGAGAATGATGCCTAGCAAGGAGCGCCGGAGCCGCCCCGTGTTCTCGGCGGTTCTTGGCTCGGACGCACTCGTCGAGACGATCTTCCTTGCCAATGAATCGCGTACCGCCTTCCTGGTCGGAACGCGCGACAAGGTGCGAGAAGAGAAGGAAGCCTCAGCAAGCAACGAGGACGTTCTCGTACCGTACTCAGCTACCAATAACCTCCTTGTTCACCGTGCGGTGCTCTTGCCCTCAGGACTTGGCGTCTTCGAAGGCGCTGAGCGGCTGCTTCAGGAGATCGAAGGATTCATTGAGAGGTACGTCGATCTCACGCCGGAGCGGACACTCGTCACGGCGCTATTCGTACTCCTAACGTGGGTCTTCGATCGCTTCAACGAGGTTCCGTATCTTCGTGTGATCGGCGACTACGGTACTGGCAAGTCGCGCTTCCTGACCGTTGTGGGCTCGCTTGTGTACAAGGGAATCTTCGCGAGCGGAGCCTCAACCGTCTCGCCCCTCTTTCGCCTTCTCGACTCCGTTGGAGGGACGCTCGTGGTTGATGAAGGCGATTTCCGTTTCAGCGACGAGAAGGCCGAGCTCATCAAGATTCTGAACAATGGCAACGCCAAGGGCTTTCCGGTCCTTCGCACGGAAATCACGCCGCGGAAGGAGTTCAACCCGACGGCATTCTCTGTCTTCGGGCCCAAGATCATCGCGACTCGACGAACATTCGAAGACAAGGCCTTGGAAAGCCGTTGCATCACCTTTGAAATGCCGGGCGGCCAGATGCGCGAGTCGATTCCGATCAGCCTCCCGCCGATATTCGACCGAGAGGCTCTTTCTCTTCGGAACAGCCTCCTCACGTTTCGCTTTCAGTGCTGGTCGGCGTTCTCTCCGCGCCAATCGGCAGAGCTTGCTGGGCTGGAGCCCCGTACGCGCCAGATCATTGAACCGCTCTTTGCAGTGTCTCCGACTGAGCGAGCGCGTGACGCGATTCGCGGCTTGGGTGTCGAACTCGACAACCGCCTCAGGGGAGAGCGTCGGGATCGGGCTGAAGCGGTTCTGGCGGCACTCCTCCTTGCTTGGGATGGTGACTCTCCGCCGTCCGTGGGAGACCTTGCTCGTGCCTATTCCCGCTCGGTTGAGGACGCGACTGGAGTCTCGCCGCGATGGATCGGCTTTCTCTTGAGAGAGCGTCTCGGGCTACGGACTGAGAAGCGCCATGGGGTCTTCGTCGTGGCTCCAGGGCAGGAGGAACGGCTCGAGCTACTCATGAAGCGCTTTGGAGACCCGAACAGGGGGATGTCGGGGACGTCAGGAAGAGGAAACGCTGGGCACGGCGCTCCCGTGCCGGCTTCATCGGCCTGACGGAACTACTCCTCCAATGAGGCTACCGACATCCCCGACATCCCCCGGGGAGAATGTGCGCCACACGCACATTCATACACCTTTCAATTCGAAGTCGAGCAGGTACCCTCGACTGTAGACGTATGTCGATTCAGATTCAAAATTATGTGCGCACACTTCGCCGCCGACATGGTCTGACCCAGTTGCAGCTCGCGTGGCTCATGGGCAAGAGCGATCGTTCTGTTGTCTCGCGAATCGAGCGAGGCATGCGCGTTCCCAATCTCGAGATGGCCCTGGCGATCGAGGTCATCCTTGGTGCGCCTGTGCGAAAGGTCTTTCGCGGTCTCGCAAACACTGTTGAAGGGCAAGTCGTGCGTCGGCGCGGAATCACGGATGATGAGGATGGCGCTAACGCTTCAAGAGCATGAGGCCGTTCTGCATTCTAAGAGTCGATCCGGTGGCGCGGGGGTGTTGGTTTGCTGTCTGGGACCGAGAGATCGGTCTTGTTGACTATGGCGTTCGCACCTCTCGCTCCGCAGGGCCACATCGCGTCGTACTTCAGAAGCTCGTCGACAGGCACGCACCCGATCTCGTTCTCATCGAGAGCAGCAGCAGTACAAAGCGCCGAGGGAAGTTCCTTCGCACCGCCGCTGCGCTCACCGTGTTCTCGCGAAAGCGCGGTGTCAGAGTTGCGCGCGTCACTCGTCGGTTGAGGCGCGGCGACGGTTCCGTTGCCACGAAGTGGGAGTCTGCCGTCGCAATTGCACGCGCGTACCCGGAGCTTTCCTCGCGCGTTCCAGCGCGGCGAAAACCGTGGATGAGCGAGGATCAGAGAATGAATCTCTTCGATGCGCTCGCTCTCATTGAGAACTATCTCGCCCTTGAGCGAGAGCGTGCCGCTCCTGACACGGAACGCCCCCTTTCGCCCCAGCGGCCGCAGGTCAAGCTTGGATGAATGAGATCGATCCACTCTCGTCATGTTGTGCTGGGACAAACGACATTCCGCGGCATCGAGCGGGATATCCGCCTTTGCGCTCCGGATCGTCTGAAGCACGTTTACGTTGTCGGAAAGACGGGTACGGGCAAGTCCACATTTCTGCGGCAGATCGCGGAGCAGGATATGAAGGCAGGTAGCGGATTCGCATTTATCGATCCGCACGGCGATGTCGCGATCGATCTTGCCCGAGCTGCGTCGAAGCGTCCCGGCGATCGAGCAGTGATTCTCGACTGCTCGGGGCCGACGCCTACCTGGTCACTGAATGTCTTTGCCGGAGTCGCACCGGCCCGACGCGGGCTTGCTGCGGAGTCGATCGTCGACGTATTCAGGAAGCTTTGGATAGACGACTGGGGGCCACGCCTGGAGCATGTTTTGCGCGCCGTCGTGTGGACGTTGCTCGAAAACCCGGGTACGTCGTTCGATGACGTGCCCGATCTCCTCACCGATCGCGAGCGACGACGTGCGCTGACGGGACATCTCGAAAACGAGGTCGTACGCCGGTTCTGGACGCAGGAGTTCGAACGCTACTCGCCGGCGTTTCGGGCTGTCGTCACGGCGCCGATTCTGAACAAGGTCGGCGCATTTCTCACCAACCCTACCGTTCGGACAATCGTGTCCGCGCCCCGGAGCTCGTTTGACGTCCGAGCACTTATGGACGGCGGAGGAGTCCTCATCGCGAATCTCGCGAAGGGTGTTCTCGGAGAGAGCTCTTCGAATCTCCTTGGTTCCCTGCTTGTCTCGCTCATCTCACAGGCTGCGCTTGAACGTGCTGATACCGCCTTTGGGGCGCGACGGGATTTCATGCTGTACCTCGACGAGTTCCAGTCGTTCACAACTCTGAATCTCGTGCTCATGTTCGCCGAGCTTCGGAAGTTCCGGGTTGGGCTCGTCGTCGCGCATCAGTACTTCGGGCAGCTCGAGCGAGAGATCCTCGAATCGGTCTTGGCGAATGCGGGAACACTAGTCGCTTTTCGTCCCGCGCCTGACGATGCCGAGAGGCTTGCATGGGCGCTGCGGCGCCCGGGATACGCGGAGGATCTTCTGGCCCTGGAGCCGTTCCATTTTTCGGCCCGCCTCTCAATCGAAGGCGAGGAGCCGCGCGCCTTGAGCGGGCGCGTCGCTGTCGACTTCTAGGCCGCTGCTCGCTCGAATGTACGTTCGGCTAATCGTTCATGGACAGAGCGCGTGAGCAATGGGCATGAGAGCGAAAAGCACTAAGCTCCCAACCAAAAGGAACTATTTGATTCCCTTCACATCTGACGACACAATGACCTACTCGAACTGGAGCGCACGCATTGGTCAAGATCGTTAGTCCCGCTTTCAGTCCGGCGGTGTTGGAGCTTGAGCCGGGATCATACCTTTGGTGTCGCTGCGGGCGATCGAAGCGCCAGCCCTTCTGCGACGGCGCGCATGCGGGTACGGGATTTAGGCCGCTCGCGTTCGAGGTAGCGGAGAATTGCCGCGTAGCGCTTTGTCGATGTAAGCACACGTCGTCCGAACCCTATTGCGATGGGACTCATGCCGTGATGGAAGGCAAGTCAGATGAACCCGGGGGATGACGCTGGCGAAGGCCATTCCGTCGTTTTGCGAACCCAGCTTGGCGGGAAGTTTTTAGCCAGCGATGCAGGACTCTTTCTCTATAAAGAACACCTAGCTGCGCAAAGAATCGTTGTCGAGTTTCCGCGTGGTGACGGCATCGTGGCGGAACTTGCTTCAATGGCGCTCTCTTTCGTTCCGACACCACAGCGAACTCTTCTTTCGGAGGAGCTTGACTATTTGCGAGCGATTAGGCGAAACCCTCTTCATTTGGTCTACAACGCTTCCGGTTCGAATCTCGGATACATGGGCGAGGGAACTTCAATAGAAGTGTTGTTTGCGCTTCGTCATCTGAAGCCTGTGGTCTGTGCTTATGCCCCAAAGTTCTCAAACACGGTGCCTGTCAACGTGCGCGGGATTCTCGAGAGCCGTCTTGAAGAGCTTGTGATCTCGAATCTTGCTCGGATACCTGGTCCCGATCTCGCGGAACACATCCAGGCCATCATCCGCCAGCATCGTGCGGTTGCATTGACGGATGCGGAACGCCAAATTTGTGGCGGCGAAGTGCTTCGACTGCTTAGGCGCTATCGCGACGCAATTCCACGATGATCGACTTTACCGTTAGAGATTTTCACTGCGTCGAATCTCAATTGAAACTCGACGAGGCATACGCCTCTATCGCGAGCCGGAATGCGTTCGAAACGCGGTTAGAAGGATTTCTAAGTTCCGACAGGAGCTTGTATTCCGTTTTCGAACGCCCCGCGGAGAACATCCTACGTGTGCGTGGGCACCTATTTCTTCCCCCGCGTTTGGACAACCGCACTCCACTCGTGTGCGTGTTTGGCAACGCAGCCCCTCATTCGGTTGTGCGAGGCGTACGATTCGCTTCGGAACGTGGGGGCAAGCTCCATCGATTTTGGCCGGCGCTCGCGCGAGCTGGTTTCCTGACGCAGAAGGACCTCGATATGTTCTGCAGCTACGATCACGTTGGACAACGGGCCCTTCTGCTGAGTGGGAGGTTGAGTTCCGTATTCCGCATCGGCTTTGTGGACTACTGTCCGTTTCCTAGTTCAGCTTCAGATCCGAGGTGGTCCGGTGTGGCGGGCGTTCGACGCCTACTTGGCATTGGCGTCCTAAGGGCTGTGCTGAGCGCTCACGAAACTTGGCTGAACCTATTGGTGCGGGAGTTCTTCGGCGCTGAACAAGGAGGCGTGATTGCTTTTCAGAGCGGCGCCTACGATTCACTAAGGATTTCGGGGTCGAGGTCCTTCTCCATGGCTGCGGCGAAGCGAGGCGAACTCATCACAGAGTGCAAGTGGCACCGAAATCTTCTGTTGGTTGGCGTGCCAACTACGCGCTTACTTAACTCACGCGCCAGCAGGAGCACGTTAGTTCAGGTTAGGAGGTACTTAGTCGAGAGGTTGGGCGGAATTAGTGCGGGTGTGACCCGACTGGACTAGCTGCCTTGCAACGTTCCGAGGCCGAACTAGAGGTTTGGAACTAGGATGCTGATCTTCGCCTTGGCGAATGGATCATTTCCGCCAAGAATCCGCAAACGCCTCGCTGCCGTTTTCTCGAATACCTTGTTGAAAACGTCTTCTGTTGGGATCGGAGCACCCAGGGCTCCTGCGAGATCAGCGTGTGCTAGATCGGCATTTAGCCGGCGAGACTGAAGGGGTAGCTGTTTTGGCTTTGTCGCGAACGCGAGCTCTACGATCGGAGCTTGGCGTGTCATTGGAAGGTATTCGAAAGGCGCAAACCCAACCACCCATGACTCAACTCCGCCATCGAGCAGAAGGCGCAGTTGTACTGCTTTCAAATCTGCAGTCGGGCCGTCGATATACCTGGCATCGAAGCCGACGTGCTCACAGAGGCCGGCAATCAGCGAAGCAAGCAGCGCAGGGCTCTCGAGATCGGGAAACAGGATGCTCAACGCTTGAACTTCAGGGCGTAGTCGCGAAGCGTCGATGGCGGCGATCAGATCTCGCCAGACGGTGTCAGGAAGAGGAGCTTTCAGAGACCGAATCTGTTGAACGTGCCGCTCCCACCCATAGTCGGGAGGATTGGTGGCCACCATTTGCGCGAACGCACATCCCTGCTGACCAAGTGTGTGCCAATGGTGGTGAATCGCGAGGACAAGATCTTCATTCTCGTGAAGCGAACCGCTGGAGTGAAGAAGGCCGTTAGCTCGTGCGAATTCGACGTAGTCGTGTCGCGTTGGGAAACTTAGTCCACCAACCGCATGATTACTTCGTGGAACCCTATGTAGGTCGATTTCCCGCCAGCCCACACTTTCCCCTCCAGGTCCGAGAAACCGACCAAACAAACCGTTGAATGAAAAACCGACCTGATTATCTCAGGCCGGCATGCGCAACAGGTGCTAGCGTTTGTCTCGAACTCGATGTCCTTGAGCGGAGTGCGTTCGCGCAGCTCGCAACTGAGTCCTCACGGACCATCCAGAGGCCATCGACATCAATCGCAACGACGGCTCTCCTGCGAATCAGATCCATCAGATCCTCAACCGCAATGCCGTATGCCTCGCGCACTTCCTCGGCGGTCAGGAAACTCGGACCGCTCTTCCTCTTGTTGCTCAGTCCTTCGCTTGGCTTGGTGCGTCCGAAGAGTCTCATCGGTCCTCCTCTGCCAGTCCGTTTGCAAGATGCGTGGTCGAACGCTCTATGGGTCGCAGTGACATCCGAAGTCTATTTTACGCCTTCTTTACGCCAACGCAAGCAAGTCGTGTGGATAACGCGACTCCACAGATGCTTGAAGCCAGGCTCGGCTCACCCTGCGCCCGCACGAGCTCGTTCAATGGTCAATACCGTGAATACTGGGCCATGTTGAGCAACTGAGTCAACCCCCTTCCGCAAGGCTCGCGGCAGCTACTTCGACCAAGCAGGGCCTGTTGGTACAAAGTTCTCCCCGATCAGCGGCGCGGCGAACCTGAGGCTGCCGCGGCGTCCTTCATCGCCGCGGCCCGTGCGTCGGCCGCCTTCTTCAGTGCGTCCGGCGCAAAGTGCGCGTACACCTCGGTTGCGTGCCGAGAACGGTGCCCGACGTTCTTGCCCGCGATCTCCAGAGGCACACCTCGCGAGACATCCCAACTCACCACATTGTGGCGAAGGTCATGAACTCGGAATGCGCCCAAGGTGCCCATCGATTCCAGCCCGGCGCGTCGGCGGACACGATTCCAAGGCTTGCGAACGCTCTCGAGCGGCCTAGTGGGCAGCCTACCGGGGAAAACGAAGGGTGACTCTGCCAAGCGAGGATGGGTCTCAAGAATCTGAACAACTTCCCCGGGAAGATGTCGGTATTCCTCGTCTGCGGTTTTCGTGCGTATCAAGCGGGCTCGCCCAAGTTCAAGGTCTACATGCTCCCATCGAAGTCCAAGTACCTCTCGAATCCGCCACCCGGTCCAGAAAGCCACCCGAATTGCTTGGCATGCGACAGGGTTGGTTCCGGATGCATCCTCATCATCAATGGCTTTCAAGAGCGAAGCCATCTGCGCTGCGTTCAGCATGACTTCTTTGAGATCCCCGCGTCGCCGCTCTGGATACCTGTCGATATGGGTTACCGGATTGGAGTTTCGAGGCCGCCACTCCCAGTGCTCAGCGCGATCTAGCGCCTGCTGAACAACGGCAAGAATGCGGTTAGCCAAGTACGGCCGAGTGCGCATGCGATTGTGAAGCCGCTCAATATCTGCGACGGAGATCTCGCGAACCGGCTTCGCCCCGAGCGATGGCACAACGTGGCGCCGGAGCAAATGCCCGTAGTAACCAATGGTCGAATCCCGAGGCGTCCGCTTCTTGGACGGGAGGTACTCCGTCAAGAACCGCTCTACCAAGTCAGCAACCGTTGGATTCTGCTTTGGACTCCAGGTAGAGGTCGGATCGGCGCCGGCTTTCACCTGAAGAAGAAGATCGGCGGCTAGCTTGCGAGCCTCGTCCGGAGTGAGGTCCCCGTGCTTTCCTAGCGTGACCCTCTTTGGCGCCTTTGCTCTCTTCTGGGTTCGTGTCCGGTACTGAAGGACATATACCTTGCGCCCCGTCGGGGTGACCTTGCAGCCGAAGCCGGTGAGCGCAGTGTCCCAGCCGACGTAGGCCGTGTCGGCGGGTTTGAGGCTGTCGATCGTCCTCTTTGTGATTCGGATGCGCATCGCGAATCTGGCTCTAGCAATCAAATAGCAATCACGCCTGCTCAAACCGTGACAGACTGGCGTGGAGCAGTCAAGAGCTAAGCGCTTGTAATAGGATACTTCTACAGAGCGATGCGAACTCTGTCAAAGTGGCGACCAATGAATGGCATTCAAGAGGTCGACGGTTCGATCCCGTTCAGCTCCACCAATTTAATCAATGACTTGCGGCTCGCTGAAAGGCGAGCCGCTTTTGCTTGGCAATCAACTGGCAATCAGAAATCGAAGTCTCGAAGGGCCTAGTTCGGTCGAGCGCCGAGGTCGCTAGTTGAGCTTCGCCTGCGATTTTCGACCCACAGATCCAAGTCCTCTCGCTTGTAGACCACCCTCGCTCCCAGCTTCGCGAAGACCGGTCCGCCGCCGCGAGTCCGCATTGTTTCGAGCGTAGCGGAACTCAATCCGAGGTAGTCCGCTGCAGCAGGTGTCGTGAGGGCTCCGGGTTGTGTGAAGAAGTTGGAGTGTTCGCGTTCAGGAACTTGTGGGGTGGATCGACGGCGGCGCCTTGCCGGTTGACGACTTGGTTCTTTGTTTTGGTTCGGCGGTCGTAAGGGAGGAGGGTGGGAAAAGATAAGCGGCGCGACGACGTCCTCGAAGTCGTGAAGCTCGCCAAGGAGGAGTGAATCCTCCCGATCCCCGAGCTCCGTCTCAATGCGGGCTCGAATGCGCTCCAAGGCGGAAGAGTTTTCGGCCAGGCAGACCACGACGCCGTAGCCAGCGGCGAGGTCCTTCTTGGCGTTTTCTAGTGCATGGCCGTCGCTGAGTTCAACTTCCACCGCGATCGGGCGGCCGCGAGATGAGAATGAAAGGTCTACCCTCTCGCCTGACGAAGCGTCTTCGACCGTGGCCTCGACGCCTTGCTCTGCGAGCCACTCCGCTATCCGTCTCACCCACCACTGGTGAGCGAGTCCTCCGCGACCGAAGCCGGTTGGCGTAGCGATTCTGAACGAGCCAAGTAGTTCTCGACCCTTGCTAGTGAGCTCGAGCAGCTTGAATCGCTCACCGCGACCTCCGGGGTTGATAGGTACTTCTCGGACGAGACCCTCCTTCAGGAGTTCATCCTTAATTCGATCGCCTTTCCACGCGCTGAGACTCAGTTGTTGGTTGCGCTCTCGAACTGTGAGAAACGGGTCGATCGCGCATTGCTCCAGGTAATCCAGACCGAGCTTGTCCAGGCGTGCTCGGCCAGTACTTGGTTCTAGCTGATATGCAGGCGAGACCACCTGCCGATGAGAGGGCACCTCCCGCGCCATCTCAGAAGGCGCAAGCGCCCTTTCCGGCTGCGCCGGAGGTGGTGTGAGGCCAGCACGACGCACCTCTTCCGTTGTTTCGCTCGCACCCCATTGCCGAGCCGAAAGCTCGCGGATGATCTCTCGACGTTCGCGCGCTACTTCCGGATCGATCTCGTCCAGTCGCGCGGACCGAAGGTTGAAGTCAGCACCTCTCGTGCCGACCCGACAGACCGCCTCGCCAACGCCGAGTCGCATGAGATCTTCGGCCTCGAAGAAATCGAAGCCTCGTGCAAGTTGTCGGGCATCCTCTTCGCCGAGACGGAAACAGATCCGTGTGTAGGCGTTTGCCATGAGCGATCGCTCGACCTCTGGGACGGACTGATGCAACTGATAGAGGTCCTGGTGCGCCACGGTGAGTCCGAGTTGGTACTTCCTCATTCCCGAGAAGAGGGTTGCCATGGACGGGGTTGCTACGTGATGAAACTCGTCGATGTAGAGGAAGAATGGTCGGCGCCGGGCCACGCCCTGTGCTTCCCGGGCCAACGTCACCTGATGAAACTTGGAGACTAAGAGCGATCCGAGAAGCGCGGCGTTCTCTTCGCCAATCGCACCAGCGGCGAGCTTGCCGAGAAAAATGAGGCCGCCATCCGTGACGTGCTTGAAATCGAGCTTTGGGTTGCGAACTGTCACGACTCTTCGAATCAGCTTTGATCGAAGAAACGTGTCGAGGCGCGTAAGGATGGGAGCCTGGGGCTTTCGCCCGATGAGGAGCGGAAACTCCGTTCTCCAGAACGAAGCCGAGTAGGAATCGGTGACCGTGGACAGGATCTCACTTCGGAACTTCTCCTCGACGAGAAAGCGTCGAAGATCTTCGAGTGTTCCTCCTCTCGGCGACTCCAAGAAAACCAGGACGGCATTTGAAAGGACGGCCGTCATCTGATCGCCCCAGGAAGTGGAGAGGCGTCGGAATACTCCAACAAGGTCCGAGGCCAAGAGGTCCTTTTCGAGGTCGGATTGAGCTCCGAGAATGTTCCAACCAATAGCTGCCTTGTCGTCGCTTGGATCGAAGAAGACAACGTCGGAAAGCCGGGCGTTGGGAATTCGACTCGCGACCTCGTTGATGAGATCGCCGTGAGGATCAAGAACCCCAACCCCGTGACCGGCCTCGATGTCTTCGAGGATCATCCGTACAAGGAGTGTCGACTTACCAGTACCCGAGCTTCCGACAACGTGAACGTGCTTGGTTTTCGTTTCGACCGGTAGCCGGACGTCCGTCGACTGGCCACGATGAAGGTTCGTACCGAGAAGACATCCTGCTCCAGATATGACCTCTGCCGGTGCAGCCTTCATTCGTTCGCGTGCTCGCCACAGTTCGGCCACGCGAACGCCTGATCCGGGGAGTTGAACGAACGACAGGAGTTCCTCCGCCGAGAGGAGCATTCCGGAGCGGTGTGTCGATCTTTCGAGGAGATCGCTCTCCAGCGTCTCCAGGTCATCATTGGGGAGTGGCATGAGCTCATTGGATTGCGAGCTACCAAACTGAGATAGCCCGGCCGCGACCCTACTCACGATCTCCGACGCTCGATCAGGGTCTTGCGACCAGCCTCCAATGCGGAGCACTGCCGCGAAGAGCGGGGACGACACTTTCTCCTTCGCGTGCGCGGTTACTTCGGGTGCATCAGCGAAGAAGGGCTTGCCGCTCGGCGTCGTTACGGCGCGAAGGAGGTTCTGATCCCAAGGATGCCTTGTCTGCTCAAACAGGACCTGAAGGAGTCCAAGCTCGCCTTCGCCAATATCCGCAAGAGACGCGATAAGCGGGAGTAGTGGTTCCTCAAGCGGATGGCTGGCGCACCCAAGGGGAATCATGAACTCCCGGGCGAGGCCGAACTCAGCAGCCATGAAGGCGCCGCTGCTGCAGACAGACCATCGTTCCTCGAGTCTTTCTGGAGCTTCCATCGCGACCGTCTGCGGGAGCGCTGCCTGTAGTTGTCTAAGAACGTGAGGAGCATCCACCCTCGCCGTCGCAAGCCGCACCTCGACGCGCCGATTTCCACTAAGTAGCTCAAAGGCGATTGGGTAAGTGGCGGCTGATAGAGCACGTAGCCATCCAAGTGCAGCACTTCGTTGAATGCGCGCGTCCTCCGGCGACGCAAGGAGGAATTCCGCGACCTCGAATTCTTCTGGAGTGCGAAGTTCCTCTTCAGCCGAACCCTCTTCGAGTCTTACATGCGTAACTGCGGGCTCACGCGGTGCTCCCCGCAACTTCTCAGCAATTGAAGAAAGCCACGATGCGCGTCTAGCGTCGTCGTGTGGTCGCGCCTCTTCCTTGAGATGGACGACGAATGGCGCGAAGGCGGGTTCCAGTACAACGGGATGCTGGTACCGAACCCAGCCTCTACCGCGCAACTCCCACTCGTAGAAGCATCGCGTGAGCTCAAACGTGCGTGAGTCAACCAGCACGGGCCTTACCTTGTCAGGTCACGAATAGTTGGAGTCTTCTGGGCCTCGGAGAGTGCCCGCAACCCTTGGCTTGAAACCAGGCCATCGATGACTTCATTCACAGCCCGACGGACGGACTCTTGAAACATCACGGCGGTATCCATCGAGTGGTATGTGATGGGGCTGAAGATCTTTTCGTAGAGCCAACCGAGGATCGGAATAGCGAGGATGTCCTCTTCGGAGCCGAACGCCCCATTTCGAGCTAGCAGAGCTAGACCGACCACGACGCCAACGAAACTCAGTGGCAGGACGAAGAAGTAGCCACAGGAGTTGCGTAGCGGATAGGCGAGGAGTGGTGTACCGATCAAGGCCGCGAAAGCGAACCCGAGAAGGTAGAGAAAGGGATGCTCCGGTCCGAGCTTCGACATCCACCAGGAGAAGAAGAAGCCCTTGCCGTACGGTGCCGCGCCGATATCGAAGGCGACCCGTCCGCGTTCAACCCGGAGGTATACGCGTGTGGCGGAGGCGAAGCCGCCCTCCTTGAACTCAACGCGGGAGAACTTCGCGTCGGGGACTTCTCGAGCCCTGACGGCCTCTTCTACGGCGTTGTAGAAATCGAGGCTTGAGGTGTTGAACCCGTCCATAAGGGTATGCCAATGGGAAATGACCCCGCCGCCTTGAGCCATTCGAGCACCTCCTCGCGCATCAAGAATTTGGCGGATTCTACTGCGGCTAATGCCGCGGCCTGCTCCTTCGACAGGTTCTGGGATAGCTTCTAGAGTGATAGTGGAGGAACGCATCAAGCGGTGGTTCGGTGCCAAGAATCTTGAGTGATGCCCACAGATTACGAATCAGTTGCTCTACCGCGCTAGTTATTGATGTCTCTACGTGATGAATCTATTGAAATCTCGTCGCGGACCTTCCAATTCGCCTTGATTTGTCGTTGACAAAGGTGGAGAATTACGCCTCGTAAGGGACATGGTCACGAATAAAAAAATCCCGTCGCCTAGACGGCCGCCGCGAGAGTGGGAACTCGCGGCGGCGCAGGCGGGTTACAGATTTTTGGCGCGGGTGCGGCCGCGATCGGGTAGTTGGAGAGCCAATCGATCGTGGCCCTTTTCACGATGGGGGTGAAGGCGAACGGAGGTGAGATGAGCGAAAAGAAAAAAGGCGCCTGACTTTTGGAGTCGAAGCGCCTTGCGCGAGAGAACGAAACCGGTCGGTAGGCATCTTGCCAGAGCAACCGATCCAGCTTCGAAGGAACTCGCTACTCGAATTGGAACACGGCGAGGCCCCTCAGCGCAAGGCACCCGAAGCAAAGCGCCACTTTGGCGCGAAGGTGTCAAACGCCGCTCGGGAGCCGCTATGCCGCATTCGAGAGCAAGCATCGCCCAGGTCGAAACTGGCATCGCTAACCTCGACCTCCAAGAAGTCGTTTATCGGCTGACCAACCCGCCAGATCCTCAGGAAGAGAAGTGGCCCTGGAAGCTCGCCGATGCCGTTGAGTCCCAGTATCGCGATTACCTGCTGCTTAGCGCTTTTCATCCAATCGAGTCGAGTGTTCCAACTTGGCTAGTGGAAAAACTCTGGGTGGCGCACACACTTGACAGCGAAAAGTACGCTGCCGACTGCCAGCAGATCTTCGGTCGCAATCTTAAACACTATCCGTTCTTTGACCTTCGCGGCGCTGAGAGTGTTGCTGCACTTCGAGCGGCGTCTGTTGAAGCCTGTCGCCGCCGAGATGAACATTTCCTCGGTGAGGTCGCCGCAAAGGCCCGCACGGTCAGGCAAAGCGTGAAGGGCTCCGCCCTCGAGTCTCTTGGAGTTACAGGAAGTTACTCGCGTAGCGCGCCCTTGGGCACACGGTCGCGTACATCGGGACGATCAACCGGACTGCTGCCGAGCCGCGCGGCATCATTGTTCCTGCTCTACTTGTTAACGCGGCCGGCATCATCGTTTTCCACAACCACCCGAGCGGCGACCCCACGCCCAGCGCGGAGGACCTCCACTTCACGCGGAAGCTTTCCGAAGCCGCAGAGGCCGTCGGGATGAAGCTTGTTGACCATTTGATTCTCGGCGATCCACCGTCCTCCTTCGTCTCCCTCAAGGAGCGAGGATGTTGGTAGAAGTTTTTCAACCCCACCGAAACAGCGGCGGGGTTTTTTCTTGAGAGTGGAGTTGCCCCGGTTTCGTGGACACTTCATGCTCTTTAGAGCGAGGAGGCCAGGATGCCGAGGAGTCACCCGCAGTATGCCGCAGAGTTTCGGTCCCGGATGGTCGAGCTGGTTCGATCCGGGCGTAGCCCGGAGAATCTGGCGAAGGAGTTCGGGCCGTCGAGCCAGGCGATCCGCAACTGGATCCGGCAAGCAGATCTCGATAAGGGCCGTCGGGCCGACGGCCTGCCCAGCGCGGAGCGCGACGAGCTCGGTCGCCTGGTCCGCGAATCGAAGCAACTGAAGACGGAGCGCGAGATCCTGTCAAAAGCCGCGGCCTGGTTCGCTCGGGAGACCGGTTCGATTCCCTCAGGGTCTTCGAATTCGTGAGAGCGCATCAGGCCCTCTGGCCGGTGGTTACGCAATGCCGAGTGCTGGAAGTCTCCACCAGCGGCTTCTACGCGTGGCTCGAGCGCAAGCCCTCGAAGCGATCGCAGAAAGACGAGACGGTTACCGCTCGCATCGTCGAGCTTCATCGACTCTCGCGAGGTACCTACGGCTCGCCTCGACTCAAGGACGACCTCGCCGACGAGGGCGGTCTACTTTTCAATGTTCACATTGGACTGCTTTTGGAAGTTCGTTGACAGCTATGGAGGGCCCATGCTTCCTTGGTCGGGGGGAGATAAATGTCATTCGAAAACGCACTCGACGCGAGGTCGACGCGTTCGAGGGTGCGGCGCCCATCGGGATACTACCGGGCAACGTAGGACAAGCCGTTGGCGTCAAATATCGCAGCTGTGGCTGATCCGACCCTTGCAATGTGTTTCACTGCCAGAGGAGTCACGCCGCGCTCCGTCTTTAAGACGAAGGCTTCCTCAAAGGCTTCGGCATCGACCCGAAAAACGGGCTCCGCCTGCGCTACAAAAAGAACATTGACGGAAGCCAGCAAAAACAGTCCTGCTAACTGTCGTACTTTTCTCATGCTTCCTCCAAGCGACCGGTTGCCTGAGAACGACAATACTGCGCTACGACGGGCGTTTTAGACAAAAAGCCCCGCTCGAAAGCGGGGCTTATGGCTACCAACATTCTCGCTCCTTCAGGGAAACGAAGGATGGCGGGTCGCCAAGAATCAGATGATCAACAAACTCCGCTACGCGGTGCTGCCAGAAGCGCGGCAAGCGCTAGTTGCACGGCAGGGCGTTGATGTCCTGCACCTGTCCTGCGGTGAGATCCTCGTTCTCGTAGGACCAGTCGTTGCCGAGAACGGTGTCGCGCACCTCGACAGTGAAGCCGACATTCGTGGTCGTTCCGAAGAAGACCCAGAAGTGGTCGTTGAAGCCACACGCATTCACCACCTTGATGAGCATCTCCTTGTTGCTTGGGGCAAAGAAGGAGAACAAGCCGCTCTCAGTCGAATCCGACAATATCGTCGGCCGACCAAATCCGCTCTGTCCGCCGTTAAGGACGGTTTCGAACGCAACACGAATCTCGAAGCGCCTGTCGCCCGAGCCATTCGAGCTGTCCAAGCACATCGTCGTGTCGTCAGAACTACAAGGTCCCACGGTGTCCATCTCTGCCGCGGCCAGAGGACCAGCGATCTCGAGGACTTCGCTTTGGCGGGCGTGCTCGGCAATAAGTTCCATGCCGTTGTAGAAGATGCCGGGCCCTGTGATGCGCTCCGCACTGTACCAACCGCACGGAGACGACTGCGTCATGTAGGTGGCAAAACCATCGCCACCTTGAGGAGGACACACATACATCGCTCGGTTGTTCTCGAGACCTTCTGGCGGCGTCAGTGCTGTCTCTTCCTCGTGGTCGAGACAAACCGTGTGGAACAGTTCGTGAGCGTAAAGCCCTCCCAGAACAGCCCGACGAACTGTAGCAAATGGTCCACAAAGTTCTGCAGAACCACCCACCGGATACTCATCAACGACCGCAATGACACGGTCTGCACCGTATTGGACACGGAGAGCCTGCGCTTCCGGGTCAGTACGAGGTGAGTAAGAACCCACTGCATCGTGCGAAAGACGCACCACACCAACCCTCGGAAACGAGAGCCAGTTGTTGTTCGAGTTCGCGAGAATCTGATGCAGACGTCCATCAGCAAGCGCGAGCTCGCCCATGAACGCTGCAGTTTCCGCTGCCGACCACGAGTTCGGATACACCACGAGGGTGTCCACCCGAGTCGCCGTAGGAGCCGTCATCTCGACGAGACCCACACTTCGAGCACGAAGCTCTTGAAGCAATGGTGTGTTCTCGTCACGGATCACCTGATCCGTGAACTCGATGTTTCCCGACGCCGCCAAAGGAGCGGCGAACAGGAGAACCAACAGCAAGTGTCGGTGCTGAAGCACTCTCTCCTCCAGAGCGGGTCAACATTCTCCACCTTCCACGAATGGAAAGCAAAGCCCCGCATAGAGCGGGGCTGAGGCTCACCAACATCCGCGCTCTTTGAGGGAGACGAAGGACGGCGGATCGCCAAGAATCAAATGGTCAACAAACCTCGCCCCGACGGCCTCTGCGGCTTCGGAAAGCTTCCGCGTGAAGGCGAGATCCTCTGCGCTCGGTGATGGGTCGCCGCTCGGGTGGTTGTGAAAAACGATGATGCCGACCGCGTTGGTTAGCAGAGCAGGAACAATGATGCCGCGCGGCTCGGCAGCAGTCCGATTGATCGTCCCAATGTACGCGACCGTGTGGCCTACCGCACGATTCTTCGTGTCGAGATAGAGCGCACCCAACATCTCGCGGTCATACCCGGCCGAAAGCCGGTGGAGAAGTGTCGCGGCCTGCGCCGGAAATGCGCACGTCTCCGGACCGTAGGGCTCCGGCTCCTCTCGCACGAGCATGACGCGAAAGCGGCACGTTGTCGCAAAGAGTTCGTCCTTCGGATACTCGCCGAACATCAGTACTCATCCGGCAAGAGGACGGTCGTCGCCGACCGATCCGCCTCGGTGATGATCCAGAACTTGGTGCCGGCGGCGGAGCGGTACGACGAGAGAAGACGAAAGCCCTGCTCGAGGGAAAGCTTGTTCTCCTGAAGATCCGCGGCCGACAGCTCGCCCCAATCTCCTGAGGCATGTCGGCCGAGGGCTTCTTGAACGTCGCCATTGGTGAGCGCTTCAAGCGCTCCGGGCGTGATGAGGATTCGGCCGAGCGGGAACAACACGCCTCCCACACAGCGCTTCGGCGCTGTTTGCATAGGCAACTCCTTTTGGCTGAGGATGCTTCTTGACTTGAAGGGCTATCGACCGTGGAACAGGACTCGGTGTCCTATTCCGCGTAGGAAAATCAGGATCTACGCCGGGCTCGCGATGTCGGAACTACGTGGCTCCGTGTCCTGATGGTGCTTCGATACGCTGTCGAGAGGAACGATCTTCGGCCATCGTAGGCCGGCCACGGTTGATTGCAAGGGGCCTCAATGTGCGCCGGGCGGCTACTTCCCATCCTTCAGTGAGCGCTTGTTTCTGTCGGAGGCGAGAACGCCGAGAGCGTCCGAGAGAAAGAGCGGACTTGCGGTCCCGCCGCGAACTGGTCTCGTAGCAGACCCGGGTACCTATCGCTCAGAAAGCTAGGAAAAGCGCAGCCACGAATGGCTGCTCGCGAGGTGCCGCGCGAGCTTCCGGATGCACGCCCGAGGGCCTTTTCCACCCTGCTTTTGGACCCTACCTTGTCGTGTAGGGCCGGCGGAGTCCTTCCGCCGGCGTTGTTCCTTCACGAAAGGTGGGTGTCACGTGCCACGAGGATCGAAGGGCCGCCGGCGTGGCGGTTGGGATGCCAGTGTGTACAGGAGCATGATCTCGGACGCGATTCGAAGTGCCCTGTCCAGGAGTGGGCTCCGAATTGCTGCTCAGGACCGGGAGGATCTTGTGCAGGACGCTCTCCTAAGAGCATGGAAGCTTGTGCGGCCTTCAACGGTGACGTCTCCGAAAGGACTCCTTCATCGAATCGCACGAAGCGTCGTTTCCGATTGGGCGAGACACCTGAGAGCTTGTCGCCGCATTCCTCTTGGAATGAGTATCGACAGCGAGAGCGTCTGTGAGCGCATTGCGGCACCCGGTGCTGGCCCATTCGAGAGAGCTGTAGCCAAGGAGGAGTTTGCAGTGCGCTTAGATGCGGCACGAAAACTCCTTCCGCTTCGGCACTATTGGGTCTACGTCTTGCGACGAGTACGCTGCATGAACGCTGAGCAAACGGGCGCCGCACTTGGTGTGTCGGCGGCGGCAGTCAATAGCATCATGTATCGAGTCAACCAGCGACTGAAAGGCCTCGACATGAAGCCCTAACAGACTCTGCGGTAGCGTCTCAACGACGCGCGAGCTTGCTCTCGCGCGTTTTTCTTTGCCCAGGTTCCGCTCGGTCTAGTTGCCTTCGAGAAAGAATGCCAACGGCTCCTTGTACAGCTCAGCGAGCTCTTGAAGCTCGATGGGGTCGATCCGGCGTTCTCCGGTCTCAATCCGTGAGACGTACTTCTGGTCGGCCTTAAGGGCGGCTGCAACCTTCACCTGGCTGAGCCCTGAGGCCATCCTGGCCTGCCGTAGGCGCTGCAGAAGTCTCTGATACCGCTTGGGGTGGCGCGACGCCATGCCTAACGCTGCTGCCCATTGCGCGCCTAGTCCAAAAGCGTCTGGACTAAAACCGTCTACTAGCAGGGCGACCAAGCGCGCACTAGAGGGCAGTTGTTCGAGCCCTTGGGGTGGCGGCGTTGGCATGCACCGTTTCGAGTACAGCAAAGCAGCCTGCCTATGCAGGCCGACAGAGGGAGGGCGCGATGGGCACCAAGGGAGTCCGAATCGCATCGGTAGTTTTTCTGGCTCTGACGGCTTCGGCGGTTCGCGGCCAGACAGCCGATGGATGTCCCATCATTCAAGTGACGGCCGCGTCGGCGGGCGAGTCTGCGAATCCGCGGATCAGTGCCGACGGAAGGTGGATCACGTTTCAGTCCTCCTCGGACCTGACGGGCGGCAATGGTGACGGAAGCTACGAGGTCTTTCTCCTCGACCGCGTCTCAGGTCTCACGGAGCAAGTTACGAGCTCGTCTAGCTTCTCCGGAGGGCCGTCGATTTCGGCCGCCGGAAACAGAATTGCCTTCTACTCCTCCGCGAATCTCACTGGAGAGAATCCAGACGGGTCGATCGAGGTCTACATGTACTCCCTCATCGCGCCGGTGGGCCTTTCTCAGCTGACGTCGTCCGTCGGGCTTGATAACGACACGCCGGCAATCTCGCCCGACGGAGCGTTCGTCGTGTACCGCTCGACCGCTGATCCCTCGGGAACGAATCCAGACCACAGCTTCGAGCTCTTCCGAATGAATATCGCCACGTCGGCCCTCGTCCAAGTGACGGTAGCTACGACGGGCGCGAGTGAAACGGCGAGCGTTTCAAGCGACGGATCTCTCGTCGCGCTCTACTCAACTTCCGACTTGGCAGGCGAGAACGCTGACGGAAGCGCGGAGGTGTTCCTCTACGATGCTGGAGATAGTTCGACGACTCAAGTCACCGATTCTGTTGGCCTAGTCTCTTCTCCCGAGTTGAGCGCGGACGGATCGACGATCGTCTTCCATCACTTTGGCGATCTGATCAATGGCGTTCCAGGCTCTTCCCGCGTCTACGAGTACGCGACTTCGGGCGGAACAACGACGCAGATCTCCACGGACACCTATTCGATCTTCCCATCCACCACCAGCACTGGAAACTTCGCGACGTACCTTTCGATCGACGACCTCACCGGGCAGAACCCCGACAACAACATCGAGATCTTCGTTCGGCGAGCGAGCGACGGCCATGTGTCGCAAGTGACGGACACGACGACAGGCGATAATCAGCCGCCCATTCTCTCGGCCGACGGACGCTGGTTGGCCTTCTACTCGAACGCTGACCTCACCGGCGGAAATGCCGATGCGTCCTTCGAAGTCTTCCTGACACAGCTCTGTGTCTTCGGGGATGGTTTTGAGTCGGGTGACACTGGGGAGTGGTGAAGGAGTGTCCGCTCGGCGGCCGACTTCATCGCCGCGGAGCTCTCGGCAGTTGAATGCGCCTGAAGTAAAGTCCGGGTCGGAAGGTGCTGCCGGACCCTGTCAACTCGTCGAGTGAATTGGAATCGATAGCTAGAAACGACCGCTCCCGACCTTCACTGTACGGTCCCAGCACAAGGCCGTTGCCCCGTATCGCGGGCGGCTCAAGTTCGCCAAGACGATTGGTAGTGGCTCGGCTCTTGTGGTCTAGGCCAGCTTCTTGGCTAGCTCTTCTTCCAAGATCTCTTTGACGGTAAGCGCGATGATGACCTTCCCAGTCCGCCGAAAGAAGGCATCAGCCTCCCGCAGCGCATCGGAGCTGTAGCCAAAGGCGACGAAAAAGCCCTTCCTTCGATCCTCTCGCATCATCGCTGCTTCGAAGGAGTCGATATCTGGACGCCCAGCCTTATCCTTCTGTTTGACCTGCACGGGATACCAATCGTCCATGAAATCAAGCTCGCGCACTTCATCGTTCGCAGGCTTTGGGGTCGCTCCAACGGGGAAGATTCGACCGTCAATTGCCATATCTCCAACCTGTGCCTTATTGGGAATCCCGCCCAAGGCAATCACGGCCCAATTCTCAAACTCGAATGGCGGTAGCTCTCGGAGCTTTTCCTCCGACCAGGGAAGGTCTCGGACGACAAATCCGCGCCCGGCCTTCCAGAGTTTCTCGTTCTCGAGCAGTCCAGTGTGATCTCGCAAACGCTTGGCCATAACCCTGCAGGCAGTCGGAGAAACGTCGATTCCGATCCACTGACGGTTGAGGTTCTGAGCCGCAACTAGCGCAGTTCCGCAGCCGCAGAAGGCATCGAGAACGACGTCATTCGGGTTGCTACTGGCGCCAATGATTCGTTCTAGGAGCGGCAGAGGTTTCTGAGTGGGATAGCCGAGAGACTCGTCCGCCTGACTGTTGATTGGCGGAATGTCGCTCCACAGGTTCTGCATAAGGGGGCCGGGAGACTCATCCAAGTACATCTTCAATCGAAGCTGACCGCCGACCTTCGTCGGAAAATGAAGTCGATTCTCTTTGTCGTACTTCTTCATTCGCTCCAGATCACACGACCAACCGTTCGGGTGCGGTTCGTAGGCAACTCCGTTGCTGGCGCTGTAGGGATATCTGAGGTTTGGGCGCTCCGATGGATTGCGTAGCGTGACGGACTGCCACCGACGCCCGTCCGGATCTGCGTAGCTGAATCGTTGCTTGATGTACTCGGGATCGAACTTTCCATAGACCGGATTCCAGACGTGATCCTTCGACGCGACGTAGTAGAAGATGCTGTCGGTGACGTTTCCGAAATTCCTGCCAGCGTTGCCGTGGGCAAAGGTTCGCTGCCAGATGATTTCGTTCTTGAACTGATTTTCGCCAAAGATTTGGTCAAGCATCACCTTGACGTAGTGTGATGCGTGCCAATCGCAGTGGTAGTAGAAGCTCCCCGTCTTCCTCAGGACGCGGTCCAGCTCCATGCATCGCGGTCGCATGAAGTCGATATACGCCTGAGTTGATTCATGCCGATCTTCAAAAGATCGCTTTTCCTTTGTCTCACCCCAAAAAACTTCGTAGTTCCTGTTCGAATTGAACGGCGGATCGATGTAGATCAGGTCGACACAGGCGTCAGGGAGTCGGCGAAGTTGCTCGAGACAATCCCCGCAGTAGATGACACGAGTGTCGATGACCGACGACGGTCGAGTTTTCATTGAGACAGATCCTAGCGCGACAGAATCTCATTGCCTTTCGGCCGTCCGCCCTGCGTCATCTAGCTCAAGTGGATCTGGACCCAGAACGATTCGAGTCGGTTCGAGGTGTAGCGTGAGAAGCCTTGGGCCTTCGGGGCGCCCGGGTCTGTCGTTCTACTCCAGTAAGCCGCTTTCGAAAACGAACGAGCGTCTCGGTGACTCCGAACGTAGTTGCAATTTGCTCGTCACTGTCGCCGCGACTCACTGCAGCTACTAGGCCTTCGCGGGGCAAGAGAAGCGACCACGCGAGCCAGTTCGCCTCATCCTCTTGTTTCTGATTGAAGCTCCGCATCGCCATGGTTCCATCCTCTGAAAGTACGATGGTCCCTGGCTCGTGTCCGAGTACCAGATGGGCAAGTTCATGCGTGATGTCGCTAGCTCGGCGCCCAACTGACCGATTTGGGTTGTAGATCACTAGGGTTTCAGAGTTGTTAGTCACAGTTACTGCTGACCAACCCCAGGGGTCATGCTTGAGAAGCTGATCCAGATCGGAAGTCGCCATTCCTTCGATGCCTTGCGGAGTCGCCAAGCGCACCGAAAGATGATCGGCGAGGCGGTCCGGCGCGAGGGCGTCGGAAACATGAAGGCGTAGTTCTTTTCTCACCGCAAGCGAAGTACGTTCGCTCCAAGCTTTGAAGCCGCGTTCAAGTACGGCCATCCTCAAGCTCCAATGTCCCGCGCTGACCCTTCGAAGCGAGAATTATCATTCGAGCCAAGGCGTTAACCGTTTCCTGTAGAGGGCTCTTCTCGGCGCGCAAATGAGCCGAGGCGGCTACAAGGTGCCCCAGACTTGTGCTCCTTTCGGCGGGCTCTCCAGCCTGGAAACCGAGGAACTCGCCAGGTGGAATCCCAAGCCAAGCGCAGAGCTTTCCGAAGGTCGTCACGTCGGGCGTTCGACCGTTCTCAATGCGCATCAGCGTTGCGGGGCTGATACCGATTTCGGAGGCGGTCTCGCGAAGGCCCCTAGCCCCGCGTTCCTTCCTCGCAAGCTGCCCAAGCTGCGCCAAAGTTCGGTTGCTCATTGGACGCCTCCGGTGCAGGTACAAAACACTACTTGACGTGCGAAACGCATCTGGGTACCATCTTACCAGCTGCGGAACAGAAATTCACCGAAGAAACGGAAGCGGCGATTGGAGGAAGTGGACGAGATGATCAGCGAACGGCGGGTTCCCGATTTGCACAGGCTCACAGTTTCAACCTGGTTGGACGAGATTCTGATTCGAATCTGCGTTGCGCTCCAGCTCACGCGGACCCAGCATTCCGAAGCTGAGAGCCACTATCTCGCGGTTTCGAGATGGCTCACGGCCGACGGCAGCTCACTCGCCCGGTTCCAGCAGAGTATCTATCCCCAAGGGTCGCTCCGCATCGGGACGACCGTACGTCCATGGGGCCGTGAGGAATATGACCTAGACCTCGTCCTTGAGCTTAGCTTTGGAGACCTAGAGTTTACTGATCCGATTCGTCTCCTTGATGCCTTGGAGCGACGACTTCGAACCCATGGGGTCTATGCGCCCTTGGTCGAACGGAAGAATCGTTGCATCCGTCTTAACTTTGCCCACCAGTTTCATCTTGACGTCCTACCAGCGCGAACGGATGACAAGCTCGGCGGTACTTGCATCCTCGTGCCCGACTGCGAAGTTCGCGGATGGAAGCACAGCAACCCAAAAGGCTATGCGGGCTGGTTTGAGAACGCTGGAACCAGAGAACTCGAGTACAAGGAGTTGCGTGCTGCTTCGGTAGAACCGATTCCGCTGCCGGAGGAGGCTCAAGACAAGAACGCACTTCAGCTCGCCGTACAGCTAATGAAACGACGCCGCGATCTCGCTTTCAGCGATAGGCAGGATCTTGCCCCGATCTCGATCGTCCTGACAACACTCGCCGGAACGTTTTTCAATGGCGAGACGAATCCTTTGGCGGCCCTCAGTGCAATCGTTCGTTCAATCAATGCAGCTATTCCGTCGACTGGTCGCCTTGTTGTGTGCAACCCTGCAAATCCACTGGAAGACCTGAGCGAGCGCTGGGACCGGGACCCTGAAGCGTACGACGCCTTCGTTCGTTCAATGCGGCTGTTCGTGGCAGAACTCGCTCAGCTGGAACTGGAAAGGGGTATCCCAAACGCAACTGCGGCGCTGGAGCGGATGTTTGGCGAAGAGCTTGCTCGAGCGGCCGTCGTTCGCCACGCTCGCGACATCGAGTTGAATCGCCAATCGAGAAGCCTTGGTGTATCAAAGTCCGGTCTCCTAACTCCCGCTTCTGCTGCGCCAGCCATCGTGATTCGCTCCAACAATTTCTATGGCGGACGCTAAGCGCTTTCAACGAACAGCACTGCCAATGTCTGAGCAAATCGGCCGGATGCGCTCGTCCTTTCCTGGTCTGGCGCTCATCAGCTGGAGAATGGGGCGAGCGCTTTGGAAAGGCTCCCTGCAGCCCTCGAGCCACTCCAGCGAGTATCTGGTGCAGGTCAGCTACATGCTGGGGAAGCGGCCAAGAGTCCATGTTGTCGAGCCGCAGCTTCGAAAGAACGACAAGGGAGAAGCAGTCCCGCATCTACACGCTGATAGTTCGCTCTGCCTGTATTACCCAAAGTACGGCGAATGGAGGCCCTCACTTTCCGTCGCCGACACAATCATTCCTTGGGCTTCACTTTGGCTCTACTACTACGAGGTATGGCTGGCGGTTGGAGAATGGCTTGGAGGCGGCATCTCTCACGACGGGCCGAAGCTCACTGCAGCTTGACGATGCCATGAACCCGCCAACTACATCGGTTCCTTCCCGCGCGATTTCAGAAAAGTCGAAGATCCTGCTATGGGTGCGAGCAGGTGGCCGATGTGAGTTCGATGGCTGCAATGAATACTTGTTTCAGCACCATTTGACGCTGGAGCGCGTGAATTTGGGAGAACTGGCACACGTCGTGGCCTTCAGCACGAGTGGTCCGCGCGGAAACATTGGAGATAGACCCGAGCAGATCAACGACGTCGCAAACTTGATGCTTCTATGTCCGCGTTGCCACAAGCTTGTCGACGACGCCGATACCCAAGAACGCTATACCCGAGAGACGTTGGAGAAGTTCAAGGCGGACCACGAAGCGAGGATCCTTCGCCTCACGGCGGCAAAGCCTGAGCGGCGCACAACGGTTCTTCAGGTTCTTTCGCGGGTCGGTGGTCAGGTAAGCGCCATACCTCCGGCGCACATCATGGACGCCGTCGCCCCGATGTACCCTGCGGACGAAAAGGGTTACGTCGTCGACCTGAACGCATTCGACGACTCGACAGACGCGTTCTACCAACTTTCAATGGCGGAGATCGACCGGGTCACGGACTCGCTATACCGTTCCGGGATTCAGTCAGGAAGGCCCAGCCATGTCTCTGTCTTCGCGTTGGCGCCGATGCCGTTGCTCATGTACCTTGGTCGCCGCCTTAGCAACAAAGTTCCCACTTTGCTCTTTCAGCTCCATCGAGGGGGATTCCAAGACTGGACGTGGAAGGAGAGCGGTCCAGAGGTCGGCTACGTGTCACGGCATGTTCAGACCGCCAGTGGCACCGGATCTCGAGTTGCCCTGCTTCTTTCTCTGACGGCGAAGGTGGACGAGCGTGCAGTGGTTGAGGTTGTTGGTAGTGACGCGAGCATCTTTGAGATCACATTCGAGCGAGAGAAACTCTCCGCAATGATCCTCCGGCGAGTGGAGGACTTGGAGGGATTTCGAAAGGCCTACCACGAGACGCTTGGCGAAATCTCTAGAGCCCACCCGGATGTTACGACCGTTTGCGTATTCCCCGCCGTGCCTGCGCCGGTTGCCGTCCTATGCGGGTTCGAGCTGTTTCCCAAGGTGTCGCCTGTTCTGAAAGTTTTCGATCGCGACGTTCGTCGAGGCGGGTGGTCAGAGATTCTCGACGTGAGGTGAGTGGTTGGTCTATCGCCAAGAGACACTTACGCAAGAAACAAGAGGAGAACCATGGCAGATCGAACGGTTTCCAAGCGGACGGATGGTCAGTGGGCCAACAAGAAGGATGGAGCAGACCGGGCGAGTAGTCTTCACAAGACGCAAGGCGCGGCTGAGCGCGAAGCCAAGCGCCAGTTGAACAAGCCCGGCCAAGGTGGAGAACTGAAGGTGAAGGGCGAAGACAACAGGATCCGCAGCAAGGACACGATCAACAAGAAGGATCCGAATCCTCCCAAAGACCGCGAACACTAAGAACGTGCGCCAGGTGTGCGTCATGCCGCCCGCCTTGCACTCCTCCCCACGTATTTCCTGGGAGGCATCCGGATCTTTTCTGAATCAAGGAAGCGAGCGACATCTGAGAATTGAAGGAGCAATCAGAAAACGCGGTATCTCGGTCCTACGCGGTATCGGCCAGTCTCAAGCATCTCGCGTGCAAGCGAGAAGTCGTTGACTCCAGAAAATACGAAGCGTTCTGCGAAAATCACCTGCATAGAATTCACGTTCTTGACGTTCTCGGCGTCGCAATCGAGCGGTTCGCCAGACTCGAGTGCAGCCAGGAACCTTCTCGCTTCGGCTACGCTCTCACTCAGACGTGTCACTCCATGATGCGGTGCATCTTGCCGGCTACGTAAGTTCAAAAGACCGCTGCGTAGGGTACTGCAGACGAAGACGAGCGAGAGCTTGGCGCTGAGCGGTAGATAGATCTCCACTCCGGGGTTAGCTAGCCCCCACCCCGCCGGCACCACGAAGTTCTGCCTGGAAACGGGGTTGTCAGAGATCCAGAACGGGAGTTCGCTTGGAGCCCGAAAGAGAACCCAGTCTTTCGAATGGATATGTGATGCGAGCTCATCGGACCCGATAAGAGCCTGCGCAGTCAGAAATTTCGAGCTCTCGGAATCCAGCGGTGCGTATCCCTCCATAGTCGAGGGATCAAGACCTCGGGAACGCAGCTCGGCTTCAATCGCTTTGCTCAGGTCCCGAGACTGGGCTCGGAAATGTGATGTCCGTACTAACTGCACGGCTGCAAATTGGGAAAGCGTAGCTCGATCCTCGGTCGACAGGCCGCGAAGGCTCTCGGAATCGACGATCTTTGAAATCACCGGCGCCGCCGCACTCTCAAGGGAGGTGAGTGCCGGGTCGACACTCAATTTCACTCCTGCAATTTGAAATTCATAGAAGTCACGCTCGCCCCCGACATTTCGCGTGTTGGCCGGGAAAACGCGAGAAGTAGACTTTTCGAAAACGAAAAGCCGACCGGGTGTCTCGCCGCAAAAGTTGCGGAGGAGGAGCTGGGGTACGTAATGCTGTATGTCGCCGCGCATCGGCCTTTCCTAGTAGTGGCTCACTGTCAACTCTCCAGCATGAGGCGATCAACTCGATGAGCATCTCAGCCAAGAGACCGCCCAAGATAGCTGGGATTGGGTTGGACTAGCGGCGGTCGTGAATCAGCTCTGCCAATACTGCGCCCTGATCTCAAGCAATCTCAGGCGAGCGGGATTGATCCAGGAAATGAATGATGATTTTGCCTTCCACGTTTGCGCAAATATTGAGCAAGTTAGGAAGGTACACTTCTTCTTCGCTCGTGTCAGTGCGACAAGGAAAAGGCAGACTTCGCGGTCTGTAATTGCGGACGAGTTTCGAGGCAGGTCGGAATCGTGAAGTCCAACGACGAATACATGCTGAGCAGAAAGACCCTTCGCGCCCTCGAAACTCACAAGCCGAACGTAAAGGGCGCTCGGCAAAGAGCCTGATTCAGGTAGCGCCGCAGCTTGGAAGCCAGCGGCCTCGGTAAGGACTTCGCGCTTGTATTCTTCCGTGAGCAAGGATCCAATGGAAGCACCGTCCAGAACACTCCTGGCGATGATCGCTCTCGTGTCCCTACCTTCACTTGTCGCCAGGATGATGCGCCAGCCAAGGTTGGAGTGCGGGTCTTGCTTCAATAGCTGCAGTCCATCCTCCTTGGACAACGCGGAACGACTGCTCTGCGAACGAACGACGGGGACCCCAGCACCGGCAAGATGCTTCTCAATCTGGTCGAGGTACTGGGACTGACCTATTACCAAGGCGGGAGCGTCGTTTGCGTTTCGAGCTTCCTCAACCTCTTCACCCGGAATGGCCAAGACCTGTTGTTCGATGTAGCGCCCAAAGTAGTTGGCGTTCAGTCTCTGTACGGAGCATTGGGCGTGATCGATGTTCGGATAGGCGGCGCTGTCGGCCTGCTTCCTGGGTGGATACGGCTCGAAGCGCTTGGCAATGCGACCTCCCAGCATTCCGCGGGACTGTGCGGTGCCGATGATGTCGTTGGCTGCTCCGACAATGACCTCCGTGCAGCGCATACAGAATGGTAATTCGAAGACTTTGAAGTCTCCTCGAGAATGAAGCCTGCGAATGTAGTCCCAGGTCGCATGCTTGAGGGGTCCGTAGAGTGCCTGGTCGTCATCGCCGGCGATGACGATTGGTCCGGCATTTCCCAGCGCCTCGATGACTTCCGCTTCGAGCGGGTTGAAGTCCTGAAATTCGTCTATTAGGACTAGATCAAGGGCCGGAACAATGCTTGGATCGTCGTTCCAGGCGCGCTGAACACGATACACAGCGTCATCGAACCCCACGGCGTTGTAGTAGTTCGAGCGCTCAAGAAAGAACTTCTGATCGACCTCGGAATCGAGTCTACGCATTCCATCGACGAAGTTTGGCGCTTCGGAGTCGTAGGCGCAGCGCCAATCTTCCTCAATCAAAGCCGGTAGGTGGGGTTGAAGGAGGAAGTCATCACGAAGACCTGGCCTCGTTTGAGGATCGCGCTTGAGAACCCCAAAGCAGTATCCGTGGAAGGTTCTGACTGTAGCTAGTTGCCCGAGCTCCCTGTCGAGGTCATCAGTAAGACTGTTTATGAATGTAAGAACAAGACGGCTCTCGTCGTTCCCGGGCGCTTGTTCTAGCAAACGCCTAAATATCCAGGTCTTTCCGGCTCCTGGGCCCGCGACAATCAACTTCCTTCTCGACGTGGACTGAAGGATTCGATCTGTAGCTTCCTTGAGCTCAATTTCGACGCTCATCTAGACATGGTAGGGCCGCATCGGTAGCGTCGTCAAGGATTCCGCGAGCTTCCCGGGCACATCACGCAGCCTTGCATTCCTCCTCACCATCCGTATCCTGGGAAACATCCGGACCCTTTTGAACCAACGAAGCGAGCGACATAAGAGCTTCAGCTTCCTCGGGGTGCGCGGCAATCCACTCGATTACGAAATGCACGAGCGAATCGAGTTGCGACCTATCGGTTCGAATCGTGTTCCGATAATGTGGACAAGACGTTCACATATTCCTATTGAAACGCACGGATAAAATCCTAC
>ERZ1292625.909-Hain-H41-01um-R1-909-length-39777-cov-36_pt2 | contig 31302 bp, 50 predicted proteins | sample MGYA00564400_ERZ1292625 | MGnify/ENA primary metagenome ERZ1292625 (study PRJEB36523, sample SAMEA6512639) | groundwater metagenome | collected 2019-01-08 | study: AquaDiva: Metagenomics assemblies of 32 groundwater samples
TGGGAGTAGCAGTGGCCGCCAGCGAGGCGGCGAAGGCGGGGGGTGGTGGGTCACTACCCATCATTCTGGGCAAGCGCGTCGGTGGCCCGCTCCGCGGGGTGGGAGTACCAGCGCCCGTGGTCGAGCCGAAGCACGAGTCCGTGCCCGTCAAGCCGGTTGCGGCCAGCGGGAACAAGGTGGCCAAGCCCGAGAAGGAAAAAGGAAAAGGAAAGGCCAAGAGCGGCGACGTGTCGTTCTCGGAAGGCGAGGTCGAGTCGATGCTCACCGACGACCCCAACCAGTGGAGCGTCATCATCGACGCGGAAGCCAAGCGCCCCGATGGTCCACGCCCCGCGGTTGCTGCCCTCGTGCTGTCGGTCGCGGAACTCGCCACGGACAATCCCGTGCCCGCGCCGATCATGGCCGAGCTCGAGAAGCTTGCGGCGGTCAAGGGGTAAGCCATGAGCCTCACTGCCGGCACGGTCATCAACCACGCCAGGGACATGCACCCCGCGCTCTCTCCGGCCAATGCTCCGGCCGTCGTGGGCTATCGGGCATTGACCCGCTTCTCGGGCGATCTGGTGCAGGCGGTGACCGTCCGGCAGCCCGCGTTTCTGGCCAAGACGGCCACCGTGGCCCTCCCACTCGCGGTGTTCGACAGCGGGCAGAGTCTGGCGACGTCGATCTCGGCGGGCTGGCTCGATCTGCTTGAAGTGTTCGGCCAGCGCACGGACGGCGCGTCGACCACGGAATGGCCGGTGCGCGTGCACCTCATCCCGTGGGAACAGCGGGACATGCTCCAGAAGTTTCCGGCGGTGACGGTGCGCGATAACACGCTCTACCTGCTCGGGAATGAAACAGACTGGGAGCTGCTGGCCTCGCTCAAGCTCACGTACACGCCGCGGCCGGCCAGTGTGCTCTCGGATACCTCGGTGCTCGAAGTACCGGACGATGCGCTGGATGCGTTGGCCACCATGCTCTGTTCGTTCTACCTCTGGCGCTTGGTCAGCGACCCGCAGTACCGGGTCACGGGCGACATGGCCAGCTTGTGGGACGGCAAGGCGGAGAAGGAGCGCACCAAATTCCTGAACCGCATCTGGCGCACCGGCCAGCGGCAGTCGTATCGCGTCCGCGACGTCATGTAAGGGGCCATCATGAGCACCGTACAGACCATCATCGACGGCGGCTTTGCCAAGAGTGCGGCGGCCCGGCCCGACAGCTTCCAGAGCCCGGCCGAGTTGGTCGCAGAAGTGGGCTCGGCACTCCGGGCCTGTTTCCAAGTCCTCGCGCGCGAGAACCCGTACATCCTCGGCACGTCGGCGGTCGTCGCGTTCGGCGGGACCGGATGGGCGCGGCCCTCTGGGTGTTTGCGCGTCATCAAAGTGCTCTCCGATGCCGGCACGGTCGCGACGCCTGCCCTCGCCGTGGGGGCCGAGATCGCGGTGGTGCCCTACGATGATCAGGCGGTGTGCGCGGGCCGCGCCTCGGTCACCGAGTTGGGGCAGGTCTTCCAGCCCACGGGTCAGGTCAACGACCCCTCGGCGGGCACGCTGACCATCGTCTACGCCCGAGCGCCGCAGCTACCCGTGATCGCCACGGAAACCGTCGATGCGCTGTTCCCCTCGGAGTTTGACGACTACCTCAAGTTCGACATGGCGGCGTACCTGGCCATGAAGGACAAGCGACAGGAGGACGAGCAGACGTTCCGCGCGAGCCAGTCGGCCTTGCTGCAGCAGATCATCGACTGGAGCCAGGAGCAGACGTACTCGCTGGTGCAGCGCTTCCCGCTGGTGACGCCGCCGAGCACGAACACGAATGCAGGGCGCCAGCAGCCGGCCAAGGGCGCGTGACGCGCCGAGGCTTTCGGCAGATCGCGTCCCTCCCGGCCTCACCGGGTGGCGCAGAGCTCGTGGAGGTCGAGGTCGCGGGTGCTTCGTATCAAGTGCCGGCTTCGGTGTTGAGTGGCTTCTCGTATCGTCGGCAGACCGCGCTGCAACTCACGCTGTCGCAGCCCGTGGGCGCCAACGCCTTTACGGATGACACGGGGAAGGTGGTGACGGTTTCTGGTGGGGTCGTTGGCGTGGCAGACGCAGGTGTGCCGGGGGGACTCTGTGCGTCATTCCCGGCCGGAGGCCGCATCAGCATTGCGACCTCGCTGGATTTTCAGATGGCGGCGGTCATGTTCGGCGTTGAGGGCTGGTTCAAGACCACGCAAGTCGGCCAGCAATACTCGACGCTGTTCGAGCGAGATAACGGTTCCTTTACGGACGGGTCGTATGCGTTGTTGTTCAACGTGGATTCAGCCAACGATGGCAAGTTGGCGTTCTACCATTCCGACTTTACCGCACCGGCCGCCAAGACCACGATTGGTGGCTACAACGACGGCGTGCGCCATCATGTGTATGCGGGCCGCATGGGGCAGGCGTGGGAGATTTGGGTCGATGGCGTTCGCGCGTCCCTGAGTACGATCGTAAGTGTCTCCATGTCGGTCGCGGGCAACAACGCGCCGATCCTCTTGGGAAACTCGGTGTATGCCAGTCGCGGGTACGTGGGGCGCATGGACAACTGGCGCATGGTGCGGGGCGTGTTGCCGTATACGGTGTCTCCGTTCACGGTGCCGGTTCCTCCCTTCCCGACCGTCTGATGGCCAAGCAAGCCATCCCCCTCTCCATCGGGCGCGGGCTCGACCGGGCCACAGGCTTGGGTGCGACGCAGCCTCAGTTCCCCGTGGACACGCGCAACGTCTATGGCAAGGACGCCAAGATGAGCGTGCGCCCAGGGCTCGCGGGCTCGGGGTACCCTGAGCTGACGTGGGGCACCGATCTGCTTGAAATCATCGGCATGAAGGCCACGCATGACGTGCTGCTCGTGGTGTTCGACCGCGTGTCCTTGCAACTCCGCGTCTACCGCTTGGACCCCAGTACGGGACTGGTTCAGACGCTCGCGGCCCTTGGGCTCTGGGGCACGCTGAACGCGAACGCGGATTTCCCGGTCGTGAGCTACGACGAAGCCGATGGGCGCGTCTGTCTCGCGCACGCGGAAGATACCTACGCCCTCCGCTTGCCCACGGTCTACTACACGCCCGACTTCACGACGCCCTCGAACGTGGGCACGCTCACCACGCTGACCGCTGATCTGGACGGCTCAGGGGTGGCGCAAAACGTGTACTTCCGGGCGGTGCGCACGCACTTGGAGTACATGACCGGCGCGGGCTTTGGATCCAACACCGAGCCCGACCGGGGCGACGTCCTGCGCTTCTCGAAACCGGCCGACCCGACGACGTGGATTCCCTCGGGCTTCGTGCTCTTTGGCGTACGCAAGGAGCCCATCGTAGCCATGCGGCCCGTGAGCGGCGTGCTGGCGGTGGCCAAAGAGAATGAGACGTGGATCATGGATGGCGCCGTGGGTTCGGCGTTCACGCCCCGGCGCATCGACGCCAACTATGGCGTGGTCAGTGCCCGCGGCATGCTGACCGCCGGGGGCAAGGTGTTCGCGTGGGCCAAGGACGGCCCTCGGCAGGTCACGACGACCGAGACGGTGCCGATCGGCCAGCCCATGGAGCTGACCTCCCCGCTGCCCACGGACTTGCCCACGCGGGGCCCGGCGCGGCTGATGTTCACCGTGTACGACATCTACCGCTACCTGGCGGAATGGGTCTGGCCGGACATCGAGGCGGCGGCCGCGCCCGTGACCTCCTTCGCCCTTTCGCTCTGGAACCCCGAGGACCCCCGCTGGACGTTCTTCACGCGCGAACAGCCCGTGACGTGCGCCGGCTTGCTCTATGGCACCGACTTGGGGGGCGTGGTCGCACCGCCCGAAGGCTACGTCTTCGACGTGCTGGCGGTGGATGTATGAGCCTCTCCGCGAGCGCCGCGTATCGCTCGGTCACGATCAGCTTCCGCAACTACGACGCGTCGGGTGGCGAGTACGTGCAACTCTTCGCCAAGCCCGCTGGCGGGGCGTGGAGCCTCGCCCTGACCGTCCCGGTGGCTGGAGCGGAGCAGAGCATCACCTGGGACCTGGCGCTGCCCCTGACGCTCTACAGCCTCGCCCTACGCTACGTCAACGCGACGACGCCGGGCGCGGGCTACGAGAGTGCGGACCCGGACCTGTGGACGGCGGCGAGTGCGGCGGGGGCCAAGACGACGGTCACCACGACGTCGGCGACGGTGAGCAACTTTGCGGGCGCGTTCGTCAGCGCGGCGCTCCCGGTGCCGCTGACCTGGGAGTCCGCGCAGCTGGGCGTGCCCTACCTGCTCGAGAAGGATGTCGGCGCTGGCTATGTGACGGTGGCGGCCGATCTCGTGGCGACGTCGTATCCCTACACCATTCCCGCAGGCGAGTTGGGCACGACGGTGGCCTTCCGGGTGACCGCGAAGCGCGGGGCGGTCGTGGGTCCCTCGGCCACGCTCAGCGTGGAGATGGCGATTGTGATTGGGACCCCCGTGTTGGCTGTCCCATCCTTCTCGGCGGCCACGAAGCGGGTCAGTCTGTCGTGGACGGCAGCGACTTCTGCCACGTCCTATCGAATTGAGAAAAACCCTGGGAGCGGGTGGAGTACCATAGCCACCGTGGCGGCGCTGACGTCCGAGTACACGATCTCCAGTGCGGAAGCCAATACGACGCTCTCATTCCGCGTCACCGGCCTTAACGGCGCAGTCGTCGGCACCGCCAGCACACCGCAGTCGGTCGCCTGTACGATCGTGATCGGGACATCGACGCTATCGCTGGTGCCGCCCTATTCCTTTTCATGGACGCCGGCGACGAATGCTGACTGGTATGCCATGTGTTTCGCGGTCGACCCTGCGGACCTTGCGGCGGATCGCTGGTACCTGCACTCAACCTGGCATCAGGAGGCAGGACCAACAAGCACGGCTTACGCCTCCGGACACTATGTGATGGTCGTCGGTGCGTTTGGCCCGGCGGCGACACCGCTCGTTGGTGCACCCTCTAATATTCTAGGACCGTTGGCCTAATGACCCAAACCATTCTCTGGGGCACCGCCCTGAACGCGGGCGCCGTGCAGCGCCGGCGCATGACGTCCGACTACCACACGCGCGTCACGTCGGAAGGCGATACCCGCGTGGTGTCCGTGCTGGCCACGGAAGTCTTGTTCTACCGCAAGACGAGCGCGGGGGATCGGCGGGTGACCTCCGAAGGCGACCGCCGGCTCCTGGCCTCGGGCACCGCCGGACCTCCGTACTTCGCCACGGCGGACGTGACCATGGACGGGGGCGAGCCCTTCGCCTTCGCGTACACGACGGACCCCTGGCAGCCCGATGCGCAAGCCGGGGAGTGCTTGTTCCAGTGGGTCTACCTGACGCTCTCGTGGTCCATGGCGGCCACCGTGCGCGTCACGGCACTCGTGGATGGGGCCTCGGAGACGATCACCCTGAGCGACGGCTCGACGCTCGTCCCGATCTCCCCAACGTTCCAACTGGCGCAGCAGGGCGGGGACTATCAGCGCATCAGCCAAGTGTTCGCGATCCCGCTCGTCCGGGCCCATGTGCGCAACGGCGTCGAGGTCACGCGGGTGTATGAGCGCGGACAAAGAGTGGCGTTGACTATCGAAAGCACAGGGCCCCTCGGCGTTGGGGAGCTTATGCTCGAAGGGATTGAAATGGAGTTCGAGGTCATCCGCAAGTCGATCTATGCCACGGTGGACTCGGCGCCATGAAAGCTGTCCAAGTTAGAACGGTCACGATCTCTCTGGCGACGCCCACGCTGGTACAGGCGGCGTTGGACAAGCTGCGCACAGGGCAAGCACTGACGGCGGGAGACTCGGGCACCATCGCATTTGATCCGATTGTCAACGTCGAACTGATTGGACAGCCCACGGTCGTGTGGGACGGCATCTACTACACCGTGTTCCTCTTTGTCACCTCGGGGTGAGTCATGGCATACAAGCCAACAGGCCGCACGGTTCCTCGCCCCAAGCCGACGACGTGGCAGGAAGAGGACCAGTTCACGGCGCAGGATCGGTGGGATGAAGCGGGCGGGTGGGTCGATGAGGACCGGCGCGGCGCGGCCGGCCGGCGCGATACGACGTTCGCGGAGGGTGGCGCCGCGGTCGACGCCTACAACCGGCGCCCGGTCGGTGCGGAGACGCGCGCCTTCACGCCGAGCAACGTGCAGGGCTACTCACCCACGCAGATGCAGCAGTGGATGAGTGCGCTGACGATGGCGCCTGGTGCCGGGGCGCGGCCGGGGGCTGGCGCAGGAGCGCCGTCCATGCCGAGTGCACGGGGTGGTGCGGGGTCCGCGGCGGGTGCCGGCGGCGGGGCCGGATTCGCCTCCAGCAACTTGGCCTCACTCGACACGTCCGCGCTCGACACCTTTGACCCGGCGGCCGCGGGCAAAGAGTTTGCCAAGGGCGCGTATGGCGATTTCCAGACGGGGCTCGCCGACAACCTGCGGACCTACGACGATGAGGCCGTGGCGGCCGGACGGTTGCGCACGGGTCAGTACGACGTGGGTAAGGGGCAACTCGTCACGCGCATGGGCCAGGACTTCGACAACCGGCTCGCCCAGGCCGCGCTCGACTTCTCGGGCCAGCGGCTCAGTGCCGTGACGGCGGGCACGACCGCCCGGCTCTCGCGTGCCTCGGACATGGACGCCAACGCCCGGAGCATGGCCGAGCTCAACGCGAAACTGGGCTTCGACCGGGAGCGTGGCGCGGCGGGCGACGCGATCGATTACGAGCGCTTGGGCAACGAGCGCTATGGGCAGGAGACGGATCGCTACGGCTTGGGCCTGAAGGGCGCCTCGGCCATCGATGAGATGGGCTGGGGCCGGGCCACGGCGCTGGATGAGTTCGGGCGCTCGCGTGCCACGGGCCTCGATGCCATGACCGAGAGTCGGGCCAAGACCGGGCTCGACGCCGCCTTGGATCGCGAGAGTCGGTACTCGGGCGAGTACGGCGGCTACGCGGACCGCTCGGGCGACTACCTCTCGGGCTCGCTGGATCGCGCCGGGGAGGATCGCGACGCGCAGGACTACCGCGATTGGGTCGAGCAGCAGCGCAAGAGGGGGTTTGCTGGTGGGGCGGCGGCACAGGGCGCGGCGTTTGATCCGAACGCTGGCGCCAAAGAGACGGCTCGGAAGTTCGGCGTTCCTTGGTCGGGTAGGTAGGGGGCACCATGCCATTTCGTGGACCGAGTGGCGGGGCCAGGATTCCGGGGGTGGCGCGCGCCTTCCAGGACGAGCGCGACATCCAGCAAACCGCGTTCGACCGGGCCATGTCCGAAGCCCAACAGGGGGCCCGACTCTCGTCCTCATGGGCGCAGAGCGTGCAGAACATGCAGCGCCAGAACGAGGACCAGGAAGAAGGCCGCGCCCGGCTCGCCATGACGCCCGGCGTCCGGCAGGGTGGGCGCCCCTCGGGCCTCACGGTGGCCGACAGCCCCGCCTTGCAATCCCGCAGTTTCCAGCGCTACGGCCAGCAGTACACGTACGACCCGGCCATGGAAGCCGCGGCCGAAGGGCAGGGGGCAGCCGTCAAGGAAAGCACGGCCGAGTCGACGCGGGTCGAGTCGCTGAGTCGCGTGCCAGGCATCTCACGCCAGATGGCGAGCCGCATGGTGTACGGCCGCTCAGGCGTGCTGGACCCGGAAGGCGACGCCTCCGAGTTGCGCCAAGCGCTGGCCGAGTACGTACGCAAGCCCTCGCGCGAAGCGGGGGCGCGCGCGGTCGCGGCCGGTGCCAATCTCAACCCGTTCCTGGACCGCTTCCTTGCTGATGGGGAGGAACGTCCCGTGCAGCCCGACGCGCCGGTGCGGGGGACACCAGAGTACTACGATATGCTCCGGCGCGAAGGGGAGATGGACACGGAGCAATTGACGCGCGAAGCGCCGATCCGGGAGAGGACGAGGGCGGCATATCGGGCACCGGTGCGTGAGCGCATGTCCAAGGTCACGGGTCCACAGGGCGAGATCGGGCTCCTGAATCTGGATACCGGCGAGGTCGAATGGACCGGCGAGATGGGGGCGAAGGTCGGGGGTGACAGCGTGCTCGATCAGATGCTCGCCGCGCGCCGGGTACCCGCGGGCGGTCCCGCTGCGCCCCCGGCTGCGGAGAGTACCCGCCCAGCGCCCAGAATCGCACCGGCGAGCGCGCCAGTCGCAGCGCCGGTGGTCTCGGCTGAGCAAGAACAGTCATTGCGGGCGGCCTATCGTGCGCTGACCGCGCGTGGCGTCAGGAATCCGACGCTTGAGCAGGTGCACGCCGAGATGGCATCAGGAGCGGGCAGTGGGCGCCCCTGATAAGTACCCGCAGTGGTTCCAAGAGGAACGCGACCGCGAAGCGCTGGACGCGGACCAGCCGCGCCGTTCAGCGCTCGCAACCCGTCGTTCCGAGATCGGCTTCGGTGAGGACGTCGCGGGCGCAGTCACGCGCGGGATCACCAAGCCGTCCACATCACTGGTTCGTGGGGTAGGCTGGGCCGCCGACAAGCTTTCCGGTGGGCGGGTGGGTCGTGGGGCCACCCGCTGGGCGGACGAAGCTGACCGAGCTATCGCGGAGTACACAGGCACGCGCACAGGGGGCACGGGAATGACGCCCGAGTCGGCCGCGCTGGATCCGGGCGAGGCGGGCTATGCGGAGCTTCCCGCGCGACTGCTCGGGGAAGTGGCGTTGCAAGCCACGGGCGGCGGACTCATCAAGCGGATGCTCACGGGCGCGCAGGCGGCCGAGTATGTCCCGCGCGTGGCGAGCACGTTGAGCAAGTGGGAGAAGGGCGGGGCGGCGGCCCGCACGGCAGCGACCGGCTTGCCGTTCCTCCCGCTCGACGTGCTGCAAGGGGCTGGCAGCGCGCTCGAGGACGAGCAGGGCAACGTCGGTGGGTTCGTCCTGCCCGGACGTGGGGGCGCGGCGGCTGAAAACGTGCTGATGGGCAACGTGCCGATGTACGGCATGGAGGCGGTCGTTGGCCGGGTACGGGGCGCGCAGGGTGCGGCTCAATTCAACGAGGCACTGGGGCGCGCGACGGCTGAAGCCGACCCGTACCGCTATGCCAAGGCGACGAACGCGGCCGACCGTCCCTCTCGCGCAGTCGTGGAGGGCGAGCAGGCGGCGCGCGTAGCGGAACTTGAACAGGAGCCGCCATCGCTTATCAGTCGCCTCACACGGCAGGCCAATGATGAACGGCTCGGGGCACAAGCACGCGTCGCGGAAGAAGACGCCACACCGCGCGCAGTACCGTTTGAACTCCCTCCCCGCCCGGCACCGCCGGAAGGCACGCGCTCGGTGCGCGAGGGGATAGATGAACTGCGCCGCCCACTCATCGAGCAGGCACAGGCGGAAGACGTAGCGACGGCTCGGTCAGGTGTAGCGCAGGCGACCATCGCGGCCGACCAGCAGGCGGCCGAGTTCGACCGGGCGCTGACTGCGGCAGCAGCCGATGCGCACCGCAATGCGCTCGGGCGCGGGGCCACGCGGGTACGGGATGCGGCTGATGCGGCGGCGGCAGAAGAACAGGCGGTCGCAGGACTGACGGTGCAGCAACGCGCAGCGCGCGACCGTCTGATGCGCCCACGGACAGGCACGATCAACTTGTCGGTTGCCTCCACGCTGGGCGGTGGTGCGGCGGGAGCCGCTGGTGGCGGGATGGTCGGGGACACCCCGGAAGAACGGGAGCGCAACGCGGCGCTCGGGTTCGTGGCTGGGGCAGCGGGTGGCGCAGGCGTCGCACGGGTCGGCACGGCAATGGGTGCCGTGGAGCGCGTGCGTCCCGTTGTGCGCCCTCGCGTGGGGGCGGTGGGTGACCTACAGCGGCAAGGGCCGTTCACCGCCGCGCATCAGTTGGAAATGGGGAAGATGCGTCAGGCCGAGTTGGACGCGGGGCGCGCGCCGGATGCCGCCCCCGACCTTCTGCCTGCGATGGAGCGGGAACGGGTGCCTACGCGGCCGGTGCTCGCGCGCACGGGTGCCATCCATCCCGCCCTCGTGTCCACCGTCGCCGGGGCTGGTGTCGGTGGCGTCGTCGGGTCCGGGTCCGGCGATACCGCCGAAGCGCACAAGCGCGGCGCGGTCGCTGGGGCGCTGGTCGGTGCGGGCGCCGGGGCTGGGGCTGCGCGGGTGGTTGGGAGTATCGGGCGTCGAATGGCCCTAGCCGCGTCCAAGGCATCGACGCCCGCACTCGCACGGGCCGCGCAGACGGTCGCCGCTGGGGAACGCGTGGCGACCAAGGGCGCCCACTTCCTCACCAACGCCGAGCAGGCGTACACCGATCTCGTGGACGAAGCATTCCCGCTCACGAAGTTTGGCCGCACGTTCGATACCCAGACGCCCGAGCGGTTGGCGGAGACGGTCGCGCAGGGCCAAGGGTGGCGGGGGCAGGCCCGCGCCTACATGGACGAGCGGTTCAAGCCTCTCATGCAGCGCATCAAGGGACGGGAAGCCGACGTGCAGGGCTACGTCGTCGCCAAGCGCGAACAGCAGCTGCGCGCGCAGGGGTCGGCCACCAAGACGGACATGACGGACGCCGAGATCGCCGCCACGGTGCGCGACGGCGACGCCGACCCGTTCCTCGTCAAGGCCCAGCAGGAAATGACCGCGCTCTACCGTGACCTCCTGACGCAGCGGCGCGACGTAGGGCTGCTCACCCCTGAGAAGTACAACGCCATCCTCGCGTCCGAAGACTTCTATACGCCGTTCTCACGCGAGTGGGACGGTGCCACGGCGGCGGGCGGGGGAAACGGGGTCGGCAAGTTCATCAACCGCGGCTCTGGCGTCCGCACGATGGACCGGGAGGCCATCGCCAACGCGAAGATCACTGACCCGCTCGAGCGGCTGGTGCTGGACGCCACAGACACCTTCCGTCAGGTCGCCAAGCAGAAGGTGACGAACGTCGTGGGGGAGATCGTCGCGCAGCATCCGGGCGGGATTCCAGGGCTGCTCAAGGAGATCCCGGCCGGCACGACGGCGAAGCCCACGGCGCGCGTCGTGGAGCCGATGGTCGGCGGCGTCCGGAAGCAGTACGAGGTGACGGCGCCTGAGTTCTTCGACGCATGGGCCGGGTTCGATCCGCGCACCATGGGGCTCGCCGAGAAGATCGGCAACGCGTTCAAGCGCACCCTGCAAGCCGGCGTGACGCTGATGCCTGACTTTGCCGTCGCCAATCTCGTGCGCGACACCGGGGGCGCGGCCATCCAACAGCCGGTGCGCAAGCTGCTCAAACGGACGGCGGGGGGCGCGGCCGCAGGCGCCGTGGCCAACGTCGCGATGGGGGATAAGGACGAGTCGGCCACGACGCGTGCGCTGCTCGGCGCTGGCTTCGGCGCCGGTGCCGTCTCCGTCGGGCCACAGGTTGCCAAGGCGCTTGTCGCCATGAAGTCGATCATCACCAACGACGCGACGTACAAAGAGTTTCTGAAGGCGGGAGCGTCCACGGACGGCTTCTATCCCCGCAACACGGACGACGCGCGCAAGGTGCTCGCGGACCTCCGCCACAACGGCGTTGAGGTCAACGACATCCTGAACCCTGCTCGGTGGGTGGACGGACTCAACTACATCGGGCGGGTCTTCGAGAACTCGACGCGCGTGGCCAAGTTTGCCGAGATGGGCCGGACAGGGGCCAGCCCCGGCGCGGCCGCGCTCGGCGCTCAGGACGTGTCGCTCCGCTTCGCGAATATCGGCAAGCGGACGAAGGGGATTGCCTCGGTGACGCCGTTCTGGAATGCGGGCGTGCAGGGATGGGACAAGCTCACGCGACTCATCAAGGACCCCCGCACGGCGGCGGCCGGCATCGCCACGATCACGGCCCCGACGATGGCGCTCTGGGCGGTGAACAAAGACAACCCCGAGTATTGGGAACGGCCGCAGTGGGAGCGGAACATGTTCTGGCTACTCCCGAAGGGCGGGGGCGGGTTCTACCGCCTGGCCAAGCCCTTCCAGATCGGGTTCCTGTTCGGCTCGCTACCTGAGCGCCTGGCGGACTTCGCCTATCAGAAGTCGCAAGGCAACGACGCCAACCCCGGCGAGACGTTCCGCTCGGCGGCGTTCGACATGCTGGCGACGACGGTAGACGGAACGCTGCCGGTGCCGCTGGCGCTGAATGTCGCGGCCGAGGAAACGGCGAACTATGACACGTTCCGGGGGCGGCCGATTGTCTCCCGGCCGGAACTCCCGCGCGAGATGCAGCAGGACGACCGGACGTCGTTCGTCGCCCGGAAGGCCGGGGAGCTCGTCGGGGCCTCGCCGCAGCGCGTCGATCATCTCATCAGCGCACTCACGGGCTCAACGGGCAAGCTCGTCTCCGGCGTGATCGACAAGGTCGCGCGTCGCGTGGGGGCGGATGACCGGGCCGATCCCGTCGAGGGCGTCCCCTTGCTCGCGCGCCGGTTCGTCACGTCGGACGCGGGCACGACGGACCAAGAACAGACTATCCGTCGACGGTGGGCGGACGCCAATCGCGTCTACCAGGGCGCCAAGGCGCTCGAGCGCGACGTCACCCAGTCGGGGGCCGACCTGTCGGTCCTGCAAGCCTACGTGGACAAGCACGGCCCCGAACTTGAGGCCCGCGCCACGCTAGACCGCACGGTCAGGGGGCTCAACGAACTGAGCGCGCGCCGGAAACTGCTGATGAAGGATCGCCGGATCAACGCGGCCTCGCGCAAGGAACAACTCGCGGTGCTGCGACTGTTGGGGCAGGAACTGTCGATGAGTGCAATGGGACCGACTCCGGCGACGGTGGCGCGGGGCACCCCATGACCCTCTCCGTCCTCCTCATCCTCGCGGTGGTCGGTGGCATCGGCTGGCACTACGTCGCCCAACGGCGGCGCGTGGCGGCTTCGACGTGGGCGATGGCGGTCCTCGTGACCGACGTCGCGCAACTGGCGCGCTTTCAGGACAGTTACAACGATGTCCGGGCGCGCATTCAGTGGGTGCGACCTGACACGATCCAGTCGCCGGTCCTGCGCGCCGCCGTCCGTATCCACCCCGGCCCGCTCCCCAAGCCGTACACGACGGGATGGGGCAAGGTGTGGGCGCCCGGCGCGATGCCCGACGTCATCGATCCGTTCGGCACCATCGTGCTGCGGGCCGACAAGCAGGCGTGGTTCGATCACGAAGCCGCGCACGCCATCACCGGCATTCCTGACCACCCGCCGTGGCTCTTCCGTCCTGACGGCTCCCTCAACGTGTAGAGATTCGTCCCATGACCATCGGCGACACCAATACCCTGACCTTCCGCTGGCTGACCGGCATTCTACTCACCGTCTGCTTTGCGCTCGTCGCGTTTTGGGCGCGCGATTTGTCCGGGCAGGTCGGTGGACTGGCGGCCGTCGTCCGCGATCAGACCGTAGAGACTGCCGTGATGCGCGGCACGCTGATGGAAACGAACGCCCGCCTGAAGCGCATTGAGGACAACCAGGATGCGGAGCGGCGCGCGTCGGCGGGGCGGAGATGAGCACGGGCACGCTCTCCGACGAGCGCGGCAGCCAGTCGGCGGCGCGCACCTTCCTGATGTACGCCCTCTCGTATCAGGGCGTCTATCTCGCCGTGGTGTTGCTCATCGAGGCCGTGCGAGGCAGCGCCGTGGAGACGCTGGGGGTGGTGCTCGCCTTCTTCACCGCGCTCGACGTGGGGTTAATTGCCTGGGCGGGCGGCGCGCGCATCGCCGCGTATATCGGGCCCCAGATTGGTGCGGCGGTGCAGGGCGTAGCCGACAGTGCCAGGGCGTTGGCGGAGCGCATCAGGGCACGTCGTGGAGCGGACGGCACCGAACCTGCCGGCAAGGTGCCGCAGGTGTTCGGTGACTGACCGCCACGCCGAGGTGATCGCGCTGGCGCGCTGCTTCCGCTTCGTGCGGGAAGTCCCCGCCGCGTCCAACGGTGGCCGGTGGGTCGAAGCGATTCAGCGCGTGGGCGGCACCTCCACGGGCAACCCGTGGTGCGCCTGCTTCGTGTCGATCATCCTCGGCATCGCCTACCAGGGCAAGCCGCCCCTGCCCTTCACCGCCAGCTGCGACGTGCTGCTCGAGTATGCGCGGAAGAAGGACTGGCTGACGAACACGCCGGTCGTGGGCGACGTCTTCCTCCGCCTGAGATCCGCGCACGATGCCGATCACACGGGGTTCGTGACCAGCGAGACGCACCCATGGAGCACCATCGAAGGCAACGCCGCCGAGAGCGGTACGCGGGAGGGCGTGGGTGTGTTCGAGCTCCGGCGGCCGAAGGGGACCGAGAAGTACGTCTTCATCAACTACCCGAACGAGGGGGCCTGATGTTGCTGCTGCTGTGGATCGTGGGCGCGCTAGTGGTCATCTACGGCGCGGTGTGTCACTGGCTGATCTTCGGGCGTGGCGGCTTCCAGTTCGTCCACAACAGCTTCGTCGCGTGGGTGCTCGTCAACTGCATGGGCCGGATGCAGTGCATCACCCTCGGCGCACGCTGTTTCGGGTACGCCGTCAACTGGCAGGTGGAGCTGACGCCCGAGCGCGTCCTGCACGAAAAGCACCACTGGGTCCAGCAGAAGCGCGACCCGTACCTGTTCTTCCCGCGCTACCTCTGGCTGCTGATGCGCGTCGGCTACGATAAGCACCCGGATGAGCAAGAGGCCCGTTTTGTGGCCGGGGAGCCGTTGCGATGACCAAGATTCTGGCGTTCGTGACGGGCCTGCCGATGGTCGTGTACCTGGTGTTCGGCGGGGTGCTGCTCGCCGGCGGGTGGCTGGCGGTGCACGACTACGGCCAGCGGCGTGCGGGTGCCGAGCGGGTGCTCCGGGTCCAGGCGGAGGCAGCCCTCGATACGGCGACGCGGAAGTCGGACAGTACGATTGCAGCCGCTGCGACGGCGCTGCACGCCGCAGTCACAGCACGGGAGCGGGCGCTGGCGCAGGCAGCGCGGGACCGGGCGGTGCAGGTAGCCACGGATTCCGTAGCGCGCCTGGCGGCGGCGGAGCGTGACGCCGCCCGGCGGTTGCTCGAGGACAGCCTCGCCACGGTGTCCCAGCTGCGCGGTCAGGTCACCCGGCTGGTGGTGTCCGGGCAGACGGAGACGGCGGCGCACGGCGTGGAGCGCACGCAGCTACAGCGCACGATCGTGGATCTCCGGGTGGCGCTCGACACGTCCCATGTGGCTCTCGGCAAGCAGACGGGTGCGATCGCGGCCGCGATCGGCCGGGCGGAGGCTGCCGAGAAGCTGGCCAAGCTCGCGAAGGCCCGCTCCAAGAGGGCGCTGGCCTCGCTGCTGGCCCGCTGCGGGGCGAACGCGGGGTATGGCAGTGTCCTGGCTGGCAGCCGGTTCTACGCCGGTCCTGCGCTCACGGCGGGATGCCGGGTCTTTCCGTGGTGAAGCGGGAGGGCTACGGGGCGGGAGCGAATGGGTTGTCCGCGCGATAGCGGCGAAGCGGCGGGGGTGGAGACTGCATCGGCTGCCATCCGACTCTCGTAAGTATGTCGGACCTCCCGGTGAACCGCGAAATGCGCACCGTGGTGCTCCACGAAGTCATCCGGTTGCTCTCGCGGTAGATGCCGTATCGGTACGGCGTCGGCCAGGCGAAGTACCCGAGGGCCAGCACGAGGGCCACGGCCACAACGGTGCGCGGGTGCGTCCGGATGTCCCGGCTTCCCGCCCGAAGGCGCGCGAGCGTGGCGCGAAGAAATACGGTCAGTCGGCTGTCGTTGGGTGTCGGTGTCATGAGCGCTTCCCCTTGGGTGGTTCTGGGCGGCGGGCTTCCTGCACCATGCCGGTAATAGTACGCGACATCTGCTCCACCGCCCAGAGCAAGCCGTCTACCGACGAGCCGGTGCGCGGGAACCCGTCAAGCACAGGGAGGGGTGTGACCTGGTAGGCGGGGGACGCCTCCCGGACAGCGGCAGGCGATGCGGCACGTGGCACATTGCGTTCCCTTCCGTTTGACGAATCCGGCCAGATGTCTGAGGGGGATACCCCCAGCGCCTGCGCGAGTGCGACGCGCTTCATTCGCTGCACCGGGCCACGGCCACGCTCCCATGTGCTGAGGGTCTGCCGGGAGACGCCCAACAAGTCCGCAAGCCCCCCTTGGTCCCGCTCATAGCGGGTCTTCGCGCGCGCCGCCTTCAAACGGTCGCCTTCGGCTCGGTGATCTCGGGGTTTACGTGCCATGGAAGATTCTGCTGAAGGGGGCTTGACAAATGGAACCCGGCGTTCCATCTTGTAGCGCGGGGTGCAACGTAACCTTTACGTCATTCTCTGACACTATGGCTATGACTCGTTGGGAACGCAAGGCCGCGCTGGCGTACGGCGCCACGGCAGAGATCGCCGACAAGCTCGAGCTGACACGCGGCCACGTCTCGCAGGTGGTCAACGGCAAGCGGCGGGATCGCCGGGTTGAGGTCGCGGTGGCTCGGAAGGTCGGGCGCCCGGTGCGCGACGTCTTTCCAGCCCTCGAACAGGAGGCATAATGCTCCGTCTCTACTCGGGCCATTCCCGGTCGGACCTGTCGATTTGCGACGGGTGCAAGGCCCTCATCCTGCGGGACGACCCGGTCGTACTGCGCTCGGATCGGGCGTTGTTCTGTTCGCTCCCCTGTGCGGTCGCCCACGACGACGCGGTGATCGAGCCCAAGCCGCTGAAGGTCGTGTCATGATCGCGATGTGGCTGCAAGTGATCGTGCTGCTCGTGGTCGGCGTGTGGGTGGCCGGCCTGCTCGCCAAGGAAGGGCGCTGGTTTCGCTGGCTGTAAGCACAAAGCCCGCCGGCGCATCGACGCACCGGACGGGCTTGAGCATAGCGGGTCAGACCCCCCGCCACGCTCCGAGTATAAGGGGTCCGGGAGTTTCATTCAATGGCACAGGCTGCAACCGAAGCAAAGGCCGAGATCGCCGCGCAGGCCCGTAAGCCGCGCACGCTCCGGCTCTACGAGACGCTCGAAGCCCTGGACATCCTGGACGACTTGATTGCCGAACACGCCGAGCGGATCGCGCTGGGCGGGGGGGACATCGAGTCCGTTCCCGAGATCGCCGAACTGCTGGCGTTCGCCGAAGAGCAGTTCGAGGAAGCCGCCGAGCGGTGGGGCCTCAAGATTCGGACCCTGCTGGCGGAGGCGCAGTACGTCGAGAGCGAAATCTCCCGGCTCAACATCATCGCCCGGAGCAAGACGAACGCGGCGACGAGCCTCAAGGCGTACCTCAAGCGCATGCTCGAGGTCCGGAACATCCTGAAGGTGCAGACGCCGCTGGTGCGCCTGCGCATCCAGCACAACAGCCGCGCGGCGGTGACGGCCATCAGTGAGACGGTGATCGACACGCTGTACGCGCAGGGCTCTGAGTTCGTGCGTCGCAAGGAGACGTTCGACTTGGACAGCGACAAGATTCTCGAAGCGCAGAAGAACGGCGAGGCCATTCCCGAAGGCATCCTGATCATTCGCGGGACGCACCTCCGTGTTGAGTAGCCGAGCCATGACGAACCCCAACACGGCAGGACAAGCGGCGCAATCTCTCGGGCGCACCACGATTGCGCTGCGCGACAAGCTCACCCCCGAACAGGTGGAACTCCTGAAGCGCACCGTCGCCAAGGGCGCCAGTGACGACGAGTTCGCCCTGTTCCTGCACCAGTGCGAGCGCACGGGGCTCAACCCCTTCGCCCGGCAGATCTATTGCCTCGGACGACGGACGCGAAACGACGCGGGCGAGTGGGTCGTCGCGATGGTCACCCAGGTGGGCATCGACGGCTTCCGCCTGATCGCCGAGCGAAGCAACGACTACCGGGGCCAGACGGTGCCGCTGTTCTACGACGTGGCCGGCAACGCCCGCGAAGTCTGGCTGGACCCCAAGAAGCCGCCGGTGGCGTGCAAGCTTGGGGTGCTGAAGGCCGGGTTCGCCGAGCCCCTGTACGTCGTCGCCCTGTATGACGAGTACGTGCAGCGGAAGCGCGACAACCAGCCCAACGCCATGTGGGCCGGCAAGCCCACGGTCATGCTGGCCAAGTGCGCCGAAGCGATGGCGCTCCGCAAGGCGTTCCCGCAAGAGCTCTCGGGGCTCTACACCGAAGAGGAAATCCCGCCCGACCAACCGGACGAGCCGTCGACGCCGATCCCGACCGCACGGACGCACGCGCGTCTGGTGGACCCGGCGCAGTCGGCCACGGTGACGACGGACGGTTTCGTGCAACTCACCTTCGGCGACTACAAGGGCAAGACGCTGCCCGACGTGCCGACGTCGTACCTGCTCCACAACTTCCGCGATCCCTGGCTCACGCAGTCACGCAAGGACAGCGCGGCACAGCGGCTCGGGGCGGGCTTCGTGGCCTCGGTCTACGGCGAACTCACGCGACGCGCAGTGCCGGCCGACCTGTCGTTCGCGATGGCCAAGCTGCTCGAGCGTCGCGCGGACGGGGAAGTGCTGGTGGACGACGACGCCGAACGCCTGCGCCAGTGGGACGCGGATCACCAGCCTATCGAGCCTATCCATGCTTGAGTACATCGGGGACCTACAGGCCGGTGATTACGTGCTGAACCTGAACGTGTCGGCCCCGTTCGCGCACAAGGTCACGCGCGTAGCCGAGACCAGCATCGACCGCCGTATCCAGGTAAACAGCCTGTACGGCGACGACTGGGTGCTGGCCTCCGCATTCTTCAAGGTCGCTGGCCCGACACCCACACGGGCAGAGATTGCCGCGTTCACGGAAGCCCGCGCCGCTGTGCGCGTGGAACGGGCGGAAGCATGACGCGCCAGCGCAATCTCCTTCATTGCCGCCACCTGGCGCTCTTCGCCGCGTTCTGCGCAGGCCGTGGGTGGAAGGGCGAGCCGGTGCGCGGCGCGTACGAAGTCCTGCGCATGCGGCACCCAAGCTATGCCGACGTGCTGCTCGTGCATCGGCGTGGCCACACGAAGGCCGGCGACGAGCGGCAACATCTGACCGTATGGGGCGTGAGCGAGGGGCTGGCGCGATTGTTCATCGGACGGACCTCACGGCGGCAACGGCATGCGCTCTTCGCCTCTCCGGGGGCCACGTCATGACCTCCCCCTGCGGCGAGTGCGGGTCCCCCCTGATGCCGGTAGGCTCGTGGCTGTTCTGCGCGAAGCCCAGCTGCTCGATGTACGGGCGTGGCGTCACGCCATCACAAATAGACAGCGACAACGTGGCAAGCACGGAAACCGGCGCGCCGAGTTCTTCGACACTGTTACCGGCCCCTGCCACGGCCAGCCACGGGACGCGGGCACCATGCGTTGCGCCGGTTCCGCCCTCCTCGCCCGCAAGGCGCCCCGCTGTGCTATCCACAGGGGCAGACCTGTCGTGGCTGGTGTCGCCCCTCGATTCCCTCCTCGCTCGCATCTACGAGCCGGGGCCGGCCACGCGGTGGCTGATGTCGGATCGCGTCACGAACCTCCTCGCGCAGTTCAAGGCTGAGGACGAAGCCGAGGTGTCGCACCCATGACCGCCCCCCTGACCACGCCGCCCTCGCGTTCGAGCCTCTGGCCCGTCGAGGTCCGGCGGTTCCTGACCGCCAAGCTGCTCGAGCGCATGCTCCAAGATCACGACGGGTGGCACGGCTTGGTGCAGTGGATGTACGGCGGCCAGATGCGGGGCGAGGAACGGCTCCCCATGCGCCCGAGTATCGCGTGGCTGTGGGACAAGATTCTCGCCGACGCCGCCGCGTGGGATGCGGCCCGCACCGCCGAGAAGGCAGGGACGCCATGACTACAAGGGGGCACTATTTCCACAAGGAGTGCGTCTTCTGCGCCCGTCCTCGCGTCACCGGCATTGCGGGCTACTCGCTCTGCGCGGTGCATCTAGCGAAAGTCGAAGCCATCAAGGCGGCCACGGTGCCGGAACGGGAGCGGGAACGGCCACGGGTGCACGTCGCATGACGGGGGCGCTCGCCTTGGTCCCTGACGCACCGGCGCCGCGCCCCGCAGAGGACGAGCTGCTGGACGTCGAAGGGGTGCGCGCCCTGTTCCCGCATCAAACGTCACGCTGGTGGGTCCGGACGACCGTCGCGCCGGAGCACCGCATCCGCATTGGCAAACACTGCTACTGGTGGCGGCTGGATGTCATCGCCTGGCTGAACCAGCACAAGCAAGGAGGGCAGGGATGAGCCCCACGAGAACGAGTCCGGATGGTGCGTGGAGACTGGCGTGGCAGCGGCGCGAGATCGGGCGCATTACGGTGTCCAGCGGCTCCAAGACGATCACGGGCTGGCGGCAGGCCACGGCGTTGCTCACGACGCTGTACGAGCGCGGCGAGCTCGAGGTCCTGCGCGCCATCAAGGCGGGGACGCTCACCGTCAAAGAGGTTCAGTCGGCCGAGAAGTCCAAGGCGTTCGGGCGGGGGGATGCGTTGCAACTGCTCGCGCTCCGCCGCCCGTTGTGGGCGACCGTGGATGCCTGGCAGGCCAAGGGCTCGGGCCTGACGATGGGGCGGTATGCGACGAGCTTCAAGAAGCTGAAGCGGCTCACGAAGCTCCCGGCCACGGCCACGATTGCCGATCTCGGGAAGATCGACTGGAAGGCGCTGAAGGCAAACCCGGACTTCAAGAGTGCCAGCGATTGGAACGCGTTGCGCCGGGCTATCTCCCGGTTCCTGACGGTCAGCCTGGGGGACGTGTACCACCCGGCCCGGCGCGCGGTGCTGGCCAAGATCGAACGCGCGCCCAGTCGCCCCCGGCGCGTGCAGGTCACGGCGGCCGAGTTCTGGCAACTCATCGACGCGTGCCCCGACGTCGTGCGGGCCGGTGTCGTGACGCTCGCCGTCACGGGCATGCGCTTGGGCGAGTACCAGCGGGCCAAGCGCGCGCACCTGCACGCCCTGAAGGATGGGTCCGTGGTGCTTCAGGTGCAGGGCTCCAAGACGGAAGGCTCGACGGCCGAGGTCCGGGTGGCCGCGTCCCTCGCGTCCTGGCTGACCGCGGGCGTACCCATGCCGCTCAAGCCCCTCTGGTTCCGCCGGCAGTTCAAGAAGGGCGCCAAGGCCATTGGCCGGCCCGAGCTCCGGCTGCACGACTTGCGCCACTGCACGGCCATGTTCGCCTTGGAAGGCGGGGCAGGGATCCACGCGGTGCGCGACCTGATGCGCCACGAGGGCGCCGCGCAAACGCTGGACTACACGCGGAGCGGCAACCTCGACGTGGCATCAGAGGCCATCGGCAAGGCGCTGCAGCAACCTCCCAAGCTCCGCATCGCGAAGTGACCTACACAGAACCTTGCACATCCCTCCTACTCCCTTGGTGAGGCTTGCCGTGACTTCTCCCTCTCATTGCCCCCCCCAGGATCGAACTGGGATTCTCGGATCCAAAGAGCGATCCGCCTTCGTTGGAGGGCGTGAGCACCCGTCGCCTTCCGTCAGCACCGCGCAGCATACCGCGTGTGTTCCGTCAGCACCAGACGGGCTGAATCAGGACCAAGTCACACGGTCTCTTACACAGCCCGGCCGCTTCCGCTGGGTCGTCTTCCAGAGCCGTCCGTCCGGCCCCTTCCGGCTGACGCAACACCTGTACGCCGACAACCGCGCGCAGGCCAAGGTCGCGGCAGCGGCCCTCTACCTCGGCTGTGCCGGGCGCTTGTCTGTCGTGTCCTTCGCGGAGTACGAGGCGGCCCAGGATGACCGCGCCGCCATCCAGCGGACCCGCGTGGCGCCCAAGCCGGACGGCCAGAAGCGCCCTTCTGTGCGCCGGGGCACGAGTTACGGGGTGTGCAACTACTGCGGCGTGGTCACCAGGGCCAACGGGGGGCGGACGCCGGACTACTGCCCCACCCACAACAGCCGGCCCCTGAAGGCAGCGTGGCGTGCGCAGGGACGGGCCTCATGACCGACATGAAGCTGCCCCTCCGGGACCTGCGCACGGAACCGCTGACCGATGGCGAAGCGGAGAAGGTGCTCGCCGTCCTCGCCGTGCCCGTGAAGAAGCGAAAGACGACGCATTGGAAAGCCGTTGCCAAGGCCGCGGTCGCAGCGGTCGCGGAACGCCAGACAGAGATCGACGCGATGCAGAACGAACTGGCTGACGCGGAGGTCGTAGCCCGTCTGGCGGTCTATGACGTCGCGTTCTGGCGTCGGGTGTCGCTCGTACTCGTCGCCCTGTTCGCGCTCGCGGTGGTGTGGCGGTGAGGACCGTCGACCTCGAGGAAGGCATCATCGGGACGCGGGTGCCCGCGCGCCATCCACTGGACGGCTTGCCCATGTGGGAAGCGGCGAAGCAGGACGACGACGCGCTGGCCGCGGCGGAGCGCGCCCGGACCCTCGCCATCCAGCAGGCCCACGATCACGCGAATGAGACGTGGAAACAAGCCGCGTACTCGGCGCTGGTGGAAGTCGCCCGGAAGTGCGCGACGTTCACCGCGTGCGACGTGTGGGCGCACCTGAAGGGCGCGAAGCCCACCACGCACGAGCCGTCCGCGCTCGGCCCGTTGTTCTTGATCGCCGCTCGGAAGGGAATCTGTGCGAAGACGGGGCGGTACGTACGGCCCGTGACCACCACGCACCATCGGGACGTCGCAGAGTGGGCGAGCTGCATTCTGGATCAGGGCGCATGACCGACGCCAAGCGCGAAGCGAAGCAGTGCGACGACTTGGCCCGCACGATGGGCTACACGGTCAGCAACCTCGAGCAGCGCCGGGCCTCGAATATCGCGCTCGGCCTCTCCGACCGGCGGTATCAGGGGAAGCACGCCTTCTTCTTCGAACTGAAGTTCGGCGCGGACCGCCTGACCCTGGAGCAGTGCGCCTTCCTGACCCGTGAGCGGCACGCGGGCGCCCTCGCCTCCTGTGGGGGGCTTCAAGAACTCACGGACCTCCTGAGCGCCTTGCAGCGCGCTCCACTGGCGAGCGCTCAATCCCTCTGTGACATACAAATCGAGGAGTGGGCGGACAAGGGGTTCCGTGGGGGGCGCACGGTGCGGGGGGCGGAATGAGCGACAAGGAGAAAGGCCCGCTCCCGTACTACCCGTGGTACGTCACGCGCTACCGGGCCCATCGGAAGGTGCAGCGGATGAACCACGTCGAGCGGGGGCTTTACCGCGAGCTGCTTGATGAGTGTTGGGAGGAAGGCACGATTCCCGACGACATCAACCGATTGGCTGAAATCGCCCGGTGTCCGGTCGGCGTCATGGCAGAGGCGTGGCCGAACATCCGCCTTTGCTTTACGCCGACTGAAGGGCTGGATGGCATCTACATGGAGAGCCCGCGCCTCGAGCAGGTCCGCACCCAACAGGACGAGTTTCGGCTGAAACAAGCCCAGCGCAGGAAGGGAGCGAAGGCGACCGCGGTTAACCCCGGTCAACCGCGGTTAACCATAGAGAGTAAAGAAAAGGATAGAAAAGTAGTTACGGGAGACGCGGAAACTTCCGTGCCCGACGCCGCGCCGCCTGCCCCTCACGGGGCGGCGCGTCTGACTGACGGGTTGGACGTGCTGATGGCGAAGGTGCAGCGGGGCGAGATCACGCGGGACGGCCCGCGATGACCCCCGAACGGCTGAATCACTTCCTGAGCATCGGGGACCGACTCGTCCTCTGGCTGCTGGCCGTGGGGCTGGCTGGTGCCTTCGTCTGGCACGACTACGAGGCCGAGCACAACTCCCCGCTGACACTCGACCCGTCGCCGGCCTGCTACGTGGTGCCGGCGCCGAAGGGGAAGCCATGAGCAACCATACCGGCATCGAATGGACTGAGAAGACGTGGAACCCGTGGATGGGTTGCACGAAGGTGTCGCCCGGATGCGCGCACTGCTACGCCGAGCGGGAGCACCTGAAGTACAAGCTCCCCGACTTCTCAGTGGTGCGCCGGTCCAAGACGACCTTCAACGCCCCGCTGAAGTGGAAGGAACCGGCGCGCGTGTTCACTTGCTCGTGGTCGGACTGGTTCCACGAGGGCGCCGACGCGTGGCGCGATGAGGCGTGGGAGATCATCCGGCGCACGCCGCACCTGACGTACCAAATCTTGACGAAGCGACCGGAGCGGATCGCGGAGCATCTGCCTGCGGACTGGGGCGCCCTCGGATACGACAATGTCTGGCTCGGCGTGTCGGTGGAGAATCAGCGCCACGTGTCACGCCTTGACTGGCTGACCGGCGTCCCGGCCCGGCTCCGGTTCGTCAGTGCGGAGCCCTTGCTCGGGCCGCTCAATCTGTCGGCGCCGCTGGCGGGTGGGGCGGATCTCGACTTGATCGGATGGGTCATCGCCGGCGGCGAGAGCGGTCCGGACGCGCGGCCGATGGCCGAAGACTGGGTGCGTGCCTTGCGCGACGAATGCGCCGGCGCTGGTATCCCGTATTTCCTGAAGCAGCTTGGCGGCCACCCCGACGCCCGCGCACACGAGAAGGCAGTGCTCGACGGCGAGCGGCATACGGCAATGCCGGGGGTCGCGTGAAGCGCACTGAGCTCCGGCGCACGTCGCCGATGCCACGCGGCACGTCCACGCTCAAGCGGACCCGACTCCGGCAGCGCAACCCTGAGCGGATCGCGAAGAAGCGGAAGGTCTACACGACCTACCTGCGCTCGGCGGGCTGGCTGAAACTCCGGTACGAGCGGTTCCTGCTGGATGGCGGAATGTGCCAGTGCGAGTGGTGCATCGAAGAGAGGAAGAACGACCCGATGGGCATCCTCCGCGACGTGTTTGCGGTCGGCGACCGTCCTGAAGGCGTCACGCGGATGGAGGCGCACCAACCCATCCCGGCCTACTTCACGGCCTCAGGGACCGCGCCGTGGCGTCGCATTCGGGGATTCAGCACGCACCACGTTCGCTACAACCTCGAGGACGAGAAGATCGAAAATCTCAGAACCATGTACCCACACCATCACGCCGCGACTGAGGCCAAGTTTAGTACCAGAAGACGTTTCTTGCGGGGCGAAAAATGAGCCCGCTGATTGCTCATACCCACACGAATCGCTCAGGCTATGTGGTTAGAGGTAATCGCCTTGAGCACATGACCGTAGCTGAGGAAGCTATCGGTCATCGCCTGCCGCCCAAATCTGTAGTTCATCACGTCAATGAGGTGAAAGCCGACAACAGACATCGCAATCTCGTGGTATGTCAAAATCAGGCGTACCACCTTCTTCTCCATCGCCGACAGAATGCGTTTGATGCATGTGGCGATCCAAACAAGCGGCGGTGTGCTTATTGCGGCCTGTTCGATGAGCCCGCAGCCATGAAGGCTAGGCGTGATAGCGGCCAGCATTTTCACCGCGCGTGTGCAAATCGCTGGCGGAGAGAAAGACGCATCTCTCATCCAGCTCCCCGCAAGGCGCACGCGACCAGCGAGCATTGTAAATGGGGGCACCCGTGGATCGAAGGATCGTGGCGCATCAACTCCCATGGCTCGAAGGCCTGCCTGGTCTGTCAACGAAAACACGGCAGAAAATATGACGCCAAACGAGCCGGCACCCGCCGGCGCTACATGGGGATTCCATCGTGAGGAAATTCCATCCGAAGGCGAAGCGCCAGCAGTCTCGTCCACTGACCGAAGCGAGGCGTGACCGGATCGCCGCTGTCGTCGCCAAGCGCCGCGCCAAGATCAACGCACGGGACGACTCGCCCTACCGCACGCCCCCGACCGGCACACCCGAACAGGAGCAAGGCAATGCGTAAGAAGCGCGAAGCAAAGACGATCCTCGAATCTTCCGCGCTCGCGATGTTGCGGCGTGCCATCACGGAGGAAGGGACACGCGCCTTCGCTCGGCGTGTTGACCTCTCCCCGACGTTCATCTCTCGCTTTATGCACGGTACGGCCAAACCCTCGCCGAAGATGTTTGCTGGCGTCAACGTCGAAATGGTGAAGGTGTTCTGGTGGACTCCGCGAGAGGTGCCCCATGTCCGCTGACGAAGGAACGCCCGCGCTGGACGAGAAGGCGCTGGATGCGGCAGTCGAAGCGTTCCGCCGGATGCCTACGATGGAGAGCGCCATTTGTGCTTATCTTTCGGCCCTCCCGTCTGTCCCGAGCGCGCCGCCGCCGGAGGACGCATTGGCGTTGCGGATCGGACGGCTCACGCTGGCCGGTGGCTACGTGCGGCACAGCAGCATCAATCGGGGGACGAGTGTATCGCCGACGCCGCCCTCTCGCGTCCCGCCGGAGATTCCAATGGCTGACGAACTGAAGGCGTGCCCGTTCTGCGCTAACGCGATGGCGTCGCCGTTCGTGTCCAAGCGGTATGCTGGCTGGCTCGTTGAGTGTGGCTCGTGTGGGGCGCACAAGAACTCGGCGCAGCCGACCGCCGCAGAAGCCATTGCCGATTGGAACCGTCGCGCCGCCCCCGCCGTGCCGGTAGCGACAGCGCCGGTGGCGAACCAGTGCGACGGATGCCGCGAGGGGCTGTTCAAGAGCGACGGCATCCACTATCGCGACGGCAAAGTGTGGATCGGCTGCACGGCAGAGAAGTTCGCATCTTCACGGCCCGCCACGCAACATGAAGGATTACGAACCGACAAGAGAGGGAAGGACAATGTGTAAATGGGGAACGAACACGCCTCTTGAAGTCACGATCCCGTCGCACCTGTCCAGCACGGGAGCGGCCAAGCGCAAGATCGTGGACGTGGATTCATGCGTCGCGCCACTCGTGAAGGCACTGAACGATGCAGGCGTTTCTACCATCGCCTCGTGCTGTGGGCATGGTCACTTGCCGCCAACCATCGCCGTTGAGTGGAATGGCGACAAGGACCGCTGGTTGGTGATGGTGTCGCGCGCTGAAATGGAGCAAATCGTCGCGGCCTACGGTGTGGACATCCACGGCAATCCTCTGACTAGCGGAATATCGAAGGCGTCACGCGAGGGCGACGAACTGCTGGCACGGTTGGAGGCATATCGCCGTGAGGCCAGTGAGCGGGACGGGAATCAGGATTTCGCGGATCGGTGGTGCGACGCGGTATCCGCCATCGGGAGGGGCTGCGCCGGGAATCCGCATTACGACGAGGAAGTCGTGGACGCTGCGCTGCACGCGCTGTGCGACGTGGCGGTGAGGATCGCCCCACCCGTAGGCGAGCCGACGCCCGCGCTGCCGAGCCGGGAGGCGGTGGAGGCGGCGATAGACGCTATTTGCTCAGAGGCATATCGTGAGGGAGTGAACCGAAGCCCCGTCATCACCGAGGACTCGAAGCTGGCTCGCGCCACCCTCCTCGCCCTCATCCCGACTGCCACCGGAGAAGAAATGAGCCGTGAACTGAAACCGTGCCCGTTTTGCGGTGGAGAGACCGTAACGTGGGTGGCTAGATGCTCTGCCGTCACGTGCCAGACGTGCGGTGCGTCCGGTGCGCCCTGCTCAGGGCCGAAGACAGGAATAGCCTCGTGGAACCAGCGCGACGGCCTCGTGGACGCCCCCGCCGCCGGAGCGAGCGAGACGGTGACGCGAGGTCCTAATCTGAGGTGCGCTCGGTGTAAGTGCCCTTTGTTAGATGACCGCTACTCCCTCTGTCAGTTGTGCGCCAACGTGAGCCCGACCGCCGCCGTCCGTGCCGACTCCGCTCCCGCAGCGCACTCACACCAATGGGTTGCCAGTCCTGCGCCAACCACGATAGCCCAGCGTCAAGGGTTCGTCTGCTCCGCGTGCGGCCTTTTCAAGTCGGAGGAAAACTGATGCTCGAATACAAGGGATTCCGTGGCCGCGTGGACATCGACAACGGCGAGGATGCGTTCACGGGCGAAGTGGATGGCATCCGCGACGTGGTGACGTTCGAGGGGCGCACGCCGGTCGAAGTCAAAATAGCCTTCCGCGCCTCGGTAGAGGATTACCTCGCGATGGGTGGTGCCGCCCCCGTCGCGGCGGACGGCTATAGCGGCCCGTGTCCGAAGCCGCCGCTCTCGGCCCCCGCCGCCGGAGCGAGCGAGGACGCCGGAAACATCGTCCGCTTCATCGACATGGTACGCCTTATCAAAGCGAAGTTGAGCGTAGCGGACGGGTCGTATGCGGCAGAGGACGTTCGACGGGTACGCGATGGGATCCAGATTCTCGCCGATCACGGATGTAATGCCCTTGCCGCCCCCTCCGCCGCCGGAGCGAGCGAGACGGGGCGAATCTGCCCACTGTGCGATCATCCTGACGATGGCCAGCGGTTCTGTCCCGCAGATGGGAGCGCGTGGCGTTCACCGCAACAGGCGCTCTGCTGGCTGCGGAGTGAGCGCATCCGACTACTTGAACTCGCCGCCGTCCGTGCCACCCCCGCTCCCCCCGTTCCCCCCGCTGCCCCTGCCGTGCCGATCAAGCCCGTGCATTGGCGCCGGTGGGCGGTGATCGGTCCGGACGGCGATGCACGGCGCATCTGCATGACCGAAGGCGATGCGTGCGAGACGGCGTGTGGCGACGAGGAGGTGCAGGAGGTCGCGGTCTATCCGGTTGATGCTCCCGCCCCTGCCGTGCGGACGCCGGACGCGGAGCCGCTGCCGGAGGTGCGAGCGGAGGACGTGGCGAAGTTTCGCCGAAGTGTGCGAGGAATTGGCATGGAGCACATCACCGATGATCGAGCGGACGAGTTCCTGTCCGGGCAAGTAGCGCTTGACGTGTCTCGCCGCATCCTCGCTGCGCTCGAAGCCGTCCAGGCGCGACAGACGGAGGGACGATGAGCAAGGAAGCCGTCTTTTTCGCGCCGTCGAATCCCGACCCCGACACCGTGCTCGAAACGTGGGTGGCGGGCGACGGCAAGCGGCACCGTCTGCGCTTCGATGGCGTGACGCTCGTTATTGAGGACTCCACGGGGTACAGGGACATCGGCTACGTGTGGAATTCTTGCCCGTGGGGACACTTCCACATCCCTGATTTCAACGACAACGCTATCGGAGAGCCCCATGTCAAGTAATAACCCCCCTGCCCGCGACACCGGGAGCGCCCCGCAGACCATGACGGCGGAGACGAGGTGTCCGAAGTGCGTGCATCCGGCGAGCGCACATGGCATCACCGGTCGGTGGGAGCAAGACTTCAGATATCCCGGCTACCGATGCTCTATCGTGTGTACTCTCACGGAGGCTGATGTCCTCCGCACCGAGCTTGAGCGCCTGACCAGTGAGAACGCACGGCTGACGGAGCAGTTGGCCGGCGCCGACAAGACGTTGAACGCACTCGCTGACGATGAGCAGAAAGACTTTATTGCGGCGTTGCGGTCGGGAATGATCATTCCCGGTCTTCGCGCTGAGATTGCCGGTCTTCGTTTTGAGGCGGAGAGGTACTGGCAAGAGGAGCGCGAAGTGGTCGACGCACTGGCCCCGACCGGCGTTCGTTTTCTCGATCCTCCGGACGGTGGACTAGTCGCGCTTGGCACGCAGGTACGCCGTCTCGTCGAAGATTGGAACGCCCTCCGCGCCCGTCTCGCGTCTGCCGACGCCGATAGCGTCCGGCTCCAGCGTGAAAAAGAGGAACTGACGGGCGTGATCGAAACCTACGGACGCGTGGAACTAAGTCCGCGAGAGGACCGCGACATCCTCGAACTGCGCTGGCAGGTGGCGGGACTCGTGTTTCGCGCCGGAGGGTTCGACGTGTTCCATGCCGCGATCAGAGAGTGCTCGGCCCACTGGAACGCGAAGCTCGACGCCATTCGCCGCGCTGACAGACCGTGGCAAGCGGTAGCGGCTGATGCATTTGCCGACGCATTGCGCGCCGCCCGTCCGGGCGCACCCGACACTGGAGCCGGCCTGTGAGACTACGCGCGGTCAATCTCCCGCTGGAGCAGCGCCAGCGTCACGCCCTGGATCGGGCGATCCCCGGCGAGCCAGCGGCGCACGGTCCGCTCGTCCGTCTCGATCTGACCGGCGTAGGCGCGCGCCGATCCATCTGCCCGCAGCAGGATCGCGAGCCGAAGCAGGCCGACGTGCTGCGGGCCAGTGAGTGTGCGCGTACCGTCGACGAACCCGCAACTGCGAGCGTAGGCGGTCACGTCGACGGTGTCGCCCTCATGGAAGGCGCGGGCCCGCGGCGAGCCGATGTACCGATGCGCCGGGAGCGGAATGAGCCTGGCGTCGGCGTCAATCACACCAAATCCAGGTTGGCCCGACCCAGGCAACTCCGTGACGCGACCGTCTCCGGCCGGCGCCGCCGCGTGGACCAGCCCGAGACGCAGGCCGTGGTAATAGTCTCGAGCCTCGTCCGTGCGCGAGAGGCCGCGCCAGAGATCGGCGCGGCGCTTGGCGGTGGTGAGGTAGGAATCGGTCACGGGTCAGCGCGCCTCGCTCGCACGGCGGGCGTCGATCTGGTCGTTTTCCGCCGAGAGCTCGCGCGCGATTTGCTGCGCGGTCGAGAGGAGCCGGCAACGAAACTGCACCGGCGTCGTGGGGTCCAGCGTATCCTCAATTCCGTATTTCCCGTCCGACGTGCGCTGCACCACGTTGCAGCCGTTGAGTCGATCGATCACCGTATAGTCCATTCAGCCTCTCCAGTCCGGCCGGGCGAGAGTGCCCTGGCGCGTGATTGGAGTATAGGGCCGGTGGCCCTAGCTGTCAATAGCCCGTATGTCGGGAATTCCCTGAACTTTTGTCCGGGCGCACCCGGAGGAGAGACGCCATGACCGGCTCAACCTACACGCACACGGCCACGGTTCTTGTGCTCGTGGGCATCCTGCTCGCGGGCGCTGTGAAGGCGGCTCGGGAGAACACGCTGGCGGTCCTCCTGGCCGCCTGGCGACTCAATCAGGGGTGAGGGATGAGTGACGTTCAATGGAAAGTGGGCGGTCGTCCGCTCAGTGACTTGGCAGACGACGATGTGCTGGCGATGGCGGTGACGGTCCTCGCTCGGTTCATCAAGGCATTGGAGAACTGTCGGGTGCGCTCGACTGCGGCATATGGCACAGAGCGGTCGCGGGATCTGCTCATCGCGCGGTGCCAGGACTACGACGCGCGGCTGGGCGAGGCCGTGTCAGAGATCAAGCACCTGACTCGCCAGCTGGCGTCCGCGCGTGGCCGGGTGGCGCACTTGAAGCGGCGGCTCGATGACGTGGCGCCGCGGCGCCGGCCGAAGGCGAAGCAGGCACGCCGTGTCCGGTGACGCCTGGGCCCGGTGCCTCGCCCATGACCGGGAGAGCGGGGCGCAGTGGCAGGAACAGGCGTTCGTGGGCACGGTGCTGTGCATCCTGCGCGCGGCGCACGGGCCGCATGTCACGCTCACGCGCCTGCCCACGGTGACCTTCGCCATGCCGGATGGAGAGTACGGGGTGCCGGCGTGGCTGCAGCAGCAGGCGCTACTGGCGCAGCACGCACTTGGTGCGCGGGTGTACGACTTCCCCGCCAGCGTGCGCATCGACCCCCGCTGTCCACCGGGCCAAGTCGTGTTCATGGACGGCGAGTTGGTGACCGGTTCGATTGGTGAAACCGTATCCTCGGTATAGGTTGGCCCCATGATCACTCGCGTACGGAAGCCCAAGAGCGACCTGACCCCGAAGCAGCTGCGCTTCGTCCAGGCGTACCTCATCGACCCCAACGCTACCAAGGCGTACCAGAAGGCG
>ERZ1292625.1270-Hain-H41-01um-R1-1270-length-31295-cov-30_pt1 | contig 31295 bp, 46 predicted proteins | sample MGYA00564400_ERZ1292625 | MGnify/ENA primary metagenome ERZ1292625 (study PRJEB36523, sample SAMEA6512639) | groundwater metagenome | collected 2019-01-08 | study: AquaDiva: Metagenomics assemblies of 32 groundwater samples
TTCAACGGGCCTAAGACCCGCTAAACGGCGGGCCTAACTATGAGGCTCTTAAGGTCGAATGGAAAACCAAACTGCCTTACACTTTTTACAAAGTGCTCTAGGCGTTATAGTTGGGAGATAAACACGACGAATAAGTCAAAATATGCGAGAAAATAAATAGAGAAAATTTAGCTATATGCTGGAACATCCGAGGATATTTTAGTACTTTAGAAATAAAGTGAAAATCTAAAATTGCGGAAAATCAGCAGGAAAGACTAGAAGATAGATTTAAAGATAGAATAATGTGGAATTTTTTATGGAAAATAAAGAACAATATACTCCAAAAGAGTTTGCAGAATTTGCAAAATTAATTGGAAGTGTATATGCGGAAAATGCTGTTTTGGCAACGCAAAGAGAAACTTCTCATAAAAAAACATGTGCTTCTGCTTTGCTTCAAGCAATTGAATCATATAAGGAAGGCACACCACAAAATCTGCAGAATCATTTTAGAGAAATGATTAGCGGGTTGGAAACAACTTGCAGTGAAATTTTAAGTTAATTTCTAGAATCCTCAGAGACTACACGCTAAAAATAATTAAAAGTTAAAATATATAATATCAAACAATCTATTGATTATAGATGATAGAATATTCTAAACATTGGTTGAAAAAACATCCTAAAAAGAAAAAGGATATTACCAATGATAAAATAGAGTTTGCTCTGAACAATTCGCGAGAACTGGCAGACAAATACTGGAAAGGAGCATTAAATGCTATTTCTAGAATTCCACCATCTGGAAGGATACTAAAAGTTGTTTATAAAAAACCGAATACAAAGATTTTTATAATTACGGCTTATTGGTTGGATTAATGGAAACTAAAGAAGTTTGGTATGATAAAGAAGCAGATGTTTTAAACATAGAAGTAACTGACAAAGAATATTGGAAAAGTATTGAATTACCTAATGGTGTTGTTATAGACATTTCAAAAGATGGTTCAATGACTTCAATCGAAATATTGAATGCCAGCACACTATTCTATGGAGATGCTCATAAAGTTATTGAGCGTGCAACATCTATTTAATTTTAAATTATTAAGATATAGTCCGATCCTTATAGCGATATAAGGTGTTGTTAATACTAATAGTCAAATTGGTTTAACGACAGTAAAACATTGTTGAGCGTAATGCCTTGTCGTCTGAATGGCGACGTGCATGAATGGTTTAACGAGATAGTCACTGTCCCTACCCAATACCTTCTGAACTCACTTACCGGTGAAAATGCCGGTGACGCCTTGTGGGAAGCGGAGACCTTGTGGACCTTTACTGCAACTTGTTGCTGTACCATTATGGTGAATGCATAGAATAAGTAGGAGCGTCGAAACTGGTTTTTAGGAACCATGGAGCACAATATGTAATACTACTCATTTGTTGTCATGGTGCTCACCCCTTACGGGGGACACCAGCAGGCGGGCAGTTTGGCTGGGGCGGCACCCTGTCGAAAAGATATCGATAGGGCCTAACGACAAGCTCATCCGGGTTGGAAATCTGGAGTTGAGTGCGAAGGCAAAAGCTTGTCTGACTGTACTCCGAACGGCAAGGGGTGCAGAGATGAAAGTCGGGCTTAGCGACCCCACGTAGTTTCTTAATAGGACTCGTGTGTGACAGAAAAGGTACCCCAAGGATAACAGGCTTGTCGCGCCCGATAGTCCATATTGACGGCGCGGTTTGGTACATCGCTGTCGGCTCTTCCTATCCTGGCCGTGCACAGGCGGCCAAGGGTGTCGGAGTTCACGCATTAAAAGGGATCGTTAGCTGGGTTAAGAACGTAAACATAAACTAACGAATATTCCCGTACCATAGTTCAAATTAAATTTTGAACATTACCGCAACTATCAAAATACGGCGTTGCATTCAAGTGATTGAATGAAAAATAGAATCAGCTCATATCGGTGAAGTCTTTCTCGCATAAGAGAATGATAATCCCGAGGGAAGTTTCACTCACGAAGTGAAACCCCGTAGAGACTTAGATTTTCTTGAAATAGATAGACACTCGTCAAGTGTTGATAAAATCTGGAATTATTCGCTCTGGATTGATGTCCAGGAAAGGCATTATGCCTTAGAATAGTTAAGACGCTGATCGCTTTTCGAAAGAAAAGATGAAGGTATAGTCCATACTAATCGAAGAAATTAAGATTAGAGTATATACGTGAGACAGTTTGTATGATATCTGCAAGGCGCGTTGTTGTTTGAGTGGAACGAGGATTTAGTACGAGAGGAACGATCCTCGGATGCCTCTGGTAAGCGGTTGTTATGAAGCAGGCCGCGTAGCTACGCATTGTTTGGATAAGTGCTGAAAGCATCTAAGCACGAAGCCATCCGCAAGACGAAACAACTAAGGCCGTCATAGAAGATGACGTTGATAGAGTTGGCGTGTAAGCCCTAAGGCAACGAGGGGTTCAGCGTACAACTACTAATAGCCTCAAATAATTGTTTTAGATGATTTAGAATTTTAATAAATAGACTCACAAATGGTAATTGCTTGTTTTTCCTGCGTACGCGCGTCTATGATTTATCATATAAACTTTAAGTTAAGCTTTTGTATTTTTTACAAATATAAAAAATGTTCTAAGATTATTCTTCAATAATTATTTCTTCCCAGATTTTATAAAATAAAATATTGTATAAAATAAAGCAAACAATATTCCAATTGATAGAAATATCGTCGTGAATGTGCCCTGATATTTTCTAGTTAATGCATATGCAACAGAGATTACTCCTGCTACGCCTATAAATCCACCCATGTATTTATTGCTTGACATTATGAATCTTATCCACATCAGGAATAGAGTTATTACTATGCCTGTAATTAATGCAAAAGCTATCTCTTTTAAGCCATATGATGAGCCTGTTCTAATGCTTAAGAAATATAAAAATAATTCTGAAAGAACTATAAAAGATATTCCTATGAATATTGTTAGTTTATCGAAATAAAGTTTTTCATCGTCATCTGAGTCTTCATCTTCATAATCATCTCTTTTTTGTGCCATTAGATGTTTTGATTTCACTATTTTATATATCTTTAGCAGTCTATCTTGTTCTATGATATTTTGAATACTTAAACCAAGCATATAACGCGTATAAAGATGAACCTAAAATACCGAATGATAAATCAACCATTGTATCATCTAGTGGATTTAGAAGAAGATTAAATTTTTCTAAGCCAGTTAAGTCTCTAAGATAAACTCCTTGTAGTCTAAAATTAAATAGCAAATCTAAGATATATTCTCCTATTTCAAAAATTCCTAATAGTCCAGCTATAGATAAAACTGTAAATGTTATCTTCCACTTTAAGGCTAATTTTAATTTGTTAACCATAAAAAAGAAAATTGAACAAAGCATTATTGGTAAAATAAAATGCTGTATTTTGTCATATTGCGGATGTATAAAATATAAATGGCTAAGCATTAACCCAGATACACCTATAACAATAATAAAGAAGTAATGTTTAAAATGAAATCTTACATCGAATAAATAATCTAATATATAGAATGCAATTACTAATCCAATAAATGTTGAATACCTTAAAGTAATTGAAGAAGAATCTTTGAATAAATATATTGCAATTACTAAAAGAAAAGATATTATTCCTACAATAAGACGCTTATGCCTATATGCTTTGCTAATTTCTTCTTTGATTTTTCTTTTTATTCTATCTCTTCTATTTTCTCTTTTTTGAATTTTCATATTTTTTTAATGCGCTAGATAGTTTTAAACGTTGTTAATAAATTAACAGGCTTAAAACTTGTCTTATAACAAGTTTTAAATATAGCTATTTTTGTTGTTTTTTGTGAGTCGGGTAGCTAACTCCGAAGGTGTCTTTCAATAGACAAGAATTTTAATGAATTCTCCTTCGAGGAAGGTCCGGACATCAATTAAAGCGATTGCTTGAAAGGGCAACTATCGCGAGGTAGAGCTCCGCAACAGAAACGACACAGCCAACACCGAACTGTGAACCTTGAGGGAAGTTAAGACGTGTTGGATTTGATGAAACGGGAAATTCGTAAGAATTTCACTTCACAGAAATGTGATGGGCGTCTTCGTTGATGCAACCACTCTAACCGTGGGCTTAGAAAGATGTTAGCGCGCACAGTTCGCATGTTATGATGCGATGTTCGACAGAATCTGGCCTATGCCTGACTCACTTTATTTTACCATTCTAAAATTTCTACTTAAATTTATAATGATTTTATCTTTCTAAATAAGTGGGTGTTGTAGTATTAACTTATGATGATCTTCTAACTACCTACAAAACCCGAACCCATCGAATAAGACACTTAAAAGACTATGCTCATTTTTTTCCGGTAAATGCAAATGAAACTTTAGCAGGTATTGTTGCTGACTTAATGGGAGATGGTAATCTACAAAAAACTCCTGTTTGGAGAATAGACTTTACTTCTAAAGATTTAGAAGAATTAAAAAGATTCGAGAATGAAATGTTAAGAATTTTTAATATTAATGGAAAGATAAGGCCTTGCTCTACTAATAAATATCACACATATAATATAGGATTTAATTGCGCTCCAATTGCCCGTATTTTATATCTTGCAGGTGTTCCTGCTGGACAAAAGGTTTTACAAAAATTTGGTTTACCAAACTGGATAAAGGAAGACAAAAACTATTTTAGAAGGTTTTGTCAAAGATTATTTACTTGTGAAGGAAGTATTAACTATAAGTTGGGAAGAAGTCCTAGAATAGGAATGAATATGTGGAAGTGTGAAGAGCATTTAAACCAAGGTAGAGTTTTCTTCGAAGAGATAGCAGATTTAATGAAAAAATATTTTGATATAGACTCTAAAGTTAGTGTCGGAAGTTCAAAGAATTTAAGAAAAGATGGAATAATCACTAGGCCTGTATACATATTAATACCATCTAAAGCTACTTTAATATTCTATAAAGAAATTGGGTTTGAAGGAGAAAAACAGAATAGACTTTCTAATATTCTGGATACTAAAGTTTAAAACTGCTCTTTTTATTGTGTCCTAGGGGCGGGTAACTCAGTGGGAGAGTACACGACTGAAGCTCGTGCTGTCGGGGGTTCGATTCCCTCTCCGCCCATTTTTTAAAATAATTTTGATTAAACTTACCCTATAACAAATCCTATTATTTGAGAATTTAGAGGTTTAGCAAAAACATAATCACATGGCAGAGCATTACCTTCTGCATTAGCTATTATTGGAATTAGAGATAATTCTTTTTCTTCAATATTTTCTAGATTAATTTCTTGTGATATTGATTGGCCCGGATTTATTTTTAATTCTATTTTTTGAATATCTACATTTTCGAAATTATCTTTAATCTGCAAATTGAAGCCTTCAATTATTTCATTTCCTAAATTTGTGACTTCAAGAAAGTATTCTCCTCCATTTTCATGTATTCCTGCTTCAAATAAGATTCTTTCACAATATGGTGTTGGTGCTAGTTGAGCTATAAATTCAGAGCTTGAATTAAAAACTATAAAACCTAAAGTTACTGTGATTGCAATCAAGATTACTGTAGCAATAATTGGTGAAACTCCTTTTCTCATTTAAAAGCTAACTTTTGGTAATATTTATAAACATCTATTAGTTTTCCCTTTCATGAAGAAAGAGATGGTTGATAAAGAAATTAGACATCATGATAATAGTGCTGGCATTGCTGGTCTTGTGCTTGGAATATTGTCTGTTATGTCAGGGGTTCCTGGTTTGTTGCTTGGATTCATTGGTTTCTGGTTTTCATTACATCAACACAAACATAGTAAAAATAAATGGTCTAAATGGGGAATTGCACTTAATATAATCGGCTTTGTTCTTGCAATAGTATTAACTGTTTATCTTTCTATTTTTGTTCGTAATTCTGTTGCTGATTTGCAAGGTCTTTCAGAGCTGAGCAATTATGGTCAATAAAAATAGAAATGGAGCACTTGAGCTTTCTATAGGAACTATTGTTGTAATTGTTATTGGAATGAGTATGCTAATTTTAGGTTTGGTTCTTGTTAGGACAATATTTTCAGGTTCTACAAATACGGTTGATGATTTAAATGAGCAAGTACAGAGCGAGATACTTAATTTGTTTGGAGACAGTACTGGAAACCTTGTTGTTAAATTGGGATCTGCAGATACTGCTAAGGTAAAACCAGGAGATAGATTTAATGTTGCTATTGGTGCTCAACATCCCGATGGTGCTTCAATAACTAGGGAGAGTTTACTTTATAGAATCAGTTTAGCAGATGACAGTGATGAAAATTGTTTGAGAGTTTTAGGTAATGAAAGAGCTGAAGGTCTTTTTGTTACTAGAGTAAATACATGGAATGAATTTGACAGATATTCTGGTTCAACTGCTTTTGGATTAATTGAAATTGATGTTCCTTCTGGAACAGCTAGATGTACTCAAAAGGTTAATGTTGATATGAGATTAGCAGAAGTTCAAACAGCTAGTGATGGAGATGCGTTTATTTTAGAAGTAGCTAGAGAAGGAATATTGTAATTTTATTAAAAAATTAGTAGAATTTATCTGTTTTGTATTCTAGTCCTTCAAATGTACCTGATAGAACTTGAAGACGACGTTCTACAAATGAGCCTTCGTCCCAATTTCCACGCTCTTCATTATAAATTACTTTTTGTCCCTTAAGACCATTAGTAATTAATCTTGTTTCAAATGGATTAGAGACAGAGATACGCATTTTTATTTCGTTAGTTTTATCTGTAGTTCTTAATTTTATGGAAAGTTCTCCAGTATAACCTGCGATTCTTCCATCAGAAGCAATACTATTTTCAACAACGACTTCTTTTAAGTTTATAACATTAGCTTCCTCAACAAAACCTTCTAAATTAATTTTAAACATTGAATTTTGATTATAAGGGGCGTATTTAAATGTTTCTTTATGTAGTAATTATATAGTTACAATAATATCATATTTTTTACACACAACAGTTTATAAAATAAAATAGCGTTTTTATTATATGCAAAAGAAGGTAGAGTGGTATTTAGATTTTGTAGACTCGTCGTATAAACCTGCTAAGGATGAACTAATTGCTTTGTTTTATTTTGAGCCTGCTTCTGGGATTTCTGTTAATGAAGCAATTGGAAGAATTGCTTCCGAAAGTTCTACAGGGACGTGGACTACTTTGTTTAAGATGCCTCCTAGAATGAAAAAATTAATGGCTCATGCATATCATCATGAAGGAAATATTTTGAAAGTTGCATATCCCTTAGATTTGTGGGAGCCTGGAAACTGTCCTCAACTCCTTAGTGGAATTGGTGGAAATATTTTTGGAATGAAGGCTCTTGATAATTTGCGATTGCTGGATATACAATTTCCTAAAAGTTATCTTAAAAGTTTTCCTGGTCCTAAACATGGAATGCATGGGATAAGAAAAATGATGAATGTTTACAAACGTCCTCTTTTAGGTGCTGTTCCAAAACCTAAAATTGGTTTTTCGGATGTTGAACATGCTGAAATTGGATTTGAGACTTGGATGGGTGGTTTTGATTTTGTAAAAGATGATGAGAACTTGACATCAACTAAATTTAATAATTTTGATAAAAGAGTTAAGCTACTTGCTAAACTTAGAGATAGGGCTGAGAAATTAACTGGAAATATCAAAGATGCCTATATTAATATAACTGCTGAAACTGATGAAATGAAAAGACGCGCTAAACTTCTGCATGATTATGGATTTAAACATGCTATGATTGACGTCGTAGTTACTGGTTACTCTGGCGTTCAGACTTTACGTAATACTCTTGGAGATTATGGAATGGCAATTCATGCTCATAGGGCTATGCATGCTATGTTTGACAAAAACCCCAAACATGGAATGTCGATGTATATGCTTGCTAAATTAATGAGGATGATTGGAGTTGATCAGATACACTCTGGAACTGCTGTTGGGAAACTTGTAGGAACTGCAGAAGAAGTTAGAAATGTGAGTGATACTCTGCGTGAGAAAAAAGTTAGTGAAAAAAAGAATTTAAGATTTGCTCAAGATTGGTTTGGATTAAAGCAAGCATTCCCAGTTACTTCTGGAGGCTTGCATCCTGGTCTTGTTCCCGATTTGATGAAATTATTTGGTGATGAGTGTGTTATGTTGGTCTCTGGAGGCATACATGGACACCCTAGAGGAACTAGAGCAGGCGCAATGGCTACAAGACAGGCTATCGATGCAATTCATGAAGGCGAGACATTGCAAGAACATGCTAAATATAATGTTGAGTTAAGAGAAGCCCTTGAGAAATGGGGAAATCTTAGACCTGTTTGAGGTTTAAAATAATTGTTACTGGCCAGCAATAAGATAGGTTTTTATTATTATTTGAATGGATAGAGTTATGTCTTTGGGTAAAAATATTGCAACTGTAGGACTTGCTGGTATTCTTGGAGGATGTAGTGCTACTATGACTAATGAAGTATTTTCAGTAATTGGTCCAATGGTTGGAGTAGTAATGGTTCAAGAAAGAAATCAGAATGTTGAAGATAAAAAAGATAACGATTCTACTTCTTTTTTAGAGGCTGGTTCGATTTATAGACATCCTTTAGTAAAAGAAGTAAATAATGTTCCTGAACGGATTAGAAATGTTCCAAGTGGTCGCGACAAATCTGAACAAGGTTCAATAGAAGATGATAGCGTTACAGTTGGATCTAGAACTGGTATGTTTTTAAGGTATGGACAAAAACTAAGGCTAATTAGAGAAGATCTTTTATTAAGAGTAGGAGTTGAGTTTGAACTAGGTGGAATGTTATCTGCCAATACTCCTAAAAAAGATTATGCTGAATTGGGAGAATCAGATCAAAACTCTTTTTTAACTTATTATTCCATGCATACAAAAGCTGGACCAAATTGGAATTCATTTTTGATACCTAAATTGTTTGTTGGACTAGAGACAAATATTTCTAACTCTTTCTCTGTTGGTGTAGATTGTAGCATTTGGAGAGAAGATTTAGTTGCTGAAACAGGATATGATAGATATAATAGAGACGATAGAGAAGCTGGTTTTAATCTTGTTGATATGACTGTTTGTTCAATTACAGGCTCATTAAAATATAGGCCGAGTAATGGAAATTATTTATTTCTTGAAGCTGGAATGCAGAATATTCTTGATAAAAATTATCATGATTTAGGCAGAGAGGCAGATATAGAATTTGGTAAAAATCCTTTTACTGTATCTGTTGGAGGACATTTAACGTTCTAATTTCCTCATACTATTAGTTTTTTCCCATATTTTACGTTGCCTCGTGAGTGTTACAAGACTATCTAATTTGATTTCCAAATCATCTGCTTTATTACAAGATTTCACGAGATTATAGGCTACTCTTTGAATACCTAAAGCCATTATATCTAAACTATAGTCTCTTAGAACTCTATTTGCTCTCTGTGAGTCATCATAATCTTTTAAAGGGTCTGAATTATTTTTTGGAGACATAAACATTCATAGATATAATGTATTTAAAATTTTTCCAAAGGATTAAAAGCAAATAGAATGTTTTAGTTATATGATAGATTATAAAAAATACAAATGGTTTTTTACTAAGTCTGGAAAACTTGTTGTTGGAGGAAAGAGTGCTGAAAGCAATGACACTCTTCTTAATGACTTAAAGAATATGAGAAAAGAACTTATTGTGATGCATACTAAACATCCTGGTAGCCCTTTTTGTGTAATTGTTGCTCCTGTAAATGCTGTTTCTAAACAAGATTTACTTGAATGTGCTATTTTTACTGGGTGTTTTTCTAGAGCCTGGAAAGATGGGAAGAAATCAACCATTGTTCACTCTTTCAAATTGTCTCAACTTAGTAAGGATACTGAAATGAAAGAAGGAACTTGGTCTGTGAAAGGACAAGTTAAAAATTTTACAGTTGATTTGAAACTTGCAATTGCTTTGCAAAATGGGGTAGTTAGAGCGGTTCCTGAAGAATCTGTTTCTGATAGCGAAATAATTGTTTTTGTTATTCCTGGAAAAATTGACAAAGCAATTGAGATAAAGTCTAAAGTTAATGAAATTAAAGACTTAAATAAGGAGCAATTGCTTTCTGCTTTGCCTGCTGGAGGCGTTAAGTTTGTAAAATGAAACCTGGAACACTTGTATTTCAAATTGGTAAAAATGGTTTAACTAAAACTGGAATTGAACATTTAGCTAGTGCTTTTAAAACTAGAAGAGTGGTTAAAGTTCAACTATTAAAAAGCGCGATTTCTGATAGATCTAAAATTGAAGAAGTTGCTCAAACTCTTATTAGCGAGCTTCCTGGCAAGTACAATTACAGAGTAATAGGATTTACTATAATTCTTATGAAAAGAAGTACCAAAAATTAATTGGTTTGAATTCAAAAACATTTACTTTTGGGAAGTTTTATAAAGCGTCTTTTTTAGTAGAATTCATGAGTGCTGTTAAAACTATTCAAGCTGGAAAATATAATCATTTGTTAGCTGATGCGTTGAAAGAGTATGAGGAGTTTAAGGCTCCTGAATGGGTTTCTTTTGTCAAAAGTGGAAGAGGTAAACAAAGACCTATTGAAGATGAAAATTTCTGGCATAATAGAACTGCAAGCATTTTAAGACAAATTTATTTACGTGGCACTGTAGGTGTTCAGAGATTAAGATCAAGATATGGAAATCGTAAGGATAGAGGAAAGCAACCTGCAAGATTTGCTAAATCGAGCGGAAAGATTTTAAGAATGATTTTACAGCAAGCTGAATCTGCCCAATTAGTTATAAAATCTGAAGGCAAGGTTAAAGGAAGAATGCTTACTGAAAAAGGTAAGAGTCTCCTTGAGGGAATTAAGTAAAATGACTGAGTATCATAAAAAAATAGTTTTAGGAACATACACTAAAAGAACTAAGTGGGCTCCAGTTTGGGCAGTTGTTCGCAGATTTGGAAAAGGTAAAAGAGTACATCCATCTGCGATGACAAAGATTCGTAGAAGCTGGAGAAGAACTAAATTGAAGATTAAGCCGCGTAGAGCGACTAAGAAACATCTAGGATAAAATATGATCTCTATAAATTCTACACTTTTTGAAATAGTACCTATGGCTGGTTATCAAGTGAAAGATGAAAACCCTAGAACTCTTTCTATAAAAGCATTGAAAGTAATTAGAGACTCTAAACTTTATAAACATAATAGGTATAATAATTTAGACAGTTTTGGAAGTATGGATGCTTTTAATGTGCAGTTTAATGGAATGGATGGAACTTTATTAATTAACGATTTTTCAGGAAATCCCGAGTTAGCAAGACAGGATGTCGAACTATTGCTTAAGAGAAGAAATCTTAGATTAGAAACTCACCCTGATGATTTAATTGAACATGGTAAGCCCTATAACTCTTGGGAATCAATGCCGGAACCTTTGGAGGTAGATAATTAAAATGGCTGAAAAACAAACGAACAAACTTGAAAGAGAATATACAATTCCACTTAGAAGGGAATGGACTAAAGTGCCTTCTTATAAAAGAACTGCTAAGGCTGTAAAGGCAATTAAAGAGTTTATTGCTAAACATATGAAAGTTCACAATAGAGACCTTGACAAAGTTAAGATTGATAGTTACTTGAATAATGAAGTCTGGTATAGAGGTTCTTCTACTCCTCCTGCAAGAGTTACTGTTAAAGCTGTCAAGACTGGAGATGTCGTTCATGTGACTTTTGTTACTGACCCTGAACGTGTTAAGTTTGCTAGAGAAAGACATTCAAGAAGATATATGAAAATAGATAGAAAAGTGACTGCTCCTGAAGTTAAGAAAGAGGAAAAAACTGAAGAACAAAAGAAAGACGAAAGCGAGAAAGAAAAATCTGCTGCAATTACTAATGAAAAAATGGCTGAACAACAGGCGAGGGCACAGAAACATGTTCCAAAAGATCCAATGGCTCACAAGAAAGAACCGAATAATAGAAGAAGAACGATTGCTTCTAATTAGTGTCTGTCCACAAGACATATGTCATGAGGAAGCACACACAGTTAATTCTAATGTGTTATCCGATTAATATTTCCTCTCGATAGATTTAAATAAGATCAAACTTGCGCTTTTTTATGAAATTAGATGTTTTAGTGATAGAAGATGCAAATCCATGTCATATTAAGCAAAAGCTAGACCAAATGCTTGGAGGAGATGTTAGAATAGATGTAATTGATAGTGGTGAGGAGGCTATTAAAAAAGCAAAAGAAAAAGAATATGATTTGGCAGTTATTGATTTTAATATGGGTTGTATGAATGGACTACAAACGGCAAGAGAACTAAAGGTTATAATACCAAAGTTAAAAATGATTGGATACTCAAGTTCTTGGTCACAGTCTAATGCTAGTGAAGCAGGATTAGAATTTTATCATCGAGATCTCTACAATATAGGAATATACATTCAGGAAAAAGTATTGACTAAATAATTTCCTACAAATCTCTGGCTTGAAGAGTTCGTCTGCCATTTGCTTTTGCTCTTTCTGATGCATCTTGTAACATTTTGAGAACTTTTTTGTTTAGAGCATCTGGAACTTCTCCTGCTACACTAAGTTCGGGAACTGCGGACTTAATTTTGCTTTTAATTATTAGGTCTATTTCTTCAGTCATTTTTATTATCCGATTTTGTTGGTTTCATTAGAGGGAAAATAACCGTTTCCCTAATTGGTTTTCCTTCTAAGAATGCAAAAAGTCTTTCAGACACACCGAAACCACACGTCGGAGGCATTCCGTATTTTAAAGCTTCAACAAAGTCATGATCATGTTCTTGAGCCTCTTTGTCTCCTGCATCTTTCATTTTTTGCTGTTCAATAAATCTCTCTTCTTGATCTAGAGGATCATTAAGCTCTGAATAACCATTACCAACTTCACTTCCAGCTAATAATACTTGGAAACGTTCTACTTTTCTTCCATCTTTTGGGTCTCTTTTTGCCAATGGAGAAACTTCTACTGGGTGACCTATCAAAAATGCTGGTCCGCTAATTTTCTTTCTACAAAATTTCCACAATGAGTCTATTAAATTTTGTTTTGACTGGTTTTGCTCTAACACCCCATTCAATTCTTTTAATTTTGATTCCATTTCTTTATTGCTTGCTTTGAAAATATCAATTCCAGTCTCTTTTTTAACTGTGTCTGTATAATCTATCCTTTTCCATTTTTTGTCTAAATCGAAAGTGTGACCTTCTATTGTAAATTTTGTTGTGTTGTAAACTTCTTTTGCAACTTTTTTATACATATTTTCTACTAATTCCATTCCATCTTCATAGTTTGCATATGCCCAATAGAATTCCATTTGAGTATAATCTTGCAAATGTTCTGCGTCCATTCCTTCATTTCTAAACTGACGACCTATCTCAAAAGTTTTCTCAAAACCTGAAACCATCAATTTTTTTTGCCACAACTCTCCCATTGAAATTCTTAGGTATACATCCATATTAAGAGCATTGTGATGTGTCTTGAAAGGTGTAGCTGCTGCGCCTCCAGCTGAAGTCTCTAATACTGGTGTTTCAACTTCAATAAATCCTCTTTCGACTAAACAGTTTCTTACTGTGTTCCAGAACTTAGATTTTCTTAGAAAGATATTTTTTATTTCTTTATCCATTAAGATATCAAGATATCTTTTTCGTAAACGTTCTTCATCACTTTTCAGTCCATGCCATTTTTCAGGAAGTGGTAAAATTGATTTTGTCAAGAGAGTAATGTTTTTTGCCAAAACAGACAATTCTCCTCTATCTGTTCTTATTATTGTTCCTTCTACGCCTACAAAATCTCCCGTATCAATTAATTTAGAGAATAGTTCTCTTATTTTTTCAGGCGTTTCATCTTTCTGTATGTTTATCTGTATCTTTGTAGAATCATCTTGTATAACTACAAAAGCAATTTTACCAAAATCTCGGATACTCATGATTCTTCCAGAAACTTTAACTTTTTGAGAGGATTTAGCACCTGCTTTAAGAGATTTATTTTTATCAATTAGTTCTTGAGCCAGATGAGTTCTCTCAAATTTATTGGGATAAGGATTTATCCCATTTGCTTTTAATGCATGCAGTTTTTTTAGACGTTCTTGAATGATTAGTTCTTCTCGACCCATAAATAGGCTTGTTTATCATGATTTATATGCGTTTTGATGCCATGAAATCTTTCTCAGAAAAATTTAAATAGTATTTATATGAATTTGAAATATGGTGAAAGAATTCGAAGAAGACGACTTTGAAGAAGACGAGGAAGAGGAAGAAGAAGAGGATGAGGAAAAAATCTAATTAGTTTTAGAAGTCCATTATCTTGAAATCTTTGAAGCCTTGAAATTTTTCTTCTTTTTCTTCAGTGCTTCTAATCATTGTGTGTTGAGGTCCTGTCTTACAGGTAAGAATCATTGCGTTTACTTCATTCATGTTACCTTCTATAAACATTTCAATTATTCCGTCTCCTTTGTTTCTGATAAATCCTTTTATACCTAACTTTTCAGCGTTTTCTTTTATGAATCTGTTAAAGAAAACTGGTTGTACTGAGCCTTGAATAGTTATCCTTACACTCTTTTTCATGATTTTATCCGGTTTTATTAGTTAATAACTATTGTGCTGTTTTACCAATTAACTTCTCAACACCTTCCTCTTTAGGAACTTGTGAGAAACTTTCATCAACTAGTCTTATATGGGGAACGTTATTCCAATCTAGACCAAATAGTTTTGTTGCCTGTTTATCCATATCTAAAGGTTTTCCAGTGATCAAAAAACCTTTTTCACCAGCATCTATTATTGCTAGATCTGGCATTTTACACTTTAATATATCATGAATCTGATATTTTGTTGGATGTTCTCTTAATTTTTTCTTCATATTTGAAAAGAATCCTCTATATTTGTAACCTGGAAAAGCACCTAACATTGTGTCTAAGGATGCAGAAAAAACAAGATCTGGATGTTGTCTTGCAGGGGTTGCAGTGATTATAAAGCTGTTTAATAATAGGTCTGGATAATGTATTGATTTAAATCTCAAGAACTCTGGATTCTGAACCTCAACTGAAGAAGACTCATTTAAGTCTATAAGACCTATGCTGTATTTTTCAGCCAGTCTAGTAAATCCTCCTTCATCAAATAGATCTCTTGTTTCTGCACCATCACATCCTTCTGCCAGGATTATATCCGAACCAGGATTCTTATTAGTTACACAAAATTGGATTAATGGTTCTAAAAATTCTATTTTTGTTGAATTTTCAGGATGGCCTGGGATAAGATGGATTTTTATTATAATATTTTTATGCTTTTTCAATTCATCAGATAATTTTATTAGATTTAGGACCTTTGGAATTGTTTCACCATAAGACTTTAATCTGACTGCTAGACCCTTAACCATGCTAGAATCTTTTGACAAGACTTTTTAATCATTATTGTGTTTTGATGTAGTTATTAATTAGATTAATTTATCTTAACTTCCTTATTTGGCACCGAATCTTTTCTAAAATAATTTTTTATTTTACCATAAATAACACCAATTAACATTCCGGTTAATACGCTGACAATTAATGAGAGAAAATAACCAATAATAATTCCAGTAATTAACTCTGAATGGCTTGTCGCGCCTAATCCAACCCCAAAACCAAAAATTAGAGCTACATATTGAGTCAATGACAAAACTAGCACTATTGGAGATAAGAGATTAATAATAGTTTGATCTATTTTGAACAGTATATTGTTAAAATTAACAAAGAACATTAATGATAAGCTGACTATTGAAATATAGAAGGCTATTATCCCACCCCTATACCCATAAGAATTTCTATTAAGTTTCACTTTAGTAAATATTTAATCTTACTTAAGTATTTTACTCTATGCTAGTTGCAATACTAAATTCCTCTTCTATCTAATTCGTTGTTAACAATTGCTATTGTATGTGATGCAAAATATTCTTTATTTCCGATCGAAACTGGAGTTGCTAACTTTTTTAGCCTCTTATATTCCTTATCTGGTAATCCGCGATGGTCTCCTAGAATAAAAACAGGATTAGGCCTTATATCTACTGTTCTAATGTCTTCTCCATCAGGATCAAGTACATAGAGTTCTTGACCATTATCTTTGATTTCATTAACTAATTCCATAAAATTCTTTTTCTCAATCCAATAACCTGGAAATACTTCGTTTTTCATACCTTGCTTATACTTGTAAAGCATTTTCTTGATAGTGTCTTGAACATTCTTTTTACTAAGATATATTTTGTCTACGCCTGTCACACCTACTGTAACTGGTTTTAATTCAAGATGTTTAACTGGATCAGGAGGTCCTGCAAAAACTAGATGTAGCGTTACATCTGTTCTCATTTTATGACTAAGAAAGAAAGCAGCTATTACTGAATGAATTGCTATATCTAGTCTTCCAGACTTCATTAGATCTTCTTTTATCTGATGTCCTGCTGTTGGAGCTGTTCTTGAATAGTAGATGAATCCTCTCATGATTGGAGAATGAAATGATGTGTTTTATAGTTTTACCACCAAATACTATTTAGAATGATAACTTAAATAAATCGAAAGATTTAAATAGTTACTTTGTAGTAGTTATAACATGGTAGAATATGCTATATTTAGAAGAGAAGATTGGGGAGTTAACTGGGAAGATGGAAGTATGACAGGACCATTTTTCGGAGTAAGTTTAGAGAAAAGAGATGAAAATAAGTCTCTAAAAGAGTCATATACAAGAAATTTACATTCTGGGCAGAGTCCTAAATTATTAATAGATACTTTGTTTGATAGAAATTACCAGCACTCAAATTTGACATTTAATGGGTTTTCTCCTGAAGAAGAGACTACAGTAAGGCAAGAAATTACAAGACGTTTGACTCAAAAATAGTTAGAATGCTCTTAGAATAGATTTTAAATAAAGTTATTTTTATTCTATAATGGATATTCAGGCACTTATTAGCATATTATTGGTAGACTTTCCTGTTTTGACTACACTCTTATCTACTCTTATATTTGGTGAGGAAGTTGTTGTTATTTTAGGATTTGTTTCTGGGCTTGGAATGTTGTCTTTATGGATTTTGTTTGTTTTTGGTTTTATTGGTACTTTCTTGTCTGATTTATTGTGGTTTGTTGTTGGAAAGACCGCATTTCGAGAGAAAAAGATTCATGGAAAAATGCATACAAAATACCATAGATTTATGCATCATGTCAATAAAATTGCTTCCAACAATATGTTTTTTGCCTTATTTATTACGAGATTCTTTTATTTCTTTAGATTGTTTGCTATTGTACATCTTAGCAGACTTGGAATGCCTTATCGAAAGTTTATGATCTATGAGATTCCAATAATTATTATTTGGCTCATAATTTTTGTAGCGATTGGTTGGTTCTTTGGAAATACTGCTTTACAATATTTAGATATTTTTGGGAATATGCAAAAAGTTATTGGGGTTATTATTCTAATTTTATTAGTTTTCTTATTAATCAAGTCTGTTGTGCGTAAAGCTTGGGAAAAGAATGCTTAATGTACTCTCAAAAGATAGAATCGAAAGATTTAAATAGTTACTTTATAGTAGTTATATTATGAGACAATATGTAGTTGTTAGAAAAGAAAATAATGGATTTGATTTAGAAGGTAATAGAGTATTACCTTTCTTTGGAGCAAGTTTAGAACAAAGATCTGATAGAGGTACAGTTTTGTCAAACCCCCATTTTAGGACATTACATCCAGGACAAAATATTGAGTTGCTTGCACAGTATTTGACTGAAAGAGGTTATACAAATGCATCATTCGAATATAGAGATATATCAACTGATGAACAGAATAGATTACAGAATGCTCTTAATGGAAAAAACTGAACAACTAAAGTTACCATTCTTTGTGGTCTTACTCAGGAACATATTTCTTGATTCTCTCTAGTCTTCTAAATTCACTTACTTAAATTTCTAACCGCCAGCCTTATATGATCTAAACATAAAGATTAAATCAAGATAGTCATTCAAAATAAGTTTTTTATTCTAATTCAGCACAAACTCTGCTTTAGCTATTAGATCTTTAGAATTTATATAACTGTAACAGCCTATGAATTTATTTTCTGAGTAAACTACTATTTTATCACCTGATTTGATTTTATCATCTGCTGGTTCAGATAAAAATGATTTAAATATTGGAGAGCCAGTGTATAATTTTTTTACAACATCTTTTCTTACTTTTATAACTGGAAGGATTGTTGATATTATTTCTCCTGAAATTATAACATTTTTTAGTGGTTCTCCATCTCCTTTTTTGTATTCCTGAATTATTTTTTCTAATTCATACATATTTATTGAATTTTCTTCAGAGAATGTTCCTGCTTGTATTCTTCTTAATTCGAGCATATGAGCTCCACCTATTTTATCACCGAGATCACTGCACAATTTTCTTATGTAAGTTCCTGCCTGAACTTGAGTGCTAAATAAAAAGTCTTTATCTTTTTTTTCCAATATATCAAATGTTTTTACTTCTCTTTCTCTGACTGCACGTTTTACACTTGATCTTACTGGAGGAAGCTGGTTTATTTTACCTAAAAATTTTGTTGCTTCTTTTTGCAAGTCTTCTTTAGATATTTCCTTATGCACTCTTATTATCCCTACATAAGTTTTATCTTTGTGCATCAGATATTCATTCAATCTGCATGCTCTGTTTAAGGCTACTGGCAAGACCCCTGATACTTGTGGATCTAGTGTTCCTAAGTGAGATGTTTTTTTTAGTCCTAAAGACTTTTTTATATATTGAGAAACTGTAAAACTGGTAGGTCCTGCTGGTTTATCAATATTTATAATTCCAAATTCTAAAAGTTCCTTGATTGATTTTTCAATTTTCATTTTTTCTAAATCTATCATAAACTTATCAAATATGGTGTATTTATAAAGAGGTTTATGTTTGTTATAGAAACAAAAAGGCAAAAGAATTTTTTACTAGATAAATTGTTCAGCTTCAACTGTAGTTGAAGTTATACATGTGTTTTTAAAGATCAATTTACACCGTATAAGCATGGATAAGATAATAGCAATGTTTCTTGGATCAATGTTAGTTGTAAGTATGTTCTTAGTTTCAGCTAATACTTTGTCTGATGATATTCTTACTTCAAGCGATCTTGAATCAATTACTGCCGACATATCTGCTAGTGATTTAATTACAGCTGAAGAAAGTGTAGAAGCTACAAATGGTGCTGTTGTAATGATTACTGAAGGCAATGGGTGGGGAGTAGTTGACAATGAAAAAGCAGCGTTTACTAAATTAAGAGCAGTTACAAAACAAGATCCGAACACGGATTCATTATCTACATCAAGAGGTTACTTCTTAATCGGAAAAGTAAAATTAATGATTCAATCTTCTGAAGAGACAGAATCAACTAAGACTTATAATTTAAGATCTGAAAATGATGCCATTACAGGAACTTTAATACTAAAACTCCAAGATGCTACTAATTACAATGAAGGAAAGTTTGGAGTCTATAAAGGGGACTTAGTACTTTCTGCAAAAGATAGCACATTCAAGGCTACTGTTACAATGGCTCTTTCACAGCACAACGTTGCAAATCAAAAAATCAAGGATTTCAAAGATAAAGTCGCATATTCCTATTCAGGTTACTTAGAACTTAGTGATCTTACCTTGAAATTCCAAAGTACTCCAAATTCTAAACCATCAAGACTAGAGTTTAATGTGTATGGGGCAGATGAAGAAAAAGGAACATTAATACTAGAAAGTGGAGATGATAAAAACTACCGTGGAAGATTAAAATATATTGATACTGATGGAGAAACTGTTGTTGCATCTCTAAAGACAGATCTTAGCCATTCAGACAATGAAATGTCTGGTAAACTTTTCGCTGAATATGAAAACGGAGAAACTAAAGAAGGTAAAATAACAATATTTCAAGAAAAGGTTTACACAACAAATCCAGATAAGAAATCTACTGAGCCTGTCTTCAAAGATAAGGCCTTTGATGCTGATGTAAAATCTAAAGCAGGGGTTTTTGCTAATGTGGATCCTAGTGTGAATGAAAAGCAAAATGTTGCTAGTTCTGAGAATGAAAAGGGATTCTGGAAAAAATTCTTTGGTTTGTTTGGTAAAGAAGAATAAAGATATATTTCAAATATTGATACTAGAACTTAAAAATGAGTTATTATTTAGAGTATAATGTCTAATAAATCTAAGGGGTCTAGAGCGGAACGTGAACTTCTTGATATTTTTACTGAACAAACTTGGAAAGCAGCGCGTGTTGCTGGGTCTGGTGTAAACGAAAATACTTTCTGTGATTTAATAGCTGGAAAAGCTGGAAAGGCTTATGCAATTGAAGCAAAGTCAAGTAAAAGTCCTAGAATTTATATTACTAGACAACAGATTAGTGATTTTATGATGTTTTGTGAGGTGATGGGTTTTATCCCTGTTGTTGCTGTGCGTTTTAATAGGGAAGGATGGATATTCTTGGAACCTAAACAACTAGAAGATTCTGGAGCTAACTGGGTGGTTAACTTGAAGAACGCTAAAGTTATAGGAAAAAGATTTGGACAATTCTTTGAAGAAAATTCTATGAGAGAGATTATTTAAGATTCTTAGAAATATATTCGTAAGCTGAATAGGCTGCAGTGCAACCTTCGGCTACTCCCGTGATTAATTGTTTGAATGGTTTGTCTGCTACATCGCCTGCAGCAAATACTCCGCCCATACTTGTTTCAGAAGTTTTATGATCTATTTCTATCTCTCCCTTTGTGTTTGTTTTCACTCCTAAAGATTTAGCTAAATCTGATAATATTATATGTCCTATTGCTACAAAAACTCCTTGCAATTCAAGCTCAGTGCTACCTTTGTATGGTTTATCTAAAACTACTTTTTCAACAAATTGCTTCCCTTTTACTTCAATTATATTTGTGTTGTTAATTATTTCTATCTTCTTGTTCTTCATTATCCTTTCATAATTTATTGGCTCTGGTCTTATTTTTTCTCCTCTGTAAATTATGTAAACTTTCTTTGCATGTTCGGCTAGTACCATTGCATCTTTTGCCGCAGAGTCTGAACCGCCTACTACACAAACTATTTTATTTTTAAATAATGGTGAGTCGCATAAAGCGCAGTAGGCTATACCCTTATTTTCATATTCTTTAGAACCTGGAACTTCAAGCTTTTTCCACTTTGTACCTGTTGCAAATAAAATTGTTTTTCCATAATAAATTGATTCAGATGTCTTTATTTTGAAGATATTTTCTTGTTTTTCTACGGTTTCTACTTTTTCTTCTTTTAATGTGACTTGATCATAAGACTGTGCATGTTCCCTTATTTTATCAGCTATTTCTGTCCCGGTTAAACGAATAAAACCAGGGTAGTTTTCAACAATATTTGTTGTAGTTATAACGCCTCCTAGTGGAAGCTCTGTTCCATGAGAAGCTCCCAGACATAGAGTTTTTAGTCCTAGACGTGCACCATACATTGCAGCCGCTAGACCTGCTCCACCAGCACCAATTATAATAAAATCATACTCTGAACTTTCTTTTTTTGTCATTTCTTTTTTTAATTGATAAGATCAAAAAATCGATGCGATTGGTGCTCGATTTTTAGATGATCGAAGTTTTGAACACACCTTAAAGGGCGTGGTTTATGTGAGAAACTATCGACATTATATAAATTATAGGTTTTGTTGAAGGTTTTTGCATGTGTTAATTCTGATTATATGATACATAAATTCATTTTTGATACTTGATTGATGTAAAAGTTTATATACTATTTATATAACCTGTTATAATGGAAAAGAAAGCAAAAATGATAGTTCCTATTGCTTTGCCAAGTGGACTTGCTGAAGAAATAGATATTCTTGTAAGAGAAGGTGAATTTGTAAGTAGAAATGAAGCATTGAAATTTGGGGCAAGACTTGTAGTTATGATGATGAGGAGAGTTCACAAAAGAGCTGAAGATTATGCTTATGAAGAAATAGTTTCAGGTATAAGAAGGGGTAAAAAGGCTAATGTATCTTGATACAGATATAATATTAGCTTTAATAAAAGAGGAAGACTGGCTTAAGCAAATAGTTTCTCGATTGAATTTGAAAGGTGCTAAAACTTCTACTTTTACAGTGATTGAGTCAAGAATAGTTCTAGAAAGAGAATATTCTAGAAATGATGCAAATGAAGCACTAAAAAAAATAAATAACTTGAAGATTGAAATTCTTTCAGTTGATAGAAAAATAATTGAAAAAAGTCAAGAACTAATTGATAAGTATAATAAATTAGGTATTTTTGATTCTATTCATGTAGCTTGTGCAGTTGTGTATAATGAATCACTTATTAGTACAGATAATGCGTTTGATGAAATAAAAGAAATTAAGTTAATTAATCCTAGATTAATTGATTAATATTTATTTTAGAATTATTTTACAAATCTTAAGCTTTAATTATTTTAATTTTTGGTGCGGAAATGCCTCAATTATCTATATAAATTATAGGGTTTGTTCTGCTTTTCTTACTAAATCCTTAGCTACCTGCAGAGTTATTGATCTATCAGTTCCTAACAAACTTCCGTAATCTCTTCTATCTTCTGTTTTAAGCTCTAGACTATTATGAAAATATACAGCACTTTGAGGGTGTAGTAAGGGCATATTTCTAAGAATTTTGAGCATTCCTGGTCCACACTTAACGTTATTGTTTCCATAAGAATTTCTGAGAATATCAAATACTTCTAAACATTGTTCTGAAGATCTAAATTGCAAAACATCTCCTAACAGATATAGGTGATCTGTATCCTTTTGTTGTTCTAGGGGTGATCCTCTTCGAAAAATAAGAGGATTTACACCCTGATCAGTCATTCTTTCTTTAACCTTAGTTAATGCGTACAATACTGTAGTATGATCTCTGCCTCCTAGTACTCTACCTATATCTTCTAAAGATAATGCAGAACATGCCCTAATAGCAAACATAGCTATTTGACGAGGAGTTGATACTCTCTGCCTCCTTCCTTCACCTTTTATTTCATCAGGAGTGACACCTGGAAAAATATTGCATACGCCCTCAATAATTTCTTCTACATTCCCATTGGATGTTTGTATGATATGATATAATCTCCTAAACTCTTGTGGCAACCGTTCTAAAGTTGTTGAAGAAATATCTACTGAACCCATGGTCAAGGTGAAAGTTTCTAATTTTTAAACATAATGGTACTAAAATTATTTCAGTTTTAAAGCCAGCTTAATTGCTTTTTCATCAAAGCCTATTATGATTGTTCCATTAATATCCAATACTGGAACTCCTTGTTGTCCTGACTTTTTTATCATTTCTTTTGCTGCTTTTTGGTTTTCTCCTACATCAATATCATTAAACTTGATTTTATTTTCTTTTAAAAATTCACGAGTTCTATGACACCATGGACAAGAGCTTGTTCCGTAAAGAATTATTGTCATTATTGTAATTTGAGTTAAAATTATATAAACTTATGTCTATTTTGTGTGCTATGAAGAATATTAAAACTTGGGTCTTTGTATTAATTATCGTATTGATTTCTAGTATTTTATTATTTGTTTTAAACAGAGATAATATTAACAAAGTCTGTATTGAGGATAATTGTTTTGTTGTTGAGGTTGTTGACACCCCTCAGGATATGAGTAGAGGTTTAATGTTTAGAGAACAACTTGATGAAAATAAAGGTATGTTTTTTGTTTTTGAAAGAGAAGGAAATTATCCTTTTTGGATGAAAAACACACTTATTCCTCTTGATATAATATGGATTTCTGAGTCTGGAATTATTGTGGATATTAAAGAAGCATTCCCATGTGAATCTGATCCTTGCCCTAGTATAAATCATATAGGTGTTACTAAATATGTTCTCGAGATAAATAAAGGTTTAAGTTCTAAATTAGGTATTAATGTTGGTGAAAAAGTAAATTCTTCCATAATTGGAGATGTATGAACAAAAAAGCATCTCTCATTTTTGCTTCGATGATAACTTTGCTTATTGCAGGAAATTATATTTTCTTTGCTGACAATGGAATAATACGTGAAAAAGTTGAGATTGTTCGAGTTTTAGATGGAGATACTGTTGAACTTTCAGATGGCAGGAGAATAAGACTCCTCAATATAAACACTCCTGAAAAAGGATTATCTTATTCTGAACTAGGCAAGGAATTTCTTTCTGGATTTACAGAAGTTGAACTTGAAAGTGCTGGTATGGATAAATATGATAGGATTCTTGGAAGATTATACTATGAAGACATTTACTTGAATCTTGAACTTGTAAAATATGGGATGGCTCATAGTTATCTTGTTTCAGATTCTGAGGAAAATTTATTTGAAAAATCTGAAGAATATGCCCGCGAAAATGAATTAAATATATGGAAAAGATCTGAATTTTATGAATGCTTAGAAGTAGAAATAAATAAATATGAAGAGTATATTCATATTATAGACTCTTGTGATTCTAATGTCACATTGTGGACTATAAAAGATGAAAGCACTAAAAGCTATAAATTCAAAGCTGATTTTGAAGAAGAAATCATATTGTATTCTGCAAAGGGGACAGATGATGGAGAAAAATTATATTGGGGTAGGGAAAACATCTGGAACGATGATCATGATGAAATATTTATTCGTGATTCTGATGGTCTTCTTGTTTATTATTACGCTTACTGATAATGTCATTGCATTACGCTTAAATGAAATTGAGGCTAACCCTGAAGGTGATGATTCTGGTTTTGAATGGGTTGAACTTTATTCTTTAGATGCTGTTTCAATCGATGGATATATTCTAGATCATGAAGGAAGGGGAGCTCCGTTAAATTTAAGCGGTAGCTTTCAAGGGTTTTTTATAATAAACTTACAAACACAATGGTTAAGAAACTTAAATGAAACAGTTTACTTAAAATTTAACGAAGAAGTTATTGATTCTGTTGGTTCATTTAATGATAATAAAGTAGAAAAAACTTACGGCTTATGTGATGGCGAATGGAAGTTTACTAGTTCTACAAAGAATGAAGAAAATTATTGCGACTCTGGAAATACGCAGACGACTACTAATAATAGTCAAAATCAACAAAATTCAAATTCTGAAGATGAACAAGAAGAAACTAATGAATCTTTAGATAACAAAGTAATTGATGTTGTTAATCTGACTAAAAAATTGTCTGAAGATATTCCAGATAAAAAAAGTAAAATATCACTTAATGAGAATAATGAGCTAAAATCTGAAATTACTAAAACATATAAAACAAGAATCAATGTAATCTATTTTTTTATTGGTTTTTGTGTTTTATTAGTTGTATTAATTGCTTTTAAGAAATTATAATTAACATAAATTTACAGTGAATATTTCTGGAATACATCTATTAATTGCTACTGCTAACTGGCTTTGGTCTTCTACCCGACCTCTTGCTTGTAAATAAATCTTTTTCTTGCCTTCTTGATCTAGAAGTGTGCAAGAACCACATGATTGTCCGCAAGAAAATGATTGTCCTTCAAAATTCAAATCAATATAATTTATTTCTTCATCTAAACCTATATCTAAATTTACTTCTATTTTACCATCTTGATTTACACAAGCATTTAGTACTTTTGATTTTTGAGAGATACATTCTACCGTTGGAGACAATTTGTTTTCCAAATCACTAGATAAATCAGCTAAATAAGCCCAGATTAAAAAAAGTGATACTACACTAAGAGCAGAGAGTATTGTTACTTGAATGATTGAGGAAAACCCTCTTTTATTTATAACTGGCATGCCGTAACCCCTGCTTCTGCTGTGTTTATTGTTTCTATCACTTGATTGTCAAAGGTTATTTCTACTAATGGACTTCGAGTGTTTTGTTCTATATAGAACCTTAAAGGTCTCTCTGGTGTAAAAGTTTCTCCTGATAAAGTTTCATCGTTAACGCCTTGTGAGTCTGTAAATAATAAGTTGATGTTACATATATTTCCTACACAAAGAGAGCCAGATAAACCTTTATCTGGAATACATGCATCTTCAAGTATATTATTTGTTTTTACATCAATTCTTTGAGAAGATTGATAAACTTCTATCGACTGAACTTTTTTATTGCAAATTGTTCTTTCAGATATTTGATTTCCAGTTATTGTTGTATCTTTTGGTTTATTTTTTTCAAATAATTCTGTTAAAAGAGCTATATTATAGACACCATAGTTATCAGTGATTAATGATCTCATGACTCCCATTGGTATTGACCTAAAATGTTCTCCATCTGAACACTCTTGAGTACAGGCATCTACTGGTCCTTTAAATCCAGTACAAATTTTTTGACAATTCTTTGAACCTTGAGGTATTTTTGCCCCATTATATTCTTCTGCTAAGTTTCCCAATGCATGACCAAGCTCATGTATCAGCACAGAGTTTTCATGATCTCCCTTATTTAGGCTTATTATTTTGCCATATGCTGAACTTCTTATTTGAGGAGAATCTTCCTTTAAGATTATAACATAATCATGTTCACATTGTTTTGCCAAGTCAAGAACTTGATCCGTATAACATAATAAAGCTATATCTTTGTAATAATCGCATTGTGCTTCTTCTTCTAAGACATTTATGTTAAAATAACTCCTATATGTTTTGTAAGGTTCTACTGTAAACAAATATTCTGTATAGTATCTTGCATCTTCTTCAGAAGAAATAAACAACAGATCAATTCTATCTTGTCCATTATACTCTATTTTTTTACATTGTTCATCGCTTTTTTCTGTTGGAGCTAGTGATGATTCTTGTTGAATGTTAAGATAACTAAAAACCAAGATTACTGCTAAAATTGGAATTGATGTGAATAAAAAGGCTTTTGATTCCATATCTTAGTTAGAATATGTGTGCTTAAATAAATTGTGTCGGAAGATTTAAAATGACTCTTCTTTTTTGTTATATATGGCTACTTTAAAGGCTAAGTTCATTATTGAAATTCTTGGAAGACCTGTTGAACACCTTGAGAAATCTCTTTCTGATTTAATAGAAAAACTAGGAACTGAAAAGGGAGTGTCTTTGCTTCATAAAGAGATAAATAAGGCTAAAAAAGTAGAGAAAACTGATAATTTGTGGACTGCTTTTGCAGATATTGACTTAAGTTTTGAAAGCCTGCCTTTATTTTTAAACATCGTCATGACTTACTTACCTGCTCATGTAGAAATTTATGAGCCAGATATGTTTAAAATGAATGCTTTTGAAACAAACGAATTTGCAAATTTTGTTGTGTCTAGATTGCATAATTATGATGCTTTGGCAAAAAGAATGATGGGTGAAAGGGAAATACTAATAAGTAAGCTTGAATATATACGTAAGGGTGGAGATCCTAAAGTAGTCTTTGCCACTCCTGAACAACCTAGTCAACCTGTTTCAAATCAAGAATCTAATAAAGAGAAGCCAAAGAAAGATAAGAAGAAAAAATCTAAATAGGTTTTTTTAAAACTGAGTTAATTGCTAAATTTTTAGGCCTTGGCAGACTTGTTTTTTTATATTTGAAATAAATTATTATTAATATAATTAAGACTATTATTATTAGACCATATAATATCCAATTACGGGATGATTCTTCTTGTAATTTACATTCACCTACACAACATGAACCATCTAAAGCTTGGTTTAGTTGACCAGAACACATTTCTAGGGCTGAACAAAATTTTCCACCTAGTTCAGAACAATAGTATTCTGGATTTGAACTATTTGTAACTTGACTTTCGTTTTCAGTAAAAGATATCTCAAAAGTAATGTTCTCAATTATTTCACTACCTATTGCTACGAATATTTTTTCTAATATTGGATTGTTTAGTTTTTTTAGGCTTACTGATATGTTTGCTGAGGCATTAGACTCCAAGAATATTGTTTCCTTATCTAATGAGAATATTTCTTGATTATAATTAAAATATATATTATCTACTCTTTCTTGACCATTGTTTGTTAATAATATTCTGTAAGTTTTTTGAGTATTTAATTTTAAAGTTTCCCTAAATATCTTTGGATAAACACTTATTGAAGTTTCTTGAGATTCATTTGATAATTGAGAATTTAGAATTTGAGTTGGAACTGTATATTTACCAATTGTTATTAAATAAACTCCTGAAGATTTTGATATTATAGGAAACTGAATATTATTGATACCAGGATTTATTGCTATTGCTCTTTCTTCAGGAAAATTAACATTTATTGTTGTTTGCTGATCTAGATTAGATCTTACTACTAAAAAAAAGTCTTGATTTGTTACAACAAAACCGGGATTTACTGAATAATCTGTTAAATTGCCTGAAACTTGAAATGTTTGATTAAAGTTTACTGCTTGATTTTGACCATTAACTGTTGTTGAAATATCATTTATGAACAAAGTATAATTATTTAGATTTGTTGGAACTTGAGCATAAAGATAATACTTATCTAAAATTCTTTTTACATCGTAATCAACTGCTATTGAAACATGGGCTCTTTTGAAGACTATATCGTTTCTTTCAATTGGTTGGAGAATATTTCCTTGAATTTCTATAATCATTGTTTCTCCTGGTTGATAAGATTGAAGCATTGTTGTACTAATAGATGAAGCAAAAGGAATTAAAGCTATAATAAAAATCAAAAATAATTTTTTCATGTTACTTACTCATTTCTTTGAGTTTTGCCATTGTTTCTTCCATTTCTTTATCTTTGTTCACTGGGGGTCTTCTTACTGGAGGAGATGTTGAAGGAATTATTCTTGGCTGTGCCCTTGGATAAGGAACTGATCCTCTGAATGGGGGAAATGGTGGTTTTGTTCCAGGGGGGATTCCTCTTCCTGTAGGTGATGGAGGAGATTTATTTCTTGACTTAAATAACATCATTTTTAGCTTGTTTCTCATTAATATTCCAGCTATAATTAAAATGATTAAGATTACTAAAATTGTTATCCAGACACCTATATTACTATCTGATCCTGAACTTACCGTCTTACAACAAACGTTTCCTGAATCTGAACATGTTGCTGAAACTTGCTCTTCGTTCTCATTACAAGATGGATAACATCCACCACCTGAAGAAACACAGGCATCTGATTGAGAGATAGGTGAACAAGAACCTAGACAACAAGAACCATCTGAAGACTGGACTGTTGTTCCAGAACAAGATTCGGCTGATGAACAAATAAATCCAGATTGTTCGGAGCATGATTGTACTGTTTGAGATTCAGAACAACAAACTCTTGTTCCAGGGCATTGATAGTTTTCTAAAACATCTCCTTCTAAATCACTACATGTGAATACCGAAGTACAAGAAAAGCCTGCTGATTCGCAAGTTTGTGCTGAACCTGATCCTCCAGAACTGCCAGAGCCTGAAATAGTTCTTGGCCATCCAGCATAAAGCAAGAATCCTGTATCTCTTATATTGTTATTATTCCAACAACCTTCCGGAGTTGTTATGCTTTCAAAATAAGTTTTAGAATTAGATTCTTCTATTGAGTTTGTTCCTTGTAATGATAGAATTGCTAAAGCAGAATCATAATATCTATTGTAAGGTGTGTTCGGAGCTTGCCAGAATTTTCCTTCCTGTTGTTCCTGAACTAATTCAGAATATTGATCTTGACCGTCTGTTAAAATATGTAAGAAACTACTAGAAAGAAATCTTTTGTTAGATTCAGATAATGCAGATAAATAAGGCAAATACTCATTTATTGAATTTCCAGTTTTGTCTAGAACTAGAGCAGCCCATAAAGTGCCTTCATAATCACAAGATACTGAGGAAGAAGATAAACACTTTGAGTTTATTTTTTCAGTTGTTGTTCCTAATGCTGATGTTGAATGAGCAACAGGAGAGACGAAGATAGTTGATGAGCCCGTTCTTTGATATAATGTTGATGTTGTAAAGTCTTTGTCACATGAAATTGTATAATTGTAATCTATGCATGTATTACTTACTCTGAGCCAGAAACCTCCTGTGGCTATTGAGAGACAAGACCCTGGACTTCCAGAGAGAGTCATATCTTCATTAATATTTATTGTTCTTTGTTGTTCGTTACTATAAGATAAAGTGCATTGAGCAGATTCATGATTATCTATGTCAATTTCAAGATACCATGTTAAATCTGTTGCTACTTGTCTCTTTGATAATATCCATGATTTTATTGCATCTGTATTTCTTCCTATTCTATTATAAGCTAACATTGCCTGAGAAGTATCTTTTAACGGATTTGATGATTCTTGCCAATGGTCTCCAGTTACTATTTTGCTTTCAATTACTGAAACAAGTTTAGAATTAGAGCCTAAAGCTAAAACTCCAAAAATAGCTTCCTGTAAAGATATTGAATTTTGAGACTTAGCATCTACTTGACTTTGTAAACATTGGTATGCTTTAGAAATTATATTTGTATTTCCTGAATTTGATGTTGAACCTGAAGATGTTCCGCTTGAGGCATTGTTTGACGCGTTCTGAGCAAGAGCAAATGACAGGAAAAATATAGTTAATAAAATAATTACAACACTCTTTTTTTGCATAGACTACTGGAGGAGAAAGTGTTTATAAAGATTCTTAAAATAAACTGTTAGAAAGGTAATGTTTAAAATTAAAGAGGTTCTTAGGATTTCATGTTAAGAAAGAGGAAGATATTATTTGTAAGTATATTGCTTTTTGTATTTATAACTTTTGTAAATGCTTCTTTGCTTGATGACAGTGATTTTGGAGATATTACAAATGGAACATTTTATAGAACATTTTACAATTTCAGCGGGTTTGTTCAACTAAATGCTTCTCAGACATCTGGTAATTTTTCTAGTAGAATATTTGATGTTGGAATAAACTCGACTTGGAATAATATTTCATGGACAACCGAACTATGTTATGGATGTGAGCTTTCTAATAATGGAATTTTAGAGTCTGGAAATTTTGTAAGTCCTCTTAATATGGCTGGAAATGTTTTGCTTTTGCATATGAATGAATTAAGTGGAAATATAACCGATTACTCTGAATATAATAATACTGGGAGAGCTACTTTGTTTGAAGGCCCAGAGTATGGTGCTCAAGGAAAGTTTAATACAAGTTTGGACTTTGAGACTGGAACTGGATCTAATGGAGAATTTATCAACTTTTCAAATCCTTCTCATTTGAGTAATTTTGGAAGTCAGTTAACTCTTGAAGCATGGATAAGACCTGAAAGTTTCCCGTCTGATCCGACAATAATAGACAAAGGACCTTCATTGATCTCTTTTTTTGTGTCTTCTGGTGCAACTAATGTTTTGACATTTATACTTGACACTAGTTCAGGAACTGCTACTACTTATTCTGCAAATACTGATATGAATGTAAATGAATGGTATCATCTTGTAGCAACATATAATGGCTCTCAAGTTAGACTTTACGTTGATGGAGCTCTTGATCATACTCCTACTGCAAGAACTGGAACTGTTTCTACAAATAACCTTGACTTTGTTGTG
>ERZ1292625.1271-Hain-H41-01um-R1-1271-length-31293-cov-8_pt1 | contig 31293 bp, 26 predicted proteins | sample MGYA00564400_ERZ1292625 | MGnify/ENA primary metagenome ERZ1292625 (study PRJEB36523, sample SAMEA6512639) | groundwater metagenome | collected 2019-01-08 | study: AquaDiva: Metagenomics assemblies of 32 groundwater samples
GAAAACAAAACTACTTTATTAAACTATGTGCGGCAACTTTCGCAGTTATCTATAATTACTCTAAACTTTAATATCGCTCTAAACTTTAATATTACCTTAACCTCTAATTAATTCTTTTTTAATAAAACTTTGGCGGTCTTTTAAATAATACTTAAACTGGAGAAGCGAATTATTTATATACAGAATTCTTGGTTGTGTTTATTAATCCTAAACAGTTAAGAATTGCAGGTTAAAAATAAAAAAAGAATAAAAAAGAGATCGTTTAAATGTTACCTTTTATCTTAGAATTTAGTGTCCTTTTTATGGTCATTGTTATAGTATCTTTTTTAGTTAAGTTGATAAAACAGCCAATCATTATTGGCTATGTTATTTCTGGGCTATTATTCTCGATGTATGCTGTTAAAAAAGGGTTTGGCAACGAGCAAGTTTTGTTAATCCTTTCAGAATTGGGAATTACCTTTTTATTATTTTTGATGGGGTTAGAATTCAATTTTAAAAACATAAAATACCTTGGTAAAGATATTTTAATCGCTACTAGTTTACAAACGGTTATTTTTTTTACTATTGCTTTTATTTTAGCCAAACTATTATATTTTAATACTTTAGAATGTGTTTATTTATCCGTTTTATTCCTCTTTAGCAGCACTTTACTAGTAGCAAAATGGGTCGATGACAAAAAAGAAACCGATACCCTGCATGGGAAAATAATCTTGGGCACTTTAATAATTCAGGATTTATTTGCACTCATTGCTTTAACCTTCTTAAGTGCAGCGGGAGAAAGTTCGATGAGCGGAATTTTAATGGTTCCTGCAAAAGGGATTGCTTTGCTGTTGATTGCTTTTGTTTTTGGTAAATATCTGCTTAAAGGGATGTTAAAATTTGCTGTTCGCTTTCCCGAATTATTATTCATATTAAGTTTGGGGGTTTGTTTCTTTTTTGTTCGGCTTTCTCCTTTGTTAGGCTATTCTACTACCATCGGCGCATTTGTTGCCGGAGTTACGCTTGCAAATACTGAATTTAAAAATGACATTCATGGGCGATTAAAAGCATTAATAATTTTTTTCAACATGCTTTTTTTTGTCGGTTTAGGTTTTCAGGTAAATATTAATCCTTCTCCGAAATTATTATTGTTTATAGTTCTAATTACTATCTTATCTTTAACTGTAAAACCTTTAGTGATTTATTTTACTTTAAAGTTAAGGGGATACGACATGAAAGTTTCTTGTCTGTCTGCGTTAAATCTTTCTCAGTTAAGTGAGTTTAGTATAATTATTATTAGCAGCGCGGTATTTAACGGCATGATTTCAAAAGATATCAATACCGCTGCTATAATTTCAGTAATTTTAACGATGGTGCTTTCATCTTATTTGATAAAATATGACAAGGTTATTTTTAGGTACTTAAAACCCGGTTTAGCTTTTGGAGAAAAATTATTTTCTAAAAAGAGAATTAAAAAAGGGACTGCAAATATTTTCCGCCCCGACGTAATCTTTTTTGGTTATTACGAATTAGGCAAAGATCTTTTATCTAAATTTGAAGGAATGAATAAAAAAATAATGGTCGTTGAAAACGACCCAGTTAAGATCAAAGCCTTAGAAAGAGAAGGCATTCCGTATTGTTACAATTCTATTACCAGCCCTTATTTTTTTAATAGATTAGATTTCAGTTCTACCGAATTGGTGGTTTCCAGTATCATGGACTTTGAAGAAAACCAGATGATTATCTCTCAGGTGAAAAAAAATAATCCCAAGTCAATAATTATATCTACTGCAAAAAATATTAAAAATTCTTTAGAACTTTATGATGCCGGAGCAGATTATGTTATTTATCCCGCATATGTGAATGAACAGCAAGTCTCAGTTTTACTGGAAGAATATACGACGGACATAAATAAAGTAATCAATAAAAAAATAAAAGATATTTCTAAATTTAAAGAGTTGGAAAAAAAGAATTCTGCAGAAGACATTTTCTTTGACATCAACAAACTATTAGATAAGCTGTCGTTAGGAGACAAAAAACCTTGAGTTTTAATCTTCTAAGCTAACTTTAAAAATAAAAAATGGTGTGGACGGCAGGGCTTCCGTGCAGCAACCTTTTTTGCTTGGTGGGCTTCAGCCCGCCGTACTTGCCCAGATTGCTGGCTTTCGGACCTGCGTAGGCACTAAGCCAATGGGTATCTTCCAATCATAGCAAGATGCTCATCACACCCAACTACTGCCTGAAGGGCCTAAGCTTGGACTCCTTTCGGATCCATCCCGTTTGACCACTCCGGCACGTCCACATTGAAAAGAATAAGAAGTTAAGTTATTTAAAAAAGTATCGGATTATTTCAACACAACCTTGCTGGCAACCACTTCTTTTTCTCCTTTATATTCTTCTACTGTGCCGAATACTTCTACGTAATCGCCTTCATGCAGAAGTATGTTTTCTTCGGGAAAGAAAATGATATCCGTAGTCACCACTTTTTCACCTTCTAATTCCAAAAAGGTAGCTTTTTCAGTAACTCGAAGGGTATTTATTTTACCCCGCAGATGCACACTTTCTTTACTGCCTACCAAATCAAGATCGGGTATTACTGCCAAATCCAATTGGCTTGAGTAAATAAATAAGAAGCCTAAACCTAATATGCTTACAATAACAGCTATCTTAAGAATGGTCTTTTCTTCCATCTGTTCAGCCGGATTAGCCTGATATTAAATACTTTTCTGTTTGGAGAAGCTCAGTAGGAAATCTTTACTGGATTTTTCTTAGTTAATTTTATAAATGCGCTATTATCTTTTGTTTTTATGGACGTTGGTGGACAAGCAGTTATTGAAGGCGTAATGATGCGCAATAAAGAAAAGTATGCGGTTGCAGTTCGTCTCCCTAATGGAAAAATTAAAGTTAGAAAAGAGAAAAGCAGCGTTTCACCAAAATTATTTGATGTTTTTTTTCTGCGCGGGGTAGTTGGATTAGGATATACTCTTTATGATGGTATCCGGGCTTTAATCTGGAGCAGCAATCAAAATTTAGGTGTAGAAGAAAAATTAAGCAAAAAAGAGATTATCGGAACGGTTGCCTTTTCTTTTTTAGTTGCGATCCTTGCTTTTGTAGTTTTACCTTTTTTTTCTGCGCATTGGATTCATCCAGAAGGTTTTTTATTTAATCTTTTAGACGGTTTATTTCGGGTAATTCTATTTTTAAGTTATTTAATCGCAATTTCCTTTATGAAAGAAGTTAAGACTTTATTCCAATATCATGGGGCGGAGCATAAATCAATTTATTGCTATGAGAATAAGGAAGAATTAACTGTAGAGAATGTTAAAAAATTTTCCCGGTTCCATCCTCGCTGCGGAACTTCATTTTTATTTATAGTGCTGCTGCTTTCTATTGTTGTTTTTACTTTGGTTACTGGGCCGTTATGGATAAAATTAGCTGGGAGAATTGTATTGCTGCCCGTAATTGCCGGAGTAAGCTACGAACTAATCAAATTAAGCGGAAAGTATCGTTCTAATCTTTTAGTTAAGATTTTGATTGCTCCGGGTCTGTGGCTGCAGAGAATTACTACTAAAGAGCCAACGGATCGGCAGATGGAAGTAGCCATAGCTTCTTTGAGAACTGTAGTGGAATAAACTTTTATTTATTTAATAGAACCGCGCCATTATAATAAATATATTATTTTTTATTTATTTACAGAACCTATTATTGTCAGTATCTATTTCTCTTTATTTCCCAGCATGTGGTCAATTCTTGCCTGGGCTTTCTGATAAAGTTTGCTGCTGCTCATCCTGCTGAAGCCTACCGGAAATTCTTCGGTTGGCTGGCCTTCTACAAAAGCAATGTGTGATTGCAAGGTTGGGCGGTAGAGTTTATCTCCAGCAAATTGTACAAACCTTCGGTGAGATGAACTCACTTCTACTTTAGGATTATTTTTTTTAGCGGCATAATAAATAACTTCCATGATTTCTTCTTTGCTGGCTAATAAAGTGCCGTTTTTTGCATTCCATTCGGTTTGAATATGGCCGGCTAACTTTTCATCCAGTCCTTTTTCTAAAGGGTTAAGAACACATTTATCATAAGTGTCAATAGCATCAACTACAAATGCGCCGAGCATGGCCGAAATGCCGTGTTTTTTCCCGATCATGATCATAGCTAAATCGTCAGAAATTCCTGCACCAATCTTTCTGCGGATATAGGTACTTTCGATATTACTATTGCTACTGCAAGTACCGTCGACAATTACTCCCAATCTTCGCAAATAATCGATTTTTTGATCATCGTGTTCAATATTAGCTAAACTAACTTGGTCTAACCCTGCTTTAGCCAGCATTTCTAAATCCACTAAATAAGTTTCGCCACCCCCAATTTCTAAAGGGTTGCCTTTAATAGTGGTCTTATAATGATTTATAGTTTCCATTCGGGATTGGTAATTATCCATGTGCCCAGCCAAAACAATCCCTTTAAGAATAAATACTGGATCAACAAGGTACTCTTCAATGAATTTTATTCTGAGCAGGGGTTTATGGTTTAATTGTAATCTGTCTTGGGTTAAAGGAGCATTATTATTCTCTTTGTTATTATGGGTGTGATGATTATCTAGAGCAAGATTAACCCAGGCATATACTTCATCAATCAATTCCTGGCGCGCTGCTTTGATTGTGTTAATATCCATGCCCGCAGCAGCAATCACATCAGGGATAGTCGCTTGTGGATATTTGCAGTTGTAGGTATTAAAAAGACCGTGTCCATTCTGTGCATGCCCTTGTATTGATTGGACGAGAAGAATATTCCACACTGGATCATGAAGGTCAAGAGCGATTTTAGATTTCATTTTTTCTAAATCTTCTTGCACTATTCTTTGAAAAAGAGGACTGTCCCGCAAGCTTAAACAAGAAAAAGGTCTTTTGTTGTCAATTATTTCTTCTAATGGTTTAACAGATTTTTCGTTTGTTTCTGGTAAAGTCTTTTCTTTCACTTTAGGTAAAGCCTTTAGCTTTCTTGGGTGTTACGCACGGAGAAGCAGAAAGAGCCGAACTTTAGTCCGGTTATGAATGCTCTTTTCAACTCCTGCTTCTCCGGCGTCACAAAGTGTGGGGATTAGAAAGCGCTGTTCAAGCCATGGACTTCAGTCCGTGGTCAGGCGCTTTCCCGCACTTTTATGACATAATTGGGTTTTATGGTTTTGTTATTTTTTTTATATAACACTGCTAACATGGCCGATTTTGTTTATCCGAATCACCTTTTCCACAAAACTTTCAATTTTTGACTCATGTGAAACTATAATTGTCTGTTTCAATTTAAGCTTTTCTAATATATCTCTTACTTTATCTAGTTGTTCTGTGCTAAATCCATCGGTAGGTTCGTCCAAAATTAATAAATCTTTCGTATTTATCTCATTAACTACATCGTTTATGGCCCGGTTTAAGGCTAAGCGGTAAGCTAGTGCGGCCGAGGTTTTTTCCCCTCCGCTCAGGTTCGGGAAAGAGATATCATACCCGTTCTGTTCAATTATTGGGGTAAAAGATTCATCAATCCGGGAAGAAACATTTTCATCATCGATGAGCACTGAAAACCAATCCTGAAAAATTTGATTGAAATGGCTGTGAATATTGGCCATAACTTGTTTTTCTATAGTATAAGTTAGCTTAAGAAGGTATTCTTCCAGCCAATGGTAAGTTTCTTTTAATAAGATTAGTTTATTCTTTTCCAGATTAAGTTGATCAAGGCTTTTTTCAATCAGTTCCTGATATTTATTGATACTATTGATTTGAGTTTGCAGTCTGGCTATGCTGAGAGCAAGCTCTTTCTCTTCCATAGTAGTTCTAGCCAAGTACCTCTTTTTTTCTGCCATCAATAAGCTTAAATCTTTTTTATTGGCTAATTTTTCTTCCAAAGCCATAATTTTTTGAATGAATTTAACTTTCTGTTCTTCATTTTGATTTATTTGCTGATTTAATTCTAAGACATTTCTTTCTAAAATTTGTTTTTTGGAAAGTAAATGTAAATATTCCTGGATTTGGCTGATTTCTTTATCTAAACGTTCCAGATTGTTTTCTCGATCAATTTCTTCAATTTTTTGTTTTAAACTTTCTATCTCTATTAACCCTAAATTAAGTTGCTCCTCTTTCTGCCGGCCGAGCTCTTTTTTTTCTTGCAGTTGATAAAGTTCAAAATTAATCTTAATCAACTGATTCTCTTTAGATACAATCTGTTCAAGTTCTTTTTGAAGCAATTCTTTCTGCTGCAGCTTTGCTTTTTTTCTTTCCTGTACCAGCAGCAAGCTTTGTTCTGCTTGCACAATTTTATCCTGTTCTTGGCTGGTAATTTTATGTTTATGATCAGAAGAAACTTCCTGCAGGCAAGTTGGGCAGGTGTTTAAAGAACCAATTTTTTCCTGTAGTTCTTTAGATTGAAAGAGAACCGTTTCAGTAGTAGTTATTATTTTTAGAATTTCCTGAATCTGCTCTTCAGTATCTTTTAGGTTCTGCTGTAAATTTTTTTTATTGGCGATTGCTAAACTTAATTCTTCCTGTAACCTTTCTTTTTCTTTAATTTTATCAGTTTGCCTAATTATTTCGTTAAGCTCGAATTGGGTTTTTTTAAGATTTTCTTTAAGTTGGCTTAATTTTTCTTGAAAAATAGTTTTTTTAGTTAACAGATAATTTTTTTGCAGTTCTTTTTCTTTTAATTCTGCTTTAGTCTGCTCTAACGTTTTATTTATCTGGTTTTCGGGCAAGGATAGTTGGGTAATCTCTAACTTTAATCTTTCTTTTTTTTGGTTAAGCTGCAAGTATTGTTCTTTTTTTTCATAAAATAAAGCTTGATCGGTTTTATATTCTTGTTTTAAATCTAAAAATTCTTTCTGCTGTAATTCTAGTTCTCCCAGTTCTTTATTTTGCTGCTGTAATTGCTCTAGCAGTATGTTTTGTCGGGGAATTAATTCTTCAGCAGCTTTCTTTAACGTTTCTTTCTCGGCAATCAATTCCTGGCGCTGCCTTTTTTGATCTTCCAAGGGTTCGGTTTTGGTTTTAAGAATAGCAATATCGGTGCGAGTTTTTTTAAGATAAATCTGTAAATTTTCACGGATAATTTTATATTTATCAATATTGAATATTTTTCTAAGCACGTCTAATCTTTCTTCAGCATCCTCCTGTAAGATCTGCTTCATCTCTTCCTGCGGAGTGTAAACTGTGTATCGATAAATATAATTTTTATTTTTATTTGCCAGTTCTTCTGGGTATTTAAGTAAAGAAATAATTTCTGCTTTAAGTTCTACAGGCATAAGCTCTTTTTGAACCTGATTAATTATGATCACACCAGGCATCTGCTTAATCACATCTTTTTCTTTTTTGAGTTTCCTTTTAATGACTATTTCTTGATTCTGTATTTGTAAAGATAATTCTACCGAGCCTTCTCTTGCTCCTTTGCGTAATAAAGCTTCTGCGGGAAGATCTGGCCGGGAGGTTCCAAAGAACGCAAATTCTATTGCCAGCAAGATGGTGGATTTTCCTGAACCGATGTCGCCAGAAAGTAAAGTTGATCCTTCCGTAAAATTGATCTCTTCCTTGAGGTAGGAACGGATATTTTCCAGCTTTAATTGTTTAAGAAGCATTAGGCAAATTAGTATAAATTTTGGCTTTATAGCTTTTTAGGTTTTGCAATAATATAATTAAAGCTTAGTAATGTTTATTAATAAGTTAACTAATAAATTTATTATTTTTTAATAAAAAAGGTGGTGAATGATGGACATTAAAGAAATTCCGGTTGATCGTTTAAGAGGTTATGTTATCGGTTTTTTTACTCCTATGAACGGAGGAAAAACTGAAGCTTTGGTTAGCGAATTAGAGCGGGCCAAGCATTCTGGGTTTAATGTTGTCGCTTATGGGAGTACTTTGAATACCCGCGATTCTGGTTGCTTACAAATTGATGAACGAATAAAATTTCCTGCAGTTTCTTTATCTTCAATAAAAGAACTAAAAGAAGATTTAGAAAATAGATTAAATGTTTTAGAACAAAATAAAAATAGTCCGGGCAGCTCTAAAATCAATTATAACGGAGTAGAACATAGTAAAGGTTTGCCTTTGTTGGCAGTGGGAATTGACGAAGCCAATTTATTTACCTTATCTGAAAGAGCAGCCCAAGATTTTGTTGAATTTTTGCCCTGGATTCGTGAAAAAGATTTGGTTTTATATGTTTCTGGATTAGAATACGATTTTCGAGATATGAATTTTGGAAATATCGACGCAGTCATAAGGAAATTAAACGTTAAGATCGATAAAAAACCGGTCTGCAAAGCAATGAAAAATGGAAAACAATGCGGGATGCCCGCTAATCATACTCAACGAGTATGGTTAAAAGATTTTGCTTCTGAAATCGGATGTGCTGATTTAATCGACCAGTTAGGAGATTACGATTTTGCATCTAAAGAAGGTAATTTAATTTCCGGTTATGTTCCTGCGCCTTTTTTTGATAAAACGGTCAGAATTGAACAAAAGAGAGAAGATGGAAAGCACCGCATTGCTTATTTACCCACTTGCTGGGGTTGTGCTAAAATCCCTTTTAAAGAAGAAACTTTTACTGTTTATGGGGCAATAATAAACAAAGAAGATCCTACTCAAGCAAAAGTTGATCTATTGGTTCGGGACAGAATTTTAAATTTTCTGGTAGAAGAAAACTGGGTTGAGAAAAAGGAAAATGTTTTCACGCCCATAAATTACCACAAAAATCAGCTGGGAGGCTATTCTCCCCATTAATGAGGATTATACAATTTTTCGACAATAAGGGAAAAATTCGAAGAGCTGCAAGGAAAACCTGAACAGTTGCGAGAGTTTTACTCTTGTGGCTTATTGAGATAGGATGCAAGGGTTTTTGAGTGTATATAAAAAAAGAAAGGATTATAAAGTTCTCGCATTTTTTATACTCGGGTGATAATTAATGGCAATATGGTTTAGAAAGAAAGAAGAATTAGAAGGCGATATAGATTTGATGCAACAGGAGATTGCAGAGTGTATTAGCTTAATGAAAAAAGGAAAGATTAAGGAAGCTGATACAAAGCTTTATATGATACATGTGCAATTAGACCATCTGAAGAAATTAATTAAAAAGATAAACCCGTAAATTATAAAAATAAATCTAATAATTTTTTCTATTATTATTATTAAGACTAAAAATCCAGAGTAACATTAAACTTAACAATCAAAACTAATTAATTAAGAATTTATAAGAGCTACTGGAGCCAAAACCCCAGATTGCTCAAAAACACACCTCTTTTTCCTCAGTAAGGAATCAGATGGTTAGAAGGTAATTTTATTAATTAATAAATGTTTGGTTTTAGAAAATCCTAACTCTCACTTAAACCTTTTAATACTCAACTCCTCTTCTGGCGCTAGTGCCCGTATTATAATAATGCCGACTCATTTTCATTTCAGTAATCAAATCGGCAGCAGCAAGTATTTCTGCAGGCGCATTTCTTCCAGTAAGAATAATTTCAACCAGTTCCGGCTTGTTGGTAATCAAGTTAAGCACTAATTTGGGATTAATAAATCCGAGGTGCATACTTAAATTAATTTCATCTAATATCACCAAATCATATTTGCCCGACAAGATTAATTCTGAGGCTTTATTAAAACCTTCTTCAACATAATCTCTTTGAATGTCGTCATTAAGAAAACAATATTTACAATCGCCGCAATCGATATCTTCGTGCACAGAATTAAATTGTTCTGGTTGAGTTAGCCCCGGATTAAATCCGCTTAATTTAAGCTGTTTTGGCTGCTTGATGCAAGGGCGGCCAAACTGTAAGATTTTAAAATTAGGAAGATAATTGTTAGCAGCAACATATTCTCCAGTATATTTGCCCCCTTTCATAAACTGGATCATCACTACTTTCAAGCCCTGCCCGACTGCTCTTAAGGCCAAGCCTAAAGCAGCAGTAGTTTTTCCTTTACCATCCCCAGTATAAACATGAACTTGTCCAGCTTTCATCTCTAAAAATTTAATTTGTTTTTCTAAAAATATTTTTTGTTAAATTTTTTGTAACGACTAATTAACGAACAATTATAATCTTTAATATCTGTATGTTTGTTTAAGGTTTTTTATTATTATCCAATATTAATTTCTTCAGCATTAATTATTCTCGCCAATATTGATTACTTGGTCTTCATAGCTTCCATCACGGTAAATAGTGATGCCTTTACATTTAGCTTTCCAAGCGTACAAGTAAGCGTCTTCAACATCTTTGATAGCTGCAGTATGCGGAAAATTAATGGTTTTAGAAATGGAATTATCAACGTGCTTCTGCAAAGTAGATTGCATTTTTACGTGCCATTCTGGGCTAATTTCTTGAGCGGTAACAAATACGTCTCTAATCGATTTAGGGATATCTTTAAATTCTTGGACGCTGCCTACATGAGCAATATTCCTAATTAATTCTGAAGAATAAAATCCTTTTTCTTTAGCTACTTTTTCAAATTCAGCATTAAGGTAAACTAATTCTTTATCCCCCAACAACGATCTTTGATAAGAGATAGCAAACAGAGGTTCACAGCCAGAAGAAGCTCCCGCTAAAATGCTGATAGTTCCAGTGGGGGAAATGGACAGGCAAGTAGCATTACGCATTTTTTTACCTGCTTTCTCATGCTCTGATTCTTTCCAGGCCGGAAATACCCCTCTTTTTTCAGCAAGTTCAAATGATTTTTGGTATGCTGATTCTTTGATAAATGAAACTAATTTTTCGGCGATAACTAAACCTTCTTCAGAATCATATTTTATTTTTAGTTTAATTAACAGGTCTGCAAAGCCCATTATTCCCAATCCAAATTTTCGGGTGTTTTTAGTCTGTTCCTCAATTTTTTTAGAAGGATAAGAATTCATATCAATAACATTATCCAAAAAATGAACCGCAACCCGTACTCCTTCCCGCAAATCTTCCCAAGCAATATCTTCCGGTTTAGACTCCAAATCATATTTGATAAATTTATTTAAGTTAAGCGATCCCAAGATGATTCCTTCATAAGGAAGAAGGGGTGCTTCGCCGCATTGGTTAGTTGTTTCAATTTCCCCTAAGTTTTTAACCGGATGTTTTCGATTAATCTCGTCGATAAAAATCAATCCGGGATCCCCAGTTTTCCAGGCATTTTGAGTAATCATAGCAAAGACATCTTTTGCTCTTAATTTACCGACAAATTTGTCTGATTTTGGATTTACTACAAAATATTCCCGATCTGCTTCAACTGCTTTCATAAATCGATCCGTCACAGCAACCGAAAGATTAAAATTTTTAAGTGAAGGCTGGTTACGTTTAGCCTCGATGAATCTAATGATGTCGGGATGGTCCACCCGCAATACGGCCATATTTGCACCGGGACGAACCCCTCCTTGTTTAATCGTTTCCAATGCTTTATCATAAACTTTCAAGAAAGCTACCGGGCCGGCAGCCACGCCAGCGTTTTTACCGACAAAATCTCCTTTTGGTCTTAATCGTGAAAATGAAAAACCCGTTCCACTGCCCCGTTGATGGATTAAAGCAGCATGTTTCAATGAATTAAAAATACCTTCCATATCGTCTTCTACCGGCAGAACAAAACAGGAACCCAATTGCTGGTTATTTGTTCCTGCATTCATCAATGTTGGTGAGTTAGGCAGGAATTTTAATTCTGTCATCAAATTAAAAAAGGTTTCTTCAGTTTTTTTTACGTCTTCTTTAGCTGCCCCATAAATAGCATCTGCTTTAGCAATATTCTTAGCAACTCGTTGTAACATCCCTTTAGGTGTTTCTATGATTTCCCCTTCCGAATTTTTAAGTAAGTAACGCTCTTTTAGGATTCGTAACGCTTCATTAGAAAAAATTAAATTTTCTCCTGCTTCTTCCTTGCCTAGAATCAAAGCTCTCCTTTCTCTTTCTTCATCTTTTTTGTGGCGGTAAAGGATGTATGCTTTAGCAGTTTGCGCCTGCCCTTCTTCTATTAACACTTTTTCAACTAAATCTTGTACGTCATCAACGGTTGGAGGAGAAGCCTTGCTAAAATTTTTGTTTAACAGCTTAACCACTTCTTGGGTTAACGAATGAGCAAGATTGGGGTTTGGTTCATCAACTGATTCTATTGCCTGAGAAATTGCTTCTTTAATTTTTTCTACATCAAAGTCGACTATTTTTTCATCTCGTTTGATTATTTTTTTAATTTCAGTCGGTTCAGATACGGGTGTTTTTTCTTTTTCTTCAGTCATTTTTGATATCAAATAGGCCCATAAAAAGCTCCTAAATAAGCTTACCAAGGGCCTTATAAATATGTTTAAAACTAGTCTGATATAAAAAATTTAGGTTTTTTAGTTGAATTTATGCTAAAACTCTTAACTGCACCCGGTAGTTTCTCCGCACACTTCACAGAGCATGCAGGTGCCGTTTTGCCTTAGTTGGGCAGCACCGCAAGAAGAACATTTTTTTTGCAGAAGGGTTTTGGTTTCAGGATTTTTAATTTCGGCATCTCTGATTACAACAGATTTAGGCAAATTCGAAGAATCATAAGAGCTCTCTTCTTCAAACTCCTGTAAAAAGGATTGCAATTCGCTGATCAGCGGATGCCCTTCTAAATTTAAATCTAGCTTCAGGTTGTTAGCAATCACTCCGGGTTTAAGACCTTGTCCTAAACCTAAACTAATCGTGTTTACTAACGCATTCATCATCAATTGCTGAGTTAAAGATAGGTCATTAATGTTATAGGAGATGTCCGTAACTTTTCCCGAATTTAGATTTGCAGAAAGAGTTAAGGTTTTTGCTCCTACTTTTACTTTTTTCCTAATAATTTCTTTAACAGTTTTTTCCGTTTCCTTTTTTTCTTCTTTTTCCTGCAATATTTTGGTTAAGCAAGAATGTTCCTGGAAATTTGAAGTCAAGGGTTGTGATAATTTACATCCGTCCCGGTATAAAGCAACTCCTTTGATCATCATCGTCCAGGCATCGTAATAAACTTTTTTAATTTGTTCAATGTTCCATTCCCGAGGCATGTTAACGGTTTTAGAAATAGCGCCAGAAATAAAAGGCTGCACTGCGGCGACCATCTTTAAGTGTCCATAAGGATGGATAAATCTTTTTCCTTTTTTACCGCAATTATTGGCACAGTCAAATACCGGATAATGTTCGTCTTTTAAATGAGGAGCACCTTCTATCGTATTAGTGCCGCAGACATATTCATTGGCTAAGTCTATCTCTGCGGAAGAATATCCTAAAGCGGTAAGCAGATCTACTGATTTTCCCTGCATGATCCGACAGTAAGTTTCTTCACCTAAAGTCCAGCGGTTAAAAGGATAGCGAATATCGACGGCATTTTTTAGTTCGGCATCAATTCTTTTTATTTCTTCTAAACGCAGGCCTTTATTTAACAGTGATTCCGGATTGATGGTTGGGCATTTTTCCAAAGAACCATGCCCTAAACAATAAATAATGATTTCTTTTATTTGTTCTTTATCATAACCCAATCGTTTCAAGGATTTGGGTACAGATTGGTTTACAATTTTAAAAAATCCACCGCCGGCCAGCTTTTTGTGTTTTACTAAAGCATAATCAGGTTCAATGCCAGTAGTGTCGCAATCCATTACTAAACCGATGGTTCCAGTTGGAGCAATAACAGTTACCTGAGCATTTCTAAACCCTTTCTGTTCACCTAATCGCAAAGCTCTATCCCACGCATTGCGCGCAGCTTCTAATAATTCTACTGGACAAACATATTGGTCAAGAGCGATAGGTTTTACTTGCAGGGTTTCATAATTTTTTTCACCATATGCGGCGCGGCGATGATTTCTGATTACTCGCAGCATAGCTTCTTTATTTTCTTCAAATCGTTCAAACGTACCCAGAATACCAGCCATCTCTGCGGAAGTAGCATAACTCTCACCAGTCATTATTGCGGCTAAGGCTGCCGAAATTGTTCTCCCTTTATCACTATCATAAGGCACGCCTTGGATCATCAGCAAAGCTCCGATATTGGCAAATCCTAATCCTAAAGTTCGGTACTCGTAACTCTTTCGGGCAATTTCTTCAGACGGGAAATGAGCCATCAGCACGGAAATCTCTAAAGCAATGGTCCACAACCGGAGTGCCTGCCGGTATCCCTGCACATCAAATCTTTCTTTATTTTCATCATAAAACTTAATTAAGTTAAGAGAGGCTAAATTACAAGCGGTATCGTCGAGAAACATATATTCGCTGCAAGGATTACTGCTGTTGATTCTTCCTCCAGCTGGGCAGGTATGCCATTCATTGATGGTCGTATCATACTGCACTCCTGGATCAGCAGAAGCCCAAGCACAATAACCAATATCATTCCATAATTTTTCTGCCGGAATCACTTTGAGGGTTTCTCCAGTTCTTCTAGCTTTTAATTTCCAATCCTTTTTTTCGTTTAAACATTCAAAAAAAGCATTAGGAATGCGAACCGAATTATTGCTATTCTGTCCAGATACAGTTACATAGGCTTCTGATTCGTAATGAGTATCAAATTCGCGTAAAGGCAAGGTGCGTCCTTGTTTGGTTAAATCTAAAGCTCGAACCAGATAATTAAGCGGTATTTTTCCTGCAGCTGCTTCGCGCAAAGTCCTTTGCACTTCTTTATCTTCCAGAGGATTTTCTTTATTCTTAGCTGCTTCAATTAAGTTAGTAATTTTTTCCTTAAGAATTTTACTTCCAGCAACTAAGCCGGCAACTTTTTCTTCTTCTTTTACTTTCCACCAAATAAATTCTTCAATTTCGGGGTGATCAAGATCTAAGCAGACCATCTTAGCCGCTCTTCTGGTTGTTCCTCCCGACTTAACGCTTCCGGCAGCAGCATCAAATATTTTAAGAAAGCTCATTAATCCGGAACTGGCTCCTCCGCCAGAAAGATTTTCTCCTTTTCCCCGTAATTGCGAGAAATTACTTCCCGTTCCACCACCATATTTAAACACGCGTGCTTCTCTTACTAATAAACTAAATATTCCCCCTTCTTTTACTAAATCGTCGTCAATATGTTGAATAAAACAAGCATGGGGCTGGGAGCGCGTATAAGCATCTTGAGAATATTCTAATTGCTTAGTTACCGGATTTATGTAACTATGTCCTTGTGCTAATCCGGTATGCCCATAAGCCCAATTCAGTCCGGTAGTAAACCATTGGGGGCTATTGGGAGCAGCATATTGGTTGATGATCATAAAGACCATTTCATCATAAAAAATATCTGCGTCCCGTTTGGAAGCAAAATAATTATGTTTTTCACCCCAGTATCGCCAACAGCCGGCAATCCTATGGGCGACTTGTTTTATGCTGGTCTCACTTCCCAGAATTATTTTTCCATTTTCATCAAGCAAAGGTTCGCCGCTGCGATTTTTTAAAGGAACGCCCGTTTTTCGGAAATATTTTTGGGCAAGAATATCCGTAGCCACTTGACTCCACGTACGTGGAACTTCCACGTTGTCCATCTGAAAAATAATTGAGCCGTCAGGATTTTTAATAACGGAGGATCTTTCTTCATAAATACATAAATCAAAAGGGTTAGTGCCTTCTTTAGTAAAATATCGGGATATTTCCAGTCCTCTTTTTTCAGTAATAATGTCTTGTGTTTGCTCCATTTTTAATCAAGAGGAGATATTTAATTCAAATTGGTTTAGTTTAGCTAACTAATAAAATAAATAGTCCACCCCCTTTACTGATTTTAATGATAGTTTCTTAGTTTATTTAAATGTTTTTTATTACTGGAAAATACCTATTTCAGTTAATTGATTTGATGAGAACCAATTATTACTGTTGAAGAACTAATCACTGATCTATCGCTGATTTTATTTTTTTGTAAAATAATTACCTTTAAATAATCTAGATAATTCCTATTAGTTATGCTATTTATACTTAAATGCCTGTATTTTTTCCTGCCGGCTTATTTTGCCAATATGGCTCCGGTTTTGTTTAAGTGGATTCCTTTAGGTAATCAACCTATTTATCAGAGGTTATTCGGAAAAAACAAAACCTGGCGGGGTTTAGTTGTAGCGGTGCTTACCGGAGCATTAGTTTTTTGGCTGCAAAAATATTTTTATCTGAGAGGTTTTGAACGCCTGGCCCTTATTGATTATGGTGGATTTTCAATATTGCTGGGTTTTTTGATGGGCGCAGGTGTTATTTTAGGCGACATCATTAAAAGTTATTATAAGCGAAAGAACAACCTTAAGCCCGGGCAACCTTGGCCGGTCTGGGATCAATTAGACTTTGTTTTTGGCGGATTGCTGTTAAGTTTTTTCGTGTACATTCCTCGCGTAGAAGTTGTTGTGGTTCTGTTAATAGCCAGCCCTCTTTTACATATAGCTGCCAATCATATCAGTTATTGGCTGAAGATTCAGAATGTTAAGTGGTAGAAATAAATGAGCTATTTAACTTTTTAATTTTTCTTTAATTTTTTTATTATCCACTGCCCCTGTTTTACTAAAGAATAAACATAAGTAATTCCAGCAGTTAAACAAATTAGATTCACCAATAAAAGAGAGTAAGGCAGCGCAGGATAGGTAAAGATCATTAATAAAATCAAAGTGATCGTTCTAATAATTATCAGCGGGGCAGCGGTTTTATAGATTAAATGAACCACAGTAGTTAAACAAAACAGCCCGAGGACAAAATACGCATAATAACCGTTTAGAAATAATATTAATTTAATCAAAACTAGGAATTCTACAATTCGGTCAGTACAAAAATCAAAATATGCTCCCCATTTAGTTGGTCCACTGATTCTGGCTACCACTCCGTCTACACCATCAAAGAGGAGGTGCAGTAAAGCAAACAGAACGAACAGCCAGTAATTATCAAATAAGAAATAAGCTGCCAGTAGGCCAGCAATTAATGAATAGGAAGTCAATTGGTTGGCAGAAATATGTGCCTTCAATAGTAGCTTACCTACTTTATGCAGTTTCTTGCTGCGGTATTCTCTAAGTTTAAGGATCGATTTCATTTTTTGTTAGAGCGACTACTTTTTTATAAACAATTTCTTCCGTAATATATATAAAGTAACACTATAAAAAAGTTACTATGGGCCTATATAAACTAGAAGTCGAGAAAGCCATTGCTAAAATCAAGAAAGTTAAGGCTAAGACGGTCTGCATTCAGCTACCGGAAGGTTTGAAACCACAGGCTAATAAAATTGTGGATCAGATCCAGGCAGAAACCAAGGCTAAAGTGCTAATCTGGTTAGGTAGCAATTATGGTGCTTGTGATCTTCCATTAGGATTAAGTCGAATGGGCGTAGATTTGCTGATTTCCTGGGGACATAACCCTTTTCATAAACAAGAGAGGGGATGGTAGAATGGATATTTTATTTTTAGAAGCTCCTTTTGCAGGAAAAGTAGAATTGGGTTCAGAAACGGTAAAGTATCTGAAACAGAAAAAATATCAAACTCTGGCTTTATTTGCTTCAGTCCAGTTTGTCAATAATTTGGATACGGTAAAAAAGCAGTTAGAAGAAAATCAAATAAAAGTTATTATGCCTACCCCAGATCGGGCCCATGTACCGGGGCAATTGCTGGGCTGTAATAGTTTTCAGAATTCTTTAAATCTTAATCAAGAAGTGGACAGTTATTTGTACATTGGTGATGGGTATTTTCATCCCCTAGCTTTAGTTTATGGACAAAAAAATAACCTTAATTTTAAAGAAGTAATCTGCAATGATCCGGTTGCAAAGAAGCTGTCTGTATTAACTATTAACGACGTGAAAAGCCTTCTTAAAAAGTATAAAGGCTCCCTGATTAAATTTTTAAGTTCAAAAACAGTCGGAGTTATTATTACTATTAAACCCGGGCAGGAGCAGTCCAAGCCCAGTTTAAAATTAGCTGGAAAGTTTCCAGATAAACAATTTTATTATTTTGTCGACAATGCTGTTTCTTTTGACCAGTTAGAAAATTTTCCTTTCATTGATGTCTGGGTCAATACCGCCTGTCCCCGCCTGGGTTTTGACGAGCAGGAAAAGTTTAGAAAAGGAGTTATTAATTTAACTGATGCGGTAAACGCAGCAGAAATTCTGAGCCGGGAAAGTGTGTTGAGTAGAGTGTAAAAAATGAAAACGAATAAACTAGTGCCCGCATTTAATCGCGCTTTTGCAGAGACTTTGCTAGACTATTATCCTCGCGGAACGGAAGAAGAAAGGGCTTTGGCAGCAGCAGAGATGTATGGTAAAAAAGCAGAAATGGAAGTTGCTTTGCAGCAGCGTAAAAAGGAAAGAGGCCTTTTTGGAGTGTTTAGAAGCAGTGGAAAAAGTTTAATCGAGGTTTTGGAAGAAGTTTGCCAGCCGGAATCAATTTTAGGGTGGGAATTGACTCTCGATGAACAAGCGGCAGATGATGGAAAGAAAAAGACGCCAAATGAATGGTTTGATTACTGGAGCAACATTACTGATGGCCGAGTGATGGCTTCTATGGGCGATTTATACCACTCTTTCAAAATCATTAAGAAAATGCATGAGCAGGGAACTGAGCAAGAGCACGCAAAAGCCAAATCGTTATTATTCAGCCTGCGGGACGATTGCGACTGGACGGGAAAGCAGAATTGGTTAATCTCCAGCACTAGGCTGTTTTATTCCGGAACGAGTCTGGATGCCCGGATTATCCAACATTACCGCTGTCCCCGGCCGGAATTGGTAAAAGAAACCATTGTGGAAGTGCCAGTATACCGGGGAACGCCGCTTAAAACAATCGTTAATGAGCAGCAAGGATTAGCTTATCTGCAAGCCTTATTTGACACCGAGGATGATGCAAAAACCATCCTGCAAACGCTGGAATTTGTGAGCGGAAAACGCGGAGATAGCTTAGTTAGCTGGACGGCTAATACAACTACCAAGGATACACAATATACTCGCGCCAGTCATCCACAACGGGCGGCTGGGTTTGAGATCTACGGTAATCAATTCCGTGTTGTTGGCAGCAACTTCAAGAACGACCTCGGTTGTTCTCGTGGAGTGCGCCTTTAAGTTTATATTTGAAATACATAAACTGATTTCAATTAAAGTAATCTATTTAAACTAGGTAAATATTTCTTAGCTATGGTGAATTTGAAAAGTAATGTTTACCAATTAGAAGAGATTGAAGAAAAGTTAACCTCTATTATTAAGATGTATCAATCTGGTAACCTGGAAGGTAGGAAAGTTCTGTTGGACCTTCAAAAATATATGTCCAGATCAACAGATAAAAATATCCGTCAATTCCACCAAAAGATTTCTCCTCTCTTGCGCAAAACCTGGAAATTACGAGATAGTTCTTTAGTGACTAAAAGTAATCCCGAAGGCCTAGATTGGAAGAAAATAAGAATGGCTGTGGAAGGTTTAGAATCGGTACTAGTTGAAGTAAATTCATATTTATCGGACGTACTTACTGTAACTGAAATCAACTCCGAACGAAAAATAAAAGCAGAAAAAACTCTCTTAGGACATGAGCGAGCTCGCTCAGAAGAAGAAGCAAAAAGCATCAGCTTTGAAGAAAATATCCAACATATTAAAGAGGATCTGGCGGGGATTTGGGTGGTACGTCCGGGATGGTTTGGTTTCTTGACCAAGAAAAAATTTTATTTATTTAGGGCCGCTAGTTATCGAGCCTTATTCCACGCAAAGATTAGTTTGGAAGCCATAAAGAATTCAAAAAATCGTAAAAAGGTTGAGTCTATGATTATGGTTATTGATAATCTGTCAGAAGAGATGGGCAGAAATTACTCCAAAGCAGACGTGAAACCTACTTTTCAGCGGTTGATTGCCATGGTTAATAGAGATATACCTTCTTTAGAAGCAGAGCTAGAAAAAATAGAAAAAGCAGGGCACATAACCGGTTACCGTTGACTAATTCTCACTTTTCCGACGGATAATCGACGGAAAAAAGGGAAAGTTTTAAATACTAAAAAAATTTCCTTAATTTTATGAAAACTGTAACAGTTTTCAGAATTGCCGAAAAACACAAGAGGTGGGTTAAATAATGGCACAAGTTGTAGCAAGAACCGGTGTTAAAAAAGTAAAAGGTTACCTTTACTTTGTTGATAAACACGGAAATGTAGCTCGAGCAGTAATGAGTCGAGCAGGCCGAAAGAAAGGCAAAACTAGAACAGAAGTAGTAGCCAAAGCTGGCGTTAAGAAAGAAAATGGATACCTTTACTTTGTTGATAAACAAGGAAATGTAGCTAGAGCTAAAATGGCTCGTGGCAGAAAAGCAGGTTCAAGAAAAGCTGCAAAGAAAAAAGCAGTTAAGAAAAAATCCGCTAAAAGAAAAGCTGCTAAACGCAAACCAGCTAAACGAAAAGCTGCTAAGAAGAGAAGAAGATAAGTTTTTTCTTTTTTTCTTTTTTTAATATTTTTTAAACCTATATCTGGGGTTTATTTTTCTTCTTTTATTTCTTTAATATATTTTTAACGTTTTTTAATCGTGTTCAATATTTTTTGTTCTTCTATTTTTTGTATTTTTATCCAATATTTTATAAATTCAATCTTATTTTTTGATTTTATGGGTAATTCTTCTAAAGAAAACCGGTTGAATGAGCTTTCTCCACAGGAATGGCTGCCTTTTACCAAAACCTGGTTTATCCATAATCCGGCTAAACGAAGCAGTAAAGAAGTTCTGCATCCGGCAAAATATCCAGAAGATTTGGTGGAAAAATTTATCTGCTTTTTTACCAAAACAGGCGAGGTAGTGTTTGATCCTTTTCTAGGTACAGGAAGCACGGTAATTGCTGCTGAACGAGTTGGTCGGAAAGGGATCGGCATCGAGCTGCAGAAAAAATATGTTGACATCACCAAAGAACGCCTTAAATCAGAACATCTTAAATCTGAACCTATTACCTCAGGATTAATTATCCAAGGAGATTCCCAAAAAATAAATTCCTTATGGAAAAAACACCACCTGCCGGAAATTGGTTTAGTAATTACTTCCCCTCCTTACGGACCGATGTTGAACAAAACCGGATTGATTTCCAGAGATAGAACTGAGAAAGGTTTAGATGTCAATTATAGTGATGATCCGGAAGATTTAGGAAATGCGTTAACTTATGATATTTTTTTGCAAAAATTAACAAATATCTTTTTAAACCTCAAACCCAAAGTGAAAGAAGGGGGGCATATAGTGGTAATTTTACAGAATTATATGCATAAAGGCGAATATAAAATGCTGGCCTGGGATTTTGCCCGGGAAATGAGTAAGCATTTTCAGTTCAGGGGAGAAAAAATTTGGTGCCAGGACAATAAAACATTATATCCCTATGGGTACAGGTATAGTTTTGTTCCTAACGTGCATCACCATTACTGCCTGATCTTTAAAAAGATTAAATCCACCTAAGAAAATTAAATCTGTAAAAAAAATAAATCTGTAAAAAAGCAGCAAGACAAACAAGATAACAAATCAACAGGAGCTCAACTAAAATAAAACCAAAAATGAAAAAAGAATCAATTAAACGGGGTAAAAAAGATCCGTTACGAGTAATTAAAGAACATTTTCCAGGAGAAGATTCTTCTTTGCGAAGTCTTATTCATAGATTAAAACCGGGGGCAGTTGATACTATTGAGCTAAAAGTATCTGCGCCTTGTTTAGATTCACCTGAACATGAAGATGATCGGCCCGGTTATACTACTTTTCAAATTAATTTATATAAAGATCAAGCTAAAGTTGCAGAGCAAACTCGCACGGTCGAAAATGAATCTATGTTAAAACAGCTTATTGAAGAATGTGTTTATAGTTATGGCTGCGGACAAAGAACAAAGATTAATATTGTTATTGATTGTGAAGCAGCAGTTTTTCCTGCTTATTCTGTAACTAATTTAAATAAAAATTGATTTGTTTAAATTTTTTAAAGTAGATCATCATCATTATTATCCTCAAATAATTTAAGAAATATTTATATTCAAGAAAGATTTAAGCTACATTAAGTAATTGTTTAAGTTGTGTCAAATGAGGTGTTTAAGATGAATAATAGGATTTTGGGATTATTAATTTTGTTAACAGTTTTGCTGTTCTTAACCGGTTGTGTTTCTTCTGAAGAAAATATAAAAACGGAATTAGATGGATTATCAGGAGAAGAATTAAATGCGGTCGTTGAAGAAAGCGGAATAGAAAATGAAGCTGTGGCCGGAATGGCTCTATATAATAAGTATGCTCAAAAAAACGTCTTAAGCATCGCCAAAAGCATGCAGCAGGCAAAAGATAACTGCGTGGAATGGGTTTGCGATGAAATGGGACAGAAAAAAATATGTAAAAACACTGGATACAGCATTTCCTGCGGAGCAGGAAAAGAATGCATTAGTGGTAATTGTATTCCTGCCCTAGCTAATCCTTGCGGTAACAAATATATAAACCCCAGTGAAGATTGCGATGATGGTGGACAAAGTAATAATGATGGTTGTTCTCAAACCTGTAAATTTGAAATTTGCGGCGATGGGATTATTCAAACCAATTCTTGGGCAAGCTTTAAACAAGGAAAAGTAACCATTCCTGCCCATGCGGGCGAATTCTGCGATGAGGGTATGAGTAATGGAAAACCCAATAAGTGTAATAAAGAGTGCAGCGGAATTACTGCCCCGGTCTGCGGTAATAAAGTCGTAGAAAGTGGCGAAGTCTGTGACGACGGAAATAATAACAAAGGAGATGGCTGTGTTAATTGTAAAATAGAGGGCGGCTGGGAATGCGAGAAAGAAGTTTGCAAGTTGTGCGCCATTTCTTTAAAAGGATTAACTCACTGGTGGCCGGCAGATGGGGATGCTAAAGATCTTAAAGGCGGTGTAAATGGCAATGCTGGGAGCGGAACTACTTTCTCTTCTGGTAAATTAGGCAAGGCCTTTAATTTTAATGCGGTTAAGAATGGGTATGTGTATGTTCCAGATGCAGACAGCTTGGAATTTGGAACTCATGCAGATTCCAGTATTGAACTTTGGGTCAAAGCTTCTACTCCTGGAAAAATCTTAAGTAAGATGGGGGGAACTCCAGGAAACCCAAATTTAATGGCAGGTTATGAATTAATCTTAGAAGAAGGCAGCGGCCAATTTCAATTTACCTTGATGCAAAGCTCTGTAAAATTAACTGCGGGCACTAAAGCTGGAACACTCATTTCTCAAGAAGATAAGTTTTTTGATAAGTGGCACCACGTCATTGTAGTATACCATCCGGTAACCCCCGACGGAGTTTATTGCCCAAATCCTACTTATAATAATCCAGGGATTATTATTTATGTTGATGGGGTTAGAGAAACTAGTAAAGCTGTAGCGCCTATTTCGGCTTGCCTTGTTACCGCAAATGACGGTGGTTTGTACATTGGTCCCGGTAAAGGGCAAGATTCAAAATCGTTCAAGGGGCAGATTGATGAAGTAGGGATCTATAACTTTGCCCTTTCCGAGAAACAAATCAAGGATTTGTATGAAGCAGAAGCTGCCGGAAAGAAAAGGTGCAAGAATAGTTAACTTTAATTATTTTTTAATTTAATTTGGGTTTAATTATTTATTTTTTAATATTCTATTTTTTGAATATTTACTTTTTTAATTTTAATTCTGGTAATCTACTTTTTATCTCTTCCACTGCTTTCTCGACATCATCGTTATTAATTGTAAAAGTATACTTCTGCTGCTTTAAAGTATGGGCGTACAAAGGATCATAATATTTCTCTAACAGGATTTTAACTGCTGCTTGATATTTTTTTTCGTTAATTAATTTAACTATTTCTTCTTTATTTTCCCGGCTAATATTTTCTTTTAATTGAGGAGTGATCTCAATAATCTTTTTAATATTCTCCGGAGAAGAAAAATATTCTTTCACTGCTTCCTCAGCTCTTCGGTCGATGCTGCGGGTAACTAATACATTTATTCCTTTTTTCATAGCTGTAAAGAGAACAGCAGGAATTTCTACATTACCTATTTTTCTACTTTCCCCTTCAGTAAAAATATATTTTTCTTCATTAAGCTGTTTTAATCGATCCAGTAGCAGATTTTCAAATTTTTTCTGGGAATGGGGAGTTAAGCCAATTGCTCCATATAAACTGCCCCGATGCTGAGCTAAGCCTTCTAAATCTAAAGCATTGGGAAGTTTTTTTAGCAGTTCTGTTTTTCCTGAACAAGTTAACCCATACAAACAAATTATCTTTGGTTTAATCTTGAAATCTTTTAATTGCTGAAGAAGATAATTGCGAAAAGATTTGTATCCGCCTTCTAGTTGCAGGACTTTAAATCCAACTGATTCTAACAATGAAGCAATAATATTAGAACGCATCCCTCCTCTAGCACAATAAACAACAATAGTTTTATTTTTATGATCTTTTACTGCATTATAGATAGAAGGGATTTTGGTCGGAAATAATTCTAACCCCTTTTCAATCGCTTTTTCCCGTGATTGTTGTTTGTAAATTAAACCAATCTCGTGCCTTTCTTCATTTGATAGCAAAGGAACATTTACTGCTCCCAAAAGATGGTCTTCTGCGTATTCTTTGGGCGTTCTTGCATCTATAAACAGTGTGCTTTTAAGTTCAAATGCTGCTTCTACAGTTATTTTATTAACCACTGATTTAATTAGTTAAGAAGCGCTTTTTTAAATGTTTACTTGGGAATATGGATTAAACCTATCCGAAACAAATAAATACTAAACTGTTATTACTAATTACATTATTATTATTATCTAAAAAAAAGGTAGATAGATGCACCGAAAAAAAGCTAAAGTTAAACAGAAAAGTAAGTTTACTGCTGAAAATAAAAAAATAGCCATAATAGGTATAATTGGTTTAGTGGTAATTGTTTTATTATTTGGTGTATTTTTATTAAGTTCTCAAGAATCGTTTGTTGGAGATGCAATTAAAGCTTCTAAAACAGCCATACGCAATTATGTTGCTGCTTCTAAAATAGCTACTTCTGAAGCTTCTAAAACCGTAGCTTCTGAAAACGCACCCGCAGATACACAGTGCGTTATAGACTTATCTTATAAAATTAAAGAGAAATATCTTTGGAAATTAGACTTTGAAGACTTAGACGCAGAAGGTTGGATACAAGGGTGGGGTAAACCTTATAAGTATTCTAACTTTGAAGAGTTATCTAAATTTGAACTTGACAGTAACGTTAAACATAGTGGAAAATATTCTTTAAAGATTTCTGCTAAAGATCCAACAAAATGTCATGGCGTTCTAGGCATGACTGCTGGAGCTTATGGCGGCGGTGTTGTTGGCGTTGAACCAAATACAGAATATGTTATCTCTTATTGGGTTAAAGGAGAAAATATCATCAATAAAAATGCATATCTTACTATTTTACAGATATCTGGTAAAATTGAAGGCACTAATGCGCCTTTAAGTGAACCTTACTTTTGGGCTCCTTTTACTACAACCAATCCAAACTCGATTAATATACCTGAGTGGGAACACCGATTAGCAAGTATTCCGATTCCAGCTGATAGAAATGTGCTTTCTCCGAGTATCTTATTTCAGAGCGGTTCCGGAACAGTTTGGCTCGATGATATTATTGTAATGAAAAAGAGTGATTACGAAGCTTTGCCGGAAACGTCTTTAGAAGTAGAAACTAAAGTGGCTGTACAAGCTTCCAAAGTTCAAAGTTTATCTGGTCCTGGTGGAGTAGTTCCTGGAGTTAAAGATGTAAATGAAAAATCAGGTGCACCCGCATTACATTATTTTACTCGGGAAAATATGATTCAAGCTAAAGCAATTCTTAGAAATCAAAAAGATGTAGATCAGGAATATACAGTTAAAGCTTCTTTATATTATTGCAATCAACTGCTACAGCAAGTCGAAAAGAAAGTTACTGCTTCCGCAAACAGCCGAGCAGAAGTTGTTTTGATGAACATTAATCCGGGAACTTATGCTATAGGGGATTATTTATTAAAAGTTACTCTGGAAAAAAATACTCAGTTTGGCTTTCAAGTTATCGATTCAGTAGAACATGTTATCGGATTAAGATTAAAACCAGAACCTGATTTCTTTTATGGAATTGGAACCACTGCAGATACTACTCGTACAGCGGCTTATGAGCGATTAAAAAAATTAGAATCTTCTTATCTTAGCCCTTTATTTTATCGGGCTACAGAACCACCCGCTGCTGTTGCTGATGCTACTTTAGATGAAGGGGCGCCTTTTATGATGCGATTGATTCCGCACGGTGCTTTAGCCTTATTAACTCCCAAGATAGATGCTAATGGATTGCAATGGGCAGGATACCTTGGCGAAGGTCTTTCAGATGAAACGGTTTGGGTTAAAGCAGGTATAGAAATGTCTTCTATCGTAAAAAGAGTAAGCCAATTTCCATCCTTTTTCCCGCGAATTGTTACCAGCGACGATTTTAGTATTCATGGTGGCTGGGATTGGGCAACGAGAAATAAAGAACGGTTTAAACAGTTAACTGGTTTAACTGCTCCCCGCCCAACTGAATTCAATCCCGTTTATAAGTTTAATATGGGTTTAGAATTTAAACCTTATTTGCCTACAGAATTAAATAAACCGGGAGCTCTTGCTAAAATAATTATTGATAAATCCAAAGAAATGGAAATGGAGTTACCTGATTTACCAATAGAAAAATTTGAAAATAATAAATGGAGAATCAAAAGCACCCACTTTACTTTTGAAATTAGAGAGGAAGGAAATGAACTAAAAGTATACCGCTATGATCTTTACCCTACGCCTTTTCCCTCTCAAAGTAAAGCTGGAGCTGTTCCCGTAAATAATACTTGGTTAGCTTGGAATCGTTTCTTAAGCAAAGATGTATTGGGTGAATACAACAAAGCAGTTACGCAAGGAGTAGTAGAAGCCAATTCGAATGCAAAAATTGGTCCAATTCCCGGCGGGATGGGGTTGCCTTTATTTTATACAGATGGTGGGCATTATCCCCCTTACAACTTTGGTAAAAATGGGTTTAATATGCTTTCTTATTATATGTATTTGTCTTATTCACGCCCGATGCTGGGTTATTTATATTGGACGGAAATTGGTCGGATGGGTAATCGGGATTTACCGATGTATGTAATGCCCGAAGCCTACTGGCCTGAAGAATCATATATTTGGAATACTTTTTACTTGTTGATGGCAGCTGGTGTGGATGGAATTGAATATTGGATGGATACTCCTCAACCATGGGGTAATGCAGTTAGTCCAGAATTCTGGAAAGTGACCAAAGACGTTACTGGTCCAGTAGCTCAGAAATTTGGTTCTTTGTTTACTGCAATTCAGCCAGAAACAAGAAAAGTAGGATTGTTGGTGCCTTTTACTCAGGCAAGTTATGATCGGGATTACTCTCAAACCGCTGCTCAGTGCTCCTATGATAATCTATTATTAGCTGGCGTTGACGTTGAACCAGTGGCCGAAGAAGAAATCTTAGCTGGACGTTTAAAAGAGTATGATGCAGTGGTCTTATCCAGAGTTAACTGGCTACGCCAAGATGTATTTGATATCTTACAAGCTTCAAATATTCCAGTCATTGTTGATGCAGGTACTTTGGAAGGCGGAGCTGCTGCTTCTAACCTAGGATTAACTGGGAATAATGTTAAGAATGCCGGAGTGGAATTTGTGAAATGGGGCGGGTGTGCTTACCCCGATTATTCACAAGATTACGCTGATCCTGCGCACCTGCAAGAGATTCGTACTGCTATGGATCAATTTGTAACTCCAGAAGTTAAAATTAGTTCCGACACGATTATTTACAAAAAATATAAAGGCGGAGACGCAAAATATCTGTGGTTAGTGGATGTACATACCAAACAGGAATATGTAGAGGTAGCTAATACAGTTATTGGCAAGAAGTTGGGTAAGGATTTAATCAATAGCGATGGAACAGTTAACCAAGATATTAATCAAAAACAAATTGGTTATTTAACTAGCCAAAATATTTATTCCGGGCAGAATACTGCTACCGTAAGTGTAGCTGTGCCCTCAGAAGTGATTGTGGTCGATGTAATCAGTGGGAAGAAATTACCGTCAACGTATGACGGGCAAAAAGTAACCTTTGATATTTCTATCCCTAGATTAAAAGGAAAATTAATTGCATTTTATCGAGCTGAACCAAATTTTGTCAATATTGACATACCTTCAGTTACCGCTATCCGATCGGCAGCAATTAAAGCAATTATTAATGGCAACCAATTAACTCCAATTAAGATCAGTGTTAATAGTGTTTATGGTTATAATATTAAGGCTATATTCCCAATCCAAATCGAAATTGTTGATCCCTTTGGAAAGAAACACGCTTACTCCCGCTATGCCGCCACAGCAGGGGATGGGCAATATACATTACCAATCTTATTAGGAGAAAATGCACCTAAAGGTTCTTGGACCTTAACTGTAAAAGAACTATCTATAGGTCTGGTAAACAAATTTACTTTTAAGGTAGTTTAGAGTAGATTATATTTTTCTAGGCCAGTACATTGTTTAATTACATTATAAAAGTAAATAAGAAATATGCTGCCAATAATAAAGAAAATAACCATTTAAATAAAGATAAAAATAAAAAAAAGAACGAATTAAATTTTTTATTCTACAATCACAGTTCCTTTGACTGCTGCATAAGCAACAGTCCAAACGGAATAAGTTCCTGCTTTGTCAAACGTGTGTTCGTAACTCGCTCCGTAGAAAATCTTGCCCGGAGTTTTAGTCTGTTTAGTTTGGGTATTTTGAATTACCAAAACGGCATCCTTAACTTTGTCAGCAGGAAGAGCTTTGTTAGTAAAGACCACCGTATCTCCAACTTTAACAGTAAGTTTTTCTGGACTAAATCCATCAGAACCAATTATCTGTATTCCTTCTTTTACAGGTTCTTCAACAACTGCTTCTTCTACAACTGTTTCTGGTTCGCTTTCCGCTTCTGCTGCAGGTTCACTTGCTTCACCAACTACCGGCAAAGCAGCATCTGAGTTAACTTTTTCTGTACAGCCAACTGCTAATGCTAGCACCAGAATTAGTAAAGACACACACAAATATTTTCTCATTTTATTGGCCACCCCCAATGTTTTTTAAGTTGAGAGGTTAACTTGCTTATATACTTTGCTTTTTTCTAGGCCATTTAGCGGATTTTTCAGCAAATTTTCTTTTAACATTAGAATGGATTTCTTTAGTTTTCTCTTTAGTTTTATTATAAGCGGTCCTGGTTCCTTCTTTTAATGACTGGTGATAAAAATGATAAGAAAAGTAGCGATGTAAAGCATTAGCATATTCTTTTCCCACCCACCATACGCCAATAAACAGCATGGGCCAGGTCAGAACATAAATAATAATTGACAGCCATCTAATCAAAGGATAATTAAAATAAATGACAAAGGTGGCAAGGACTAATTTGGCCAGGAGAAAACTGCTGATGATTAACACCACCCCTACATAAAATTTACTAGTATATTTAAATTCAGATAATTTAAGATTAATCCACCTAATCATAGTATACAATATAATGATGCTAGTAAATAAATGTTTCTAAAACGTTTTGATAGAACGCAAGTTACTAAAATCACCTTAAGGGATGCAACAAAATTAAACTGTTTTATTCTTTACAACAGATCATTAATAGAAACATTTGCTTCTGAGACTAAATCCGCTTTATTACAGTAAGGGCAGGATTTTATTTTAGAAGCAAAATAATAATTACACCGTTCGCAATATAATTCTCTTTTAAGAGGAACTTTATCTCCAAATCCCCAGGCCGGAGTTTTGTTTTTTTTAAAACAATCAAAACAGCTGTATCTTTCTCCATTATTTATGGATTTAATCGGCAAGGATTGTGCTTTAGCTACTTCTTTATTACAATGAAAACATTTTACTTTTACAATTAAAACAGCCATTTCTAGTAAGAGATGCAAGCATATTTAAAAAATTGTGTTACCCCCCATTGTAAATAAATTTATATAATCCGCTTCTTTTTAGAAATAAGAATGGTAACGGACGATCTAATCATAACAGAAGTATTTTCCAAAATTAAGCCAAATAAAGAGGAACAAAGCCAATTTAAAGCTATAGTTACTTCTTTTTTACTAAAATTAAACTCCCAGCTTAAAAATGCTCAAGCTATTTTGGGGGGAAGCGGGGCTAAAGATACCTGGCTTTCCGGAAATTATGATGTAGATGTTTTTGTTTTATTTGATTATAAAAAATTTATCGACCAATCCGAGCAATTAGCTAATCTGTTAGAACCTTCACTCAAAAAAGCTTTTCCTAATCTAAAATTAGAGCGGTTACATGGCAGCAGGGATTATTTTCAATTAATTTTTCAACAATTAAGTTTTGAAGTGGTTCCTATCTTAGCTATAACTAAATCTAAGCAAGCTGTAAACATTACTGATGTTTCACATTTGCACTCACAATGGGTCAATAAGCAAGGCAAAACGGTAAAAGATGACATTAGATTAGCCAAACAATTCTGTAAAGCTAATGGTTTATACGGAGCAGAGTCTTATATCGGTGGTTTTAGCGGTTATATATTAGAAATTTTGACTATCTACTACGGCTCATTTAAAGCGCTATTAGCAGCAGCCCCAAAATGGAATTTGAAAGAGATTATTGATCCTTCCAAATTTTATTCTGGAAAAGAAGCGTTGTTTAACATTAATAAATCTAAATTACAGTCACCTTTAATTATTGTTGATCCAGTAGACCAAAGCAGAAATGCTGCTGCGGCTTTATCGATAGATAAATTTAATCAATTCAAAAAATTAGCTAAAGAATACCTAAAAAAACCAGAACTTAAATTCTTTGAAAAAAAAACAGTTACTCTCACCGATTTAAAGAAAGAAGCGGATAAAAACAAAACTAAAGATGCAAGCAACCCCAAAGATGCAAGCAACCTTGTTTTTTTACAAGCAATTCCAGTTGCCGGAAAAATAGATGTAGTCGGAATGAAGCTGCTTAAAGTGTTCAACTATTTGGAAACGGAATTAAAGCCTTTTGTAATTAAGAAATCTGGCTGGGAATGGGATACCAATAAAAAAGCAGTAATGTATTTTATTCTTGCTAGCAAAGAACTGCCCCAATTCGAAATCCGTTCCGGTCCGCCATTAACGATGAAAGAATACGTAGCTGATTTCAAAAAGAAAAATAAAACTACTTTCGAAGAGAAAGGCCGGATTATGGCTAAAGTAAAAATAGAACACGCTAAGCTAAATGATTTTGTTAACCATTTGTTAAAGAGCGATTACGTACAGGAAAAAGTCAAGAAAATTACTTTTGTAAAATAACGTTTAAGAATAATTTTCTGCTAAAATTGTTTTTCATTTTTTTTATCCGATTAAACTGTCCTTAATGATTTAATCTATCACAAACTTTAAAAGGATTTATTTCTTTAATATAGATAACTGCATAACTTAGAGCACATATGTTCCAACAAAGAAAGAGTTTAT
>ERZ1292625.1273-Hain-H41-01um-R1-1273-length-31237-cov-20_pt1 | contig 31237 bp, 92 predicted proteins | sample MGYA00564400_ERZ1292625 | MGnify/ENA primary metagenome ERZ1292625 (study PRJEB36523, sample SAMEA6512639) | groundwater metagenome | collected 2019-01-08 | study: AquaDiva: Metagenomics assemblies of 32 groundwater samples
CATGGAATTGTGAAAACTGTAAAAAATCAAAATCAAATCTTATATGGAGGTGTAGATAATGACTGAACCACCAAGTAATATGCAAGCACCATACTATAACAAGGGTGGAATTAGCACTCAATCCAACATTAATGGCAAGTACAGGTTGTGTTCAGCTCCAAACTGTACTACTTGGATAAGTTGTCCCTACAGTACGTGTTTTGCCCATTGGACTGCAATGGTAGATAAAAAGTTAACTAACGCGGTGGAGTGGACATGAGCATAGGTGATGATTGTCCAGAATGCAGTTATCACAGAGATCTTGGATATACTCATTGTTCTTGTGGAGCTAAACTATGATGGAATGATTTATATTGATATTAACTAAACAACATATAGTGGAAGACATACCATATGACAAACTCATATTAATTGTAAGAAGACAGGAAAATGATCTTATAAATCATAGAAAAAGAATAAACGAATTGGAAGCACGAACAGATCCAAGACGTGATACTGGAGTTCAAACAAGTCCAAATAGAATATATCACATTGTAGGGGATAGACCAATGGGTGAAAATATAAAAGATTGGTCTAATGATATTCATAATATGAAACTTAGATTAGAAACCGTGCGTGATGGACAGTTACAAGTGATTAGAATACAGACAAATACTATGAAAGGATATGAACATATGGCATGGATTGATTTTGAGGGTAGAACAAATATAGATGAAAAAGAAACCGACATACTAAAAGATTATGGTTATAGGATAGTTGGAATAAAGATTGATAATGGTTGGCTTAGTGTAAGAGTAAGTAATAAATGATACATGATTATAGGCAGTCTTGTGGTTGTTATTCTTATTATGATAGTGAAACACATAAAAAAACTAGTGAACCATGTGAATTACATATGCTGGCTAGGAAGCATGGTAAACCATATAGTGAATTTTCACATATTGGTGGTAGCTTATGCTTTCAATGCCATGGTTTTGATGAAGTCCGCAATCAGACAGTATGTGTTTGTAGTGTGTGGGAACAACTAAACAAGTTGGATATAGAACTGAATGCAATAAAGAAATTGCGCGGAAAAGGTGCAGACAGGCTACTTGATGAATTCATAAAAGAGTATGATAAAACCATTGCAGAACTTGTTGATGAAGTAGACAGGATAAGAAAGAGGCGCGGACATTGAGTGAAGTAAGCACGTTAGATACATTACTAATTAATGGTGCACTATTTGGATTTATTATGTTAGTATGGTACTTGCATTGTAACAGATACTTTGCAAAACTTCATTGTAGACGATGGATATAGGTTTATATTAGTATGATACCACATGTAGTACACAATGAAATACGAAGAAAAGATGGAAAAATCTAATAAAAAATCCACCCCAACAAAAATAAGGACTCATAATAAATGACTACAGAAATAAGTGATTATATTGATGAGTTCATAAAGAAAAACCCATGGATCATGAGTAGACTGTGGGATGATAATTGCACTTGTAAAACAGAAGATACCATATTACCTACATGTAAGAGACATGGAAAGGATTATAAATGTGATGTGGATTGATATACCATGAAGAAATTTAAACACACTAATGCAGAATTGAGTGACGCAAAATCCAATACTAATGTTAAACCAAAAAATGATCCAAACTGCACTTGCATATGTCATAGGCATTCTAACATATATCATATGGTGTCGTGTTGTTAATGGAAAAACCAGCATTGGTTGTTGCTATATTTGGTTGTATAATATTTAATTTATATACAATATATGCTATTAACTATTATTTGGGTTTATTAGAATGGCACCCATATCCAGATAGAATATGGTTATTGATTATAATCAATATTATTTTTGTGTTTACAATTAATATACTTACCTTTATATTAGCTAAACAAATACGTCATGAGAAGGTTGACTGAATAATGGAAGAAACATATCAAAACTATTGCGCAAGATTGAGGAGAATGGTAACACTTGGGTGGTATGACAAGTATTGTGAATGTGGAGAACCAAACAAACCATGAGTAACTGTCATGATGTATATCGTGGTAGCGATGATCCAAAATTACCATATTTTAGTACTGCAAAAGAATGTATTGACGCTGTAAAAAAATACAAGGATTATAATTTCTGGGCATTACCAGATAGTGAATTGGTAAAACTTGCACAATATTACCAAAAAACAGTTTGTGAATCAAACAGACATGAATTCACATTACCTGAACTAAGAAAAGCAAAAGAACATGCAATACGTGAACACCTGCAAAAAACAGAACTACCAAAAACTTGTAATTATGAAGTAAGTATTTCATCCAATACATTTAGTGGTATAGGTAAATGCAATTTAATGACAAATCATGGAGGAAATCACACATATGTCTTTTAGTTGTCCATTTTGTAACTGGTCTAGTGAAGACTTTGATGAAACCGATGAACATTATACTGAACACATTACTGAATATCAGCAAGCACAAAATGAAACATTTGGGAAGTATAGTCAATGATAGAAGCACATCATAGGATAGAAGCAATAGTAAGAATGCCACCAGCAACAGTTTATATGACATATCCAAGACCCAAGAATGATGATAATATGGCAATCCATAATATGATAATACTTTGTAATAATAAAATAGAAGAACAGAATGGAACAAATATTAGGTGGAGAATGGCAAGCATATGACCCACCCAGACTTATTAAGATACAAGCAATTATTACAGGAAAAATGGTTGGAACCAAGTGAATTACAGGAATCTAAGGATCTGGAAATTAAACTAAGCGAACAATTAGATGAATGGAATAAATTACAAACTGAGTTTAAAAGAATCAAGTTTGATTATGATGTTTGGTATGATATATCTAATACAATATCATATGGTAGGATGTTAGAACGACAGATCGAAGAACTTAGAAAAGATAGAAAATATTATTATGATAAATATATAGAGGCTGATCCTAATATACTGGTTAAACAAAACCTAATACACCTAGATACAATACGTAATTTGAATTCACAATTAAAACTTGACTTGGATTCACCAGAACTGCTAGAAAAACTTGCAAGTATTGAACACTTTCAGTGGTGTAGGTGGGCTTTGGAACTTATGGATAAGGAAGACCTATCACAGAATCGTATTGACAGATGGACTGGTATGCTGGTTGATTATAATAAACTACCAGAAGAGTATAAGGAATTCGACAGAAGATTTGCCAGATTAGTTGTTAGCGCACTACAGGAGCAAACATGAGTGATTTCGGAAGAGGTATGATAATGGGTATGCATATGGCAAAAATATTTATTACTCAAGATAAAGACAGAAAAAACTGGGCGGAATTAATAAAAGAAATAGAGGAGAAAGACAATGTGTGATTGGTGCAATCCATATTCAGAACATGATTGCTATTGTCAGTGCCATGATGAAGACGCGGTAGAAGGATATTTAAAATGCGATCCAGTGGAGATGTATGACTGAACGTAATTGGAACATAACTATTCCAGAAAGCGCATACCAAAAACACTTGGATATTATATTAGAACTTAGAGAGAAGGTGGCAAAAATTAAGAAAATAGCAACCAAACATCATAATGAACGCTATGATACTGATTGGGATTCCATGCAGAAAGCATTAAACAAAATATACAAGTTGGTTAATAAATGACTTGTAAACACCCAATTACCATGTGCGATAATATACAATGTCCTTGCAAGTGTGAAACTTGCCATAAAGAAATAATAGCAATATTCCAAAGAATGATAGATGATGATAAATTTGCATATGTGTGGGCATTTTGAGAACTTGTAAGATGTGTGGTAATATGATGGAAGAGAATTTTGAATGCATAAGTTATGAATATGGTACATACTTTCATTCACATTGTGTTGGGGATCGTATGATTAAGGACTGGCTTGAGAAAAATGGTTGGATTAATAAACAAGAACCAACAGAAATACCAAGTCTACCAGTTTGGCAATCAACCACACCAGACGATAGGTTAATATTAAAGGACACCAAAAGCGCGATATGAAAGAGAGCACTAGGCAGTTATTTATGAGTGCATTAAGAAACAAGGATTTTGGTTGGAAATTTGGTATAAAGAGAAATCTACAATTTAATTATCATAATTGTAAATATGAAAGCGAAAGTGTTATGTTAGAACCAAATGACACACTTGAAATACACCCATGTGAAGGTAAAACTATATCTTGGGAAGGTACATTGCGTTGGGATGGCAGAAGATTGACAGAAGTACCATGCCAGCATTAGAATATTTTACTAATGCAAGTACAAATACATTAGAAGCAACTTGGTCTACCGCGGACGCCACAACACATGAGATACAACATTTGGATCTTAACTTGCATATCTTAAGTCAAGAAGAAATAAAAGCAAAAGAAATACAACATAAGAAGGATTGTAAGTTACGAAACAAGTTAAAACGCAAAGATATATTTGTAAAGAAAGGTTTATATTGACATTACTCTAAGGTGTGGTTGCCCAACCATTTTAGTTATATAGTAGAATTAACTAAAGATCATATGCCAGTTTTAAAATGTCGTGAATGTAATGCACCTATGAATGTAACCAATAAAGACAGACCAGCAAAGTTACCAACTAATGTACAATGGTTAGTTTGCAGACAGTGCAATAAGGGAATAGAATTTATTGGTGGTGAAGGTGACAATATTGCTCCAGCAACCAATATTGTTGCAAAGGACGCGGAAAAAATGGACTTTGAGGAAAAAGTAACAGTTACTAATTATGTAAGAATTAGCAAGATCACTGGAGAGAATGGAGTTGTTGTAATGAAGAAGGAAATATTTAGTGATCCAACATATACCACGTTAATTAGAACTGAGAATTTATAATGAAACAAATATCGATAAATTATGATATTAAAAATGGTGTTTGTGAATTTAAAAATAATAGATTTTCTGATGTTACTTTAATGAGAGGAGACCAAATAGTTATTACATATACATTGGAATTCGATGGAAAAAACCTAAGTGATATTGCCAGTAAACCAAAAAAGGTAGGACTGTCATATGCTTGAGCACTTTGATACCATAAAAGCGGTTTGCAGATCATGTGATAAAGACTTTGGATTTATAATAACAAATGGTGATGAGACCTACTTTGAATGCATGGTGTGTAGTAATGAATAAATGCATATCTTGTGGAAGGGATACCCTATACTATGCTGATCCTAATGATTACCTTTATCGTAGTGATATAAACTATTGTATTGGTTGTTGTGAAGAAGAACATAAATGTAATTGTTTTGACATAAGACCTATAGTTTGTTACAATCAAGACTACTTAGGCACGAAATGAACTATATGCTTATAACCTACAGTATAAAAGTTATTATAGGAGAAAAATTTGGTTGATAGTTGGCTTATTGGTTTTCATGATCAAAGAAAACACTTTGTGAAGCGCGAGAAACTACCAATCGTACCAAACGACATATTGGATTGGATTAAGGAAGTAAGACCCAAAGCAGAGGGCAAGAAGCGTATTATAATGCCACCATGGCGTGACATTTATAATGATCATTTTAACAATAAATTTATTTTGGGCGGACGTCAGATTTTCAAGTCTACCTACACGACAGACGTATTGGCATTTGAAGCAACTACCCAGCCAAACGCGCAATTAGTTTATGTAACTTATGATGATATTAATAGGGCTGGATTCAGCAGACAGAAATTACAGATCGGTACATTTGATGGTAGTGAAATATTAAAGCAGTTCCCACGTAATAGGTTAGGTAACGTAGGTGAAATTAGTTTAAAGAATAACAGTACCATATATATTACTACAGACCATGGTCAATATCATCATGTAGAAGGAAAGTCCGCTAGCCATATTATGCTTGATGAAACCCAATATCAAGATATGCAGTACTTCCATCGTGTCCCATTAGTCATGACAATTACCCAAGGCAAACTTAGTGTTTTGGGTGTAGGTGGTGAGGCAGGAAGTCCATATGAAAAACTTTGGAAAAAAACAGATCAACGAAAATGGGTATTTGATAATGATTCTGATTATGTCGATTCGGCTGGTGTAGTGTATAAGGGTGAAGGCTGGCGTAATGACCTTATATTTGGAGAAAATAAGGATGAATATACTGAACGTATCAAGTGGGGACTTATTGCAGATGAAAGACTAATGAAAATAATGAGTGGACGCTGGAAAGCAACCGAGTCACAATATTCTGGTTCTTGGCACGGTTATCATATTCCACAACGAATAATTCCACATATACCACTAACCATTGCAGACGCGATGGATAAAAACAAATACGCTATGGAAACAAGTGATTATGCTATTGAATACAAACGACAAACCATGTCACCACATTTATTCATGAGTCATGTAATGGGTGGATTTTACCATGCAGAGCGTAGACCAATCACAACACAGATGATTGATAGATTATTCCGTGGTAATGATGAATACAAGTTGATGAGTCCATGGGAAATTGCTGATGTTAAGGAACAGTTCGGCAATGAAGTAAAAATTGCAATGGGTGTTGACTTTGGAAGTGGAAGTCCATCACAAACTGTAATATGTATCTTAATAGAATGGATCTTACAACCACATACTGACCGACAAGCAAAAATTAGTAGGTACCAACTAGTACACTTGGAACCTCGACCAGCAGAAAACCTATTAGACCAAGCAAAAAATATTGCTATATTATTTGATGAATGCAAGTGTGATATCGGTGTCGGAGACCTAGGTTATGGAGCAATACAGGTTGAACAAATACAGGACGGTGGAAGTGACCGTGTAACGGGTCAACACTTTAACGGTGTAGGATCCAATAATTTCTTTGGTTGCCGTAGTATCGGGGATGAAACAAAACCACTAATGGACATGCAAAAGAAAATAGATGAACATGGTGAACAACGTGAACATATTAAAATAGACAAGACAACTGCAATACAGAACTTTATTGACCTAATGGGTGTAGAAATCAATGATCCAAAAGATCAATATAATACAGATAAAAGAAGATTGAAATTAATATTCCCAGCAAACCCATATAGCAAGCAGAAAATTGATTTTATCTATGGTGACTTGACCAAACTAACACGTAAGGACTTGTCAGACAAAATAGATGATGAAGAGGAAGACCCAAGACAGAAAGCAAGAAAGGAATTTAATCATCCGAAAGACTCATTAATGGCGTTAATATATGCAGTTCAGGCTTTGGAAATAAATAATGATTGGAACTGGGTGAGCACTGGTTGAGTGTATATGATAAATATGGTAAATGCAATCGCGGTGGAAAACGTTGTTATGCTTGTCCTATCATAATGTGTTATTTAGTAGAAAACCATAAAGGCGAATGTGTGTTGGTTGAGGCGGAATAATTGAATAGAACCAAAAGAATATATAGACCAGAATATGACAAGTACTCTGTTGAGGAATGGACTAGTAATGATGGTAAGTCTTGGCACATGGTTAGCCAGAGGTTTGAATGACTGATATTAATTGTACCGAATGCCATTGTGTGATAGGACAAACTAATAGTGTTATGTTCCCACCCGCAGATATAATGAATTCACATGATGAGAAAATTCATGGTGGTAATGGTTTTGAGTACTCTATATGGAAGGATTAATATGAAAGAACCCAATATAGGCTGGACAAACTATTTTATAAATCATTTCACCAGTGCAAGTATTGTAAATGAAGTGATGGATCATCTTAAAGAATATGATTTTACTAATATAGAATTAATTTTCAATACTTCTTGGTTGGATTATTCTAATAAGAAATTAAAGTAACATTTATAAAGTCATAATTACAATATAAAGTACGCGGAGAACGTTGGTTCAAATCCATCCTGAGTCCAATCGGGCTTGGTAGCAAAAGTCTGGCTGTATGCACCGCATAATCTAAAGTCGCTCTTTAGTAATGGGAAGGTGTAGAGGTAACTTGTTGATACCTTCCAAAATTAGTCTTAGTGTCAACTATGCTTAAATACAATTTATGTTTAGTTATTTAATGGCAGGCAAGTTTGATAGTTGTCCAGAATGTAAATCAGATAATTTACGTATTAGTAGTGGTTGCTCCACATGTTATGACTGTGGCTGGTCAGCGTGCCCAGTAGCATAACAAACACTTATATTCAATTTTTTTTATTTCAAACCATGAAGAAAATACTATTTGCCATACCTTTAGCATTTATTATTGGTACCATGGTAGCCAGTCCATTGGCAAGTGGATTCTTTGGTGGAAATTCAGTGAATGATCAAGACAGACCGAGTGGATTTGCCAGATATTTTAAGGCAGGAGACATTATGAACGAATGTGCTTGGGATCTAATAGCACCAGAAGCATGTAGAATGGGCATTCTATTTGACAACCAAGAGAATATGAACCAAAAAGTTAACTGGTTATTGGAACAGCATGGATATGTGTTTAGTGATCCAGTAATAAAAGAACCTAATAAGAGAAGATAGGTATATATTTAGGTTATTTATAGTAACATCATGACATTGTGGAAATGTACTAGTCTTGAAAGGATGAAAATGACTGATTTTCCAGAAATACATACAATAAAAATATGAAAGTCTATATCCTAATCGCGCAGAACTTTGATGGTCAAAATATAGTTAGAGTACTTGGTAGTAAGGCGACCGCGGAAGAGTTTAAAATACTATTAAACAAACTATATGATACTATAATAAAACTTAATGAACAAGAATCAGAAGACCGACATGCCTATTGGGATAATCACCAATTCATAACAGATAAGAACCGAGTACTTGACAAGTATCATGAAACAGAATCATATAAGAAATACCTAGTATTACGAAAGAAAGGGTATGGGGTTTTGGATCTAGTTGGTGCACCCGCGGGGTGTTATGAGTGTGTTGTGGAGGAACATAAGGTTGAATGATATAGCAGTTAGTTTTGTAATGAATAACCGCGTAATGGGATTCATGAATCATACAGAAGTAATGAAGATGATGGAATCATGTAAGAAACCAAGTACAGACTTTATAATACTTCCTACAAAGTTTCAGATTGTTGGATATAATTACTATGTAACTAATGGGTATTCCAAAGTTGAATTTGAAATTTTACCAATAGATAGTATAAAGACAGACGACCTATTAAAGTAATGGAACAACCATGTGAGGGTTGTGGTGAACCAATTACTCATAATAATGATGATATTATATGGTGTGAAGAATGTTTCAATGCTTGTAATTATTGTGGTTTGCAAAATCCAGAACATGAAGATATGTGTATTTAAAAATTGTGATAGATCTGATTGGACACCATATGTTTAACGTTAATAACGGTATTTTAACGTTACTTTAACATTAGCTACGTTACTATTGTGTGATTACAAGTACTAAACCAATACATTACATAACTAATACCAAGACCTTCATGGGTTATTCCAAGAAAAGAAAGAAATATATAATGAAGATATACCGACAACACCATGGGTAAATGTAACGAAAAAGAAAGAACTTATATCTTTGATAATACTGGAATCAGTATAAAAAATGTCACAAATGTGGATGTAAGTGCAAGTGGTGGTCACAGAATTACTACAGCAGATGGCGTAATGGTGTATGTTGCACCAAAATGGTTGGCAATAGAAATTGATTCAGTTAATGGGTGGGAATTCTGAATAAACTTTTTTTAATTCCAATAATAGTAGTTGTATTATTTGCCTGTTGGGCAGTTAGTGCCAATGCAGAAAAAATTGGTTATGATATGTTTCCTTCAAAAGAAGGAAATTATAAAACATTCAAGGTATTTGATGATGGTATAATGTATAAAACATATCTTAAAGGATGGGGAATTGAAGAAGTAAATATTCTATATAATGGTACAGAATATGAATGTCAACCAGATGGATATCATTATAATCAATATCTAAATCCAATATGCGTTGAAATCATTATGAGGAGCCTACCTTGAATAGAGCAATAATATATGGTCTATCAGTAACACCACTAAGTATTACTTTGTTTGCAATGATATTTTTTATGACTGGCACCAATGTTATCGCCACAGATAATTCACTACAATCTGAATGCCCAAACTGGTCAGCAAGTGCGCGGGAATGCCAGATGTTAAATCATATTATAAAACAAAATGACTGGTTGATATGTGCAGAGATACACAGAAACTCACATGGTTATTCCCATGATGGAGCATGGGGTAAATTCGAACTTGGAGTTAATGTATATCAGAATTTTGAGCAGTTAAAACAAATATGTGGTGAAATACCATAATGCCTTACATACCACTAAATAGAAGACAGGCTATCATGATAAAAGATGAAATACCAAAGACCGCTGGAGAACTTAATTACCAACTATCAATGATGATTAGGATGTACTACGAATCCAAAGGAGAATCTTACCAAACCTATAATGACATACTTGGTGTACTAAGTGCCATATCACATGAATTATATAGGAGAAAAATAGCACCATATGAAGATAAAGCAATAGAACGTAATGGTGACGCATTTTGACAGACCAATCAGATCAGGAAATATTGGATCTCGCAGACTCTATAAGACGCAATAAAGAAAGAACAGAAAGTGAAGAAAGAGAAAAATTAGAATCCATTAGGATTAAAAAATTGATAGGAAAGTTCTATTCTGGTATTGATCATAAATCAGCATGGGATGGCACAGCAATAAATATATACAGAATACTACCAAGTTATGGTTGGGGAGAAGCCAAAATTGAAAGATATTTTTATTACCATGGTGGACATTATGGAATCAGTGTAAGTAGTTATAATGAGGGAATGAATGGTGTAAGTACATATGATAAGGAAATAGAAAAACATATATTCTGGCATGAAGTAAGTCTGGTATTGGATAGGATAGGTATTAATAAGGAATTAAACTTGGAGACAAACCACTGATATGGGTAGCATATATAGATCAAAATCCAGATCAACTTCAAGCGTAACTACTACAGAATATGATTATAATATTGACACATTCCTTAGTTCATTAGAAATTGACGGTAGACCTACAACTATATCAATTAATGTAACATATGAAAAAGACAAACCATATAGTGTGAAGGTAATAATAAAAGAATGAAAAAAATTACAAAGTTTGAAAAGGAAGTAAAGAGTATGATTTTTGAACTTGCTAAAAAATACGGATATAAGGAAATAGGCATAAGTGGAACATTAAAGCCAGAGTGGTATAGTAGACAAGTATTTGGTATGGGATTATCAATTAAATTCTACAATGGACGTGAATTGTAATGGGTGAAGAAACAGACGCGCGAAATGAAGTTAGCATACGCAAGGTAGGCATGTATGAAGAAACCGATATTACATTAAAAAGCAAATCAGACAGTATAGATGAACTTATTAGAAAGGCGAGGGAAGCATTAAAATGAACGTAAATAGGTTTTTTAAGAGTTTTGAAAGTAAGGAAAGAAACACTACAATAATATCAAGTGATGTTATGATAGCAAACACAAAGCGTTTTGTACCATGGCAGATCTATCAACACAATAACCATGGTATTAATATACAAGGAACTACACCATTACAAAAAATAATAGGAGACAAACGAATCAGCACATATTCTTGTGGATGTGAATTCGAGGAAGGATTAAAGAACTATTCTTGGTCTGGACATTGGTGCCAACTACATGCGAGGCAGGTTGACACTGTAGTAGAACCAATAAAACAAAATGCAGGTGGATTTGTAAGTGGTAATTATAAGGATGGGTGACCAATTTAGACTTTAAAATTAGAGTTGTAGGGTTAGGGCACCCAATACGGTGGCATTGTAGTTTAAATACAGATTTTGCTACTGAAAAAGAAGCAACTGACGCAAAAATTTACTTGGAAACAGTTATTGAGGAATATGAGTCTGCACCACGATTACCAGCAAGTGAAATTAACCGTAAATCTACACCAGATGAAATAGCCTATATGCAGAAAGCAGTACAGTATTATAAAGATCATAGTAACGATTCCAAATTTATACTATGGAGAAAAATAAAAGAATTGGAAGAAATAGGTGTGAAATCACAATTAACAGAGATGTTGATTAAAGAACTTAGAGAGCTGTATGATAAATCATGGTAAATTGTAAACATTGTAATATAGAACTTGATGATACAGAATTTACCTATTGCAATAATTGTAAAATTAATAATAGTCTAAACCAGTTCCACACCATACCAAAGAAGAAAACCCGTAAGGAGAAAAGCAAATAATGGGAATAATATATGAATTATATAATCATACAAGTAAGGAATATACAAAATTCCATAATTATAGGTAAATACAAAGCGGTGGGTATTCAGTCCACTTGCAAATTTTTATGTATATATGATACAAAACAGTAATGCCGAATGGGAGTTAATAGATGATTGTGGAGAACGATATTTTGATCTACGTGAAATATACACTGATAAAACTGATGAATGGGTTAAAACATACAATGATTACTGTGATTTATATTCAGACATAATGGAGAAGATAGAACACCAATGAATGGTAAATTTAAATGTTATACACATCACTTTAGCACTAATACAAGACTTGGTTGGGATATTCATATGTCAGAACACATACACCTAACAACTGGTGAAGTTTATGGTAAATCAATAATGTATTTTGGTAGAATACCAAAGGGATTGACAGTGGTAGATATGTTAAAATGAATTCATGTAAGATTCATCCACAAAACATGATAACCATAAATTTAAAGAATGGTTTATATTGTGCTTTATGTCTTGACCAAGTAATGGATTATAACGTATTCAGAACAGATAAGGATCGGGAAATTTAATGCAAGAGTATGTACCAGTTATTGCATGGGGATATGTAGGAATAATATTCAGTGCACTATCATTCACATTAGGTATTTGGGCATTCATACATGGATTGAAATATGAACGAACTGATAATGTAATATTGGGTGTAATAATAATTGCAATGGGATTCATCTTCATTATAGCAAGCATGTGGCACTTTGGATTACTATAATGGAAGAAATTGAAGTAAGAAAAATAATACGGAGTGAATTGGAATTACATGAACTTAAACTATATAGGGATAAATTAATAAAACAAAAATATCAACACTTGTTAGACGCGGAAAACACGAGACAACGCTATGGAGATGGTTCTGAGAAAATGAGTATGTTGTTTTTTACAAACACAGAAAAAGAAATTACAATATGTGATAAAAAAATATATGATATGGATGTTATAGCTAGGAGTACACCATGAACGATTGGTTTACAATGGAAAGCAAATTTTCCAATAAATGCATAATTTGCGGAAACATAGTTGAAGTCGGAACTACAATTCAGTGGCAGAAAGGAACTGGAATAAAACATCATCCACCATGTGAGGATCCAGATGAAGGATTCCAACCAGACAAGAGTGCTCTAATTATCATAGAAGAATGGAAAGACATGAAAAAATACAAACATCAAGAATTAATCCAAGTAGACAAATGCCAGCGTTGTGGAACCCCAGTTACTGGCGCTGATATTTACAATAATGATGGTAGACGTACTTGTTCTGGGTGTTGGTTGAAATGAAACGACTACCAATACATGACCTAATAATCTGGAAAATACAAGTAGAGACATTTAGAGTAAAAGGCATGTTAAAGGATTGGAAAAGCAAATGAACTGCATAACTTGTGGGGAATGGATAAATGAAAGACAGAATCTATACCATGATGGCAAATGCATACACCATGCACCCTAAATGCTTATTTAGCCTAAATCCATTAAATCATCATGGTTAATACATGTGATAAGTGTCTAAAGAAACTAACTGTTAGAAATTTTATCACTATATCAACCATAATAGTATTCCTAAGTCTTGTCATATATACAGTATTATACAATCCAAATGTATTGGAAAACCCATTAATTACATTCATGCTTGGTACATTTGTAAGTGCAGTAACAATGATCTATACATTCTATTATAGAAAGAATCCAAGCAATGAGAAATTCATTTATGATGAAAAACCAGATTCTGGTATTTGTCCATGTTGTGGTCAAAAAATACCAATCGAATAACTTATATATGGTATACCCTAGGGTATAATATGAAACAAATGACAATTCAAAGAAGAATAACTAGAAATCATGGAAAGAGAGCAAAAATTGGAAGTCATGGTTTTAAAGTATACAAGGGAACAACCGTGTATGTAGGAAAAGAAACACCAATCAAAAGTGGTGTAAGCGAAGAATTAGTTAGTACATTACAAGACTTGTGGAATAATAATCCAAGTACAAAGAAAATGAGAAAATTCATAAAATATATTAGTATTAAAAGAAGTGTTCAGAATGGTGGAACAGCAGGAAGGTGGGATTGTGAAAAACAAATGGTTGAAATTATACAACATAAAGACGAAGTTAGTTGGTATATTGGTACATTTTATCATGAAGTTGAAGGTCATGCATTTTGGGATTTTGCAAGACTTTGGAGAAGGGAAGAATTGGTAAAATTCAATGAATTGGCAAACAGTTTACCACCAGTGAATTCATACATAAAAGACAATGAGCATAAATGGAAAATTTGGAATGATGATGGTGACAGTGATTATGAACCACATCCAAGTATGACACGATATGCAAATGAACAACACAGTGCAATAACAGAAATTATTAGAAATGTAGACAGAAGAGAAACAATACTATTCAAAGAAGGTGTTGAAGAACTTGTAAAAGCATGGGAGGCTTTACACTATTGAATTTCGAATGTGATAAATGCATAGTAGGTTTCAATACTGAAATGAAACTTGTACAGCATTATCTGTTTTATCATGGGATACTAAGACCCATGTGTGGAAGCAAGATTGAAACCAAACTGGCAAAACTTGTTGAAGAATTGGTATTTTTGCGCGGAAACAAATCATATATCGTATGCACACATAAAAACAGATACTGTCATGATTATGATTGTTATAATACAGGGCGTAATAGTAGTTGGTATATAGATCAATCCAAAATAATAATAGGATTAATAGACGAATTGAAGAAAGAAATACCAGACTTTGAATCAATACCAATATATAAAAAACTACAACCATACATATGTGTAGAACATAAACAGGTTGGTATAAGTCCAGAGAAAGTAGAGAAACAATTAAACAATGCTTTTAAAATGGTAAATAAATGGGATGAAAGTACAGCCAAATTAGTAAAGTATGCAGAAAAAGTAAAGAAACAAATGAAATCTGATATTTACCCCAGAGTAACAAATATATACCCAAGGTGTGTGGAAACATCATGATGGAAGTTCAATGCATGTCTTGCAAGAAAACACACATGAAACAAGATATATGTGACAAGTATAAGGAGGATTGGAGATGAAACTTAAATTCGGTAACGTAGTAATAGATACATTAGCTAATAGGGAAGAACATGCGAAAGCAATAGAGAGTCATGGTAATCTACATTGTTCACCAGACGAACCATATTATTTCTTTACATATGATTTACCAAATGGTGATGATAGGTTTGTTCATATTCATTATAATAACGAAGGAACCCAATTAATTAAAATCCGAAGCTGGGATCATGTTAGTAGGACATGGGTTGAAATGAAAGTAAAAGCAGAGCAATGTTATTTTACCAAGAATGATGAAACCAAGTGGAAGACAACCAGAGTATTGGATAATAAACCATGGTCTGTCAATAACTATATTTGGTGGATAAATGGGGAATTCAAAATGAATGAACATTACCCACCAAAAATCATAGTAGATATGTCAGATGTTGCACTACCAAAAGACGTGCCAGAGAAAATAATACAGAAAAAGAAAAAGTTGGGGATATTTTGAGATTCAACAACTTACCAACATATACCCCAGATAGCACAATAGATATACTTAGAACACACTACTCTGTTGTAAAGAACTACCATAATGACATACCAAAATTACAGAAACGAACCCTACAAAACATGAGTCAATGTAAATTGCATGGTGGTAACTGTGGTCATTGTCATAGTTCTGGCATGGGTCAACGAATGATATGCTTCACACCACAATTTTTAAAAAAACGTGCGGGAGAACTAAACTTTCTAGGATACAGGGACGACAATAACAAAAGAACATGGAGAATATTGATTGATACTTTGGCTTTGGGTGAGGTACTTACACATGAAGTAGCACATTTTACTATTAAAGGCAAACATAATAAAAGATTTTATGCAAGGCAATACAAATTATTTAATACATTCATAAATGCAGTAATTAGTGGGGAATTATATAAATGACAAAGTGGTATTGTTTTTACAAATTATACGATATTAATAACTTGGAATTCATCTATAATACAAAACAAGAAGCAGATGAATGGCTTAAATTCTGGAATAACAATAAACATTGTTTTATAATGGAAGTAATGGAGACATTTAAATGACTTGTAGTGATTGTATGTTAGAACATAAACGTGATTGGAGGTGCAGGTTGGGTTTTCATGATTTTGATCCAAATATGTGTTTTCATGAAAGACCAATAGTATGTAGACGCGGATACTGCCATAATGAAAAGGATTTTAGAATTTAATGATTTTCATATATTCTGACGGCATATTAGTTACATTTGGAGATCAAAGAACAAATAATATGTTATTCAATTATGTTAAGCAAAGGTTTAATAAGGGTATACTCTAGGGTATAAACATGGCAAGAACAATAGAAAAAATTGAAGTTCCAGTAATGCTGGTAAGCCCAATGAAGGAAATTGGCAGAATCAAATTCCCATGCATCGCGCAAGTTAAAATGGATGGACAACGTGGTATCATAATTAAACGAAGTGGACATGTTACAGTCTTATCCAGAAATGGCAGTACCATGGTGAATCTTGACAAACATTTTGGTGATATTTTAGAAAGTGTTGATGATATAGTATTGGACGGAGAAATTACAGTTTTAGATAGTAACGGAAAAGCACATGATAGAAAGACTGGAAATGGAATGTGTAACAAGACAGTAGTCAATGGTGATATCACTCCAGAAGAAATAAGCAGATTCAGATACACGGCTTGGGATATAATTGATATCAAGTCTTTCGATTTGGGATTAGATTCTACTACTGGGACTGAAAGACTAAACAAATTAAAGAAACTCCCAAAGCACGAATTATTCAGTGTTGTAGAAACATTTGAAGTAAACAACTTGGAACATGCAAAAGAAATATTCAACAATATGTTAGCAAAGGGACAAGAAGGTATTATATTAAAGAACATAAACCATCCATGGGAAGATAAGCGTAGCAAGCAATGCGTCAAGATGAAAGCAGAACTTGACGCAGACTTGACAATAACTGGATTCGCGGAAGGATTGGGCAAGAATGCTGGCATGTGTGGAGCAATTAATTGTGAAGGAGTAGTTGAAGGTGTTAAAGTAGTGGTAGATGTTGGAACAGGATTAAATGATCAAGACAGGATTGATATTTGGGCTAGAAGAAAGGAATTAATTGGTACAACGGTAGAGGTAAAATACAATGAATTAATCAAAGCAAAGACAGACAAACCAGCAAGTCTATTCTTACCAGTATTTGTAACATTGAGGACTGACAAATGACTATCAGATATAAAATAGATCTTAAAGAAATTGCAAACAAACCAAAAGCAAATGATTTTGTCAAGACCATGTTTCAAAGACGTATAGATAAGACTCAAGGAGAGATAGGTGACTTGGTAAAAAACTGCAAGTGTAAGAAATGTTATGCAAGCCATATATTGATTTATAATATAAGCATGCTTGGCGCAACATTTGGTGTTGATGAATTATATTATGACCAGATAAAAAGTCATAAGGGGAGAAAGAAATGAAAGGCGAGTATGAGTTCAAACGATTTGGAATCATAGTACAAGATAAAGATGGCAACCGTGTAGAAGGCATGAAGGTAGAATTGACAGACTTTTCAACCAGTGGACATGAGTTAGGAGTGTTCTTTGATAGTGGTATAACTGATAAATTCGGACTGGCATATCTTAATCCAGAAGAAAATATGATTGAACGACATACTAGAATGCAAAGAATAGAGGATATGTTTAAGAAATGACTAAATATATAGCATTAAAAATATTTGATAGTAAAGACTATGATAATGTAAGTGCATTACTTGACAAACAATACGCAATAGTACATGAGGATTATTATGTAGGAATAATTAAATCAAGTCTGGAGGAAACACAATGAAGAAATTAAAGATGTTACCAGACATGATAATATTGGATGAACTAAATTCAATACGCCCAACCATGTCAGAAGAACTAACTGACAAAATGATGAAAGACTTTGATGAAGCAAAAAGAATGTATGAAATTGCAATGAAAGGTGAATATTCGTTTACGAGGAACCGACTTGTCTGAACATATAAAAAATATAGAAAACGGCATATGTATTAGGTGTGGCGAACCAAGAAAAATTGTTGGTTGGTGGTGCACTAAATGTGTGGAAATAATAAAGGAATCACATACTAGGAGACTAAGCCAATGACTGAGCATGATAACCTAACATTAAGTACTAGTATGCATTACTGTAAGACGGATCTAAAACCAAAATGTGATCATAAGACTAACTGCAAATGCAAACCAATCATAATAACTGATTGGACTAAAAACAATTCCAAGAATACCAGAACCTTCAAGTTAGATTTATATGACGAGAATCACAACCCAGTTCGTGTACAATGTATTTTTGGCAACACGAAAGGCAAAATTCGTGCAAGTGGCGCAAGAGCAATGCTTGAGGTATTAAGATGAAATTAGAAGAAACATTAGAGCAAATACATGAAAAAGAGAAAAGAATACTTGGTAAAATTGAGAAAAGAAACCAAAATAGAAATATAAAATGTATGTCATGCAATAAATTACATGTGATAGGATCACTAGATTTAATACAAACTCATTGGTATACATCACCTTATGGTTGTACTGGCGGGGATCATTGGAATAGTGGGGAACTACAGTTTATTTGTCCAACAACAAACATTAGGAACAGAATATTGTTTTTCACTACATATGAAGAAAGAAAACATTATGATACAGATCCAGAAGAACAATTTAAACGAAATTACAAACATTTATTTAAGAGTGTTAAAGATACATATGATGATGAAAATAATGTTAAAACTACAAATAATGAATATGTTAGTAAACATAGAAAGAAATTCGGATTGGTAGAGAAATGAAATACATTAAAGTTTTATTCAGTAATGGGGAAATATACCATATACAAGCTAGTATTGTAGCACATGAAAGAGCAACTTATTACGCGGATCATGATATTGGTAAACAAGTGGGAGAACCAACCAAAGAATGGATGGATTGTTATAAGAAAGAAAGAGAATATACATTAAGTGACGACTTTGAAATCATTGATTGGGCTAACAATAATATGGATTGGGGGGATGTAGAAGAACATGCAATATTAATTGATAGTGAATTTACACCAGTAAACAAACAACATGAGTGGGTTAATAATGAACCAGAAAAGGAGATCGTTGAAGCATGACTGAGACATATGAAATTGAAATAAGATGTAGTAACTGCATGATATTTTTATTTCATCATATTCCAAAAGGACAGACAATTTCAAGTTATAAGAACAAAGTAATATGTCATAATTGTGGGTGTGAAATATAATGCCAACCAAAGAACAGTGGGATGTTTTGAATGCCAAATTGGAAGAAGTTACCAGACTTATACAGGAAAGTGGGCTTACTATGGTGAGTGCAAAATTTGGTACTGATGATAACATTAATAACTGGCAATACAGGGTTTGGATTAACAAGAAGGATAGAAAATGAAAGCCATACTTATTGTTGCAAGTGCCATAATAATTACATTTGGTGCATTGCAATACGCACATGCTGATTGGAGTGAAGGAGTAACGACTATTGGTAAAGCCATATTAGACATTACTCATAATTCATACCATATATTGGAATATCTTAATTGGATCCTAAAGGAAGAAATCAAACAAACCAAGTTATTGGAAGACGCTAATTGTATAAGTTATTATTCTATAGGAATGCTTAGTACTACTAATATTGATAAATACTGTAAATTGGATTATGGGTGGGATAAATGATACAAACACAACTTTTACCACAAGAAGTATTTTATAACATATTAAAACCCAATGGTGTAGAAATCATTGAAAAAGAAACAACAGTAAAGGAAAGAACTGGGTTTTTTGGTACAACGGTAGATAAGAAAATAATAGAAAAGAAAGAAATAGAATTGGTTTGTTTGGATGAAGACCTAATATCTACATTCCCATCTGATATCATAGATCAGATAAGAAATGATGATGATAAACCAAGTACAAGAGGATATAAATCCTATGGTTTTGGTTTTAGAGGTTATACAGTATATAATAATGAAAGAGCATACAGGAGAGAATTCGCATATACACTTAATGAGTTCTACAGTAATCATCATATAATAAAAGATAATTTAATCAGTCTGGAATACTGTAAAGATGGATGCCGTGTAAGTGGTGCATATATAACATGGGATGATGGAAAATGAGAGACAAACTTATAGCACTTGGTATAATAGTTATAATTATAATACTTGGTTATATTGCGGTAATACATAATATAAACACCAACACATGGGTTAAATTTGAAGGAACCATAATTGACAAATATACAGAAGGTGGATGGTCTGGCGCACTTTATTGTTTGATTCAAGTTGATGAAGAACGATATAAAACAAGTTATAATTGTGAAGATTACATAGTTGGTGACAAGGTTAATATTCAATTAAAAATAAACAATGGAGATGGTAAGAAAACCATATCGTACCTATATGGAAGATAAACTTATTATTACTTCTGTATTAAGAGTTTATTATTTATCAGATGATGTAAAGATGAATCTTATAAAACAAATGATTGGTGGCGACTTTAAAGATGAACGTGGTAATGTGATTGGTAAAATACTTGATGCTGAAATAACCAATTCGGCAGATATTAGTATAAAGGCGGAAATTACAGATCGTTACCACAAAACACATATAAGAGAAGGAGTTATCAAACAACTATGAAAACACTTTTAAAGACTAATCATACAGAAGTATTTGAGGTAAATGGTATAGAGATGATAAAACGACCTATTGCATGTGCAATATTAGCATTTGATGAAGATGATAAAGTAATAATGGTTGAACAACAACGCGGAACATTTGGAACTACACTTGAAGTACCAGCAGGAAAGGTAGATCAAGGAGAAGACCCACTGAATACGGCAGAAAGAGAGTTATTGGAAGAGACTGGTTATAAGGCATTTAACACATCACACCTTATAGATTATTACCCAAGTGTAGGATATAGTACAGAACAAATTAATTGTTATTATACTAACAAAACAACTAATACATTCAAACAAAGACTGGATGATGGAGAACGTATAAACATAAAACACATACCATTTTACAAATTAAAAGACATGATAAGAAACGGTGAAATAAAAGACAGCAAGACAATAATGTGTGTATATGCATATGAGGACAAGTAATGGGATTTAAATGTAAACTTTGTGGATGGAGTCTACCTAAAACCAGTTTCCACCAGTCTGAATCAGATATACAAACAATTATAAAGCATGAAAAGACATGCCCAAAGAGGATAAAATGACTTGTGATAATTGTAATGGTTATGGAAAAATAATAACCAGATACATGTACCCAATAGGAAGGTGTCCAAGTTTTGAATGGGTTAGATGTATAAAATGCACAAATAATTATTGGGATGTATTGGATAAAGAAAAACGAAATCCAACTAGGAGAATAAAATGTGGGATAAAGTAGGGGAAAAATTACATTATGCGATAGTAAAATTGGATATTCCAATGGACGATTTACCTTTTATTGATGGTAGGTTTGATGTTTACACGTTCTTAAAGACTTGGCAGAAAGGGAGAGCATTGGAAAAATGAATTCTTGGTGCTGTGGTTGCGGACAAACAGGAGAAGGCATAGTTGAATTTGTGAAACATATAGAGAACAATCCAAATATCAACCATAGAGAACATTGTAAAACACTTCATGAGGTGAATTGAAATAGGACGCTGGGATGATAGACCAACACGTGACTTTAACAAGTTCAAACCAGATGATAGAGTACTGGATGACTGGAATAAGGAATTCAATAACAACTTTGACTGGAAAGAAACTTCATGGTCAATGCACCCTAAAAACTGTAATTGTCCAAAACATGAATACTTTGAAGAACAAAAAAGAAGCAAAAAGGAGTTTCCACTTGTATTCAAGTATTGTCCAGCACACTTCAAGGCTTGGCATGAAACCAAAAATGAAATGTTAATGTTGGCACCATGGATACAAAGACAGATAATAAAATTTATGTTATGGAGAAAACTAGTTATCATACAGGAACTTACATATGCACAATCAGATCTCTGTCTTTGGTGTAGGTTTGGTTCTGGTGGACGCGGTATTAAGAACACACCAGATAATACTATTGCACCACATCAATAGGTATAAATAACCCATTACTCTAGGGTACATATGTCTAAACTAGTTTATCTTGGTACAAGTGGCGCAATGCCAACTGTTGAAAGGGGATTATCTTGTACTGTATTAGCACTTGAAAATGAATACATTATGGTAGACTGTGGGGATGGTTCTTGTAGACAATATCTTAAAAGCAATCTAAAATGGAACAAACCACTTACGATCCTAATTACACATATGCACTCTGATCACACAATGGGAATTCTTGGATTACTACAATCCATGGATTTGATGAAAAGGACAGAACCAATAACAATTTATGGTGTAAGAGGTATTAGTAAATTCATCCATGATGTAAACCGCAGTGTGAATTTTAAACTTAGATTTGAATTCAACGTACAAGAAATTGATGAACGCATTGACACATTAATTCCATTAAGAAGTGGTGTAGTTATTACTACTTGTAAAACAAAACACCAAGTACCTAGTATTGCCTATAAAGTAACATTACCAGATAAAGCAGGAGCACTTGATATTGAAGAATGTATTAGAGTAGGAATACCTAAAAATAGTCCACTACTTGGAAAATTAAAACAAGGACATGATGTAACAACCACCTACTCTGATGGGGTTGTTACATATATTAGATCAAAAGACGTGGTAGGTAAACCAACAAAGGGTTTAACCATTGGATTCAGTGGTGATACCAGACCAATTCCAGAATTAATTCCATTCTTTAAAGATTGTGATTACTTGACATTTGAAACCACATTTAGATCTGATGAATTGGAATTAGCTATCAAAGCCAAACATTCTACTGCAAAAGAAACAGGACAACTTGCAAACCAAGCAAACGTAAAAACCCTAATTGCTAACCACTTTAGCGCACGTCATGCCAATACAGATGGATTCAAGGATGATCTTGAAGCAGAGTTTGGTGGTAATGTAGTGATTGCTCGCGACTTTCTTGTATTAGACCTTAAAGGTTAAATACATCAAAATACATTAAAACCTAATGGACGCAGAACAGGAAAAGGAAAAACTTCATATAGCACAGCATAAGAAAGACGCAGAAAATACAATTAAAAACTTACAAACCATGAAATGCAATATTGATTATATCACAAACGATGAATGGGAAAAAATCAAAGTAGCAAGAATAGGACATTGTGAGAGCCTCATTAAAAGCCTAATTCAAGAACAGAAACGATTCGAGCATTTTAAGTAGAAAATTCGGTGCTCTGTCTGAGCTAATTCCCCAGAAATGGACACTATTTATACACGTTAATATGTGTATTTTCTTAGGATTTCTCCCTTAGCCTCTGGTGGGGAATACGGAATTAGGATTGTCTTACTTTCGCAAGAGTCCTTCAAAAAACCGTGACCTCCGAACTGTATACCCTAGGGTAGTATGGTTATATATATTTTACTAAACAAATGTAAAGAATCCAATACAAATCATTTAAATATCTTTTTCACTTATCATAATAGTGGCAATATTTGGAGATGTTGTACCAAAGTGTTGTATTATGAGAGTAGCATTAGCATGGAAATGGTATCGTTATTGGGGACAATATCATGAAGAAGGAGAAAATACTTGTTGGAACTGTGGTTATCCAGCGTACCGTATTTGGGTAAAAAGTTATTCTGGATACCGCGGTATATGCACACGTTGTAATACTAACTGGGCTGAAAGTTAACATGATTTATATATAGGGTAAATAACACAACCCCATGACAGAAATAATATTCTTTGACTTTGGTACGAGAGAAAACATATTAGTAAATCCTAATATGAATACTTCATATATAAATAATATTAAACTTAATGAGAAAGTTGTAATTAAAGGAATCGTGTATAATGTAAGTGACATTAGATATGATTTTGATGAAAACACACTTAGATTTGGCATAACTAGGGAAGGGTTTGCAAGATAATGACTGATATTGATATAAAACACACATTTTCCAAGAATTCTTGGCACGCAAGATTAAATCGTTACATCTATGGCTGGTCTTATGTTGAAAATGTAGATTGTCTTTGCCCATACTTTTGGGGAACCATACTAGCAATACTTGCGTTGCCACTGTGGTTACTATGTAAAGGAGTTGGATGTGTTATTGATTATATAGAAGATAAAGGCTGGAGAATTCCCAGACCAAATATTAGTCGCAACACAAAGAATAAAATAAATAATATAATTGGTTATGGATTTTTGGGATTATTATGTACCATATTTGTAGTTGGTATAGGATTTGCAATAATAAATTATGGTATATGGGAAGTATTAAAATGGGCTGGTATTTTACTTGGTGTAATCGGTGCATGCTTTGGTGTTGCATTATTTGGTATATGTATATACCAAAGATACCAAGATTGGAGAGACGAACACCCAAGAAGCAGAAGACCAAATATTGTTATACAATACATTAAAGCCAAGAAAGACAAACACTGTCCGCGTGTGATCTGGAAGAATTGATAGTCAAACCACCAAATACACCAAGTGTTTATAAAACAAGTGTATTTTTGGCTGGTGGAATTAGTAATTGTCCAGATTGGCAAAATAAACTGGCAAAAACACTGGAAACCAACATGGGTGAAACAATACAGATTTTTAATCCACGTTGGGATTACAAGTGGACTGCTCCAGAACAAATAGAATGGGAATTCAAGTATTTGCGGGAAGTAGATATTATTAGTTATTGGTTTAGTAAAGGCACACTAAATCCTATAGTCCTATATGAACTAGGCATGTGGGGAAACTCAACTGGAAGACCAATATGTATTGGTGTAGATCCAGAATATGAAAGAAAACTTGATGTTGTATTACAAACTAAACTTGCTAGACCAAATATTGTAATATCATATGATTTAAATGACTTGGCGGTAGACATATGGAAGACAAAGAACAACTTAGAGCGATCTTAGAAACCGCAGTTCATAATGGTATTATGATTAAAAAACGTACTTGGGTTGACAAATCAACACAAAGTGTAGTTTATTATTTTCCATGGAGTACAACAGCAAAGAAGAAAGAACCACATGAAGGACAAGTCATGCCTAAAGAACCCGAAACACCATCATAGTTATATATAAAGCATTTCATCAATACTTGTGGTAAAATCAAAGAAACACATTAAAAAGGTTGTAAAGAAGGTTATAAAAAAAACTGTAAAGAGAAAGGTTAAAGTATCTCTAAAACCAAAGATTTCAGAACCACAAATTACAGAGCCTTCACGGGCTGAGTTAGAAATTTCCAGACCAAGTGCATGGTTTAGGGCAGTTCAGCGTGGAGAAAACGTAATGCCAAATTACGTATGGAGTATAAATAAAGAAAAATTATATGAAGATTATGGTAAGAAGTATATTAAAACATACGACAATGGTGGAAATGAAGTTTTAACCAGTATATCAGATTATAAATTCTCAGAACCAAAAAACGATCACATGAGAGTATGTACAGAACAAGTACTAGTTTTACCTTCTGGTAAAGTAATAACTCCAATCAGACAGTTTTGTGAAACCAAGATCCTTCCAGCAGGAACTAGGGAAGCATTCTTTTATGATTTTGGAAGTGTTACATTATCATCAATGAAAGAAGGAGAAAGCACTATTACATCTTCACCAACAATAAGGAGTAAAGGTATATCAACCGTACCAAGAGGTACGAGAATTACAGTTGGATATCAACAAACAGAAGAAAGTCCAATAGATATTATTGCTAGTGCGAATCATGCATTTGCATTGGAGAGTATAAATGACGAAACAAAACAAATTATGAATGCATTTAATTCAATGAAATTATATAGTGAAAAAGAAAAATCAAAGAGTATAGAATCATTATTATTCAGGTTAAGAAAGAACGTAGTAAACAAATTCAAAAAACAAAACAAATCACCAGAGATGATTGATAGATGGATTGATAATAATGGAAAATTAATTAATGATGATAGCAATATAACATCCGAAGATAAACTAACAATAAAAGCAGTTTTAACTGCAAAGGGACTTATTCAAGATCAGGGTCTTGACGACAGTAATCTTGTCATGTACACTAGCGGTAAAGCAATTCGTGATCTTATATTCGATCCAGACTTTGATTCACATATTGGATTTAATCGACCAGCAATTATAACAGAAAACACACTTGAAAGATTGTTAGGTATCAATCTAATAAGAAGTAGTGCAATTCCAGACACGGTTAAGAAGACAGTCAAAAAACCAGAAAATATACTACAGAAACTTGTTAGGGTATTCTGGGGAAGGGAAAGGGAATTAATCGAAGTCAATGGTCTTGGAAAACGAAGTGTAATGTTTATTCCTAATGTAGCATTTGGTTTAGTCAGTGCTAGGGATCTCACCATGGAAGCACAGAGGCGTAATGAGTTACAAGCAATACATATTACTGGTACACAAAAAGTAGCTGGATTAGTTAAGAATGTGGAAGCAACAGTAAGAATAAGTCACGCATAACATTTAAATACTATATTATTAAAATTATAATAATGAAGACATTAATAGCAATATTGTTAGTCGCAGGATTTGCTTTGAGTTTTGCAACATCTAATGCTTATGCAAGCGGATGGGATAATGATCCATATTATGCAACAGCAAAAACAGGTAAGGCAAACCAATCATACACCGAAGACTTTGATGTTAGACAACATCATGTAAAAGGATGGCATGGTAGTAAAGTATGTGGATTGGAGTTATGCAATGGTAAAACTGCAACAGAATCAACACAATTCCAAGGACTAACAGACGGTGGAGCAAAACCATCACAAAAAGGTGCATTTGATGGCAAGTTTTACATCAAAGGAAATTTTACAGGGTTTTAACCCATTTTTTAGAAAGAATTATATAGGTATAGTAAATTACAACTTTATTGTTATATGAAGAATTTGTAAAGACTACGGATCTTAGTAATCATGATCTGCAATTTTACTTGGATGGAATGAATGAAGAGAATGGTGAAATAAGTGGTATATTTAAACGCGCAAGGCGTGGTGATTACGGTGCAATTATAAAATCAAAACTCGAAGACGGAATATGGTCTATGAAACTCATACTTGATATCAATCCTGATATTAAAAACGATCTATTAAAAGAGATAGGAGACAGACATTGGTATACAACCAGATTATTACAGGTGTTGGGGAGTAGTATGGTGGAAGTAGAGGAAATTAATTTAAACAAGTTAAAAAAACGCAAATTGACTGGAACTCTAATTGGTAAGGGAGACAATAGGGAAAATGAAAAATAGAAAACCAACGATCGTTAACTATACATTGGAACAATTCATGGAAGAAAAGAAACGTGCAGAAAATATAATAAAAACTTTGGAAAAAATGGCTTCTGTTATGGAGAAGTTTGAGCACTTTACAATACTAATTGATCATAGAGTAAATAAGATTGAAAAGAAATTAAAAGGTAATGTAAAATGAGTAGATTTACAGAAGCAGAAAAAAAGGCACTTAAATTTGTAGATGATATGTTGAATGACATGCCAGTATACAAAGATGAATTATTTGATGATAAAAAAACACTAAACGCATGGAGTAAGATGGTAGATGGTTTATAGACCAATACAAGATACATATCACAAGATAGAACATTATCCATTAGCTGAATTCAAAATAGATGATATCAGAATAATTAGTCCAAACAATCCAGAAGAAAACTTGGAGATAGGTGATGATTATTTTCTATTACGGGTTAAATATTCTGGTGATAGGAATAAAGCAATAAATATGATATTTAACGAACTTAAAGATATTGAGGGTGAATATTACTCTAAAAGTTATGATTCCATATGTCATATTAATGCATAAGTTTAAATAATTAGTAAACAATTACCAGTATGCTGAATTGTGAATCTTGTGGTGCAAAAAATCCACCAGAACAAGACGAATTATTGGCAGAGTATGACGGTGAATATTACTGTTCTGATGAATGCCGTGCCAAAGCAAGAAGTTTTGAAGAAGGAAGCACCCAATACTAAAACCTTAAATATAATGTAATACTTTGGTTTGTATGTCCAAGAAGGAAGAACGGGCTAAAATAGTGGAAGCCATACAATCAGACAACTTTATTGAAACCTGTAAAGACATGGGTTTTACCGTATGTGTAAACGCGGAAGAAGTGAAGGGTAAAAAGAAAGCTAACATATAGGAAAACTTTAAATATACTTAGCATGATTTAAGCTAATCGAAATAGTTAAATACTATTAATTACAAAAATATTTACAAGCTCGTTTAACGAGATGTAGGAGATTGGCGTGAATTCTCCTCAACAAAATCGCCACATTTATATTTTGGACATATTTCATGAAAATAATGAATCAACAATTACTGATGGAAGCAGATTATGATGATTTTATAATTGATGAAGAATATTTGAGTGCTGTACCAAGAGCAACAGAAGCAGAAATAAAGGCACTTGACTTAAAACTCATACAGCGCGGACAACTAGTACCAATTACAGTTAATAGTAAAATGGTAATACTTGATGGTTACACAAGACATGAATTATTGGGACAGCGTGGAGTAAGAATCAAGTATATAATATTGGATTTATCAAACAGAGAAGAGGAATTAAACTTTGTAAGAGAGACCAATGTAATGAGAAGGCACTTAAACATATTCCAGCGTGTTGAGACCATGTATTCTGCACTTAAACATGAAAGAGAAATGAAAAGAATACAAATCAATACTGGATTTACCGATGTTTTGTTATCAGTTAAAGACGGACATAACACAGTAACTAAAATTGCGCGTGATATGGAAGTCAGTGCAAAATATATAAACCGTGTTATCAAGGAAATGACAGATCAGTGGTATGTAAGCAGAAGTAATAATCCAAAATCACCAAGAGAGTTTATATATTCTATAATGCCCAAGGGTGAAGAACACCTAATTAAAAACAAACAATCCAAGATAGGAAGAATAGATGTTAGTGATATGATAGGAGTACATCAATACACAATTAGTAAGGCTATGTTTCTAATTGAGAATGCACCGCAGGAACTATTGGAACTTATAAGAACAGATAAGGTAGGGTTATTTAATGCATATAGGGAATTTAATGGTAGAAACAGGATAACACCAAGTTCTTATTACAAGCATTGGACACCATATACCAAGGTAAAGTGCCCACTCTGTCACCAAGTGTCAAACAAGAAAGATCTGGAGATAGTAAAATGAGTTGTCATAAATGTGGTAAAGTTGCAAACTATGATTTAGCACAATATGGTCGTACAGGTGAAGACACATTTGATTTTCAATTATGTCATAAATGTGAAAAGGAACTATGGGGTAAATTTTTACCAGAAACAGCAGTATTTGGTTGGGAGGAGGAAGAATGAAATTAAGGTGTTTATTTGGTCATAAGGTTGTACATGATCATATTGAATTAATATGTGATAGTTGCACATTTATGATTGATCATTGTACCAGATGTGATTCATATAGGACAACAGTATTAGGTTATGGTGGAATGTCTACCAAACCATGGTTAAGTAAAACTGCATATGAAGCAGAACAGAAGCGTATGAGGGAAGCGTATGAGGGAAACAGATGAATCATTTAAAAAAGCAAGTGAAGCTATGGATTTGGCGGTTATGGAATATTCTAGAAAAAGCAATGAAGCGATGAACAAATTTAAAATTGTAACTGGTAATGATCTGATAATAGAAGCCAAAAGACGAAATGGTATAATACGAGACAAGAGTATTGAAGCGAAAGAAATAATAGGTAGGTCTTGGACTAGTGAAATGTAAAGCCTGTAGTTTTTTTGATTGTGGTACAAAATGTGAATGTAAATGTCATGTTAGTAATAGAACCGAATGGGAGAAAGCAGATCCAACTGGAATTGCAACATTATTCGGATAGATAAACGTTAAATATGATCTACATTATTAAATAGGTTTATATATACTACACTCTAGAGTATAATATGGATACAATAGTTCACCCAACATTAAACCAATCAATGTATGGATTTATACTGCAATGCAACAACTGTAAAAGTTTGAATTGTTTTATTAATATTAAGTGTGAAACAACCAATGATTATCCAAAAGTTTGGATAACATACAAATGCAATAACTGTGGATATCAATCAATGGCAGAAGATGTATGAAAATGAGTGATTTAGAAATATTACAGGATTGCTATGATAAAAATCTAAAGATTGAACATTTCTGTGAATTAAATGTTAATCCACCATTGGCAGATCATCATGCAAAAAAATTACTTAATAATTGCAGAAGAGTATTGAAAGTATTTGAAAAATATGAAACAGAATATAATATTAAAATGCAAAAAGAAATTGATGATATGGAAGACGAGTTATCTAGAAGAGGTCAGATTGGAATAATAACTTATAATTTAGGTGCAAGAACTTTGATCCACGTTGGTATATCAGGCGTTAAGGAATACTGGGAATTAAAGGGTGTTGTATAATGGGACGTATAGAACGATGGACTTTTGAAAACAAGAAAGAACGCAGAGATATAATAGGAGATCATATACCATGTCCAATCTGTTTTAAGTTGGATGGTTTGGCAGTATGGGAAGGTGAACGATACTTACTTTGTAGCAAATGTGGTGCAAAGTACCAAAAGAAACAATTTTATAGAAGACCAAAGAAGGAAGTAAATGGACTTGAGTAGAGACGCACTAAAAGGAGTTTTAGAACGACATGGATATCCTACTATAATAATGTCACCAGAGTGGTGTGCA
>ERZ1292625.1274-Hain-H41-01um-R1-1274-length-31218-cov-7_pt1 | contig 31218 bp, 38 predicted proteins | sample MGYA00564400_ERZ1292625 | MGnify/ENA primary metagenome ERZ1292625 (study PRJEB36523, sample SAMEA6512639) | groundwater metagenome | collected 2019-01-08 | study: AquaDiva: Metagenomics assemblies of 32 groundwater samples
AGTTTTACCAAGTTGCTCAATTAACTTACTAGCTTTCAAAGCATCAGTAACTGCAGGAATCTCAGGATTAGTAACGATAATAATATCATCAGCAGACTCAATAGAAGCAATAGCCTCCTCTCCTAAACCAGCAGCAGAGTCATAAATAACATAATCAGCCATCTTTCTTAATTTCTTTCCAACATCTTTCAATTTACTATGATTCAATCTTCTCAATTCTCTAACACTCAAAGAACTAGGGATAATTTTAGTCCCGGACTCATGCTCATATATTGCATCTGACACCTTTGCCTTTCCAAGAAGAACATGATTCAAGCTTACAGGGACAATTGGAGCTCCAAGATGTAAACCAACATTAGGTGTGGTAAGATTGCCATCAAGAATAATGACTTCCTTTCCAAAATAGTTTAAGGCTACTCCTAAATTTATAGCAGTAGTAGTCTTTCCAACCCCTCCTTTTCCAGATGTGACAGTAATTAATTTCGCCATTTCAACTAATTATGTATAAACATAACAGTATTCAAACTTATTTAAGAGCACTTATAAATCTTTCTAGCAAATTCGAATATTCTTTAAGTTTATCGAGGTTAATATTAACTATCTCCCCCCTATAAGTAACTTTCAAATTAACGCCCTTCCTGAATTCACTTTCTCTAACTTTTTCCAGACTTTCAATATCTCTAAACAGCTCATAAAGTTCAAGTGTATCTTTTATATCTGGACTATCAGCATAAAGCTTCTTCAGCTGAACCTGTTTAGCCCTCGGAGCATCTAGAACTGGCTTCCATTTCTTCTGTTTCTTAGCTTTCTCTACAAGTAAGTCCATTCCCTGTTCAATCATATGCTTCCATCTAAGTAATAAATTAATGATAACATCACAAGTCTTAGTGTATTTCAAGCTTACATATAACAGATGATCTGCACTAATTTTTTCTTTTATTATTCTTTCCATAATTTGCAAGTAGCCTTATAACCAAGATACTTAAAATGGAAAACCAGTTTATATACCTTTCTGAGAATCCCTCGTAAATTTAACCAAAATAGGCACTACAAAATTAAGTTTAGATTACCTTTAAATAATATGATAACAAAGAAAAGTTATGCAATCTGCAAAGCTATCAAAAGAGGTTATGCCGGAAAACTACAATTTACTAATAGAACCTAGCCATGATAATCTAACATTTAAAGGAAAAGTTGAAATAAATCTTTTAATAGACACACCAACAAACAACATAACTCTCCATTCAAGCGATTTAAAAATCAGCAAAGCAAGTTTAAAATCAAATCCAAAAGACTCTCCAAAGATAGAACTAAGTCAAAAAGAAGAAACTCTAAAATTAACATTCAAAAACAAAATATCCAATGCAGACACATTAATTATTGAATTTTCAGGCACTATCTCGGACAAGTTAAAAGGTTTTTACAAAGCAAAGTACTTCATTGATAAGAAAGAAAAAACATTTTTAACAACACAATTTGAAGCACCATACGCGAGAAGAGCTTTTCCTTGCTTTGATGAACCATCAAAAAAAGCAACTTTTGATTTCTCAGTTAAAATAAATTCTAATTTAACAGCAGTGTCTAACATGCCTATTGAGAAAGAAGAAAAATCAGAAAATAAAAAGATAGTAACTTTCCAGCAATCACCTATAATGTCTACTTATCTATTATATTTTGGAATAGGTGAACTTGAATTTCTAGAAGACACCTACAAAAATATCAAATTAAGAATAGTTACAACACCTGGAAAAAGCAAAGACGGGAAATTCGCACTTGACTTAACTAAAAAATTCCTTAAATACTTTGAAGACTATTCTGGAATAGATTATCCTCTTCCAAAACTAGACTTGATAGCTGTTCCAGATTTTGAAGCAGGAGCTATGGAAAACTGGGGAGCAATAACCTTCAGAGAAATTCTTCTACTTCAAAACGAGAAAACATCAACTTCAGTGAAGAAAAGAATTGCAGAAGTAATAGCGCACGAACTCTGGCATCAATGGTCTGGAAATCTAGTAACTATGGATTGGTGGGAAGACCTCTGGTTAAACGAAAGCTTTGCAACATATATGGCCTTCAAAGCGATGAACCATTATTTCCCAGAATGGAATTCACTTGAAGATTTCGTAATAGAAGAAACTTCAGGTGCATTCTCTAAAGATTCTTTAAAAACAACACACTCAATAGCTGTAAAAGTTAACAATCCTAATGAAATATCTGAGATCTTTGATGCAATAAGCTATGGGAAGGGAGGAAGTGTATTAAAAATGATTGAATCATTCTTAGGAGAAGAAAATTTCAAGAAAGGTGTGCAAAAATACTTATTAAAATACAAATACAAAAATGCAATTGCTTCAGACCTCTGGGACAGTCTAGCAGACTTTTCAAAAGAACCAATAAAAAAAATAATGATAGACTGGTTAACAAAACCAGGGTATCCTTTGATAGAAGTTTCAAAGAAAGAAAATTTATACACTTTCAAACAAAAGAAATTCAATTCAAAAAACGATAAAACAACTTGGAAAATACCTCTTACAATTAAGAATAAAGATAAAACTCTAAAACAATTATTTGATAATGAAAGCCAATCAACAAATATTAATTCACATTATATTAAGCTTAACGAAGGCCAAAATGGATTTTACAGAACAAAATACGATTCATATTTATTAAAAGAACTCTCCCAATTAATACTAAATAAACAGCTTTCAGCAATAGATAGATATGGTATTCAAAATGATTTATTCTATCTTTGCCTTTTTGGAGAAGTCTCATTAGACACTTACCTTAATTTCATCTCTTGTTATAAAAATGAAGACAATTATACTGTGCTATTAGACCTCTGCTCCAATTTAAGAGAAATTTACAACGCTTTCTCACAAGAAAATCTATCTAAAGAAAACTGGAAGAAATTCAAACAAATATCAATCTCACCTTTCAAAAATAAAATAAAATCTCTTGGTTTACAGCCAAAACTTAACGAACCTCAACAAGACACTTTAACAAGAGCAATTTCAATTAATTATCTTCAATTTGCAGAAGATAAAGAAACATTAGATTTCTGCAAACAGCAATTCAATAAATTCCTAAAAGACACAAACTCAGTTCATCCGGACATTAAAGGCCCTATAATTGCTGCTTCAGCAGAAAATGGAAATAAAGAAACATACACCCAATTATTAGAAACATACAAAAAAACAGATAATGTAGAGGAAAAATTAAAGATTCTTGCATCACTATTCAGATTCAAAGATGAATCTATATTAAAGTCAGCATTAGACTTCTCCTTAACAAAAGAAGTTAGAATTCAAGACTTAAGAACTGTATTTTCAATGATAGAAGCAAATTCATCAGCAGAAAAGTTTTTCTTTAACTGGATAAAAAACAACTGGAATAAACTAAAAGACCTAGAAAAAAGCCCATACATATTCATGGGTTTGATAAGGAGTATAATCATTCTTTCAAAGAAAGAAGATAAACCAGCAATAAAACAATTCCTAATAAAAGAAAAAGTTGAATATGAAAGCACAAAATCAAATGCCTTTGAAACTTCAGACATTTACAACAACTGGATAGAAAAGAATAAAGATATTCTTAAGAATTATTTAGATAAAATAAATTAATACTTTCTATCTTCTGACTTATCAGCATCAGGGAAAAAATAATCTCCATTAGTCTTCACAAACTCTCTAGCAGCTCTAGCAAGTCCATCTCTTGTACTTGTATGAGGAGGCAATCTATTTTCAGGCCAATCACTAGGTCTTTGAACATTTCTTAAAATCATATCAACAGTTCTTGGGTTTAATCTAGCATCTCTCTCAGCCTCAAGGCGTACATAATATTCATCCTGAGCTTCATCAAAATCGTTTCCCATAAAAATTAGGTATTTTATCAAATTATAAATCTATCTAATCACTCACTAAGCAATACTATGGCTTCAGCAACATCCTTAGTTTCATTTAATGCCTGCCTAGCTTCTTCTTCGCTTTTTCCTGTCTTTTCCATAACTAGTTCCACATCCTCATCAGAAAATTGAACTTCCTTGCTTTCTTCCCTCATAGTACCAGTAACCTGCCAGCTACCCTGTCCTTGCATAGTTATCTTCTGCACAGATGCTGGTTCAATAATTATCTTTTTATCCTTGCATTCAATAATAACTCTCTCTGCATCTATCTCTTCCTGCTTGATTCCCATCTGCTTCATCATAGATTTCATCTGCCCAGGATTTATTCCGCCAAACATAATTTCTTCTAAGAACGGGCATTTTTATAGCTTTCTAATAAGATTTAAATAACTATCCAAGCGAAACCTAATATGGGCAGAAAGAAAAATAATTTTCTTACATTATTAGGAATCACCACCTTATTAGGACTAGCAATCTATTCACACACTCCTCCAAAAACAAGAGAAATAACTCCTATTGGTTTTGTAGACATTAATGGTGATGGAGTTGAAGAAGTAATAATCGGAAATGTTAATAACGGTTATATTAAAGGCTTAGCGAATTATTTACATGAAAACGCTTACCTTCTTAGACATAGAGCTACAGATTGTATGAGTCTAAATCCTTCACAATATATTGATCCATTACTAGAATTGAAATATGTAGATGGAAATAAAACAACTAAAATAAACGGAAGGATTCTAACACAAGAAATACCGAAAAGCATAGGTGAAATTCATTACTATCCAGGATTAGAAACTAAATTAAAATTTAAGATGTCAGAAACTAGTAAAAGATTATATATTGGACGACCAGGTATGATAAGTTCATTTGATATAGATCAATCAAAATCAGCCACGGAATGATACTTCCAATAATGGTAAGGTCTAGCCAGCAATAAGCCTACTTGTTTAGCCCTAAATTCAAGCTTACTTCCAGCAGTTAAACCTAATTCACGAGTATGTAAAAAATCACGATAAGAAACATCTAGTAAATCTTGAGTAGTTAAAGTGGATGTTGATTTCTGAGCAAGGTCGAATAATCTATCCTGATATTCTTCTCTCATTCTCGTAGACTGTTCAAAAGCTAGTTCATTCCAATAAGCATGAAAAGGAGATAAATTAAAAACAGGTGTAGCATCCATAAAAAACTCAGCAAATAACATTATTTATATTTATCTAAACAACAACAGGCCAGAACATTTTAAGAACAATAACAAAGATAACTACTAAAACTATAAAAATAATAACCTGAACAGGAGTTATAGTCAATCTACTCTTATATTCAGAATCATATCTTACAATACCTCCAAAAGCACTTGGTACTCCACCGCTAGATTGTTCAGCCATAAATTAAACAGAAAAATCACCTATAAAAATCTATCCCCTAATCAAGCTTCTTCATAAATCTCTTCTTATCTTTTCCAGGAACATCCTTTCCCCATAAAACAAATATCCTATTTATCCTGCTCCAATATTTTCTAGGAGCTAACTTTTCTAAAGCATATTCTGTCTCAGTAGCGTTTTTAGTCTTAACAAAACCAAAAACATTTGCAATTCTATGTACATGTGTATCAACACAAATTGTATCTTTATTATACAATTCACCTAAAACCAAATTAGCCGTCTTCCTACCAACGCCAGGCAATTTAACCAAATCATCAATATTATCTGGAACTTTTCCATTAAAATCAGAAACAAGCATCTTACAACAATTAATAATATTCTTAGCCTTAGTTCTATTATAATTTAAACTTCTTAATAGCTGTAAAACATCTTCATAATTAGCATTAGCCAATTTATCCAAACTAGCATACTTTCTAAATAAACCCTCGGCAATAGGAATAGTAGTCTCATCCCTACTCTGAGCAGACATTATCGTAGTAACAATCAATTGCCAGTCATATTCCCACCCCTCACCAGCAAGCCTTTTCTCGCTTTTTCCATATTTCTTCTCAGCTTTATGAAATATATCTAAGAAATAATCAGTTTTATTCATATGAAACAAAGAAGTCTAATATCTATAAAGTTTATGATATCTAACTAAAATCTAATATCAGCCAAGTTAGTAACTTTCTCGCCACCATACACAGCGCCTTGAATCAATTTATTATCGGGTCTAGCAACAAATATTGTTCTTCCTATTCCTGCTAGGTCAGCCCCCATAACCTCTTTCACACCATCAGACAAAAACATCATCTCGCTAGTTTTAATCCCATACTTATCGGCAATAGCTAAATAACCTTCAGGCTTATCTTTTGGAGCAGGAACCGCAGTTCCAATTCCAGCAGTACTAAAGAAATCACTAACAAAACTGTCAAGTCCCCTGTAATTATTAAACATACTTCTTTGCAAATCACTACTTCCATTCGAATAAGTACTTATACCTACCTCATTACCTGTCCATTTATGAAAAGCAGGCAAAACATCGCTATAAGGAATGCTTATTAATTGACCTCTATTGTAACCTCTAGCATTAACGGCACCCATAACCTCCATAAATAAAGGATGTAAGTTTCTCTTTCCAGTTTCTTCCAATACCCTTCTGACTAAATCTTCAGGAACATTCGTCCCTAAAATGCTTTTCAATTGCTCAATCTTACTAGCGAAATCACCTTCATGTTTTCTAGCTAAAAATTCAGGACCATAATCACTAAAGTGCCCTTCTAGATTAGCTATCTCAGTAGTAGGATGAGTAACACCCATTATATCAGTTACTATATGTTTTATCATGTTTTTTAATCAATAAATTGGTATTTAAATCTTTCTGATGTTACCCTTATCAAGTTACATAAAAGATAAAGTATAATCTAAACATTTAAATAGTTACACATAATATAATATTTACACAAAAACATTTAAAATGACAAATATAACACTTTCAATAGATGAGAAACTTAAGGGAAAAATGGAACAGTTTCCAGAAATAAACTGGTCTGCAGTAGTTAGAAGACTTCTTGAAGAAAAAACTAAGCAATTGGAAATAAGAGAACATCTAAAAAAAGAATTCAAAGAAGAATCAGCACTTACAACATGGACCATTGATATGGGAAGAAAAACTAATCAAGGAATAGCTGAGAGATTAAGAAAAGAAGGTTACATTAAATAATGAAGCTTGTTGCAGACGCGAATATTTTATTTTCACTCATTAATCCTAGCAGTTTCACAAGTAAAATGGTTGAAAATAACCAAATTGAGCTCTATTCTCCAGAATACGCAATTGATGAACTAAAAAAATATGAAAAAGAAATAATTCAAAAAACAAAGATTAGCTCTTTCCAAGAAGGCGTAAAAAGACTAAGAAATTTAGTAGTATTTGTCAAAATAGAGGATTTTGAGCATGAACTAAGAGCTGTTCAAAATCTAATCAGCGATGAAAAAGATTTAATTTATCTTGCTTTAGCCAAAAACATGAAAATTTCAATCTGGTCAGATGATAAACATTTAAAGGAACAGGGAATCATACCTGCATTCACGACCGAAGAAATGATTGATGCACTTCCTTTAGATTAATACCATCAGATTTTTAATACCTTTCACCCTCAATCAAACATGTCAAAAGAATCATCTTATCCAAAATTATCAGATATAAAGAACTGGTCTTCTGAAATAGAATCAAAGATAACGAAAAACTGGAAAGAAGCTGAAAAGCATATTTTCAATGAGAAAACAAAGAAGAAAATATATTCAATAGATACTCCTCCTCCATACATAAACACACCAATTCATATGGGACATGCCTGCACTTATTGTTTCATGGATTTCTTTGCAAGATATAAAAGAATGAAAGGTTTTGAAGTTCTCTTTCCACTTGGTCTAGACAAAAACGGCCTTCCAATTGAAATGGCTGCTGAAAAGAAGTATGATGTATCTGCTTTCAAAATAGGGAAAGATAAATTTATTGAATTATGTAAAAAGATGCTTTCAGAGACAGAAGCAACTTCAATAGATTCTTTTGCAAAGCTAGGAATCTCATTCTCCTCATATAAAAATACAGGTAAAATAGGGAGCATATACGAAACAGACTCTCCAGAATATCGTTCTTTAACTCAATCAACATTCATAACTTTATTCAAATCTGGATTAATTTACGAAGATTCAAGAATAAATAACTGGGATCCAAAACTTCAAACAACAGTAGCAGATGCAGAAATAGAATATAAAGACTTACCAAGTAATTTCAATTACATAAAATGGAAAGTAAAAGAAACTGGAGAGGAAATAACTATAGGAACAACTAGACCTGAATTAATCAGTACCTGTGGTATGGTTATTTATAATCCAAATGATAAAAGATATCAACACTTATTAGGAAAAACAGCAATCTCTCCTATTTTTGGAAAAGAAGTTCCTATTACCGAACATCCTCTAGCACAAATAGACAAAGGTTCTGGACTTGTAATGATGTGTTCTGTTGGAGATTTAACAGATATACAATTTTTCAGAGAAATGGGATTAAAACCAGTAATAGCAATTGACAAAACTGGTAAAATGAATGAGAATGCTGGTCTATTAGCAGGATTAAAAGTAAAAGAAGCAAGATTAAAAATTATAGAAGAAATAAAAAAAGAAGGACTTTTGGTTAAGCAAGAATCAATTTTACATAGAACACCAATCTCAGAACGTTCAGGAGCAGAGATAGAATTCATAGAAATGCCTGAATACTATCTCAAACAACTTGACTACAAAGATAAAATAGAGGAAATAGCGAATAAAATAAACTTTTACTCTCCTGAATCAAAGAAAATACTTGAAGCCTGGCTGGATTCCATCTCAATTGACTGGCCAATTTCAAGAAGAAGATTCTATGCAACTCCAGTTCCTTTATGGCATGCAAAAGATAAAGAAAATAATCTATTAACGGCCCTTCCTGAAGAAGGAAAATACTACGAACCTTGGAAAATAACTCCAGATAAAAACTTTGAAGTTTTCAAATTAGGAGAATACATAGGAAAAGTAAAAGACTTTCCTAAAACTTCCTGGACAGCAGATGAAAGAGTATTAGACACTTGGTTTGATTCTTCAATATCTGAATTATTTATGTTAAAGTATAAATCAAATCCTGCATTTTTCAAAAAAACTTATCCTGCTAGTTTAAGACCGCAAGGAAAAGAAATTGTTCGTACTTGGCTCTACTACACTTTGCTTAGAGGTTATTTAGAAACAGAAAAACCTGCTTTCAAAGATGTCTGGATAAATAATCACATTTTAGACGAAAAAGGGAAAAAAATGTCAAAATCTCTAGGAAATATAATAGATCCTCAGGAAATAATAAAAGAATTCGGTGCTGAGGCAATGCGTCTCTGGACTTCACTTGAAGGAGACTTGACAAAACAGGACTTTACTTGTTCAAAGGAAAAAATAAGAGGAGAGTTAAAAACAATAAACAAACTTCTAAATGTTTCAAAGTTCATAATGCAGTTTGATAAGCCGAAGAAGGCAAAATTAACAGAAATAGATAAAGTTTTCATTGAATATTTAGATAATATCACTTTAAGCACAGAGCTATCTTTTGACAAATATGATTTCCACCAACCCGCTATAAAAATAAGAGCATTCATCTGGGATATTCTAGCCTCAAACTATATAGAAATTGTAAAAAATAGAGCTTACAACGAAGAAAAGAACTTCTCAAAGGAAGAACAAAATGCGGCAAAATACACATTACACATCCTGCTAGAAAGAATTCTATCTTTATTATATCCAATCATTCCTCAAGTAACTTCAACAATAGCAAAAGAAAAAGGAATTGACTTAGAAGAAATTGAATTTCCTTCGATTTCAAATAAGACTAAGTTCAACAACCTAAAATTAGTAGATTCAATAACCTCATTCAACAGTGAAGTCTGGAAAGCCAAGCGTGAAAAGAACATCTCTCTTAAAGAACCAATTTCAGGAATAACTATTCCAAAGGAACTTCTCCCTTTCAAGAAAGACCTAACTGCTTGTCATAATTTAAAGTAAATTAAAACTTAAATCCTAAAAACCCGCCAAGCATATAATCTGCCTTTAATTTTCCTTTTGAATTAGCTTCAGTGATATTTGCACCAACACCAAATTCATAGTTTCCTCTAACTAAACCTACTCTCGCTCTTTGAACTGCAAAGTTTAAACCTTCTCCATTAAAGTTAGCTAAATTCTCTAGTTGAAATAAACCATTAAACTTATCATTTATTCTAGGAGTATATCTCAATTTAGCAACTCCTTCAAAATTAGGTTCTCCATTAATATTAATAGTCCCTATTGAATAAAAAGATAAATCGTCCTTCTTCTTAAAAAATTGTAGGCCTAATCTAGGATCTGGAGCCATTCCTTTTACAAATTGTGTCTCAAACACTCCACCCAATCCATTAGAAAGATTATAACTAACATCTACTAAACTAAAAGGATTCTTCTTTCCAGATTCATAATCAAAAGAAGTTATATTTCTCCCAAAGACATTTACCTTCTTTCCTAAATCAAGAGATAACTTTGTATCAGTCAAGGTTGTCTTCTCTCCACTTAATACCTCTAATGCACCATTCACCTGAGCAGATGTCTGACTAGGAAAAGCTAAAGATCCAACAAGGGCTAATCCTGCTATTCCTTTCTTTACCGAGTTTTTTATTTTGTTTGTTATGTGTTTCATAAAAGTTCACCAAAATCGGCATATTTAAATAATTGTGGTATCTTAAGATACCATATAAAATGATATTAAAACTTGAAAATCTAAAAGATATAGGTTTAAGCGATGGACAAATAGCAGTCTATTCAGCAGTTTTAGAGTTGGGAATATCTACTTTGAACAAAATACAAGAAAAGACAGGAATAGAAAGAAGAAATATCTATGATATCTTGAATAAATTGATAGAAAAGGGATTTATCACTTATACGCTTGAAAAAGGAAAGAGAACTTATCAATGCACACACCCTAACAAGATTTTAGAAGAAATAAAAAGAAAAGAATCAAACTTAAAAGAATTAGAAAGTAAAATTCCAGAAATGCAAAGTCTATTTGATATTTCAAAACCTGATGTAAGAGCTGAAGTCTATAGAGGTTTTGAATCTATGAAATCTCTTTTAAATGAAACATTAGATTATCCAGCCACATACTGGATGGGTGGAAACAGTAGAGTTGAAAAGACAAATCTCAAAGACTGGTTCAAATCCTGGATGAAAAAGAGAGCAGAGATGAAAAGGAAGATGTATGACTTAGTTTCATATGGTACTTTTTTAGAAGATTTAGAGCCAAAAGATAAAAACAAACATAAAAAGATGTATTACGAATATCGTTCTCTACCTAAAGATTTCTATACTCCTTTGATAATTATCATATTCGGAGATAAGGTAGCTCAAATCTTATGGAACAAGCAACCATTCGCATTCGTTATGGAATCAAAAGAAGTTAAAGAGAGTTTTATGAAATACTTTAATCATTTCTGGAAATAATTCAAATACTAACTTTTATTATCTGAAACTTCTTCAGAAGTGAAGATTAAAGATTTGCACAGCAAATCTTTATTAACCTCTCAAATTTTATGAAAGTATGCATAGTTTTGAAGTGTCTGAAGTAAGCGATAAGCAAAAACAAGAGCTTGAAGAGCTTGTAAACCTGCTTGGAAGCATCCGGGGAAGCCATACTGAACTCGTAACAGTTCTAATGCCTGGTGGAACTAACATTCATCAAGTATCTTCTCAATTAGCTGGGGAAGCAGGCACAGCAGAAAACATAAAATCTAAAGCAACTAGAAATGCAGTAGTTACTGCTCTTGAAGCCATTATAAGAAAATTAAAAGATTACAAACAAACACCTAAAAATGGCTTAGCTCTTTTCGCAGGAAATGTTTCAGAAAAAGAAGGAGGCCAAGATATTCAAATCTGGGCTTATGAACCTCCTAAACCATTAAATGTTAGATTATATAGGTGCGATAAAGTTTTTGTAATAGATCCATTAAAAGAAATGTTGAATGTAACTGAAGTATATGGATTATTAGTAATGGACCGAAGAGAAGCAACAATAGGAGTATTAGAAGGTAAAAAAATAAATGTTGTAAGAACTATGACTTCAAACGTCCCAGGTAAAATAAGGGCTGGTGGTCAGAGCGCAGCTCGTTTTGAACGTATTACTGAAAGCTTAGCTAAAGAATTTTTCAAAAAAGTAGCAGAAGGAATGAAAGAAATTTTCTTTGAAATGCCAAAATTAAAAGGAATTTTAGTAGGTGGACCAATACCTACAAAAGAAGAATTCCTTGAACAAGGAGAACTTGTAACCAGATTAAAAGAAAAAGTTATAGCTATAAAAGATATAGGTTACACTGATGAACACGGCTTGCAATTACTTGTTGAAGCTTCAGATGAAGACATAGCACAACAAGAAATGATAAAAGAACAAAAATTAATTACTAAATTCTTTGAAACTCTCGGTAAAAAGCCACATCTAGCAGCATATGGAGAAGAAAGAGTGCAACTAGCGCTAGACCGAGGAGCAGTAGACCTTCTTCTTATCTCAAAGAAATTTGATAGATCGAAAACAATGGATTTTGAATCAAGAGCTGAGTCAATTGGCTCTGCAGTTCATATAATAACAACAGACAACGCAGATGGAGAACAATTTCTCAACCTAACGAAAGGTGTAGGTGCAGTTCTAAGATTCGCACTGGAATGAAAATTATAAGATTATTTATTTATGAATTTTGAGGATATATACTGATAATGTTTAAATAATCTATGTGATTAAAAAAAGCATGAATAATTTAAAGCCTTGGATAAGAGGATTAATAGATGGTTTGACTGCGACAAAAATGTTAAATAAAACTATTCTCCCTAGTAAAAATCGTTTAGCCTTAATTATATTAGATAGTACCTTGGAAATAGCTTTTAAAGACTTTTTGATATATGAGAAAAAAATAAAAAAAGAAAACTTAGAATTTCGCGAAAAATTACACAAGATAGTAAAGAATAATACTTCATTTGACAAAGAAGTATGGGATAGAGTCGAATTTTATTATCAACTTAGGTGCGGATTATATCATGAAGAATCAGCAAAAACTTTGTCTGACGATTATATAGACGAATTTTATGAAATTGTAGAATTCTTTATAGATGAAATTTTTAATATTGAATCTAGAAAACATATCTTATCGATCGATGATGTTTTTTCATTTGAAGAATTGAAAATATTAGACATAAACTCATTTGATGAAGTAATAAATAAGTTAATTGTAGTGATTAAATCAACTAAGTCAAAAGATGCGACAGATATACAAGATAATTTATCTAGGATGGGTATAAGAAAAAAGATAGAGATAAATATAATTAACAAGTATATTAAAGACGCGTATAAACATTTATTCTACTACGATAATAAACTAACAATCTGGACATTATCAGACGCTGGAGAATTGAGATATAAAGATATCACAAAAGATTTAAATAATATAGGTGATTAAAAATGCAATGACTGAAGAAAATAAATGCAAAATAGAAATTAAAATTGACTTACCTAATTTAAAAGTTAATTTAAATACCGAAGTTACTTTGGATAAAGTAGATGAAAATCTAGAAAATCTTTTAGATTCAATTTCAAAAGCTAATAAGAAAATATCGAAATTAAATGAACTTGAAGTCTTTCAGCAGAAAACCATTACGCAAGCAGAGCCTCCTACCCTAGTAGGAGAAAACTCAATCTCTGGAGACCCGTTGTCATTAATAGAAGCTAGATTAGAGATTGAATCAAATAAACTAAAGAGTTCTCAAATTTTAGGAATAAAAAACAACAAAGTTCAGCTTTTTAAGTCCCAAAAATTTACCCCGACAGAAGCAATATTGGTGATTGCTTACTGTTATGAAATTGGTCTAAAAAGACAATCAATAAATTATGAAGAATTAAAATTAGCATATCAAGACAGTAGCGTTAAAGGCAATACGCCATTTAGAATGGCAATAAATAATATCAAAAATGCTGGACAAATTGATAAAATGAAATATGATTCTTCCCAAGAAATAACCTTAACACCTAAGGGTTTAACAAAAGCAGAAGAATATTTGAAATCAGCTATTACTGCTTAATCAAAAGGTTGGGACTTTCTAAGAAAATGTCCAACAAATTTAATAAGCAATTAAAATTAGAATAAATCAATCCCTCAAATGTTCTTCTTTAACTCTAGAAACTAAAGAAAAGACAATGATAAATAGGCCTAATAAGATTAAACCATACTTCAAATTCCACTTAACCAAGAAACCCATAACTAAGTCATTAACAACCATAGTAAAGCTAGAAATCATAGCTATTGTTGATATAACTACTGCCCTTTTATCAGAAGGAATAAACTTATGCATATAATTGCTAAATAAAGTCTTCCTAGTTAAACCTAAAGCCGATATTATAATGATACTAAAAATAGAGAGATACACATTTAAAGTCAAACCTAACAAGATAAATAATAATCCTGGAATTATAGCTGACAAAAGTAAATATCTTTTCTTACTTCCAGCTACTTTTTCAAAGAAAGAAAATGAATTTAATACAAATATTTGTCCAGCAACAAGCAACAAATGAATAAATCCAAAATAAGCAAGTGGAACATTTAATGCTTGTAACTTATACTGATAAACCCATATAATAAAAAAGGCCAGTGCAGAGGTAACTGCTCCATCAAATGCAAGTATCTTCAATATCTTATGATTACCAAAGTACTTCCAGCCCTGTTTTAATGTTTCAAAGTAAGATCTCTTTTCAGCTTTCTTTCTTCCGACTTTTGGCTCTTCAACATTTAAGATTATAAGAAAAGCAAAGAAAAGAGGAACAGCAATAAGAAGCATAGCATACTGAATACCTAAATAAGCAGCAATTAAACTTCCTATTGGTGCAGCAACCATATATCCAGCTAGCTTACAAGAACCTATTCTTCCAAATACTTTCTTTGACTTATTCTCTTTTTTAATTCCTCTCAGAGTATCATAAACAAGCGATTCATCAGCTCCAGATATTAAAGCTGAACCAATAGCCCACATAAATTCAGCAAATAAAAATAGATAAAATGAAGGATAAATTACATATATAATTGCACCAACCATAGTACTTAAAATTCCTAAACCAACACTTACTTTTCTTCCATATTTATCGGCAACAGCGCCAGTTGGTGTCTCCAATAAGAAAACAAAAACTAAAAAGAATGCTTGAAGAATCATAACTTGAAAGAAAGATATCTTACCCCATTCAGTAAAGAAAGGAATTAAGACTCCACCAGTAAAATGTAAACTACTTATAAAAGAGAAAGCATACATTTTCCAGATATTATCTTTAAGATTAACCTCTAAAGCCATTTAACATAATAAGAAATCTAGTTTTTAATATCTTTCATTAAACATTAAAACAAATCTATAAACTTATTTGAAAATCTGCCAGTATCTTCACAATGATAAACTTTATGAAATAACTGATTAATTTTACCATAAACAACTAAACCTTTTCCTTCAATCAATTTCATATTATCGCTAGAAAGCTCGAGTTGTGGTGCTTTGAAGATTGTTGGTTTCTCTCCAAAGCATTTTTCAAAGTCATCTATGCCTAATTTTAGATAGTTTGAATATCTTTCATAACTAAACTCATTATAAGTATGATAAACTCCATGCAATCCTAATGTTTTATTATAACTTTTTACTCTATTGCACCATTCCAAATTATCTGATATAGATTTATTATCAAAATTAGGAATAATCCATAAAATATCGCTCTTTTCAAGTAAATTCTTCTCACATTCTATTCCAGGGCTAACATCATCCAGCTCTTTATCTAAGAAAAGCCTAAATAAGAACAAAATAAAAATTAACAATATCAAGACAAAAATAGCCATTATCAATATATACTGAAAACTCTTCTTTTTCATAACTACTTTCCAGAGTATAATAAACAATATAAATGTCTCTGTTCCAAATTTAACATGGATGAAGAGTCAATACCACAAGCTTTACCTCAAATTAAAAAAAAGAAGTTTGAAGAACTCTCTTTAGAATCAAAAAACTTCTTTGACTATTATAAGAAAGAAATAGGTAAATCAATGAGACAAGGAGATAAAGTTATCTCACTTAGCTTTGACCATATAGCGGAATTCTCTCCAGTCCTTTCAGAAAGCCTTAGTGAAATGCCTGAACAAACCATAGAAATAATGGAAAGTGCATTTGAAGAGCTTGGAATGGGATCTATGAAAGGCTCGAGGATACGTCTAACAGATCTTCCAAATACTTTTAATGTAAAAATAAGAGAAATAAGAGCTAAAAACCTTGACCAGCTTTTAGCAGTTGAAGGTATAGTTCGTCAAGCATCAGATGTAAGACCTCAAGTAGTAAATGCTAAATTTGAATGTCCTACTTGTGGAGCAATTCTATCAGTCCTACAAATAGACAGAAAATTCAGAGAGCCTAGTAGATGTTCGTGTGGTTTCAAAGGATCATTCCGTCTTTTATCCAAAGAAATGGTAGACACTCAGCGTTTAGTCATAGAAGAATCTCCAGATTCCTTAGAGGGTGGAGAACAACCAAGAAGAATAAATGTTTTCCTAAAAGAAGACCTAGTAGATCCAAAAATGGAAGACAAAACTACTCCTGGAAGTAAAGTTAGAATTCTAGGAGTATTGAAAGAAGTACCAGTCCCACTTCAAACTGGTGCCATTTCTACAAGATTCGATATAGCTATTGAAGCAAATAATACAATTCCTTTGGAAGAATCTTTTGAAAGCCTAGATATTAGTGAAGAAGAAATAAAAGAAATACTAGAAATAGCTGCAGACCCATACCTACGTAAAAGACTTACACAAAGTATCGCTCCAAGTATTTACGGTTTTGAACAGATAAAAGAAGCAGTTCTTCTACAATTATTTGGTGGAGTAAAAAAGAAAAAATCTGACGGAGGTTCAACTCGTGGAGATATACACCTTCTTCTTGTAGGAGACCCAGGAGTTGCAAAATCTGTCTTATTAAAATTCGCATCGACAATAGCTCCAAAAGGAAGATACGTTTCCGGAAAAGCAGCATCTGCTGCAGGTTTAACAGCAGCAGTTGTAAAAGATGAATTCCTAAAAGGATGGTCTTTAGAAGCTGGAGCAATGGTGTTATCAAATAAAGGAGCAGTATGTATAGATGAAATTGAAAAAATGACTGAGCAGGATAGAAGCGCGATGCATGAGGCGATGGAACAGCAAACTGTCACAATTTCTAAAGCAAATATTCACGCCACATTAAGAGCTGAAACAACAGTTTTAGCGGCAGGAAACCCTAAGCTTGGAAGATTCGACCCATACACTCCAATTCCACAGCAAATAGATATCTCTCCAGCCTTACTTTCAAGATTTGATGTAATATTCGTAATAAGAGACTTACCAAATAAGATACAAGATGAAGCAATAGCTACACACGTTTTACAAGAACACAAGCAGGAAGTAGTAAGAGAAATAATTGAGCCAAAACTTCTAAGAAAATACATCTCTTACGCAAGACAAAAGATAAAACCTAAACTTACAAATGCAGCAATAGAAGAAATAAAAGATTTCTATGTAAATCTTAGAAACCAATCAGTACGTTCAGACTCAGAAATAAAACCTATACCGATAACTGCAAGACAATTAGAAGGAATAATTCGTCTATCAGAAGCAAATGCCAAATTACGTCTAAGCCCTGAAGTCTTAATAGAAGACGCAAGAAAAGCAATAGAATTATTGAAGATATCACTAAGGCAAGTAGGTTATGATGAAGAGACAAAAACATTTGACATTGATAAGATAACTTCAGGTATTTCTTCTTCAAAGAGAAGTAAGATTCTAGTAGTGAGGGAAACTATTGCTATGCTAGAAGCAAAGATAGGTAAGCTAATACCTATGGATGAATTAGAAAAAGCATTAGATGGAAAAGTATCGCAACTAGAGTTAGAAGAGTCTCTAAATCAATTATCTAAGTCAGGAGACATATTCAGGCCTAAAAAAGGATTTATTCAAAGAATATAATGCACTCCACAAACATTTAAAACATTATAATAACAAAACAAAATATGGAATCAACTTATAAAAGAAATGTAGCATACAAACTTAGAATAGGACAGATTATTTCTGGCAAACCAGTTATGGAAAGTGAGAAATTAAAATCTCTTGACTTAAATGGCAAGCAGATCGTAAGAGCAAATATAATAGCAAATATAACTGATAAATATCTTCAAGAAGGAGAGAAGAAATTTGGCTCAATAACATTAGATGATGGTTCAGGACAGATAAAAGCAAAGGCATTTGGAGATGATGTTGAAAGATTTACAAATCTACAGCAAGGAGACACCGTTTTAGTAATAGGCCTTTTAAGATCTTGGAATAATGAAGTGTATTTAACTCCTGAAATAATAAAAAATAAAGAGCCATCCTATTTATTATTAAGAAAACTTGAAGTTGAAGCTGAACTTCCAAAAACAATAGATAAATCTCAATTAACTCAAATGAAAGATAAAATCTTATCAATGGTCAAAGAAGCGGAAAGCCTTGGAGGTATAGATATTGATAAAATAATTCTAGAACTAAAAGAACACCCAGACGTCATAAATCAAGAAATAAAACGCCTTCTAGAAGACGGTATAGCATATGAACCACGCCCAGGAAAACTAAGATACTTAGGATAAAAAAGCAAGGTTTATTAATCTGAATTTTGAAGAATTCTCCCATGTCAGCGCAAGATGATAGAAACTATAATGATGAACCTAGAATATATGTTCCTAAAATAGCTAACCCTTGGAGAATAACTGTAGTAAAAGTTGAAAGAAGACTTTTCGGAATAGGATTTTACTCTCCTTCTGAAGACTTACATATAGCGGAAGACCTTGATGAAGTTAGGCAAGAAATTGGAAGATTAGAATTTCCTGGTAGAGTTCTTGCTCTAGCAAGAAAACCCTATTTTCTAGGACTCAATAGAAGAGAAGAAAAATATATCTCAGATGCAAGAACAAGATTATTAAGAGAGATTCAACAAAGAAGAGCAGAATTCTCTTAAATTACTTTTTCCTATTATTTTTAACGGGAGCCTTATTAATTCTCATAGCAATCCAGATAAGAAATACTAATGCAATAAGTAAGAGCAAGAATCTCAACACATCACTCAAATTCTGCCAATTCCTTATGCTCCCATAAAATATAGACCCAACACCTGATGCCATTAAAGCGCTTCCAACAGGTTCAACACTTAGATATCTATAACCTACAAACAAAGCTATCAAACCTATAATTAAAGAAATAATAAAGACTATTTTTGAATAAGCATCGTTAGCTTCATCATAATTCTTCTGACAATAATCACACTCTTTAATTGAAACAGTGCAACCATTATCATCATAATCATAAACAGGCATTCCAGAATTCTGGAGACACTGATCAGCACTATTTTGCAACTCTCTATTGAATGTACAATTTGCCCCTGAAGAACCTGAATAATCATAAGCCTTCACAGGATAAACTCCATTTAAACCAGACTTACAGAAATTCTCATATTTTGGACTAGGATAAAAGGCCTCTATTCCATACCCTAACATCAACAAAAAAACTACGAATATTCCTATACCTAAAACAAGATTTTTAACATTCATAACCAAGTTAACCTTCTCTTATATTTAAAGCATGCGTTAACCTTTTAAAACCTCCAAATCATACTTTAACATGGAATCCTATGAACAATTACTAGAAGAAGCTTACGAGAAAGTCAAAGTTGTAGAAGGAAATAAAGAAAGATTTGACATCCCTAAGGTGATTGGACAGGTAGCTGGAAAGAACACAATCATCTCTAACATAGCTGAAATTTCCTCGTACCTTAGAAGACCCATAGAACATATATCAAAATTCCTTCAAAAAGAGCTTGCAGCTTCTGGAAAAGTTGAAAACGATAGATTAATCCTAAACACCAAACTAAACTCTCAAAAAGTAAATGATAAAATACAGGAATATTCAAAAGAATTCGTAATTTGCCCAGAATGTAAAAAGCCAGATACTGAAATAATAACTGAAAAAGGAATAAAGTTAAAACACTGTCTAGCATGTGGTGCCAAATCTCATATAAAACATAAAGTTTAATTAAAATGCACATCAAAATACATAAATCTTACCGCCCAGTAGTTGCTCTATGTGACTCAAATATCTTAGGAAAGAAGTTTGAATCAGGAGTCTATCAATTACATATAACTGAAAATTTCTATAAAGGGGAAGAAATGTCTAAAGAAGAAGTCATAAAGACCTTAATAAAATGGGCCATTGAAGATTCCACATTTAATATAGCTGGTCAAGAATCAATAAAAACAGCTATCGAAGCAGGAATAATTCAGGAAAAGAACATAGCTAAAATACAGGACATTCCTTATGCATTATCATTCTAAAGCAAAAACTTATAACATTGCTTAAATAACACTTAACATGGATACAATTTTAACTAATAGAACAAGAGAAATAAGGAAAAACCTAAAAGAACTAGAAGAAAAACTGAAAGTTTCAATCACAATTACTGGTAAGAAAGTAACTATTTCAGGAGAGCCATTAGATGAATATGAATCTATGAATGTTCTTGATGCTATAGCCTCCGGATTTTCAGCAAAAAAAGCCCTTTTAATTTTAGATGAAGATAATATATTTAGAAAACTTCACATCAAGGACTTTACAAGAAGAAAAGACTTAAAGGAAGTAAGGGGAAGAATAATTGGAAAAGAAGGTAAGACAAAGCACACCTTGGAAAATATAGCTGACTGTATGATCGCTATTCAAGAAAACACAATAAGTGTAATTGGAACAGCAGAATCAATTGACAACATCACAACTGCTATAAAAAATATAGTTCGTGGAACAAAACAAGCAAACGCGTATAACTTCCTAGAGAGAATAAATGCCCAGAAGAGAGGAAAAGTATTCAAATAAAAAAATAAAAATAAAAATTTGCAGTATTATCTGCGTTTCTTTTTTGTTGCTGCTTTCTTTTTTGCCATTATTTAGTTCACCTTTTGTAAAATTAATAGTACTCTTTTCTTTATATACTTTTACCTAAAATAAAATATTTTTCAAAAAGTAAAAAAAGAGAAATATTTTTCTCGACGATAAAAAATAACAGTAAAAATTTAGAAAATTAAATTAATAAAAAATTAATCAAATACTAAAAACAGCAATCTTTAAATAACGATTTTATGTTCCATAAAAGAGTCCCCTTAGCTCAGCTGGTTAGAGCATCTGACTGTTAATCAGAGGGTCGCTGGTTCGAGTCCAGCAGGGGACGTTCATACTTTTTTCGAGTCCAGCAGGGGACGTTCATATTCTAATTATTAAAGTAAATTGAAAGTCCAATTATCAAAACAAATAAGACAATTCCAACTACCCACCAGATAATCATCTTTTTTGTCTCTTCTGCCTTCCTTATCTCTGCTTTTTCGTAAGCTTCTCTTATCTCTCTCTTAACTCTATCACTAGCCTGTTGCTTATCCAACTTACTATAATTAAATTTCATCAATCCTCCAGTCTCAACATTTTCAGCCATTAATAAAAGAAGACTTTAAAAGTTATAAACATTACTATAGAAAATGAAACAAAAATCAGTTCTTTTAGGCATTTCAGGAGGAGTAGATTCATCTGTTGCAGCATATCTCCTAAAAAAACAAGGATATGAAGTAAAAGCTGTTTTCTTGAAGCTCTTCTCAGATTCAAAAAACAAATTAACAAATGAATGTAATTGGATAGAAGACTATAAATCGGCACAGAAAATATGTGCAATTCTTAATATTCCTCTAATAAAATTAGACTATGAAGATTACTATAAAAATAAGGTTCTAAAGCCTATGTTTGAATCATATAAAAAAGGACTAACACCAAATCAAGACATACTATGTAACTCTCTAGTAAAATTTCCATTTCTATTAAAAGAAGCGAAAAAGTTAAAATGTGACTTTATAGCGACAGGTCATCATGCCCAAATTAAGAAAAATAAAGAGGGTTTTTCACTTATTCAAGGAATAGATAAAGAAAAAGACCAATCCTATTTCTTAGCAGATTTAAACCAATACACATTAAGTAAAACATTATTTCCCATAGGGAAATTAACAAAAAAAAAGGTCAGAGAAATAGCTAAGAAAATAAGTCTCCCTAACTGGAATAGAGATAGCACAGAAGGTATATGTTTTGTAGGTAAAATGAATATGCAATCCTTCCTAAAACAAAAGATAAATGAAAAGCCAGGTCCGATTATTTTAGAAAATAAACAAATTATAGGTACCCATAAGGGAATACCTTTCTACACAATAGGTCAAAAACTTACAGACTCAAACACAATAAATTTAGAGAAAGGCATTTTATCAAAAACTAGACTATATGTAGCAAAAAAGCAAGGTAATACTATAATCTCTACAGAAATAGATAGTCCTCTCTTAAAAACACAATCAGTTAAAATAAAAAGTATTCATTTAATCAATCCAAAAAATAAACTTCCAAGTAACTTAAAGGCAAGAATAAGGAGCCTTGGAATAATGCATTCAGGAAAGCTAATTAAAAATAAATCTCACTACGCATTTAAATTCAACAAACCAATTCATGCACTAGCCCCGGGACAATACATAGTTCTCTACAAAAACCAAGAGTTAATTGCATCAGGAGTTATGTTCTAGAATAACGTCCAGCAGGCATATCTTTTCTTTTTAGCTCTCTAGGCTTACCTAGTTCTAAATATTTTCTTAATGGAAGTTCATACCCCAGAATACCCTTATCAGAGTAAGTTAAAGTCTTTATTTGTGCTCTGCCTTCTGAAAAGCCATACTCATTTATAACTCTACTCGAACACAATCCTTCTACATTAACAAAACCATGTTTATCAGCTGTAGAAACTAATCTTTCAACATCTGAACTACCAAAACCTTTTCCTAAAAACTTATAATGAGGTGTACGATCATCACGACCATAAAACCAAGAGGCAAGAGTTAGGCCGCTCAAGGATAATCTTTCAGGCATTGATACTTTTTTCATCTCTTCACACTCCCTACTTTAGAAAGATAATCCATAACTCTTGAAACTGCATAATTCATAGCAACTCTTGCAAACTTTCCAGAGATAGCTTCTCCCTTGCCATGGGCGATCTTTCCAGTAGGAGCATAATCTATTCCTATAGCAATAATATCTGGCTTATCAAAAGGTAAGTGATAAACAACATTATGAGGTATATCAAAGAAATTTCGATCATTTACTGGATGATTAGTCATTCCCCAGACTTGTCTGTCAGAGTCAGCAATAAAGATTTTACCATCATAAGCATTAACTCCTGTAAGCATATAGTGCTGTTCAGTAACTTTTGCACCTTCATCTATTCCTGGACAAGTGAAATCGACTAATCCAGGAATAACTTTAGATATCAATTTAGGAGACAATATCTTTTTCCAATTAGCCTCTCTAAAATCTCCATTTACAACAGTAACGTCTCTAAATATATTTCCCTGACTTGTTCTTATAATGCTATGTCCTGGCTTACAAGTTAAAGTTCTCTCTACAAGCGAGTCTAAATTCTCCTGTGTTGAAAGTCTCTTGAAATCTTTTGTTTTCATAATAATTCTGCAAAAACCACCCTTTTAAAGAATTGTGTTCCATTTTGGAGGACAAAGTTTATATAATTGAAAGCACTTAAAATCAGAATATGGCAGTACAAACAGCACTAAAGGAGTATGGATTAAATGACAAAGAAATAGAAGTATATGTAGCTCTTCTTAAATCGGGAGAATCTAGCCTACAGGAAATAAGTAAAAGATGTAATTGCCCTAGAACAACCGTCTATAACAATCTTAATTATCTTATAGCAAAAGGTCTTGTCTCAAAAACAGACAAAGACCATATAGCTTGTTACACTGCTACCGCCCCTGAAAAAATGATAGACATCTTAGATAGAAAGAAAATCCTTCTTGAACAAACTCTTCCAGAACTTGAATCTTTGAAAAATACCTTAGATAAAAAAAGCAGGATAGAAGTATATGAAGGCCCAGCAGGTATTTTTGCAATGTATATGGAAATATTCAAAGAAAAAGAAATGAAATACTGGTTTGGTAATTATGAAAACTTAAAACCAGCAATGGAACATCTCATGCCATTAGCAAGAGAAATAAGACTAAAAAAGAAAATATCTGCTAAGATAATAATAGAAAATAATGATGACTCTATTTTCCATACTCCTAAATACAAAGCAATAACTGAAATGCGTCAAACTTCCAGCTTAAAGGATTTTCCAGCCATGATTTTCATTTATAGCAATTTAAAGAAAGCAGCGATATTTGTAAATAAAAAAGAGATGATAGGTTTCATAGTTGAAAATGAACAAGTCGCACAGGCAATGAAACTCATATTTGATTTATACTGGAATCAAGCCAAACCTTTCAAGCTATAGACAAGCTTTTTATATACCTCTTCATTAAGTAAATAATGGAATTAGACAAAGCCATTTACGGCAGACATTCAACCCGTTCCTTTAAAGATAAAAAGGTGAGCTGGAAAGATGTCCTTGATTGTGTAGATGCTGCACTTCAAGCTCCGTGTGCAGGAAATAATTATAATTTAAATTTTACAATAGTTGAAGACCCTAAAAAAATAAAACAATTAGCAGAGGACTGTGATCAGCTCTGGGTTCAGGAAGCGCAAACAGTTGTGGTAGTTAATTCTAATAATAGAAATCTAAAAAGCATGTATGGAGAACGCGGTTTAAGATATGGACATCAACAAGCAGGAGCGGCTATTCAAAACTTTCTTCTAAAAGCAACTGAACTAGGTCTTTCTACTTGTTGGATAGGTGCATATGATGATGATTTAATCTGTTCAAGAATGAATGTACCTTCAGATATGAAAATAGAAGCAATAATTCCTATCGGCTATTCAAAAGTTCAAACAAAAGGAAAAGCAGTAGTTGCAAGAAAACCAAAACTAGACAACAATGTCTGGTGGAACACCTGGCAACAAAAAAGAAGAGATTATGTATTCAGAGAACCTCCAAGACACGCATCACCAGTAGTATTCGGGGAAAAGTAGTTTTTACTAAAACTACTTTTCTATATTAAATTTGAAAGAAATATAATTATCTTACACAATAACATTAATATTGTATTATAGATAACAATTTTTATTAAACTCTTACTTTAAAGTATAATAATTTCAAATACAAAACACATAATATAACTCAGGGGCTTATTCAGCCCCCTCGTTAAAGAAAATAAAAAAATAAATTTTTTATTAGAACCTAAAAGCTATCGAATTAACGATATACTTCTATTCCTAAGTCGGACATTTCAGAACGCATTCCAGTCTCTTCGCGTTGAGTGTGTCTTCCAGTTACGTATGGTGATTTAACACCAGTCATAATTGTAATAACTCTTACTCTATTAGCGAAATCCTTGTTAATTCTAGCTCCAATAATTACCTGAGCGTCAGGGCTAATGTTCTCTGTTACGAGTTCACCAACACCAGCGAATTCCTCAAGTTTGAAGTCAGGACCACAAGTGATGTGGATCAAAGCGCCTGTTGCGCCTCTGTAATCTACATCAAGTAATGGATGAGTCAAAGCTTGTCTTACAGCTTCATCAACTCTAGCAGTTGTATCTGATTCACCAACACCAATAACAGCGACATCACCACCCTTCATAATAGACGAAACGTCTGCATAGTCTAAGTTAATCAAGGACGGCAAGGTAATAGTTTCCACTATGCCTTTAATCATTGTACTGACCAGCTCGTTTGCTACTGCGAAAGCTTGCTCCATAGGGAGATTTCCAGCGATATCTACTAATCTATTGTTGTCTATGATAATTGCAGTATCAACAACTTCAGTTAATTCTTGTAATCCGAATTCAGCTTTATCCTGTCTTGCCTTTTCACATTCAAAGGGCATTGTAACGACAGCAATAACTACTGCTCCAGATTCCTTAGCAAGCTGAGCGACAACTGGTGCACATCCTGTGCCAGTTCCTCCACCCATTCCTGCCAAAATAAAGACCATGTCTGCTGCAGTTACAGCTTTCTTCAAATCAGATAGAGATTCTTTTGCAGCTTCTCTTCCTTTTTGAGGATAACCTCCGCAACCAAGCCCTCTTGTTAATTCCTTACCGATAAGAATCTTCTCATCAGCTTTGGTAATACTTAAGTGCAAAGCGTCAGTGTTAACACCGTAAATTGTAGCACCATTAATGCCTTTATTGAACAACCAAGTTATTGTATTACATCCTGAACCACCGCAACCAACAACTTTTATGCTAGCTTTTCCTGCTCTCAACTCATCAAAATTAATACTATGAGTAGAAGCGTTCTGTATTGCCTCTTTTGCAAAATCTAGTACCATCTTTTGTAACCTCCTTTCACTTTATTTTTAAACAAACATTATGTTTGTTCAATTAGAGAATAAGTTCTAGTTTAAATATTTGACTGTACTGAAAAAGATGTAAATAATTTCAAATTTCGTAGTCTTTTTTTGAATTCTTCATAATATTCACTAGGAAAGTTAGCTCCAGCAGCAGGAATATGTCCTCCAGCACTTGAATTCTTAAATCCTTGCGTCAAATATTTCATTAATTTAGGTAAATCAACATTTTTATTTTGTCTTCTAGCAGATATTTTATAATAATTTCCCCTCTTTTCAGCGACGATAAAAGTAGTATTTGGATTTTCCATACTTAAAATATTAACAACAATTTCTTTGATTGGATATTTTGAGCTTATTTCCCAGAAATAAACTCCCCCAATAATTATACTTTCTTTTGAAAATCTTTCTAAAGCTTTTTTAGCTTCTTTCTTGACTTCATCAGAATATTTTCTTAAATCTCCTATCTGTCCAAAATTCTTTCCAATCTGATCAAACACTCTTTTTAAGTTAGGTCGAAAATATAATATTGCAGCAGACAAATCTTCCTGCAATTCCCAAATTCTTCCTTTTTTAAAAGAATTATTTTCAATTTTAAAATCTTCATTATGCTTTCTATAGACTTCTCTTATCCAACCCTCATTTTTTACAAACAACCAATCAGATAAACATGAACAAACAACGAGCCAATCAAAGCTCTCCAGATTCTGTACCTTAGAAAACAAGTAATAACATAGATAACCTGCACAAAATCCCTGTGCATTTAAGAAAGTAATTCTATCATAATTCATATCTTCACTAAACCTATGATGATCAATAATGAGAACTTCTGCAAACTCTGAGATATCCTTTATTATCTCACTGTTCTCTATATTCAAATCAGTAAAAACGACAAAATCCACCTTTAATTCCCTGAGTTCATTAACTAAATACTGATTAACATCGATATAATCTACAAATTTAACAAAATCAGCTTTCAAAACTTCATTTGCCACCTTCCCCGATACCATCCCATCTAAATCATTATGAGATATAAGCCCAATCCTTCCCTTTCCAGCCCTAACTTTAGACATAAAATCAATAAAAGCCAATTCATTTCCAGCTATAAATTCAGGTTTTTGCATATTATCACACCCCTACAGACTATATAAAAATATATTCACTCACAATTCTTAACAACATCCAAAACTCTTCTCTCAGCTTCTTTCAAATCCATTTTAGGTAGGATAAAAGCAGCAGCTTTATGCCCTCCGCCTTCAAGAGCTTCAGCATACTTAGACACATCAATTCCTTTCCTAGATCTAAAACTCCCTTTGATTTTATCTTCCGATTCTGTCAAAGTAAATATAATATCAAATCCTTCTAAATCACTAAGATAATTTACAGCACTTCTAGCCTCTGAAAGAGAAAGTTTCAAATTATCTATTTCTTTCATAGAAATAACACTATAACCTACTTTTAATCCATTCACTTCAGCAGATTTAAAGTTCTTTATCATTAATGAATGATATTGCATTATTCTTAAAGGAACATTGGATCTAATTGGCTCAGAAATTCTAGACTTATACTCTGCTCCGTTCTCTATTAAGAAAGCTGCTTCCTTAATTGAATCGCCTTTCCCATAAGCAAAAAATCCTGAATCTGTAAATACACCTAAAAGAAGCCTAGTTGACAATTCAGAATCAAATTTAACTCCAACAGATTTGAAAAATTCAAGCAAGACAGAACAACAGCTAATCTTACTATTATCAACATAATTATATTTTGCAAATCCATCATTTGAAGCGTGATGGTCTATACTAACTGTATTAACTTTATTAGATAACTTAAAATCAACAGGAACAAACTGCTTTAAAGCACCAGAATCTGGTAAAATAACTAGATCATATCCTTCCAAATTCATATCACTAACTCCTTTTCCAAATTTAATATTTTTAGCAAAATCGGTCTTTCCAAGAACTGCATCAAGAGGATCTTTACTCACTATATCAACTTCCACCTTACAATCTCTCTTAAGAACATATTCCAAAGCTAAACAGCTTCCCAAGCTATCTCCATCTGGGCCTAAATGTAGACTAATAAGGACTTTCTTAGCACTAGACAATAATTTCCAAAGTTCACTAAAAGATAGATTAGCCATTATATTTTCTCCAAGATTATTCCTTTAACACTTAGTCTTTCACATGCTTCCACAAACCTCTTAGCGTCATCAATAGTTCCAACAACTCCTGCTCCATAATGCATAGGGATAGCAATATCAGGATTTATCATACTAGCTGCCTCTGCAGCTTCCTCAGCGCTCATAACATACTCTCCAGAAACAGGAAGCAAAGCAATAAAATTATTTCCATGCTTTCCATACCCGCTTAAATTCTTCATCTCAGGAATCTTATCTGTATCTCCTGCATGATAAATTATAACATTTCCATACTTAACCAAATAACCTAGCCATCCCTCAGATTTAGAATGAAAATCCTTCCCAACATTATAAGCGGCTAGAGCCTGGACTTTTATCTTTCCAAGTTCAATTTCATCACCCACTTCCATAACTTCCATATGTACTCCTTCTATTCTAGTTATTTTACTCTGAGAATCTGGAGGAACAATAACTACAGTTCCAACTTTAGCCAATTTAGTAATATCTTTTATGCTACAATGATCATAATGACTATGCGTAATTAAAATATAATCTACTTTGCCAATACTATCGCTAACATTATACGGATCTATAACAAGCTTCTTACCATTAACATTTTCAATTAGAAATCCATCATGGCCTAAAAAATGGATCTTGACACCCTCTACTTCCATAAAAAACCTAGTTATTCAACACTTTTAAGGTTAATTGTTATGAAATACCTTAGCAATACTCAACATTTTCGCATCCTGCCCCTTCGCACACATAATTTGCATACCGACAGGAATCTTATCTATATTACCTGCTGGAATTGAAACTGCACAAATTTCAGCCAAATTAGCAGGAATAGTTAAAGCATCATAAGCATAAATCTCTTCCACTTTCATCTTCTTACCTTCCCCAATTTTCCAAGGTAAACCGGGACAAGTAGGAGAAATTATGCAATCAAAATTCTCAAAAGCTTTTTCAAACTCTTTCTTAATCAATTCTTTAACTTTCAAAGCTTTTTCATAATACTGTCCAGCAAACTCGGACTTAGTTATCTCGCTTCCGCCGAGAATTCTTCTTAAAACTTCTTCCCCACACGCATCTTCTATCTTTTTACCATATCTTCTCCCATCAAATCTCCTAGTTCCAGAATAAAACTCACTATAAACTAAAGGATAATATGTTTCAACAGCTAAATCAATATATTTGATTTCTATTTTATTCACATTTAATCCATACTTCTTTTCTACCTCTTTAACTTTATCATCAACTAATTTCTGAATTTTATTATCAACAGCTTTTATTTTTAAAATTCCAATTTTAAACTTATCAATTTTTCCCAATTTAATAGATTCACTTTCGAAAGTAGTAGTATCTTTTTCATCTTTTCCTCTTATAAAATCCAAAACTAAAGCTACATCTTCAACATTTTTTGCAATTGGACCAACTTGATCTAATGACATCGATAAATCAATTAAACCATATCTACTAACTAATCCATAACTTGGCTTAACTCCAACAACTCCACAATGTGAAGCTGGATTTCTTATACTTCCACCAGTATCGCTTCCTAATGCAACATCACAAAAGCCTGCAGCCACTGCGGCAGCACTACCACTTGAACTTCCACCTGGAACTCTTCCACTAGCAGCAGGATTTTCGCAACATCCAAAAGCACTATTCTCTCCAGATCCTCCTGCAGCAAACTCATCCATATTAGCCATTCCAATTATCAATCCATCTTCCTTCCTTATCTTTTCAATAACTGTTGCATCATAAGGGGCAATATAATTTTCCAAAACTTTAGAAGCACAATTAGTTATCATTCCCTTAACATTTATATTGCTTTTAACAGCAAAGACATATCCGTATAATCTACCTTTCTCTTTCTTCTCATCTAGTTTCTTAGCCTCTTCAAGCACATTTTCATTTACATGCAAAATAGCATTTATCTTACCATTTTCCTTTTTTATCTTATCCAGATACTTCTTAGCCTTATCAACTAGTTTCATATCTATAAATCTAAAGCATAATTATTAAACCTTGCTAAAAACATGTTTCATAAAGTTTAAATAAACCTAATTATAACAAATAACATGATCGGTTGGATTATACTAGGAATAATACTATTAATTGTAGTAATTTTTGCACTTTATTACAATAGATTTACTATTCTAGAAAATAGAATTGATAACTCTCTTTCTCAAATTGATGTACAATTGAAGAAAAGAGCAGATTTAGTTCCAAACTTAATTGAAACCGTAAAAGGTTATGCAAAGCATGAAAAGTCAATTATGACTGAAGTTACAAATGCGAGAAAAGCAATGCTTGGTGCAAAAGACTTATCTGCAAAAGTTAGAGCAGGCGATAAACTACAGAATGCATTAAAATCAATCTTTGCAATAGCTGAGAACTATCCTCAATTAAGAGCAAATGAAAACTTCCTTAATTTACAACAAGAATTATCTGCAATAGAAGAGAAAGTAGCCTATTCAAGACAATACTACAATGATTCAATACTAAGCTACAATAACAGCGTTGAAACATTCCCGGGAGTATTCTTCGCTAAACTTTACAGTAAACAAGAAAAGGAAATGCTAAAAATTGCACCAGCAGAAAGAGAAACGCCAAAAGTATCATTTTAGATTCAAACAATTTTTAAACACCAACCAACATTCTAACTCATGGTAGAAAGATTAAACTTCGAAGATCAAATATCTAGCAATAAAATAAAGTCAGTTTTCTTAATGGGGTCCATATTATTAGTTTTTGTCCTATTAGGATATCTAATTTCTATTTTCACAGACCCA